>Ga0315280_10002580_pt1 | contig 29221 bp, 26 predicted proteins | sample YL17G06_40_MG_FD_203697 | JGI IMG/M metagenome (GOLD analysis project Ga0315280, IMG submission 203697) | Sediment microbial communities from Yellowstone Lake, YNP, Wyoming, USA - YL17G06_40 | ecosystem: Environmental > Aquatic > Freshwater > Lake > Sediment | place: USA: Wyoming | collected... | reverse complement strand
GGCTACCGAGGTTCTCGTCCAGTTTGAGCTTCATGGAAGGGTTTCGAGGGGAATGTTAAAGTAGCGTTCGCGGGCCATCTCCGCGCCGTAGGCGATGCAGGCGAGGATGTCCTCGGGCGTCAGGTCCGGATACTCTTGGAGGATTTCCTGGGTTGTCATCCCGCCAGCCAGGAAATCGAGAATCAGCGACACCCAGATGCGGTGGCCGCGAATGCAGGGCTTCCCGAAGCAGACATTCGGATTGATGGTAATCCGTGAGAGGAGTTCTTCACGCGTCATAGCAGTGTCCGCCCTTCACGAGCTGCTCGCATGCACCAATATACCACGGGCGCAAGGGCAGGGGCAAAAGGGCCGGTTCCAGGTGCCAGGTGTCGGAAAAACAGGCGCTAGGTGCTAGGGGCTAGCGGCGAGGGAATTGGTGATTGACGATTGATGATTGGGGATTGAAGGGATTGATCCATTGATTCATCGGGCCATCGATTCACCGGGGCATCGGGCGGTTGCCGAACAGAAGCCAGGAGTCAGGAAGGCAGGGGGCGGGAAGAGCTGGAGCTAGGATTCAGCGAAGAACAGGTATCAGGGGCCAGGTGCTAGAGATCAGGCAAAATCCAAAAAGGAGCGAAGGTACTTTCCGCTGGCGGCATGGTTGAAACCGTGCCCTTCCAGTCGTGCCCTTCCGCAAAAACGAAAAGGCCGGGGATGAATCCCGGGGGGTTTTCTCGGCGATCATAGATCGCCGCTACAGATTTCAATTCCGGCCCATGGCGAGCCGTGGCAGGCCCCGGGGCAGGCCCACAGCCCCAGCCAGGGCGGGCGGCTGGACAGATAGACCGCCGGCATAATTGGATTTTTGAGGCAGCCTCATTTTAGGGCGTGGTTGGTGCTTTCCTAACCATCTATCTGCTCTGGCATATGTTTCCCTCCATGCAGCAGGGCATAAGAGGGGATTACGCGCTTGGGTCGGGCGGCCAAGGCGAGCTGGCGCTCGCGGCGGGACACTTTGTCTATTCCCAGATTCTCCCGACGGGTCCATCATGGATGAGAGATTGTTTGAGGCTTATCGAGACTTGCACAATATAGTGACGCTCGGTAGGGGACGGCTTGAGAGTCGGCGTGACAACCATTCCGCAATCGCTGCGGGAAGGGCGGGGCGGAATTTGTCCCGGCTGGCCGGGAACCCCGCCGTAGCAAAGGCCGAACAAGCGTTTTCGCGGCCTTTGGGCCCTGAGGGCAGGTCCTCAGCGGCTGAAGCCGCATGGGATTTGGTTCCATCGTTTCGGCACGACCCACGGCCAGTCGGCGCAGGCTGAAGTCGTGCCCTGACGCCCTATTTGGTCGCTATACTATGCTATCCTAGAGTAGGTAGGAAATGTCGGCGAGCGAGAGCATCCTTTCTATTACGATGGTCTGGAGGGTCAACCTAAGTGGCTGGATTTAGTGAGGCTTTCAGGACGGAGCGGGGCCGGATCGACTTTTTGTCCGACATCCGGGAGCCCCTGCGCCCCGTCAGCGTGATCCTGGACGAAGTCGAGAAAGGTGGGACACTCGGGGTTGAAGACGCCGCGTCGCTGTTCGCTTGGGCACGTGACCCAAGCCACCGCGCCATCATCCAGGTGGCTGCGCAGCGGGTCCGCGACCGGCTCGCGCCCAAGGCCGTCGAGTTCATCATCCCTGTCTACCTGACCAGCTTCTGCCAGAACGAGTGCCTGTATTGCGGCTATCGCCAGAGCAATCCCCTCGCCGAGAGGATTCGGCTGAGCCTGGAAGATTTCGGGAAACAACTGGACCTGATCCTTTCCTGGGGTCACCGGCAAATCGAGCTGGTGCTGTCTGACGACCCGGACTTCAGCCCGGCGGAGCTCGCTCGCTATGTGGAGGCAACGCGCCAGAAGCTGGACGCCCTCGGCGGAGGAGTCGTCGCGCTCTGCTCGCCCGTCTATGAGCGCGAAGATTACGCGCGCCTGCGCGCCGCGGGCCTGGACTGGGTGGCGGAGTGGCAGGAGACTTACCACCAGCCGCATTTCGAGCGCTGGCACTTTCCGGGCTCGCAGAAAAGGCAGTTCGAGTTTCGGCTGGATATCTGGGACCGCGCCATCGCTGCGGGCATCAGCAAGGTCGCCTTGGGCGCGCTGCTGGGGCTCTACGACTGGCGCTACGACGCGCTGGCGGTCATCGAGCACGGTAACTACTTGCGCCGGACGTATGGCCTCGAGCCGCACGCGCTCGGGATCCCGCGCTTGAAGCCCGCGCGGGGAGTCCTGGCCTCGCAAAAGCCCTCGCGGTTCACGGTGTCCGACGAAGATTTCCGGCTGATCGTGAGCGTCTATCATCTGGCTTTCCCGCGTTCGCGGCTGTTCTTCAACACGCGGGAGAGCTACGAGTTCAACCTCTCCTTGGTCGCGGCGGGCGACCTGTTTACTGTGGATTGCGAGACCTTGCCGGGCGGGTACCTGCGCCGGAACTTGCCGGGGCAGTTCTCCACCCACGACTATCCACCCCGGCGGGAAGTGGTCAACACTTTTGCGCAGCGCGGCTTGTCTTGTCAGTACCTCGCAGAGGAGACCGAATCGCCACGAGCGGAGGCGGCGGTGCCCCAAGCCATGGCGCTGGATCTGAAGCAGTGGGCCGAAGAGCATACGGTAATTCGCGAGCGGCTCAACGATTGGCAAGCGATCCTGTCGTGGTTGGCGATACAGAGTGGCGCACCCGCTGAGCGCCAGGCGGCGTCCGCGGCGCTGCGCGTGATCCTGCATTTCTTCAAAACCTTCACCATCACGCACTGCCGGAGTGAAGAGACGGCGCTGTTCCCGGCCCTTGACCAAGACGCTGCAAGCGCCCCGCGACTGCAAGGCTTTCGCCGAGACCACGAGCGTCTGGGCATTGATCTTGATAGGTTTGATCGGCAGATGTCGTCCTATGCCCTCTCCGGCGACCCGGGTGTGCTGCTGACTCTGGGAGACCGCATCATCCGGGAGTTGCGGGAGCACCTCGACGCGGAAGAAGAGTTGGCAAGGAACTGGTCCAGTGCTCGCCTCGCGGACTCACCCCAGGTCGGCCAGTCGGCTGGCGGCTGAGGTCAGTCCTCGCGACGAGTTGGTGCGGAGAAAGCGCCTTCGAACAGGCACAAATGGCTGAGCGAAAATTCGGCCCGCGTGCGATGAACTACTCATTGATGAAACACTCACTGACTCTGCAAGCCTTCGCAATAACAATCAGACACAGCTTGGGCCTGCGCTGACATCGTTTCGCTGGCAGGGTACCCTCAGAGCGTCTCCACTCTAAGCACGGCCGTTGTCTTCGCGGTCGGTCTCACCTCATCTAGCCCACCGGACTAGACAGACTGTTCATCCTGGATCTTGCACGACATTTTGCACTTGACAGCACTCGTGACTCGTAGTATCTGAACACCGTCAACCTGGTAGTCGTTAGCGCCCAAATACAGTCGCACAAGCGCAGGGCCGGGCGCGCTGTTCCGGTCACATCTGAGACCCTTTCCTGAAGGCGCTCACGCCAATCTAGCAAGGAGGGCTTCCATGATGCCCCTATCTCTTTTCAAAAGACTCTATTGGATGCTGGTGATCGTTGCTGCAACTGCTTTCGCTAGCATCAGCTTTGCGCAGGCCCCCACAGGAAACATCCGCGGGGAAGTGACCGATCCTAGTGGTGCTCTGATTCCCGGTGCCACGGTGAAAGTCACCGACGTGGCCACCGGGCGCGCCCTCGAGTCGAAGACCAACGCCGTTGGCCTTTACGCGGCGAACCTTTTAATCCCCGGGGAATACCGACTGCGGATCGAGGCCCCGGGTTTTAGGGCTTTCGAGCAGCCGGCGGTGGTGCGCGCTGGTAGCACGCTGCATGTGGACGTCAAACTCGAAGTCGGCGCCCCAACGACAACCGTTGAAGTGTCGGTAACCGCGGGCGAAGTCCGCGTGGACACGACCCGCTCCACGGTGGATGGGATCATCACCGGCGAGCAGGTTGTGCAGTTGCCTTTGAATGCCCGGAACTTCCTGGAGCTGGCGGCGCTCGAACCGGGTGTGCTGATTCGCGGCGGCGGCGATATTGACCCGACGAAATCCGCGGCCTACCGCACGGTGGGCATTCTTGGACGCAGCGGCACCTCGACCCGCATCCAGGTGGACGGCATCGATGTGACCGACGAGACGGTGGGCACCACCACGTCCAACATGTCGGACGACGCCGTGCAAGAGTTCCAGCTTTCCCGTTCCTCGCTGGACCTCACCACTTCCTTGACCTCGTCCGGAGCCATCAGCATCATCAGCCGCAGCGGGAGCAACGACATCCACGGCAGCGGCTTTTGGTACTATCGCAACCAGGACATGGGCGCGCGGCTCGGGTTTCTGACGGAGAATCCGCCCTTCAAGCGCACTCAGGTGGGGTACCGCGCCGGTGGCCCCTTTCTCAAGAACAAGTTGTTCTGGTTCTCCAACTGGGAGCGTACTTACCAGACCGAGCAAGGCATTTACACTTCCAACCCGGTCTTCCCCAATGTTCCTTTCGGGTCTTCTAACAATTGCTCGGCGGGGTGCAGCGGGGGAGTTCCTTTCGACGTCCGCATGGTGAACGAGCGGCTGGATTGGAACATCAGCTCCAACGTCCGAGCCTTCTATCGCTTTAATCACGACATGAACCTTGGCACGGGCGGCGGAATTCCGAACAATCCCTTCCAGAACGTGGACTGGACCAATGTGCACGCCCTGGGCTTAGATGTGAGCAGCGGGCGCATTTCTCATTCCATCCGCCTCGGGCATGTGACGTTTAACAATCGCATTGTGAGCATGGAATTCGCCAAGTTTCCGTTTCCCGAGACCCCCCAAGGCATCCCGTACTACCTAGGTGTGGGCGCTTACGCCCTCGGTCCCAACGGCTTGGCTCCGCAGGCCACGGCGCAGAATAACATCCAGAGCAAATACGATGGCACGGTGGTCTGGGGCCGCCACACCTTCCGCTTCGGGCTGGAAGTGAACCGGATCATCCTGGGTGGGTTTGCCAACTTCGCTGGCCCGCTCACCGTTGCGGGAGATTACAGCGAGGCCATCCGCGATGACATTGCCAAGGCGGGGGGAAACACGGCGGACCCGCTCAATTATCCTCTAGTTGACTTTTCGGGCGGACCCGATAATGGTTTCTTCACCGTCGATGGCTGCTTCAAGTGGGCTCACGGGTGCCACCGGAACACGCGCATCGCCTGGTATATCGGAGATGCTTGGAAAGTGCGTCGGAACCTGGCGCTGAACATCGGCACTCGCTGGGAATACGACACCGGCTACTTCAGCGATTACACGGGGGTCAAGATACCTGCCTACATGGACTACTGGCTGCCCGGCTACACCAAGATCCCCAAGATGGGCAAGAACAAGTTCGGTCCTCAGTTTGGGTTCGCTTGGGATCCGAAGGGCAACGGGAAGACCTCTATCCGGGGCGGCTACTATTTGGCCTACGACATGAACATTTACAACAACCTCCTCTTCGACATGAACGCGTGGCTGCCGGCGGGGATCGGACCGGACCTGTACTCTACCTCCTACTGGGGTCGGCCTGACGGTACCCCCATCACGCCCGGACTGGCTGGAGTAAGTTTGAGTACTCTACCCGCCAGTTGCCAGAGTTCGGGGGCGCAGGTGGCGATGGCTGGAGGCGATTGGTCCTGCCTGGCCGGCAATCCCATCGGCAGCGTCATCGGGGCCCTCGGCGCGGTGGACCAGACAATGAAAAATGCTTACGCCGGTTACCAGTTTGACCCGGCGGTAGGCGATCCGCAGTTTATGACTTCGGCGGGGGTCACCTACGGTTTCCAGGTGGGTGGCGATAAGTTCAAGATCCCCTATTCCATGCAGTACAACATCGGCGTCCAACACGAGATCAAGCCCGGTCACGTCCTCTCGGTGGACTTCCTTTACAATCACGGCTACCACCTGCCATTCCTGGGAGTAGATTTGGAGTGCCGTCGCTGCGCGAAGACGCTCAACGTGGCTAAGGCGCAGGCGAAAGTCAATAGCGTGCTGGGCGGGCTGACGGTGGACGAGTGGATTGCCGCCCACCCGACCGCGACCATCACCTCCTTTGGCTTGGCGACGGACTCGATCTATCAGGGCCTCACCCCGGATCCGAACTCCAGTTACCTTGAAATCCAAAGCACCAATTTCCTCCGGAATCGCACTATGGTGAACGGCGGAGTCACCACTTACACGGGCGTTCACATCAAAATGACCGGCCGCTTGGGTCAGCATCTGGCGGTGCGTGATCATCCCCTGGTTCGCAGCATGAACTATACCGCCAGTTGGGCCATCGGCCGCGCGCAGGCAACCGGCGGGTCCAATCGGCCGGAGTTTCTCAACAATTGCTTGAACAAACTTGATTGCCACGACAAGGCCTACTTTGGCCCCAATGGGCTGGACCGAACCCACATGATCACCGGTGGTGTTATCCTCGACACTCTCGGCGGCTTCCGGTTCTCGCAGATTTGGACGCTTTACACTGCTCCGCCCATGAACCTCTGGATGCCTGGGATAGTCGTCACTGGCGCGAACCGGATCTTTACCACAGACCTCAACGGGGATGGCGGCGGCGGCAGTGGAGCGCCGTTCGACCATCCTCTGCCAGGAACCCACGTGGGCGAGTTCGGGCGTGGGATCAATAGTTGGGAGGATTTGAATAAGGTCCTCAACGCCTATAACAGCACTTACGCTGGCAAGATCACTCCGGCAGGTCAAGCGCTCGTCAACGCCGGGATCTTCACCGAGGACCAACTGAAGACGCTGGGCGCCGTGACGCCGACCATTCCGCTCGCCGTCACGACCAATCCCTGGCCCTTCATGAAGCAGTTTAACCTCGACCTGGGCATCAGCAGGCCGATTCACTTGAAGGCTCGCGAGGCTTTCGTCATTGAGCCCTGGCTGCAAGTCTTCAACACGTTCAACCATACGGGCTATGGGACTTACGGCGTGCTGGGCCAGGTGGGTTGGGGCTCCTGGGGCTTTGACTACCGTAGCGCGGCGAACGAGGGTGCGTGCGGTGGGGACTGCATGGCTGCCCTCACCGCCACGCGGGGGCGGCTCATAAGCACGCGCTTGCTCCAGATCGGCCTCCGCGTGAGCTTCTAACCATTTTCTAAGAGCTGATTGTTTCAGGGGTGAAGCTACCCAAGCTTCACCCCTTTCTCTTTTTGGGGCGACTTTGGGCTGGCCGGCCGGTCTTTGACCTCCGGTGTGGGCACGCGGCGTCGGGGCATGGCTGGAAGGGCGGGGTCTCCGCCGGCGACTCGCTGCGGGGAGTTTCAACCCCGCCTTACCTAGACCCCCTCACCTCCAGCCCCTCTCCCATAGGGAGAGGGAAGCATGAAATATAGTCTTTCAGCCCTCTCCCTCGGGGGAGAGGGTGGCCGTCAGGCCGGGTGAGGGGCGCATGTTCCGGCGGGACTGAAGTCCCGCCCTTCCTCTCAGGGAGAGAGCTCACGGCGTAGCTGCTTCGAGAGTTTTTCGATTCTCTTCAGCCGCTGGTTCAAGTCCTTGGGCAGACGGCCGGTTCTCACCTGCTCGACTTCGGACGGGATGAGCTGCGCCAATTTCGCCAGCTCGTCGGCTTCCCGTTGGAGGCCCGCGGGGTCCGCAAGGCGCGAGGCTGGAAGCGGCTTGAATTGTGGAGGCACATCGGGGCGGCTGCGGACTTGGCGCGCTTTCTCAATGCCCACGGGAATCCGTTCTTGTTGTTGACCGGGTGCGAGCAGGGAACAAAAAAGGACGGCCGCAAGGCAAAGGGTTACAAGCCTCATCGCAGACCTCCCGCGAAGCATCCACACTTCCTCGTGAAGGGCACGCTGCCCCCCCTAACCCATGGCGAGCCCGAAAGTAGTTTACAGCCGCGCCATGCGGCAACGCTACACCCCGTGCGCGGTAGCAAAAGCCCCCGGCAAGGCGGAGGGCTGGGGAGCGCCTGCCGGCGCCGGCCAACCTGCCATGACCCTTTCATTCCGGTCCTTTCTTTTGTTCCGCGAATCCTTTATCTTGTGCGGTTGAAGCGCATGCCGAGGGTTCAGGCTGTTGCCCGCGGCGCGTGCACCTCATCACAAGGAGAGCTTCCTTCGATGTGCTCATTTTCTTGCCAGGTCAGGCGTAGGTCTTCGGTTGCACTTTCGCCTTTCTTGCTTCTTGGCGCATGCCTGTTAATGTCGCAGCCCTCGCGGGCTGTAGATTGGTCCACGCTCTTCACGGCGCAGGATGTGCGCGACCATCTTTCTACTGAAAAAGGCCGCGCCGAGGCGCTAGAGTTCTGCCGCAAGATGGGAATCAGCAAAGTGTATGTAGAGACTTTTCGCGACGGCTATCAGGCTGACGCGCCAGCGCTCAAGACCGCGCGCGACTTCTTTCGCCAGGCGGGATTGAAGGTTTCCGGCTGTGTCACGACCACCGGCGTCGGCAAGGTCTCCACCGGCTGGGAAGTCGCGGTCTGTTACACGAATCGGAAGAACCAGGACAGGCTGGAATCGATCTTTCGTTTCACGGCGGGAATCTTCGATGAAATCATGATCGACGATTTCTTCTTCACCGAGTGCGAATGCTCCGAATGTGCCGCCGCGAAAGGCTCGCTGAGCTGGCGGCAGTACCGCGAGAAGCTGATGCTGGAGATGAGCCGCGACCGCGTGCTGGGGCCCGCGAGGCAGGTGAATCCCAACGTCAAGATCATCCTGAAGTACCCCCAGTGGTACGACGGCTTTCAAGACCGCGGCTACATCGTTGACAAGGAAACGGCGCTCTTTGACCGCATTTGGGTGGGCACCGAACTGCGCGACCCGAGTTCGGACGAATGGGGCCACAAGCAGCAATACGAAGGATATTTCATCTACCGCTGGCTTACCGATATCGGAGGCGCCAAAACCGGAGGCGGCTGGTTTGACCCTTTCGGAACCAATCCCACAATTTATCTCGACCAAGCGTTGGTTACCGTCCTCGCCGGCGCTCCGGAGACATTCCTGTTTCATTACGGATCGTTGATTTCCCCCGAGTACAAGGCCCAGGCGGAGGCCTTCGCCGCGCGCCGCCCAGAGTTTGAGGACTTGGCAAAGCTGGTCAGCGGTTGGGGTGGCCTCCTTACTTACAAGCCGCCGTCCAGTGAGCCGGGCAACGAACAGTTCATCTTCGATCAAATCGGCATGCTGGCCATTCCGCTGGCGCCCATGGCCCGTTTTCCCGAAAGGGCTCGTGCGGCACTGTTCACAGCGCATTCTCTCGAGGACACAGAGTTTGTGCCGAAACTGGTGGGCTTCCTGAATGCCGGTGGGACTGCCTTTTTGAGCGAGGGGCTAGCGCACCGCCTGAATGGCGATCCGCGTTTGCCCTCGCCAGACTCGCTCGAACTGCTGAAAGGGAAATACCTGCTGACAGTCAAAGAGGGCAACGGCAGGTTCGTGGTGTTCTCTGACGCACTGCCGCGGCTCACTTATGTGGACGCCCAGAATCGGGTCGCCCAGCCGACGTCGGACCAGCGCGAGGCTTTGACTGAGCTGCGCAAGGTGGTGGAGGAATTTACCGTGACCTCTCCCGATGCGCCGCCGCGCGTGGCGGTGTTCCCGCTGGGCAGCCGTGTGGCCGTAGTCAATTTCACAGAGCTTCCTGTGTCCTGCAAATTGCTGGGACTGGGTGGGATGGTGAGCCGGCTCAAGAAGGTCTTCGCGACCTCCGGAGCGTCTTTAGCTGCTGATGGTGCTACGCTCCGCTTGCCACCCCACGCGCTGCTGATGGTCGAGCAGTAGGCGAGGCGTTGTCGTTCCCGGAAGTCCCCATGCTATGCTTCGGCGGCAATGTGCCTCTGTTGGGCTGCCCTGACGCAACGGCCGTGGGAGGTGTGAGATGGGATCATCTTCTAGACCAAAGTTCTTCCTTCCTCTTCTGGGTTGCGTTGTCGCGATCGCGCTCTGCTCGGTGCTGCTTGATGCCCAACAGATCCCCGACGTCGCCTGGAGCCGTGGCATTGGCGAACCGCTGGAAAATCCCGGGGTAACGAAGGTGAAGGGTAATCTTGATGAGGGCTACTGGCAAGGGGTCCCGCTGGGCGGCTTCGGCAGCGGGAGCATTGGGAGAACTTACCGCGGAGACTTCGCGCGTTGGCACCTGAAGGTGGGAGTACACAAATACTTTTCCGTCCCATCCAACGGATTTGCGGCCTTTCAGCAGCCGGAGGGCGGGCAACCTACTGCTGCGGTGCTGCGAGTGGGCAAGCCTGATTACGAGGGAATTCTATCGTCCTGGAACTGGAACTATCCGGTAGGAGCGGGGAAGTATCATGCCCTCTTCCCCAAAGCTTGGTTTGACTATCAGTACGATTCCTTCCCGGTCCGTCTGGTGTGCGAGCAGTTCTCCCCGGGGCTACCCAACAACTACAAGGAGACAAGCTTCCCGGTCGGGGTTTTCATCCGGCACGCCAAGAATACGGCCGACAAGCCGGTGAAGGTGTCAATTCTTTTTTCCTGGACCAACATGGTCGGCTGGTTTGGGGAGTTCGACCGCCAGCTCAGTCCCTGGCTTGGCTCCGGCAACTTCAACAAGGCGCAGCAGATGAAACTGCCGAATGGCAAGACCATGAAAGGCGTCGTGTTTGATCGCGTCCGCTCCGGCGCGGCGCAAGCCGACTCGGACGGCCAGTTCGTTATCGCGGCTCTGGAAGACCAGGATGTGAAGGTGAGTTATCAAACTGCCTTCGCTGTGGCGAGCGACGGATCAAGTGTCTGGAAAACCTTCTCGCAGGATGGCACGCTGCGGGAATCCGAACACAACTGGTTGAGCTCCGGGGGAAACCCCATTGCTGGGGCTATCGCCGTCACCTTCAGCGTGGCGCCGGGCGCGACGAAAGACGTGCCGACGGTGCTCGCCTGGGATTTTCCCATCACGCAGTTTGGCAACGGTCGTCGCTGGTATAAGCGCTACACGGCGTTTTGGGGAACCACCGGCAGCGCGGCCTGAAAGATCGCGCAAGCGGGTCTTGAGAACTTTCAGAGCTGGAGCAAGGCCATCGACGATTGGCAGCGCCCGATCATTACGGACACCAGCAAACCTGCCTGGTATCGCGGCATGCTCTTCAACGAGCTCTACTACTTGGTGGATGGCGGCACTTTCTGGGAAAACGGCGAAGTTGGCAAACTTTCAACCTCTCCGCATCACCATTTTAGCTACTTGGAGTGTTTTGACTACTCATACTACTCGACGCTCGATGTGCGCTTCTACGCTTCCTGGGCGCTGCTCAAACTGTGGCTCGAGCTCGAAAAGGAAGAAATGCGGCAATTCGCCGATACGGTGCCGCTCGATCACAGGCAGTACCACCAGATTGGTTGGGATCAGAGCATCGCGCTGCGCAAAGCTGCGGGGGCTCTGCCGCACGATCTGGGCAGTCCTATCGAGGATCCGATCCGCCGCGTGAATCAGTACAATTGGCAGAACATCACGGTGTGGAAAGACTTGAACAGCAAGTTCGTGCTTCAGGTGTATCGCGATTATGCTCTTACCGGCGCGAAAGATGTGGAGTTCCTGCGCTACTGCTGGCCGGCGGTCAAGGCTGCGCTCGATTACCTGAAGAAGTTTGACACCAAAGGTAACGGCATTCCACAGAACGAGGGCATCCCCGACCAGACGTACGACAACTGGCGCATGCGCGGCACCAGCGCCTACTGCGGCAGCTTGTGGCTGGCCGCACTCAAGGCGGCGGTGAAGATGGCGGAGGCGCTGGGCGATGTTCCCGTAGCCAAGAAATATCAAGCGTGGTACGACAAGGCGCAGCCGAACTTTGTGAAGGAACTCTGGAACGGCCAGTACTTCAACTACGATACGGAGAGCCCTTACAAGACCAACATCATGGCGGACCAGCTTGTGGGCCAGTGGTACGCCAGCCTCTGTGGGCTCGGGGAACTCGTGCCGCGCGAGATGACGCGGGAGTCGCTGGAAGCGATTTTCAAGTTCACGGTCATGGGCTTCGAGAACGGCGAGCTGGGCGCGGTGAACGGTATGAACGCCGACGGCACCCCCATCAAGGACAATGAACAGTCCGAAGAGGTGTGGGCCGGAACGACGTTCGCTCTTGCCTCGTTCCTCAAATCCGAGGGCATGACGGAGGAAGCTTACAAAACCGCCTGGGGCGTCTACAATGTTGTGTACGTGAAGAAAGGCTACTGGTTCCGCACGCCTGAAGCGTGGGACCATACGGGCAACTTCCGCGCCGAGCTTTACATGCGCCCCCAGGCCATCTGGGCCATGGAGTTCGTGAAGTAGTGGCGGGTTTATTCCTCCATGGCGACGGCGCAGGGCAGGGGTTCACCCTTCGGCCGAGCCCCAAGGGGGTTCGTACCATAAATCCGAACGGAAGGGCCATGAAGGCCCTCCGCTACGAAAAATCGATGGTTGTCCTCGACATCGGATGTGGGAAAAAGAAGCACGAACCGGGCGCGGTCGGGCTGGATCGGCAGCCGGGTTCGGCGGCAGATGTGCTGTGCGAGCTCACGCATTTTCCCTGGCCGATTCGGGATAACTGCGTGGACAAGATTTATCTCTCGCATTTTCTCGAACATCAACCGGACATCCTGCGCGCCATGGCGGAGGTACATCGCATTGCCAAGCGAGGTGCCGAGGTGGTGGCGGTGACGCCGCACTATAGCTCGCCGGATTCCTATTCCGACCCGACGCACGTCCACCACTTGGGGTTTCACAGCTTTGATTATTTCGTTGCAGACAGCTTTGAGAATTTCACGTACGGGAAGGGCGGCTTCCGCATCCTGGAGCGCCGGCTGACTTTCGGCGGCAACTTTCTGCTCGATAACCTCGGCCGCTTGCTCGCAAGGGTCTCTGTGGATTTCTACGAGAAGCACTTTGCCTGGATATTCCCCGCCCGGAACATCTTTTGCCGGCTCACGGTGGTGAAGTAGGCGCGGCCTGACGACGGCTGCAAGGCTGGTTCTATTGGGGGGCGCCACTTTCGGTGGGGCTGCGTTCCTCTCGCCTCTCGCGAGCCTTGCGCTGCATTTCCGTCCTTTTCCCTTTTTGTTCCGGCGTCAGAATCTGATCGATCTGACTTCGGGTTGAGCTGCGGCTCTCGCGCGCTTTGGCGCGGCTCTGTTCAGGGGAGAGCGACGTGTCGGCTCGCAGGGCCTTGAGTTGCTCGGCCTCGTCCTCGAGGATGGGCCTGATCTTGGCCTTTTGCTCCTCCGTCAGGTTCAGGTTTTCGCTCATCCGCTGTAGTCGCTGTTCTGCATGATCGCGGCGCACGCGCCGCTGTCCGCTGGTCTTGATCCCCACCAGGAGGTTGCTGTCCCCACAACGGCATTTGCCCGAATCCCATGAGCACGCTCAAAAGCCCAACCGCCAAGCCAAGCATTCGCGTTCTGCGCATGTGTAGTCTCCTTTCAGGTTCTGTTTCCCGCTATTGCGATCGAAGCGCCGCGTCCCTGGAATCGTCAGACTAATCGCTAGCAATCGAGGAAGTCTTTCCAGGGTGTCGCCGTCACGTCTATATTGACCCAGTAGTGTCTGAAAAGCTGCGTCTGCGCCGGTATACTGCATCCTGAGCGGGGCAAGCTGCCCGCGGTTACGCATTGCCGGGGTGGTAGCCGGCACTCTTCGCTACCTTCGTTACTGCTGGTAGGTTGGACGCTGACGGTGGCCTCGGAATTGGCCAGTGAAGACCCGCGTGGCCAGGAACTGGCCTTGAGCTTCCTTCCCGAGGGCAAAGATGCGGTCCCCACTTTGAGGTCTTTCAGGGTAATCGCCTGTCCCTCTTTCGTGAACTGGGTTTGGTCATTGACCACTATCGTCCGTTCGCCTTGCCACGGGTTGCGGACTTTAATCTGGTTCCCCTCGATGGAGACAATCTCGCCAAAAGCGCGTTCCCCGGATTCTTGGAAACGTTGCATCTCCTCGTCCGTAATGCGCCGAACCAGGATGGCGACAAACTCCTTGTTGGCGTTCGTTCGACCGCGGACCACAACATGGTCTCCGGCCTTCAAATCCTCCAATTGGATTTCCTGCTGCGCCTGGCGATAGCGTGTCTGCTCGTCCACCTTGACAGTCTGCGTGGAGCCGTCCGCCTTATTGATTTCGAAACGATCAACGCCGACCGAAACGATGGTCCCGAAGGCGCGTTCGCGTTTGTCGGCTGATTCGTGCGCCTGGGGCTGCGCGGTCTGCGGCGGAGATTTCTCTTGTGCCGCATTTCCGCGCCAACTGGCAGCAACCAAGAGAGCTATCCCGAGGGCCGAAACGACGGGCTTTCGCATTATCGCCTCCTCCTGCTTCAGACGTCGAAGCAACCGGAAGGGTTACCCTGTAACCCAGAGTGCGCAGAATACGTAATGATGAATGAGGGTCTTGGCGCAACCATGGGTTTCTCTCCTCTTGGGATACATGAATTGGGAGGGGCTTCCAGAACTGCCAGGCCACTATGGACGGTTGTGGCGCTGGTGGGGTTGGCCGCGACGGGCTTGTTCGGTCAAGTCGCGGGTACAGGAACCATTACCGGCCACGTGCGCGGGCCGGGCGGGGTTTCGGTTCCCGGCGCGACCGTGCAGGTCACCGAGCCTCAGACGGAGGAGCGGAAGGTGACCTGGACAGACGAGGCCGGGAACTTCGTTCTGGCCGGGCTCAATCCCGGGACCTACAAACTGGAAGTGTCGCTGGTGGGTTTTCGCAGCGATGTTCGCGAGCCGGTGCCGGTGACCGCCGGGAAGACCTTGAAGGTCAACATCGCCTTGGTCATGGCCACGCCGGAGTCGGCCGGCGTGCCAACCGCGCCGAAGCGGCCTTTAGGGCCGGAAGAACCTGAGGATCTCCAGGCCCTGGCGGGACCGGTGCCGGGGCGTACGCACAGTGTGGGGATGGAAGGCAACCCCGCGGCGGGCGCAAATGGCGGCGGGGAAGGGAACCTGCGTCTTTCAGAGGGCGCAGCGGCTGCCGGCTCCCCACAGGATGAGGCGAGCGCCGGGGAAGGAGACTCCTCGGCCAGCGCCGCCAACTCGTTCTTGCTTTCCGGCGGCACGGGGATTTCAGCCGCGACCCCGGGGGAAGAAGGGGGCCGCATGCGGGGGCGGGGGCAAGAGTTCCGACGCATGCGGGAATCGCAAAGTGCTCCGGGTTTTGGTGGCAGTGGCCCGGGGACGGAGGCTGGTGGGCCCGGTATTCACATGGCCATCCCGAGTGGTGGCTGGGCAGCGCACCGACCCCAGGTGAACCGCCTGCGGGGCAACATCTCCGAGCGATACTCGAATTCCGTGTTCAATGCCCGTCCCTATCCGCTCAATGCGGCGGGTTCTCCGCAGATTGCTTATTATCGCGAGCAGTTCGGGTTTGGGCTGGGCGGGCCGCTAGTCATTCCCAGGATTTACAGCGGCAAAGACAAGACGAGTTTCTTCTTCAATTACAGCTTGCAGCGTGGACGGAACCCCTTTGCCAGCTTCGCGACAGTGCCCACGGCGGCTGAACGCCGGGGCGATTTCTCCCAGGCGGTGATTCTCTCCGGCCCGCAGGCGGGCAGCGTCCCCACGATTTACGACCCGCTGTCGAACCCGGCGGGGCCACGCACGCCGTTTGCCGACAACCGAATCCCCGCCGCGAGGTTCGATCCGGCGGCCGTCGGCTTGCTGCAATTCATTCCCCTGCCGAATCTGCCGGGCGCGGTGCAGAACTTTCATTTGCAGGAAGCTTTGCCATCGTCCAATGACCGCGTGATGGGCCGGATCGGCCACCAGATTTCTGCTAAAGACAACGTCAATGTCTTCTATTTTTTCAATTCCGCTCGCAGTGAGTCGGTTTCCAGTTTTTCCGATCTCACGCGTAGCATTTCCATACGTAGCCAGAATTTGAACCTGGGGGAGACACACACCTTCAGCCCGCGCGTCATTAACACGTTGGCAGCCAATTTCAACCGGCAGAGGAACTCCACCCTGAATCCCTTCGCCTTCAATCGAGATGTCTCGGGGGAGTTGGGGATTCAAGGTGTTTCGCAGAACCCCTTTGACTGGGGCGTGCCGATCACCCAGTTCACCAACTTCACCGCGCTCAACGACGTTATCCCCTCGCTCACTCGCAACCAGACTTTCCGTGTCTTTGATTTCTTGATCTGGAATGCCGGCAAACACAACCTGCACTTCGGCGGCGAACTGCGAAGGGTGCAACTGAACATCCTGACGGATCCCGACGCTCGAGGGACATTCACCTTCACAGGTTTTACCACCAGCGATTTCAGCGGCGGTTTTCCGGTGCCCGGCACGGGGTTTGATTTTGCGGATTTCCTGTTAGGCCTCCCCCAGGCGACCTCGGTCCGCTTCGGCACCAGCAGCAACTATTTTCGCACCTCCGTTTACTCAGCTTTCCTTCAGGATGACTGGCGAGTGAGTGCGCGGCTGACACTCAACTACGGGCTCCGTTACGAATACTTCCGGCCCTTCACGGAGAAGTACGGTCACCTTTCGGATTTGACGTTCGGTGCGGGATTTTCCTCCGCCAGTGTGGTGACGGGCAAGTCGCCGGGTTCTCTGCCCGCGTCGCTGATCCGAGGTGACGCCAACAACCTGGCGCCGCGCCTCGGCCTGGCGTTTCGTCCGTGGACAAAGCGCCGGCTGGTGCTGCGCGCGGGCTATGGTGCCTTCTATGACGGCAGTATCTATCAGCGACTGGTTCCTAACCTGGCCAGCCAGCCGCCCTTTGCCCAGGCCTCCACGCTGCTGACGAGTCCCCAGCGGCTGCTGACGCTAGAGCAAGGCTTCCCCACCATTGCTCCCAACATCGCGCGCAATACTTACGCCGTGGATACCAACTTCCGGACACCTTACGCTCAGACCTGGAACTTCAGCAGCGAAAACGAGATCGCCCCGAACCTGATTCTCTCCCTGGGGTACGTGAGCACGAAGGGGACTAAACTGGATTTGCTGCTGGCGCCGAACCGCGCCGCGCCCGGTTCACCCCTGACGACCCAACAGCGGCTCGAGCTAAAGAACGCCCTTCAGTTCACCTATGAGACCTCCGGTGCGGCGTCGATTTACCACGGCCTTCAGGTGGGCCTGCGTCGCCAGTTCCACAACGGCTTCTCGCTGAGGGGCAACTATACTTTCTCCAAGTCCCTCGACAACGCCGCGAGCGTGGGCGGGGCGGGACGCACCGTGGCGCAGAACAACCTCGACCTCCGAGCCGAGCGCGGGCTGTCCGTCTTCGACGTGCGACACCGGCTGCTCATCAACCACACCTACGAGTTTCCTTTTGGCGAACGCCGCCGATACCTGAACCGTGGGGGAACGCTGGCCAGGATACTCGGCAACTGGCAAATCAACGGCGAAACAACGCTTCAGTCAGGGAATCCTTACACCGCCCGCGTACTTGGCAACCAGAGTAACAACAGCGGCACCGGCGCAAGCTTCTCCGAACGCGCCCAGGCCACGGGGCTTCCGGTGAGCCTTCCCGGGTCCGAACGCTCCACGCAGCGTTACTTCAACACTCAGGCTTTCACGCTTCCGCCACCCGGCCAATTCGGTAACGCAGGACGAAACACCATCTCGGGCCCCGGCACCGTGGACTTTGATATGTCGCTCGGGCGGTTCATCACGCTCTCACGAGAGAAAGGCGTCCGCGCGGATTTTCGGGTCGAGGCCAATAATCTTTTCAATACCGCCGCCTTTAGCGGCTTGGCGACGGTGGTAAACGCCCAGGATTTCGGGCGCGTCACCAGTGTCAAGGCGATGCGCAGTCTGAGTTTCTCGATGCGTTTGAGGTTCTGAGATGCGGGTTTCGTCCCCCAGCGTATGGAACGTGAGGCTGGCGCTCTGGCTGGCTACCGCGGCGCTGCTGGCCTGGACGGCCGGCCATGCCTCTCTGATCGCCCAGGGTCAGGGCGTGGACGCCGGGTCGCAGGCGGCGATCCTACAAAAGGGTTTTGTCATCCGCAGCCAGACGAACTTGGTGCTGGTGGACGTCCGTGTGTGGGATAAGGCCGGGAGGCCGGTCACGGATCTGAAGCAGGAAGATTTCCGAATCTGGGAAGACGGCGCCCCGCAGGCGATCACCTCCTTCAGTCTCGAGGATGTCGAGCGGCTGGCACAGGCAACCGCCGACGGTGGGCCACCGCCCATTGTGGACTTGGGGAAACTCCCGCCGAACATCACCCCCGGCGAGGCGGTTCGCGACCATCGCCTGTTGGTTCTATTCCTTGATCTGACCTCGATGCCGCCTGATGACCTAGCGCGGGCGCTGGGGGCTGCAACCGAGTTCGTTCACACGCGGATGAGCCCCGCGGACCTGGTAGCGGTAGTCACCTATACGACCAGCCTGCGTATCGTTCAGAATTTCACCAACGACCGCGACGCATTGGACAAGGCCCTTCAGGGAATCCGTGTGGGCGCATCGACGGCGCTCGCCGAAGCCGGGCCGCAGGGAGAAGCGGGCAGCACGAATGCCTCCGGGCAGGAGGTCGTTGCCCAGGATGTCTCGGCGGCTTTCACGCCTGACGAAACCGAATTCAATATTTTCAATACCGACGAGAAGCTCGCGGCGGTGGAATCTCTGGCGCGCATGCTGCGGGATGTTCCGGGTCGCAAATCCCTGCTCCACTTTACCGGGGGTGTGGAGCGCACGGGCATCGAGAATCAGGCCCAGTTGCGCGCCGCAGTTGACGCTGCCAACCAAGCCAACGTCTCCCTTTACACGCTGGACGCACGAGGTCTCGCGGCACTGCCGCCGGGCGGCGACGCCTCGGCCGCCAGCCCCGCTGGCACAGCGCTTTACTCGGGGCAAGCAACTTTCTCCCAGGTCTCCTCGCTGCAGGGCAGCCGCGAGACCCTGGCGACTTTGGCTGCAGATACCGGCGGCAGGACGTTCTACGACCTGAACGACTTCGGCCCCGCCTTTCAGCAAGTGCAGGCCGAAAACTCCAGTTACTACCTGCTGGGCTATTCCCCCACGAACCTCCGTTCCGATGGGCGCTTCCGACGCATCCGCGTGGAAGTCGGCCGCCCGGGCGTCAAGGTAGCAGCCCGCCCGGGATACTTCGCCCCCAAGGATTTTCGACAACTCACCGCGGAAGACAAAGAACTGCAGCTCCAACAAGCCGTGGATCTGGACATGCCGTTCGTCGATTTGCCCTTCGTGGTGGAGACCGCCTACTTTCGGCGACGCGACAAGAAGCTCAACGTCATCCTGGCCGCCAAGATTCCGGGTTCAGCCGTCTCCTTCCTTCGCAAATCGGGGAAGCGCGAACCGGAATTCGATTTTGCCTGGCGGGTGACCGATTCCGCGAACCGGCCGGTGGGCGTCCTGCGCGACACCCTGCCGGTGAAAATAGTGGCTGAAGCGTACGATCAGCTCCTGAGCGGCAACATCCTTTACGAAGGTGAACTGGCGTTGCCACCCGGGAAATATCGCTTGAAGGTGTTGGTGCGCGAAAACCAGACGGGGAAGCTCGGCACCTTTGAACAGCCCTTGGTTTTGCCGGCGAGTTTGGACACAGGGTTAACGCTAAGTTCCGTCGTGCTTTCGAATGAATTGCAGGAGACGGCTCTGAGTGCCCGCGGACGCAAAGGCAGGTCGAGGGGCGACGATGAGCACCCCCTGCAAGTAGGAGGCAAGTCGGTGCTGCCGAGCATCACGCGGGTGTTTCGTACTAACCAGACTTTATCGATATACCTGGAGTCCTATGGCGGCAAACCTGTTTCAGCGCCAAACGGGACGCCCGCGCCTTCAGGTCCGCCGCTCGCACCTTCGGTGGCGCTGGCTTTTTTCCACAGGGGGCAAAAGTTCGCGGAGGCTGGCCCATTTCCGGGAAAAGCGGAGAAACCCGAAGAAACGGCTTCCTACTTCGTGCAGATTCCGCTTGCGAGATTCCCTCCTGGACGCTACGCCTTGCAGGTTAACGTCCTCGATCCTGCCCGGGACCGGGTGGCCTTTGCGCGGGTTCCGCTGGCCATCGTGAAGATGCCGGCGCCTCGTGCGCAGGCAAATGCGGGTAAATAGCGGGCCGTGCTGGCGTTGGACATTCGGGGGCGGTGGCAATCAATCCTGCCGGAGCGTCGAAGCGCTGCCAAGGGGCTCGTGGCAGAGCAGGTGAGCTCCCGCAAAGCCGTGGGGTTATGAATAGCCTGGGGGGTAGCACCAGAGGATTTTCAAGATGTGAAAAGCCCGCGAAATTCTTTGCGAATTCTGTTGACACGCCAGGCGCGCTCTTTTAGTATGGTGGGCGACAATTGAATATTTGATTCAGTAACCCTGAATCTCATCTAGAGTGGCCGAGGGACGGGCCCGATGACGCCACGGCAACCGCTCGCCAGCATTAATGGCGGGGTCTGGTGCCAATTCCCGCCCGGTAGTGGGGGAGATGAGAGGGGCGGCAAGATTCTCATGAGCCTCTTCCCAGCCGGAAGGGGCTTTTCAGTTTTAGCCTCTTCTTTCGACCTTCCTCCATTCTCCCCGCAAGTCACCTGGCGCACTCGGATGAAAAGGCAATGGTGGAGGAGCTGTGAACTACCTGGTGCATCTGAAGTGCCGCGAATGCGGGCGCACATACGCTCCGGAAGCGCTGGCTGCCTGCGAGCAATGTTGGGCGCCTCTGGAGGTCGTCTATGATTACGGACGGCTGTGGGCCGACCTCCGACGGGAAGATATTGCTTCCCGGCCTGCCAACATGTGGCGCTACCGCGAACTCCTGCCCTTGAACGGCGAGCCGTGGGTTGGCAAGCAGACGGGATTCACTCCGCTGGTAGCGGCCCCGCGCTTGGGGCGGGTTCTGGGTGCACGCGAGCTTTATGTGAAGAATGATGCGGTGAACTATCCCACGCTCTCCTTTAAGGACCGCGTGGTGGCTGTGGCGCTCAGCAAGGCTCGCGAATTCGGCTTTGAAACGGTGGGCTGTTCCTCCACCGGTAACCTGGCGAACGCGGTAGCGGCGCAGGCGGCTGCCGGAGGCTTCAAGACGTTCATCTTCGTTCCCGCTGACCTCGAACCCGAAAAGATCGTGGGCACGCAGGTTTATGGGGCGACCCTCGTCAAGATTCGTGGAAACTACGACCAGGTGAACCGCCTGTGCTCCGAGATCGCGCAGAAATATTCCTGGGGCATTGTCAATGTGAACCTGCGGTCTTACTACGCCGAAGGCTCAAAGACCGTCGGTTACGAGATCGCCGAGCAGCTCGGCTGGCGCCTGCCCCAGAACGTTGTGGTGCCGATGGCGGGTGGCTCGCTCATCACCAAAGTTCACAAGGCCTTTGAGGAACTGAAGAAGCTTGGTTGGGTGGAGCCCGCCGACGCGAAATTCTTTGGCGCGCAGGCTACAGGGTGCTCCCCGATCACCACGGCGGCGAAGCGCGGCACCACCGAGATCAATCCCCAGAAGCCAAACACCATCGCGAAGTCTCTTGCCATCGGCAACCCTGCGGACGGGTACTTTGCGGTGAAGACTATCCGCGGCAGCGGCGGCGCAGGCGAGGACGTGACCGACGAGGAAATCGTCCAGGGCATCCGCTTGCTGGCCGAGACGGAAGGGATCTTCACTGAGACTGCCGGCGGCGTTACGGTGGCGGTAGCGCACAAGCTGATCCGCCAGGGGCTTTTGAATCCCGGAGAATCCATCGTCCTGGCAATCACCGGAAATGGACTAAAGACTGTTGGTGCATTGAATGGGAATCTTGGGGAGGTGGAGGCGATTCGGCCCAAGCTGGCCGACTTCGAAGAGCACTACCTCAGCCCCGCGCCTGCCGCTGCGGCCTGAGCACAGTGGCGGGTTCCCGGCGGCGTTCCTGCGGCCATTAGACCCATACCCGAGCATGGAGGTTCTCTTGCCCATCATCGTTCGCGTCCCAACCCCGCTGCAGAAGTATACGAGTGGGGCAGAGACGGTCGAGACAACCGCGCGCAATCTGCGCGAGCTTTTTGAGCGCTTGGACCAGCAGTTCCCAGGTTTTAAGCAAGCTCTTTCGAAAGCCGACGGCACACCACAGCAGTTCCTCAACATCTACGTGAATGACGAAGACATTCGTTTTCTGGGCGGCTTGCAGTACACTTTCCAGGATGGCGATGAGGTTCTGTTGCTGCCTGCCATTGCCGGAGGCGCCTAGCCGATTCTGGTGGCGGTCTGCGACCGCTGGCGGCAGCTTCTGATCTCCGCGGCGGCCAGCCATTCTTCGCTGGTGCAAGCGGTCAGTAGTCTGCTGCGCCCGACGGTTGGCAGTTTTCGAAGAGCGCCTGTAAGACATCGTCCTGGGGGTGACCTTGCCTGAGCGGATTTCGGTGCGCGTCCCAGCCACGAGCGCTAATCTGGGTTGCCTCTTCGACTGCGCGGCGCTGGCGCTGAGTTTGTATTTGGATCTGCAGGTCTCGCCGCGCGGCGACGGTGCCGTCAATCTCCGTTACTCCGGGGTGAATTCTGAGAGGATTCCCACTGATTCCAACAACCTGGTGGCCCAGACCATTTGGGAGACCTTGCATGGCTGGGGTAAGACGCGTGGGTTCGACCTGGAGATTGAGAACCAGATTCCCGTCGGCGTGGGTTTGGGTTCGAGCGCAGCCGCCATCGTGGGAGCCCTGGCAGCCTGTCACTGGCTTGCGGACCGAGCGCTCTTTGATGAAGAGCTCATTTCTCTGGCTGCGTCGCGCGAGGGCCACCCTGACAACGTCGCGGCCGCCTGGCTCGGGGGATTCACCGTGGCCGTCAGGCAGGGGGAGCGGGTGCTGGCCTATTCGTGCCCCGTTCCGGAAACCCTGCAGCTCGTGTTGGTTGTTCCGGACTACGCGCTGCCCACGGAAAAGGCTCGGGCGGTCTTGCCTGAGCAATACTCACGCGCGGACGCCGTGCACAATTTGCAGAGGGCAGTGGCCCTGGCGGCACAGCTTTTTTCTGGGAAGGCCGACTTTCACCCCGGCTTTTTTGATGACCGCTGGCACCAGCCCTTCCGCGCTCCTCTGGTGCCGGGCTTGTCCGAGGTGCTCAGCCTGAAGCACCCCGACCTGCTGGGGACGTGCCTGAGTGGCGCGGGCCCTTCCATCCTGACGTTTGCGCGGGGCAATGGGGCCGCAGTTGGCGAAATCATCCGGCAAACGCTCGCGCAGAGCGGGGTCGAAGCCCAATCTTATGTCCTCACTGCAGACAACCGGGGAGCTAAGGGCTGGAGCTTGCCTGCCTGAACGCGTTGACAGGATGTGCCCCGCATTACTTGCTCGACCCGCCTCGTTGCCTCATTGACTTCCGGCCGACAGCGGCGGTGGCGCACTGAAAACTCTTCTACCCCAGATCTCCAATTTGAACTCTCCCTACGAACCTTCGGGCGTCTTCCCTCATCCGTAATTTATGCGGGTTTGAACGCGTTGAAGCCGCTCTCGAGGTTCACCCGCCGCGGGGAGAGAAACCGAACCAGCCATATGAACTCTCGTTCAACGGCTCCTTGAACGTCGATCTCCAGGGATCGCGAGTCACGTCGGATGGTGGCCTGATTCTGGTGCGGGAGTTGGACGAACGTTTCGGATTGAGCGAACTCATCAGACAGCATTTGACCGATTCCCGCTTGGTAGCGCAAGTCCCGCTCTCCGGACTTGCGGCTTCTCAAGATCCTTTGCCCTCAGAAAGAAATGGAAAGGCCGCAGGTTCAAACTGCGGAACCTGCGCTACACGCCGCCTCAGGCTGTGTACAGCCGCTTGGCCGGTTACGAGGACGTCAAGGATGCCGAGCGTGTGTCGCGGGACCCAACCTTCCGGCTGGTCGGTTCGGAGAAGATCTTGGAACGCGGTGCGGCGTGAACGCGTGTAGAAACGCCCCGCCGGGGCGTCCCTAGGACGATGGGCGCGGGAGGTGACAGGCCCGCGTGACCTGCTGCGCTGGTTTGCGAGGAGATGGGGCAGTGTGAGATGCGCGGGTAGGTGGCTCGCAGACCTGAGTCTCTGCTCCAGCCGGCGAGCCGAAGTAGGGGGTTGACAAGGCGATTTGAATATGCAAACATTCTCCTGGCCTCAGCGTCCGGCCCGCAAAGGAAAAGAGGTGGTATCATGCCGGAGTTAAGTCACTTCAAGGCTGAGTTTTTCAAGGCGCTGGCTCACCCGCTGCGCATAAGGATAATCGACGCTCTCCGTGATGGTGAAGTTGGAGTCAATGATCTAAGCGTGCGCCTACGAGTGGAGCAAACCACTCTTTCCCAACAACTGGCGATCCTGCGAAACCGGAATATCGTTGTCGGTAGGAAGAACGGAAGCAACGTGTTCTATTCCGTTCGTGACCCCGGGATCTTCCGCTTGTTGGACGTGGCAAGGGAGATTTTCAACAACCACTTGATTGACGTTAAGGACCTTTTGTCCCAGCTAGAGACAACGGCCAGTAGCCAATGATGTCGCCATATATTTTTTCGACCGCATGTATATATATCTGCATATTTATATCTCCCTCGGGCTTTCATCACCTTGCCCCCGAACGGGTGCGGGGCATCTCGCCAACCAGCAAGGCGCATGCCGGGCTTTCGGGTTCTCTGCGTTCAGGCGAGCAATATCAGGACGGAATGCACAGCGGCCGGGGAATGTCAGCGGGTGCTAGGATTCTTGCGCTGGGGCAGAGGCTATCTGGGATAGCTTCGGAAGCTGCCACTACACCTACCAAGAGACCAGATCAAAGGCGCGCGTATCTACACTTCTTGACGCGAAGTTTCCTCTTCGAGCCCGACAGTCTTAGTTTGACATCGGAAAGCGAGAAAAGACTTGCGTTGGATGCTGGCTGGCTCCGAATGCATGCTGAGATTCTGATCGTTGTGGTTGGATTCTGTGATCCGTTGGGGTCAGAGGAGTGCACTCACGAGCTGGCGGAGCAACGCGGCACTGTGGTGGGGCAACTTCTGGTGAAGTACGGTGTTGGCTCCTTGCAGGTTGTGGCGGTTAAAGGATGGGAGAAGGCCAACCCTGTCTGCGAGGCAGCGATCCCTACCTGCCAAGCGATGAACCGAAGAGCTCGAATTTTCATCGCGGATTTTGGGCCTGTCCACTAGCGATGCTCCGTTGCGAATGGCAAGAATCTCGGAATTGGCTACGCCGGTACGAGAAAGGGCTACATCATGCGAGGATCAATTACAGGACTTCTGAGAAAGCAGATATCCGGTTTCATTCTTGGCGAGGATGGATGCGAAATCTATTTCGACCGGTCTGCGCTTAACGGAACGGAATTCGCCGCACTCTCGGTAGGTCAGTGGGTTGAATTTGAGCTTCAATACGGATTTGAGAGGTTGCGCGCCACGAATATCCGACTACTCCAGAAAGAGCGGGGCGCAACGAATGACATTGCGAGACCCCAGGGAGGGGTGAACAATCTCTAGAGAGTAAGGGAGGAATTTAGCCGATGCCGGAGTATTTTCTTGCGGAACACCTCGCGGCCAAGATGGGCTTATCGAACGAGGGCCTAGCAAGCTTCGAAGCGAAGGGCGTCATCCGGGCGGTCGTCAAGAACGGGCGCACCTATTATTCCTCACGTGATTTCTATCGGCTGAAAGGGGTGCTGCACTTCATGCGCGACAAAGGTCTAAGCCTAGAAGCGGCGCGAGCTAGGGTCGAAGGCGCGGCGCGAGCTAGGGTCGAAGGCGCAACGCGACCGGTCTCTGCAACCGCCCAGTAAGACGAACTGGAGGAGCGATGTCCAATAGCGTCGAACTGTTGACGCGAGTCAATCGTTCCCAAATAAGTCCCTTTCTCCTCTGCAATCTGCTGGCTCGACGCGCCAGACAGCTAGCAAATGGGCAGCACGTGGCGCTGTACTCTGGGCTGATCAACGTGGCGGTGACGGAATTTCTAGAGGGCTGGCTGGTGTTTGAGGTGAACGGTCAGAGATTACATTCCTCCCGTGACGCGCAGACCGCGGAGACGGTGGAAAATGAAGAGCGTTCAGCTCCACACGCGACTCGCGAGCGAGGCAAAGGGAAACTACATGCCGAGGCAGACCATTTGGAGATCTCGTCGACGGTCCCCGTGGGCCGTTAACCAAAGATTCGAAACGCGGACCCCAATGGATTGGGTGAGGCGGATTCTGAGGGGAAGGCGGGAAAGGCCTTAGATGTTCGTCCTGGAAGAGTATCTCGCGGTTATCGCTCTGGCGGTTGTGGTGTCGTTCGCGGGAGCGCTAATCGTCCTACTTCTGTTGACGCTAGACAAAGAAGCCCGCTTTTTCGATAAGGCGCTTTCCGCAGGTAGCTTCGCCATGCCGCTCTCGTGGCCGAGATTATGGGCTCTAATGAAGATCGTGGAGACATGGCAAAGGCTCTCTGTCAGTTCGTCTCAAAAAGTAAAAAGGGTGTTGGGACGGCTTCACATCGGTCCCCGGGCCAACAGTCAGTGGAAGACGTTTTCTGGTCGCATCGCGGAAGAAATATTCACGCGAAAAGACGCGGCAAAAGATCGGACAGGCCGGCTGATGCCTTAGCAATTCTTACTGGGAGCTGATGCTGGTCCTCCGAAATCCAAGAGGAGGAACGAAAAATGGCAGTTTACTGTTTTGAATGCGGAGTTGAGGTTCGCGAGTTTCAGAAGATTGTTCGAAATGGCCGGGTGTTTTGTTCGCTAGCCCACAGTAAGACCACAAGGCAGACAGCGGCGCCACCACAGATTAAACCAGCGGCTCAGCCCGCGCCGGCGCAAACGGTCGCCGGACCAAAGCCAACCGAAGCCGCTAAACCAGAGATTAAGCAGGCGGCTCAGCCCGCGCCGGCGCAAACGGTCACCGGACCAAAGCCAGCCGAAGCCGCTAAACCAGTTGCGCGGAAAGTTGTCAAAATGTAACGCCTCCCACAGAGGCTCTGTCTAATGGGGGGCTTTGCCCCGCCAGAAAGGAGTCTGACGTATGGATAACAAATTTACCATGGCTGTGATTATTGCTGTAGTTTGCGCCGCACTTGCTGGCGTCTTTGGATATCGTCTGTCAAAGGCAGCGGATCAAAGTCGCGCTCTGCAGGTGCAAGTCACCACGTTGCAGGAGGAAAACACGGACCTCAAAAACCGGCTCGACCAACTCACAGCAGCCAACGCCACGCTGCAACATGACTATGAGGGCCTCAAGGCGGACTATGAGGCTCTGCAAGCCAAACACGGCAAGCCCGGCAAGGCGGCCACGACGCATTAGGTGACTAGCTGGCGGGTTGTGCTGGATTGGTCTTTGAATCCTCGGTTGCTGCAGTGCCTGTCCACGTGCATGGGCAGAAGCCGCCCATTCTGGAGTGGGTGGAAGGCATGAGAGGGGGCGGAGGGAACGAGAGTCTTTGGAACTTGTGGCGGATGGAGCATCCCTTCGAAGCTGTGAAATAATTAAAGGATGTCATATGCGGATTGAGATTATTCAGTAACTTACGCAGGGCAACACCGGCCGTTCCCGAACTATTTCACACCTTCTTCTTGATGTCTCGGAGCTCGGAAGCGGCCGGAAGCCCAAGTAGCGCAGGTCTCGCTTCCAGACCTGCGGCTTTTCAATGTCCTTTCACCCCACACACGACAGCGGGAACGCCCTCGTGTCTCCATGAACGAAAGATCTGGAAATGCCGCATCCCGGCTAGCCGGGATGCGCTACAAGGACGTTCCCTCCTCGGTCGGACCTGCGGTTCTTCAAGGTCCTTTCAAATGCTGGAAAAGCCGATTGCGGCCTTGTGTTGCCTCCCAAGGGATCTCGTGCTAGAGCAAAGGGCCCTTTTGGAGGCAAACCTATGACCCAGTTGATAGCGGTTATCTGCGACTGCGGTCGTAGTGTTATTGGTATCTCTGACCGCATGGTAACTACTGGCGACATGACCTTGGGATTTGAGTCTCCCAACCGCAAAGCAGACATCATAACTGCCAAAAGTGCTGTTCTACTGGCTGGAACAGTTCATGAGCCTGACCTAGTACGAGATGCTAAGCAGAGGGCAAAAGGCAAGGACAGAATTAGGGAAATCGCCGAAGCCTTCACAGATGTATATCTGGAACTCAGAACGAAGCGTATTGAGGACGAGGTACTGAAGGCTAGAGCTGGAATCAAGTCGTTCGCAGAGTACCACCAGAAGCAGCAGATGCTACATGAGAGTCTGGTATTCGACATAAATGATCGCGTAAGGAGACACGACCTGGGCCTCTCAGTTATACTGCTAGGAATTGATGATAGCGCCCACATTTTTCACATCAGTAACCCGGGTACTTCAAGAAGTTTTGACAACCTTGGTTACTGCACTGTCGGAATGGGGGATAGGCACGCAGACAATGTGTTTGCTTGGTATCGCTATTGCAGCGCAACGCCACTCAAGGAAGCTCTCTATATAGCTTTTGAGGCCAAAAAGAAGGCAGAGATGGCTGGTGGCGTCGGGGCGATTACTGATGCACTGATCATAACGAGCGACGGTCCTCAGATTGTTGAGGAAAGCACTCTCCAAGCGCTTCTGGAGGTGTATAATGATCGAGAGCATGGAACCCAAAGGAAAAGCTTCGACAGAAGAATCACAGAGCTCAAGCTTGAAACTCGAAAAGCTGAAGTATCGTGAGGAATTTTGGAAGATAGAAAAAGAGAAACTCAGGATTCGTCAATTGGCGTCCGCCAAGGCTAAAATCTCCTCAACTGACCAGACATGATCTGCGAGCCCTGCTTCCATCGCAGGTGTGACCCGTGGCGTCTTGTGTATCCGGCAAAAGTTGTAGTGCATGTAATGAATCGCCACGGCGCAAGCGTGATTCTCGACCTTCTTTGAGAATCCGTTGGTCAACCGCGCGAACCGTCGCATCTGCATTCGCATGCTGAGATTCTGCCGCTCGACATAGCTGGTAGAAATGTGCTTAGGGTCGGGGCTTCCCATGATGCGCTTGGTTTCACATCCGGTACACTCTGCCGGACTGTGGGGCGCTTCCCCTTGGGTTGACTCGTAAATCTTCACCAGCAAGGGTAGCGGAGACCTGGTGTGTAGGTCTGCGGTTTTTCTTCTGGGGTCGCTAGACCTACTCGGCGGACTGAGGAGGCTTGGTTGCCGTGCACGACACTTCCAGACCTTTTCGTGTGGATACGCATCGAACGAAACCCCAACCCCGTCTGGAGGGTTGCTTTCCCAGGAAAAGATTTTGAAACTGCCAAAGCTCGCGGACGATGCGGGTTTGGAGTTCGGGGTCGACGCTTCACGCCTGGGCGGTCCAGGCAAACGGATGCTCCTTCACGCTTCGGTAATTGGCATCGAGGTCCGGCTCAAGCAGGAGGATTGCGGCGATGCGGCGGGCCATTTCCTGCACG
>Ga0315280_10002579_pt1 | contig 29223 bp, 28 predicted proteins | sample YL17G06_40_MG_FD_203697 | JGI IMG/M metagenome (GOLD analysis project Ga0315280, IMG submission 203697) | Sediment microbial communities from Yellowstone Lake, YNP, Wyoming, USA - YL17G06_40 | ecosystem: Environmental > Aquatic > Freshwater > Lake > Sediment | place: USA: Wyoming | collected... | reverse complement strand
GTCGAGGAGCACCGCCAGGAGTTCGATGCGGCCTGGGACTACGGCTACGCCAACCCGGAGCTCGTCCCCGAAGGCCTCTGTCCCCACTAAGCCCTGCGAGGGACACACGACTGGTTCATTCTCGGTGTGTGGGGGACTTTCGGGCCATCCCGCGGGGTTGGGAAGTTCGCCCACCAACGGCGAACCGGTTACAGTGACACCTGGCTCTCGCTTCCCCGCCTCGCAATCGATTACAATAAGCCTTCGGCGGCCTCTTGTCGTGGACTTTTCGGCTCCATCCGCAGCCCAGATGAAGGACGAATAGCGTGCCCAGGATCAGGGTCAACGACATCCAGCTATACTATGAGGTGCATGGCCAGGGGGAGCCCGTGGTGCTGATCATGGGCCTGGGAGGTAATACTCACGGCTGGGACATGCAGATCCCAACGTTCAGCCGCGAGTTTCAGGTCGTCGCCTTCGACAACCGCAGCTGCGGTCGCAGCGACAAGCCGGCCACACGCTACACCATACGCCTGTTCGCCGACGACACCGCTGGCCTCATGGATGCCTTGGGCATCGCCTCCGCCCACGTCTACGGCCAGTCGATGGGTGGGTTCATCGCCCAGGAGCTGGCTTTGAGCTACCCCCAGCGGGTGCGGACGCTGGTTCTGGGCTCCACCAGTTGCGGCGGCCGTCAGGCCGTCGCTGCTCTCCCCGAGCACCTCGCCCTCATGGCTGCCCTGCCCGCCCTGAGTCCCGAGGAGGCGGCGGGGAAGAGCCTGCCCCTCCTGTATAGCGCTGAGTTCATCGCCCGCAAGCGGCAGGAGCTCATCGCCCGGGCCCTGGCCGAAGCCGAGCTTCGCCCGCCGCTCGATGCCTTCGGGCGGCAGGTACAGGCCGCCCTGCGCCACAACACCTACGATAGGCTGCCCCAGATCCGCTGCCCCACCCTCATCATCAGCGGCAGCGACGACAGAATCATGCCGGCCGAAAACTCGCGCATCCTGGCCGAACGCATCCCCAACGCTGAGCTGGTGATGCTGCCAAAGGCTGGCCACGGCTATCCGGTGGAGTGTGCCGAGGAGTCCAACGCCATCGTCCTCGACTTCCTGTGCCGCCACCGGAGCCGACCCGTCAACTAGAGCATGGCATCGACAAGCGATGGGCCAGTGCGGATAGCCCACGGCTTTGGCAACAGCCGTCGGCAGTTGTCCCGCGCCCTCAGCGGGCCAGTGGACCTCATCGAGACCGACGTCCGGTTCCAGGACGGCAAGATGGTTGTTCGCCACGAGCGCAAGCTGGGCCCCCTACCCGTCCTCGTCGACGAGAAGACCAGTTTGCACATTGGGAGCGAACACGGGTGGCGGCTTCACCTCTGGAGATGGTTCATAGCGCTGGAGCGCAACCCCTTGGTTCTGCAGGAAGTTCTGGCCAAGGCCAAGGACAGGCGAGGCTTGCTTCTGGACCTCAAGGGAGAATATGGAGACCGGGAAGAGGCCCTGGCTCAGGCCCTGGCAGAAATGCTCCAGCGCATGGGCATGGAGGAGCAGGCAACCATCTGCGGTCAGAATTGGCCGCTTCTGGGGCACCTGCGCGCAGCCGCTCCTCACCTGAAGATTCACTACTCCATTGACAGCGCCGACCAGCTCAAGGCCTTCCAGACGATGCTGGAGCACGACCCCATACGCCGCGTCTGCCTGAACCACTCGCTAATAGAAGAGCCCCTGACCGAACGCTTGAAGGGCTTGGGGATGACCATCTACACCTGGGCGGTAGACGACCTCCGGCGGGCCCACGAGCTGCTGGACATGGGTATAGATGGGATCATCAGCAACAGCCTGGAACTGTTGGGGCTTCTGGGTGCCAGCCACCGCCGGCAGCGTGAGGCTTAGGTTCCGCGCGGTATGATGTGCACCGCGGTGGCCTTAAAGGAGGCCACCACCTCGTCGCCTACCCCCAGGCCCATCTCCTCCAGCGATTGCTTGGTGATGAGGGCCACCAGGGTGAGGCCGCAGTCGAGCACCACCCGCACCTGACCGCCGACCGTCGTTATGCGCCGGACGATCCCCCGCAGGTGATTGCGAGCACTGGTGGTATGGCTGCCGAGCCCGGCGGGCTCCAGAACCACATCCTCGGGCCGCAGGCAGACCAGCACCTCGCCCCCAGAATCGAGGCCAGGCGCCATCGCCTGGATGGCCACACCGCCCACATCGATCGTCGCCAGGCCATCGGCCAGAGATTGCAGCCGTCCGTGAACGATGGTCTCCACGCCCACAAAGGCCGCCACCTCCTCGTCCACCGGCGCTGCGAACACCTCCGCTGCCGTTCCCACCTGGCGTATGCAGCCTCCCATCATCACCGCCACCCGGTCGCCCAGACGCAGCGCCTCCGCCCGGTCGTGAGTCACGAACACGGTGGTCACACCTGTGTCCCGTAGGGCGTCCGATAGGTCGTCGAGCAGTTCCTCACGCGTGGGCTGGTCGAGGGCGCTGAAGGGCTCATCGAGCAGCAGCACCTCCGGATCGAGGGCGAAGGCGCGCGCCAGGTTCGTGCGTTGCGCCTCACCGCCCGAGAGGGTCATAGCGGAGCGTCTGGCCAGATGGGCTATGCCGAACCGGCGCATCCAATGGGCGACCTTCTCCCGGCGGACCGACCGGGGCGCTCCCCGCAGTCGCAGGCCCATGGCCACGTTGTCCGCCACCGAGCGGCGGAGCAGCAACGGATCCTGAAACACCACTGCCATGCGGCGCCGCAGGGCCAACTCGCGGCCGTCAACCGGCTGCCCCTCAAAGAGCACCCGGCCCTCGGCGGGCCTTTGCAGCAAGGCAAGCGTCTCCAGCAGGATGGTCTTGCCCGCTCCGTTGGGGCCGATAACCACCAGCACCTCCCCCCGCAGGACATCCAGATGCGGCACCTTCACCATCTCGGCCCTGCCGCGCCGCACCCGGATGTCCCGGAGGGAGAGCTTGAGCTGACTCACGACCGCCGCTCCTGCTGCTGCACAGTCGTAAGGATCAGATTCACAATGAAGATCAGGGCCAGAAGGACGAAGGAAAGGGCGATGGCTGTCCCGAACTCGCCCCTGCTGACCTCCAACATTATCGACGTGGTCATCACCCGCGTCTCGCCCGCCAGGTTGCCACCCACCATTTGGGACGCCCCGATCTCGGAGATGGCGCCGCCGAAGCCCGCCATCACCGCCGCCAGCAGCGGCAGCTTGGCTTCCCACAGCACCAGCCACAGCATCTGAAGCCGTGAGGCGCCCAAGCCATAGATCTGGGCTCGTAGCCGCGGGTGGAGGCTGCGCAGCGCAGCCGCCGTGAAGCCCATAACGATGGGCGCGGCGATGACGGTCTGAGCAATCACCATTGCCGCGGGCGTATAGATGAGCCGCAGGTCACCCAGGGGCCCGCTTCGCCAGAGCATGATCGCTACGATGAGGCCAACGACGACCGGCGGCAGGCCCATGCCGGTGTTCACCAGGCTGAAGGCGAGGTTGCGGCCTGGGAACTCATTGAAGGCCAGCAGCGAGCCCACCCCGATGCCCAGGAGAAGGGCGACCGCCGTGGCCGTACCGGACACGAACACAGATCGAAGCGCAATCTCCCAGACGGAGTAATCACCGCTGGCCATGATGCGAAAGGCTTCTCGTATCCCGTCCCATATCAGATCCACGGCTCCACCTCCCGTCAGCTAGCCCGGCGTCAACTGCGGCTCGTCTTTACCGGCATCGGGAATAAAGAGCGCCTGGCCGAACTTGTCGACGCCGAAGTCCTTGATGATCGCCTGCGTGGCGTCCGAGACCATAAACTCCACGAACGCAGCGCCGCCCGGACCGTTCACCATGTCGAACTTTGCCGGGTTGACCTGCATCACATGGTAGACGTTGAACAGGGCCGGATCGCCCTCCACCAGCACCACCAAGTCCAGGTTCTTCTGCTGCGCCAGGTAGGTGCCGCGGTCAGACAGGGTGTAGGCGTCCTTCTGGTTGGCGACCTGCAGGGTCGCAGCCATGCCCTGGCCAGTCTCCTCGTACCACGATTGGCCCTCCGGATTCAGGCCCGCCTTTTTCCAGATAGCCTTCTCGGCCTTGTCGGTGCCCGAGTCATCGCCGCGGCTGATGAACGTCGCGCCTTTCTCGTAGATGGCCGCGAAGGCATCGGCGGCTGAGCTCATTCCCTTAATGCCCACCGGGTCCTTATCCGGCCCAACGATGATGAAGTCGTTGTGCATTACGAGCTGGCGGTTAATGGCCGCCCCCTTGTTGACCAGATCCATCTCGGAGCTAGGAGCATGCGCGAGCAGTACGTCGGCATCGCCGCGTTCGCCCATCGCCAGGGCCTGTCCGCTGCCAACAGCGATAACCTTCACATTATAGTGGGTCTGCTCCTCAAAGATTGGCACAAGGACATCCAGCAGTCCGCTGTCTTGCGTGCTCGTGGTCGTAGCGAGGATGATGTCCTTTGGGCCGCGTTCCACTGGAGTAGGCACCGCGGTCGCCTGGCCCTGCGGCGTCTGGGTGGCCGCCTCTTCCTCCTCGCCGCAGCCCACGACCACCAGCATTGCGAGGATTGCGAGAGCTGCCAGGAGTCCCGTCCATATCCCGCGTCTCACCGTCTCGGAGCTCCTTTCGCCTGAAAGCGCCATGCTCCGCTGAGCATAACGACGCCACCAAAAATGACCGCCTCTGGCGATCGTCTCACCGAAGTGGGGTCTCTGCGCGTCGAGGCCGTTCGGGGGTGATATGCCTTAGCCAGCATATCGCCCCTCAAAAAACTGACCGGCTCCGACGAACGCCTCGTCGAAATCTCGGCTGACGTGTGCTTGGGCGGCTGCCCGGAACGCTCGGTAGCGGGCGAGGAGCTTTTCGCCCTCGGGAGTGAGGTGCGTCCGCCCGCCGCCAGGCCCGCCCACCTCACTCCGCACCAACCGCACCCCAAGGTTGTGCTCGATCTCCTTGAGCTTCCCCCAGGCCCGTCGATAGGACAGCCCCATCCGCTCGGCACCTCCGCTGATGGAGCCCGTCTTGGCAATATGGTCGAGAAGCTGCGCTCGGTAGTCGCTGAAGACCAGCAGGCCATCCTTCTCGACCCACAGCTTCAGTCTGGGTTGCATGCCAGTACCTCCCGAACAACTGCCTACGCTACCGACCGGCCAGGTGCGGGCATTATGCGATACGCGTAGCTTGATGTCAACAGCCCAGCAATCGGCATCTGCGCAAGCACGCCAGGAGACGCCGATGGCCTATCCCCCTACCGGCCGACCGGGGTCAGGCAGGCGTTCGTCAGAGCCAGGGCCATCGCTGGCGGGCTCGTCCCCGCTCGTCGGCGGCGGGTCGGTTGGCACCGCTGAGCTGCCAGCGACAGGCAATGCACCCAACTGGTCCAGCGGCACGCCAGCGGCCGTTGTCTCGGGTAGGGCCCACGTCTTGGCCAGGGGCAGCTCCTTCATGAAGACGGCCACCAAGAGGGCGACCAGCGTTATCCCCATGCCCAGCAAAAAGGCATCGGCGATGGCCAGGCCGAGAGCCGTGCGCGTGGCCAGCATTACCTGATCGAACATGGCCGGCCCACGCTCGCCCAGCCCCGCGAAGGCGTCTCGCAACCCCGCCAGCAGGTCGGCGTTGAGGAGGGCCTGGGGATTCTGAAGGCGCTCCAGGAGGGCAGGCGGGGTCGATTCCCGAACCTGGGACGGTGTCTGGGCCGTCAGCTCGGCCGAGAAGCGGCTGTTGAGCAGGGAGCCCATGATGGCAACCCCCATGGTGCCACCCACAGAGCGGAAGAACTGGATGGCGGCGGTAGAGACGCCCAGCATTCGGTAGGGGAGAGCATTCTGAACCGCTAGGATAAAGATGGGCATGGTGGCCCCCAGGCCCATGCCCACCACGATCATGTTGCGGGTAGCGATGGCGTTGGTGGAGGTAGCGTCCATGCGTGACATCAGGAACATGCCGCCAGACATCGCCGCCAGCCCCACCACGCCGATGATGCGATAGCGCCCCCAGCGAGCGAGGAGTTGCCCAACCACGGCGGCGGTCAGCGACATGCTGATCATCATGGGCATGATCACCAGGCCGGAGTTGGTGGCCGAGGAGCCAATGACTCCCTGGACGAACAGGGGAAGGTAGGCAATGCTGCCGAACATGCCCATGCCGGTCAGGAAGGTGACGCCGGCAGATACTAGGAAGATGCGATGGCGGAAGAGTTCGGGAGGCAGGATAGGCTCCGCGGCCCGCCTTTCCACCGTAGCGAAGGCCAGGGCAGCCAGGGCTGCGAAGGCCAGCAGGCCTATGATCTGGGCCGAAAGCCAGGGATACTCCTCGTTGGCCCAAGAGAAGGCCAGCAGCAGGGGCACGACGGTCAGGATGAGCATCGTTACGCCCCAATAGTCTAGCCGGTGCCTCACCCCCAGTCGCACGGAAGGCATCACCGAGAAGAAGGTGGACAGGGCCACGGCGCCCAGGGGCAGGTTTACATAGAATACCCAGCGCCAGTTAAGGTTATCAGTAATGTAGCCACCGATGAGGGGTCCCGCCACGCTGGCGGCGGCATACACGCCAGACAGGAGACCCGCCCAGCGGGCCCGTTGGGCCGGCGGGAAGATATCGCCAATGATTGCAAAAGCAGTGGCCATAATTGTGCCCGCCCCCAGGCCCTGAATGGCCCGGAAGGCGATGAGCTGGGTCATGCTTTGGGACGTGCCGCAGAGGGCCGAGCCCAGCATCATGATGGCGATGCCCCCCAAGAAGAAGAACTTGCGGCCATACATATCGGTGAGCTTGCCGACGATGGGCACGGCCGTGGTGGACACGACCATGAAGCCGGTGAATACCCAACTGTAATGTTGGTAGCCGCCCAGATGGGCCACCACCCTCGGCATGGCCGTCCCCACTATCGTCTGGTCCATGGCCGAGGTGAACAGGCCCAGCATGGTGCCTGCCATGACCAGCATCCTGACGCGGGTGCTCATCTGGGAGATGCTCTGCACCTGGGTCATGCCTTAGCTCCCCATTCTCTTGGCGCCGCTAGCCCTCCTCCTGCAATCTTTCGCGCCAACATAACCATCCTATCAGCCCCCAATGGCTGCCTCAACCGCTTGCCTGGCAGCAGCGGGCGAGCGGCGGTGAGCGATCGACTCCGTCGGCCGGCCGAAGCTGGGGGGCTAGAGACAAGCGAGCCCTAGTACAGGTCCGAGAGCAGGTGCAGGTTGCCGATCTTGACGTTGACTAGCCCCGCCGCTTTGGCTGCCTGCCGGCATTCGCCCGCGTGACGGCGCGAGGTGGTGGGCAGGTTGCCCATGAAGAAGTGCGGGTAGAAGGCCAGCAGGCTGTAGGGGATGGCCGGGTCGAGGGAGGCGATGAAGCGGGCGATCTGGCTCACCTCGCGGGCATCGATGTAGCCGGGCACCAGGAGGGTGCTGGCCGTGAGGAAGGGCGGCTCCCGTCGCTGGCGGAAGAGCCCGCCCAGCCAGGCGAAGTTCTCCAGCGTTCGCTTGTTGCTCGTCCCGCACAGAGCGAGGTAAAGGTTCTCGTCCCAGGCCTTCAGGTCGAACTTGATGGTGCCGCCCGAGTCCATGGCCAGGGCGGCCGCCTGCCGCAGGATGGAGGGCGACATGCTGCCGTTGGTCTCCCAGCAGATGCGCAGCGGTCGAGCCCGCCGCTGGCGCAGGGCCAGGCGGGCGGTGGCGATGGCGTGGGGCATCTGGGGCGAGGGGTCTCCCCCGAAGTAGCAGATGCAGGCCGTCCGCTCGTCTACGCAATCGGCCAGCTCCTGGGCGCTCATCGCCGGCGCCAGGCGGTGAGCCAGGGTGCGGTAGTGCCAGTTCTGACAGAACAGGCAGTCGAAGCTGCAGGCCCCGTAGAACACCGCCAGGTTCTTGAAGCCGCGGCTCTCCCTCTCGGCGCAGACCCATTCGGCCACGCAGTTCGTCGGCAAGGGGTCGTAATACCACTCCAGGATGCCCCTGGCGGCTGTCCCGCCCAGGTGCAGGAGCTTCCCGCCACGATTGCTGCGCAAGCCGCAGTAGCCCAGATCGCCTTCGGGGATGCGGCACTCGTTGGCACAGAAGGTGCAGGGAACGCCTCCGGCGGCCTGGGGCGGCTCGGCGGGCAGGCCGAACTGCCTTCGAGCCTCGGCATGGACGGCCTTCAGGTGAGGCAGCATCCGCTCGGGCTGCTGGCGGATGCAGTCCAGGCAGGCCCCCAGATTGGCGGCGATCAACAGCGAGCTCTTGCCACAGCCCTGGCAGGTGCCTTCCTCCAAGCGAGGCGCCGACAGGTAGCGGATCACTGACTCGCCTCCAGCGCCTAGTCTATCATGGCCAGCCTAGTCGTCCCCCGCATTCCGTTGGCTGTAAAATGGCGAGCGCGGCGGCGCCTGTCCCCACCGCAGGAAACCGCCTTCAGGCGCGAGGATTCGGGAAGCCCTGAGCCACGCCCTTCCTTATGGTAAACTTGAACAGCAATAGGCTTGACTGAGCGCTTCCAGTCACGCTAAAACCAGCGTGGCACTGGGAAAGCGCCCTTATATTGAACCGACGGTGGCGTAGGTTGCGATGAGGCCAGGCGGGTTTGACATGGGCTATGCTGGTTGAATCGGCCTCGCTAGGAGGTGTCATGACAGGCATCAAATCTTACGGAGCTTATGTACCCAAATATCGCCTGGGCAAGGAAACGGCAGGGTGGGGATTTCCCGCTGAGAAGGCAGTGGCCAACTTCGACGAGGACAGTATAACCATGGCGGTCGCTGCCGGAATGGACTGTCTCAGGGGGATAGATAGATCCCAGGTGGATGGCATCTTGTACGCTACTACTACCTCCCCCTACCTTGAGAAGCAGGGGGCAGCGTTGATCGCCACCGCCCTCGACCTGCGACGGGATATCACCAGCGCCGACGTCACCGGTGTGCTTCGAGCGGGCACCACCGCCCTGAAAATGGCCATGGACACTGTCCAGGCCGGCACCGCTAACAATATGCTGCTGGTCGCCTCTGACTGCCGCATGGCGACCGCCAAGGGTGCCCTGGACCGGGCGCTAGGTGACGGCGCCGTTGCCCTGCTCGTCGCCAAGGACGGCGTAGTCGCTGAGGTGGAGGCCGACTACCACATCACCGACCACATGCTGGACATATGGCGCTCCAGCGACGAAAGCATCGTCACGAGTTGGGAAGACCGCTTCGTCATCGAGGAGGGGTTCTTCCGGGTCATTCCAGAGGCGGTATCGGCCTTCATGGCCAAGAACAACCTGACCCCCAAGGACTTCCAGAAGGTCGCTTACCACTCCATCGACGCCCGCAGACACGCCGAGCTGGCAAGAATCATGGGGTTCGAAGCCGCTCAGGTGCAGGACCCCCTCTACAGCCAGGTGGGGAATACCGGCGCTGCCTTCCCCCTGATGCTGCTGGTGGCAGCCCTGGAGGAGGCTAAGCCCGGCGACAGGATCATGGTGGCTGGTTATGGCGATGGCTGCGATGTCTATTCGGTGAGGGTTGGCGAGGGCATCGAGAAGGTTCGGCAGGGGCGTCGCGGCGTAAAGGCGCACCTGGAGGCGAAGCGGGTTCTCAAGACCTACGACGAGTACCTCCGCTGGCGGGGCCTGATGACTGTGGCTGGGGTGCGCCGGCCGACAGCCGGTGGCCCCTCCGCGTCCGTCCTTTGGCGGGAGACCGACCGCATTATCCGACTGTACGGCTCCAAGTGCCGGAAGTGCGGCTACGTGCAGTTCCCGCCCCAGCGCGTCTGCGTGGAGTGCCACGCCAAGGATGAGATGGACCATGTCCGCCTCTCCGACAAGCCAGCGACCGTATTTACCTACGCCATGGATTACCTGTCAGGCACCACCGATGTCCCCCTGGTGATAGCGGTGATAAACTTCGAGGGGGGCGGGCGCATGCTCTCCATGATGACCGATCGGGAGATCGATGAGCTAAGCGTGGGTATGCCAGTGGAGATGAGTTTCCGCAAGATACGCTCCGCAGGCGGTATCCACAACTACTACTGGAAACCCACACCGGTAAGGGCGTAGCTTCAAGGGGACGGCAATGACAGAAGGCATTAAGGACAGAGTCGCCATAGTTGGAATGGGTTGCACCAGGTTCGGGGAGCGCTGGGATGTCGACGGCCTCGACCTGATAGTGGAGGCCTGCTACGAGGCCTACGAGGATGCCGGTCTGGAGTCCAAGGATATCCAGGCGGCCTGGCTGGGCACCGTCGGCAGCTTCGAAACCGGCCAGCCAGTGGCTGAGGCCCTGAAGCTGGAGTACATTCCCATTACGCGCGTGGAGAACGTCTGCGCCACCGCTACCGACGCTTTCAGGAACGCCTGCTATGCCGTAGCTGCGGGCATCTACGACATTGTTTTGGCAGTGGGGGTCGAGAAGCTAAAGGACACCGGGTTCGCTGGCCTTGTTCCTCGAATACCGCCGCCATCAGGCGTGGAACCGCCCAGTCCACCACCCGTCCAGTTCGCCCTGGCGGCGACCAGCTACTTTCACACCTACGGCCTGTCCTACGACGAGGGCAAGCGCATCCTGGCTCAGATAGCGGTGAAGAATCACCACAACGGTGCCCTCCACCCCAAGGCTCACCTGCGCCGAGAGATAACGCTGGACCAGGTGTTGAACGCCCCTATGGTCGCCTGGCCCCTGGGCCTGTTCGATTGCTGCGGGGTCAGCGACGGCGCCGCTGCTGCCATCATCACCACGCCGGAGAACGCCCGCAAAATGCGGGATGACTATGTTCTGGTGAAGGGCCTCGGCGTCGCCGTGGGCGGCAGGCAGGGGATGCTCAGGGCCGACTATGACTTCGTTCACTTCCCGGAGAACCTTGCTGCTGCCCGGGCAGCCTATGAGGAGGCGGGCATCACCAACCCCCGCCAGGAGATAGACCTGGCCGTCGTCCACGACTGCTTCACCATCACTGAGCTGATCATCTACGAGGACCTGGGCTTCAGCCCCAGGGGCAGGGCCAGGGAAGACGTGGAGTCGGGCGTCTTCACCCTGGAGGGTGACCTGCCGGTCAATCCCGACGGCGGCCTCAAGTGCTTCGGCCACCCCATTGGTGCCAGCGGCCTGCGCATGATCTACGAGGTCTACAAGCAGATCCAGGGCAAGGCCCCTGGCCCGCCCGAGCGCCAGTTGAGGAAGGCGGACATCGGCTTGACCCACAATCTGGGCGGCCGACCAGGCTCGTTTACCTGCGCGGTGGCTATTTTCGGCCGCAGGGAGTAGGCACATCTCATGTTAGAGCTTTCCTTTTTGGGTTCAGGCAATGCTTTCGCTGCCGGCGGGCGCTACTGGAGCTCGTTCCTGCTCAACGGCCGCTACCTGTTCGAGGCGCCACCCACCCTTCTCCCCCACCTGAAGCGCCTGGGCGTTCCCCCGGCCGACATCCGCGCCGTCTTCATCAGCCACTTTCACGGCGACCACTTCCTGGGGCTGCCTTTTCTCTTTCTGGAGTACCTTCACCTCACACCGCGGCGAGAGGACCTGTACATCGTGGGCCCCCCCGGCGTCGAGGAGATGATAGAAGGGGTGGCGGAGGCGGCCTTCCCCAACCTCAGTCACGCCGACGCCGGCTACCATCGCCGCTACCTGGAGGTCGAGTCCGGCCGACAGCAGACGGTGGACGCCCTTTGCTTCCAGGCCTTCCCCATGAAGCACGCTGGCGAGAAGCTAGCCTCCTTCGGCTACAGGCTGCGCTTGGCCGATAAGGTGCTCGCCTACACGGGCGATACGGAGCTCTGCGACGAGCTGTTCGCCCTAGCAGCGGGGGCAGACGTGCTGGTGCTGGACTGCAACTATAGCCAAGGCAAAGGGCCGGAGCACCTGAGCTTCGCCGAGGTGCCGGAGGTCAGGAAGCGGCTGCCGCTGTCTACCACTATCATCCTCACCCACCTGGAGGCAGAGCCCGATGTCAGTGGCATGGAAGGCGTGCTAGTCGCCCGCGACTTCGCAGCCTTCCGCTTCCCCTGAGGGCCTCCCGTTTCACGTCCGGTAGCTTAGCCCCTGCTCCCCACCTGGTGACCACCGATTAGACAGCGTGACAGCAGCGTTTACTCACGGGAGGCAGACCTAGAGGTCATCAACTGTTTAGATTCATCTCTGAGGGTTGAAACCCTCAGGAGTGGTTTATTCAGTTCATGACCATAAGGTCTGCAGCTGCGGTCTAGAGGCCAGAAGGAGTCGTAGCTGCAGGGCTTTAGCCCTGCCCTGTGTCTATGTCCACCCACTCCGTCCACATGGCTGGAGGGGTGTGCAGCCGACCCGCGCCTGGGGCTTAGCGGCTGTGGCCCTGTGCTCGGGTGGGTTAACCCTGCTTGTGAGCCTTCCTGAACTCCTCCAGGGCCTCCTGCAAGGTGTTCCACGCCAGGGTGGCGCACTTGACCCGCACCGGGAACTTGCGCACCCCCTGAAGGGCCTCCAGGTCGCCCAGAGCCTCCACGTCCACCTCGCCCGCGCCGTACATCATGCCCTTGAACATCTCGAACAGGGATTCCACTTCCTCCAGGCTGAGGCCCTTTATGGCCTCCGTCATCATGGAGGCCGAGGCCTGGCTTATGGAGCAGCCCTTGCCCTCGAACCGCACGTCGAAGATGCGGCCGTCGCGAATGTCCAGGTCGACCCTCACCTCGTCACCGCAGAGGGGATTGTCGCCCTCCCTGCTGGCGCTGGGCTGGGCGAGGGAGCCACGATTGCGGGGGCTGCGGTAGTGGTCGAGGATGATCTCCCGATAGAGCTCATCCAGCTCGCTGTCTCTATCCAGGGGCATGGCCGAAGAAGGCTCTCGCTTTCTCAATACCCTCGACGAGGACGTCCACCTCCTCCAGGGTATTGTAGATGTAGAAGCTGGCGCGGGCGGTGCCGGCTATATCGAAGCGGCGCATCAACGGCTGAGCGCAGTGGTGGCCGGCCCTGATGGCTACACCCTCCCGGTCCAGGATCGTCCCCACATCGTGGGGGTGGATATCCGGGTAGTTAAAGGATACCACACCGCCCCGCTGGGAGGCGTCCCGCGGGCCGTAGATGATGATGTCTTCCAGTTGGCGAAGGCGGCCAAGGGCGTAGGCAGTCAGCTCCTGCTCGTGGGCGCGGACGTTGTCCATGCCAAGCGCAGAGAGGTAGTCCAGGGCGGCGGCGAATGCGATGACGTCGGCGATGTTGGGGGTGCCCGCCTCGAACTTCCAGGGCACATCGTTCCAGGTGGCACCCTCCAAGCGCACGCGGCGGATCATCTCCCCGCCGCTCTGGTAGGGCTCCATCGCCTCCAGCAGCTCGTAGCGGGCGTAGAGGACGCCCACTCCGGTCGGGCCCAGCATCTTGTGCGCGGAAAAGGCCAGGAAATCGCAGCCCATGGCCTGAACGTCCACCGGCATGTGAGGCACGCTCTGAGCCCCGTCCACCACCGCCAGGGCGCCCCGCCGATGGGCTGCCGCGATGATCTTGCCCAAGGGATTGATAGTGCCGAAGGCATTGGATACCTGCGTCACGCCCACCAGCTTGGTCTTCTCAGTGATAATATCGTCCAGGCCGTCCAGGTCGAGTGTCCCCTCGTCGGTGACGCCCATGTACCTGATGCTGGCACCCACCTCCTGGGCCAGGCGCTGCCAGGGAACCATGTTGCTGTGATGCTCCATCTGGGTGAGGACGATCTCGTCTCCCTCCCTCACGTTGGCCCGACCCCAAGCAGAGGCCACCAGATTCAGGGCCTCGGTGGCGCTGCGGGTGAAGACGATGCTCTCCGGCCGGGGTGCATTGATGAACCGGGAAACCTTGGCCCGCGTCTCCTCGTAGGCGGCGGTGGCCTCCTCGCCCAGGGTGTGGATGGCCCTGTGGATGTTGGCGTTCTGGTGTTCGTAGAAGTGAACCAGGGCCTCGATGACCGTGCGCGGCTTCTGGGTGGTGGCGGCGTTATCCAGATAGACCAGCGGCTTGCCATGCACCTGCCGACCAAGGATGGGGAAATCCTGGCGGATAGCCTCTACGTCGAACATGGTCCTCGCCCTCGCCGGCTTCATGGCGGAGCCACCCAGATCTCGTTGCCCTCCACCCTGAGGGGATAGGTGGTGAGGGGTTTGACGGCCGGCAGAGCCAGCACCTTGCCCGTCTTGACGTCGAAGCGGGCGCCGTGGCGGGGGCACTCGATGACGTCGCCTGCCAGCTCTCCCTGGTCGAGAGGGCCGCCGTCGTGGGTGCAGAGGTCGTCGATGGCGTAAAACTGCCCGTCCACATTGCACAGGGCGATACGCCTGTCGCCCACAACCACCGTCTTCACCCGCCCCGCGGGGATGTCGCTGGCATCCGCTACTCTGCTGAAGGCGCTCATGGCGTCGCCAAGCCCAGCTTCTCGTCGACCGCTAGCCGCAGCCTATGCTGAACGCTCAACTGCGGGATCGCCTCCAGCACGGGCTCGAAGAACCCGTCCACAATCAGCTTCTGGGCGTCCTGGCGGCTGAGGCCACGACTCATCAGGTAGAAGAGCTGATTCGCGTCGACTTGGCCGACGGTTGCCGCGTGGCTGCAGCGCCTGATGTCGCTGGCCTCGATCTCCAAAGGCAGGATCGGGTGAGCTTTGGCCCCCTCGCTGAGGATGAGGTTGCGCACCGTCTGGCCGGCATCGGTGCCGCGGCCATCGCGATGCACTCTCACGATACCCAGGTGCACCGACATAGCCCGATCCTTGACCGCCACCTTGAACAACAGATCGCTGGTGCAGTGAGGGGCGATGTGCTCCTGCAGCGTCTGGTGGTCGAAGTGCTGGTCGCCGTCGCCGAAGACCACACCCCGCATCTGGGCGTTGGCGCCGGCGCCTTCCAGCACGCTCTCCACGAAGAACTTGGTGAGCTTCCCCCCAAGGCCGATGATCAGGGAGTCTAGCCGGCTGTCCCCCTCTAGCAGGTGGCGCTGCGCCCCCAGATTGTACACCTGCCGCCCCAGTTGCTGCACCGAGATGTGGCGGAGCTGCGCTCCCGCGTGCAGATAGACCTCGGTGGCAGCGCAGCAGAGGGCTTGGCCGTCCAGCTCCGGCGAGAACTGCTCGGCGATGAAGTTAAGCTTGCTCCCCCCTTCCAGCACGATGAGAGTGTGGGGGAAGACGGCTAGCCCCGGCCTGGCCAGCCATTGGCAGGCCCGTAATGGCAGGGCCACCTCCACCCCTTGGGGCACGTAGACGAAGGCGCCGCCGCTCCACAGGGCACCGTGGAGAGCGGCGAACTTGCCGTGCTCTGGAGGCAGACAGCGGGTCATGAAGTAGCGCTTCACCAGCTTCGGCTGCTCGCGGACGGCTCTCTCCAGGCTGGTGAAGATGACCCCTTGCCTCGCTGCCTCCTCCGCCAGCGAAACGTGAACCACCTGCGAGTCGTGCTGAACCAGGAGGCTGCCCTCCGGCTGGCTCTTGTCCAGCAGAGCGCATAGCTCCTGGGGCAGCCCGGCTATGCCATCCACCTGGGGGCAGGGCGCTTCGGCGAAGGGCAGAAGCTCATCGAGGGCGAGGGCGCTGATATCGGTGCGCCGCCAGTACTCGTCCTGAGGCGCGGGCATGGGCGTGGCCTCGTAGACCCGCCAGGCCTCCAGGCGGCGCTGGCGCAGCCAGGGCGGCTCGCTATGGAGGGAGGAGAGTTCCTCCACCACCTGGCGGGAAAAGCCCTTCGCTGCCTGTTTCATGATCGAAGTCAACGGCACAATTCCGTTTGCTCAAAAGCGAGCATCGCTTCCTTCCCCCTGGGGCGAAGGAAATGCCCGCTCTCCCTGTCTAGCGCCAGGCTTGCCGGGAGGGGAAAGCCGCTCCCGGCCTAGCCCACGGCTCCCTCCATCTGGAGCTGGATGAGGCGGTTCAACTCCACCGCATACTCCATGGGCAGCTCCTTGACGATGGGCTCGATGAAGCCGCTGACGATCAGCGTCGCCGCCTCTGTCTCGCTAAGGCCGCGGCTCATTAGATAGAAGAGCTGCTCGGCGGCGATCTTGCTGACGGTGGCCTCGTGGGCGATGCTTGCCTGCTCCTCCTCGATCTCCATGTAGGGGTAGGTATCGGAGCGGGACTCATCGTCCAAGACCAGGGCATCGCAGCGGACGCTGGCCTTCGCTCCCACGCTGCCCGGGTAGACCTTTACCAGGCCACGATAGCTGCTGCGACCGCCATCCTTGCTGATGGACTTGGAGACGACGACCGACGAGGTGTAGGGGGCGGCGTGCACCATCTTGGCGCCGGCGTCCTGATGCTGGCCCTTGCCGGCGAAGGCCACGGAAAGCATCTCGCCGTGGGCTCCCGGCTCCATGAGGAAGACGGCGGGGTACTTCATGTTGAGCTTGCTGCCCAGGTTACCGTCCACCCATTCCATGATCGAGTCCTGGTAGGCCACCGCCCGCTTCGTCACCAGGTTGTAGACGTTGGTGGACCAGTTCTGGATGGTGGTGTAGCGCACGCGTGCTCCCGGCTTGACGATGATCTCTACCACCGCCGCATGGAGGGAGTCGGCGCTATAGATGGGGGCGGTACAGCCCTCCACATAGTGCAGGTAGCTGCCCGGCTCGGCGATGATCAGGGTGCGCTCGAACTGGCCTAGCTTCTCGGCGTTGATGCGGAAGTAAGCCTGGAGGGGAACTGCCACTTGAACGCCCTCGGGAACGTAGATGAAGCTGCCGCCGCTCCACACCGCCGAGTTGAGGGCAGCGAACTTGTTGTCGGCCGGCGGCACCACCGTGCCGAAGTACTCCTGGAATAGCTCGGGATGCTCGCGCAGAGCGGTGTCGGTGTCCAGGAACAGCACTCCCTGCTTGGCCAGATCCTCGCGCAGGTTGTGATAGACGACCTCCGAGTCGTACTGAGCGCCCACGCCAGCCAGGAACTCCCGCTCGGCCTGGGGGATGCCCAGCCTGTCGAACGTGCGCTTGATGTACTGAGGGACGTCGTCCCAGCTCCGCACCTGGTGGTCGGTGGGCCTGACGTAGTAGTAGATCTCGTCGAAGTTGATGCCCGACAGGTCGCCGCCCCACGTAGGCATAGGCTTCTTCCAGAAGGTCTCCAGAGCCCGCAAGCGGAAGTCCCGCATCCAGGCGGGCTCCCCCTTGATCCAGGAGATCTCCTGTACCACCTCCGGCGACAGGCCCAGCCGGGCCCGAAAGAGGGGCTTCTCCGTGTCGCGGAAGCCGTACTTTTGAGCATAGTCGGCCTGGGGGACCTCTACCGCCTTCTTTGCCATTCCGCTTCCAACCTAGGTCGCTGCCTCCCCGGCAATCCAATCGTAGCCTTTGGCCTCCAGCTCCTGAGCCAGCTCCATGCCGCCGGAGCGAACGATGCGGCCGTCGAAGAGAACGTGCACAAAATGAGGCTCGACGTAGTTCAGTATGCGTTGATAGTGGGTGATCAGCAACATCCCCATGTGGGGCCCGGCCAGCTTGTTGATGCCATTGGCCACCGCCCGCAGGGCGTCGATGTCTAGGCCCGAGTCGGCCTCGTCCAGGACGGCCATCTCCGGCTCCAGCATGGCGAGCTGAAGGATTTCGTTTCGCTTCTTCTCGCCGCCCGAGAAGCCCTCGTTGACATAGCGCTCGGAGAAGGAGCGGTCTATCTCCAGAAGGGCCATCTTCTCGAAGAGTTCCTTGCGGAACTCGGTCACCGAGGGTTCCTTGCCCTTGCTGGCCTTGACTGCCATGCGCAGGAAGTGTCGCACCTTCACGCCGGGGATCTCCACCGGGTACTGGAAGGCCAGGAACATCCCCCGGCGAGCCCGCTCGTCGGGGGGCAGGGAGAGGATGTCCTCGCCCTTCAGCAGCACCCGCCCCTGGGTTACCTGAAAGTGGGGGTCGCCCATGAGGGTGTGAGCCAGGGTGCTCTTGCCGGAGCCGTTGGGCCCCATGAGGGCGTGCAGCTCCCCCCGCTCAACGGTCAGGTTGACCCCTTTGAGGATCTCCTTGCCCTCTACACTCACGTGGAGGTCTTCGATGACGAACAGTGACTGAGGCATCTCTCCAAAGCGATATCGGAATATTTTACTGCGTAAACCTGCTACCCCGCTATTTTAGCACAGCCCTGTCATTGTTTCAACCGCTGTAGTGTTTCACATTAGGTGGGATGTGGAGGGCCAGCCTGTCGCCGCCCGCTCATCCTGAGCTTGTCGAAGGAGGAGCGGGGGCTCATGGTTCGACGAGCTCACCATGAGCGGCTAAGAGGGGGTCGAGAATCAAGCCACTAACGGCGAACCACTGCCAGTGCCTGTTTGACCGAGCGCTCACTGCCCTGTGGAGCCACGAGGACGGCGCCCTGGCGCAGGTCAGGGATAGCCGCAGGGCGATGGCCTAGGTTTCCCTCGTCTGCCAGAGCATCCGATCCGCCGTCCTTTGTGCTACACTCTGACGTGTAGAGCCCCTCGGATGGGTAGACGATGGGCAAGAAGGAAGGCCGCCAGGGGATGGTGAAGATCGGGGTGGCCCGCGACCAGGTGGAGGCAGCCATCTGGCGCGATGCCCTGCAGCGGGATGGCATCAGGGCCTTCATCAAGAACATAGACCCCCTGACTGCCCTTCCCTACGTCGAGTCCGCCACCCCCTACAGCTTCGAGGTGTTCGTCGCGGCCGCGGACGAGCGGCGGGCTCGCTGGATCCTCGCCCTGCCACCTCAGCGAGACGAGTCTGGCGGCGCTGCCAGCTAGGCTGTTCTATCAGCGAGTTGCAGCGACCCCGAGCGTAGTATGCCATCTGGCGTGAGACCCTTCGCTGCGCTCAGGGTGACGGCCTGGCCTGGCGTCATTCTGAGCGCAGCGAAGAATCTCAGCGGCGAGGTGGGCGAAATGGCAAGAGCCTGCCCTGAGCAAAGCGAGGGGATGCGTCGCCACATCTTGGAGACAGTACCAGCTAGGCCTCTGCCAGAAGCAACAGTAGCTACGGGCGGCGTAAGAGGCGGCCTTCGCCTGCTACTACGGCCTCAGCCCAGGAGGGCGTCCAGAACCGCCTGCCAGCAGGAGAAGTCGGGGAAGACGAGCCCGGCGCCAGCGGCCGTCAACTGGTCGGCGCTGAAGAAACCGGTGGCTACGGCCAGCGAGCGGGCCCCGTTGACCTGGGCGGCGGCGATGTCCAGGGGCGTATCGCCGATAACATAGACCTCGCGGGGGCCATGCCCGCCGCCTGCCTCGGCCAGCCGCTCGATGGCTATTGCCACCAGCTCCGCTCGATCCTCGGAGTCATCAGCGTAGCCGCCTGCCAGGAAGGAATCGTACAGGCCGAAATGCGCCAGCTTCAGGCGGGCAGCCTCATGGAAGTTGCCCGTCGCCAGCCCCAGAAATGCCCCCGGAGCCGCCTGGAGGCCCGTCAGCACCTCGCGCACGCCAGGGAGCACATACCCCCCCTGGCTTTCGGCCAGCGTCCTGGGCAGTATGCTGTAGTAGGTCTCCTGAAAGCGAGCCAGAAGAGCGGGGAAGTCGCCATCGAGGCCGTGGACGCCGATGGCCTCACGGAGGATGGCGGTATCGGTGCGGCCGCTGAATCCGATGCCAGCGAAGCCCTGGTCGATGCCGAAGAGCTGGGCAAAGGCCAGGTTCATCGCCCGACCGCCAGCACCGCCGCTGTCCACTAGCGTCTTATCGACGTCGAAGAGGAAGAACCTGGTCAATGCTGCAGCGTCCACAGATCGTTAAGAAGCCTCGGGCTCGGGCTCCTGCTCCCAGATGACGCCCACCACTCGCCTGCCCATATGAACGAGCAAGGCGGGCCCTATCCTGGTCTCCAGGATCTGCTCCCTGTTGAGGCCCAGCCTTTGACACAGCTTGCGTACAACCATCTCTCTGAGGTCCGGGCATGTTCCCTCCACCACCGAGACCACGCCCGACTTGTAGGTCCGCTGCACTTCGTCGACCATGCGATCCACGGCTCTCTCCATGCGCCCCCGCACCCTGGCGTAGAGAGCCATAGCCCCGTCCCTGGCGGTGATGATCGGTTTGATCTGCAGGGCACTGCTGAGCAGATACTGGAACTGGCGAGCCCGTCCGCTCTTCGCCAGGTACTTGGTTGTTTCCACGGCCGCCAGGAGGCGCAGACGCCCCCTCATCTCCTCCACCAGGCGCTTGGCCTCCTGGAGGGGACGGCCGAGATCGCGCGCGCGAGCCGCCTCCAGGACAAGCATGCCCTCCCCCATCGAGCCACTGAGGGAGTCCACCACCTCGATCTCCGAGTCAGGATACTCCTCCTCCACCATGCTCGCCGCCTGCACGGCGGCATCGTAGGTCTTGCTCAGCTTGCGGGAGAGGGTGACGGTGAGGATCCTCGACAGGCCCTGCTTCACATGAGACAGGAATGCCTCGGCGAAGCGAGAGGGGGCAGGTGCCGCCGTGGTGGGATATCCCTTGCCCTTTTCGTATTGGTCTAAGAGCTCGGCGAACTCCTCCAGGGGCATCACACCGTCGTCGAGGCTGCTGTCCGCGCCGAAGTTGATGGTGAAGGGCACCACTGTAAGGCGCAACTTCTGGGTTATGTCCGGCGGCAGGTCATGGGTACTGTCGCAGACGATGGCAAAGGGATCCACGCCTCTCGCTCCCTCCTTCATGCATTCTAACAACTAGTGGCCCCGCCTCGCTAGCCCCGTAGGCCCCGCCGATTGACAGCGCGGCCCGCTACTAGAGTATCATGCATGGCAAGAGGTGAATGTGGCAGAGATAAAAGCGGCCAAGGTCTTCGTCACGCGGGGGCTTCCCAGCGCCGCCCTCGACCCGCTGGCAGAAGCGGCGACCGTAAGGGTCTGGCCCGGCGAGTTGCCCCCGCCGCCAGACGTCCTGTTGGCGGAGGCGGCAGATGCTGATGCCCTCCTCACCCTTCTCACCGACCGCATCGATGCCGCCATCATGGCGGCAGCACCGCGACTGCGCGTCATCAGCAACATGGCCGTCGGCTACGACAACATCGATGTCCAGGAGGCCAGCCGGCGGGCGATCCTGGTGACCAACACGCCTGGCATCCTGATCAAGACCACGGCCGACTTCGCCTTTGCCCTCCTTCTGGCCGCCGCCCGCCGCGTGGTAGAGGCCGACCGCTACACTCGTGAGGGTCGCTGGAAGACCTGGGGACCGCAGATCCTCCTGGGGCAGGACGTGCACAGCGCCACCCTGGGGGTGGTGGGTCTGGGTGGTGTCGGCCTGGAGGTGGTCAAGAGGGCACGTGGTTTCGGTATGCGCGTCCTCTACTACGATGCGACCCGCAAGATCAAGCAGGAGCACCGCTACGGCCTGGCCTACGTGGAGTTGGAGCAGCTTCTGGCAGAGTCCGACTTCGTTAGCCTGCACGTGCCCCTCACCGCGGAGACTCACCACCTCATCGGCGAACGAGAGCTGTCGCTTATGAAGCCCACGGCCGTTCTCATCAACACCGCCCGCGGGGCGGCGGTGGATCAACGGGCCCTGTGGCGCTTCCTCAAGGAGAGACGCATCGCCGCCGCCGCCATGGACGTCAGCGAACCGGAACCCATTGCCTCCGACGACCCCCTCCTGGCGCTGGACAACATCATCATCACACCCCACATTGCCAGCGCCAGCGTCGCCACCCGTTTGGGCATGGCCAAGATGGCCGTGGACAATCTCCTCACGGCCCTGCGAGGCCAGGTACCACCCCATTGCGTCAACCGAGAGGCCGTCCGCCGCTGGCGCCGAGCGCTGCCCAGATGAAACATTAACGTGACAACTTGACAGCGCCAAGGGGTAGTGGTATCGTTTTGCCACTCCTGGGGCCTCTGCTCGCGGGGGCTGCCTCTTCTGCGGCGAGGCCCTCTCTGGTTCGAGCAGAGGCGAAGCGATATGGGCCGTTCTGCTCGCGCTGCTGGTAATCTGTGGCTAGCCAGAACCCTGTGGGATCTGGCAGCCATCCAGTTTGGTGATTTCACCCTGGGAAGGACAACCCTCCACTCCCCCGTCTACGTCAACGTGCGCCTGCTGATCAGCAAGCCCAAGGCCCTGAGGCGGGCGGCTCGCCTGATGTACCACGACGTGCGTACTCTCCAAAGGATGCGCCACCCCCGCGTCGCCCCCTTCGATCGGGTGGCGGGCATCCCCTTCGGTGGGTTGCACCTGGCCACCGTCTTCTCCCTCATCGCCGATGTGCCCATGGTGTACGTCCACCCCTCCAAAGACCGCGACGCCACCACTCCTTTCATAGAGGGCACATATGAACGGGGCGAGACGGTCCTCCTCATCGATGATCTCGTCACTGGCGGTGGCAACATCATCGAGACGGCCGCCTTCCTGGGGATGGCTGGCCTGAAGGTGAAGGACATAGTGGTGCTGCTGGATCGCCACGAGGGAGCCAGGGACCGCCTGAAGGCCAACGGCTACAACCTCATATCCATCCTTGGCCTGGAGACGATGCTCAACTACCTGATGGCCAGCGGCAAGATCGAGGAAGACTGGTACCGCAAGAGCATCGACTACATCCTGTCCCGCCGCCCCGCCTGACCGACAGCCAGCGAATCGGTGTAGCACCAAGGGGAAAGTTCGTCTTCCAAGGGATCGCAGAATTCACAGGATGGGTCTGGTTTTGACCCAGCCTACCCGAGGTGCTAGACTTCCTAACATGAAGGCCTGCCCAGCGGCAGGAGGAGAAGGAGTCGGACATATGCGAATCTTAGCTCTTGTCATGGCCACCATCTTGGCAGTTGTTTGCCTGACAGCCTGCGGCGGAGGTGAAAAAGAAAAGGGTACACCAGCGGCCGAAGGAAGTCCCGCCGCCGCTGCGGCGGGCACAGCACGGGCCACCGCCACTGTGGCGGGCACAGCACGGGCCACCGCTACTGTGGCGGGCACGGCCGCTGCTAAGACTACCCCCTCCGGGGAAGCCTTGGCTCCCGGTTCCCTCAGCGGCCTGAACAGCTATCGCTACAGCATGAAGATGGACCTGAAGGGATTGGGGAGCGCCTTGGCCGAAGGCCTCAGCGGCCTAACAGGCCAGGAGCCTGGCGCTACGCCGGGAACTACACCCGAAACTGTGCACATGGAGATTAGCGGGGCGTTTGTGGCGCCCGATAAGGCCGAGGCCCATATGAGCATCAGTGGCCTCACTGACGAGCTGGCAATGACGGTCATCGGAGACCAGCAGTGGATGAAGTGGGGTGACCTGTCCATGGGCCCCTCCACCTTCGAAGGCAGCCTCTCGGACATGAGCCTAGCCGAGGCCATGTGGGGTAGCTTCTCGGAAGGGTCTGGGGGGTTGACCTGCGCCAGCGAAAAGAAAGAGACGGTGAACGGCGTTCCCTCGCTCCACTGCGGCATCGACAAGGCTAGCTTCGAGCAACTGGCCTCTCTGTTTGGTGGTACGGAGGGGACGGGCGACATAAGCGATCTGAGTCTCGACATGTGGCTGGCGGAAGACGGGCGCTGGCCTGTGCGTCTGCGGGTCCACGTGGCAGGGACTGATGAGTCCGGCCAGGAGATGGATGCCAAACTCGAGATGGACATTACCGACGCCAACAAGGAGATCGACATCAAGGCCCCCAGCTAGCAGTAGCCGCTGGGGACGCTCAGAGAAGGCGGCGGACCGGCTTGCGGCCGGGGCGGGGGTCGTAGTTGGCCTTGAACATCTCCAGCTTGTCGCGCTCGATGAGGTACTTGCCAGCGAACAAGAGGGCAGGAACCTTCTTCTGCTTGATCAGACGCCGGAGACTCTGCGGGTGAATGCCCAGGGTTCGCGCTGCTTCCACTAGGTCCAGGTAGTTATCGAACGGCGTGTCGACCATTCCCCTCCCCTACTCTATTAACACGCTAACACGCATGAATGATTTTACCACATCTGTCAAGCTTAGTGGCCTGTGTGAATCACCATCTTGATGCCGCCGTCGCCGGCAATAGCGGGCATCTGGCGTTACTGAAACGATAGCTGGTATGTTATCCTGGCCGTAGCATTCCTGCCCGCCGGAGACGGGCGGAGGGGGAGAGCCGAAGATGTACGACCCCACCAAGCTGAAAGCACTGTCGCAGCGGCGGGCGGCCTGGGAGAAACGAGTCGAGGGCGGCGACCAGGAACGCCAGCAGCGATTCATCACCACCTCCAGTCGGCTCATTCAGCGGCTGTACGATCCCAGCGACATCGCCGCAATCGACTACGAACGAGACGTCGGTTGGCCAGGGGAGTACCCCTTCACCCGCGGCGTCCATCCGACTGGCTACCGCGGCCGCCTGTGGACGATGCGCATGTTCGCTGGCTTCGGCAGCGTCGAGGAGACCAACGCTCGCTTCAAGTACCTGCTGGAGCATGGCCAGACGGGCCTTTCCATAGCCTTCGACCTGCCCACCCTATATGGATACGATGCCGACGCCCCCGAGGCTGCCGGCGAGTTCGGCAAGTGTGGCGTCTGTGTCTCCTCCCTGGCCGACATGGAGATCCTGCTCGCTGGCCTGCCCTTGGACGAGATCACCACTTCGATGACCATCAACTCGCCCGCCGCCGTCATCTGGGCCATGTATATCGCCGCTGCCGAAAAGCGAGGTGTGCCGCGGCAGCGATTGGGAGGAACCATCCAGAACGATATCCTCAAGGAATTCATCGCCCAGAAGGAGTTCATCTTCCCGCCCGCGCCCTCCATGCGCCTCGTGACGGACACTATCGAGTTCGGCACCCGTGAGCTACCCCTCTGGAACACCATCAGCATCTCCGGCTATCACATCCGCGAGGCTGGCTCCACCGCCGTCCAGGAGCTGGCCTTCACCCTGGCCGACGGCCTGGAGTACGTGCGCTGGGCCCTGGAGCGGGGCCTGCACATCGACGAGTTTGCCCCCAGGCTCTCCTTCTTCTTCAACTGCCACAACGACTTCTTCGAGGAGGTAGCCAAGTTCCGCGCTGCCCGCCGCATCTGGGCCCGCGAAATGAAGGAGCGCTTCGGCGCCAAGAGCCCCCGCTCCTGGTGGATGCGCTTCCATACCCAGACGGCCGGCTGCTCACTCACTGCCCAGCAGCCGGAACTCAACCTGGTGCGCACCGCCATCCAGGCCCTGGCGGCCGTCATGGGGGGCACCCAGTCCCTGCACACCAACTCCTGGGACGAGGCCTTGGCCTTGCCCAGCGAGAAGGCAGCCCGCCTGGCTCTGCGTACCCAGCAGATCATCGCCCACGAGTCGGGAGCGGCCAACACGATCGACCCCCTGGGGGGCAGCTTTTTCGTGGAGGCCCTCACCAATCAGATGGAGGAGGAGTGCTACCACTACTTCCGCCAGATCGAGGACCTGGGCGGCGTCATCCCCGCCATCGAGGCCAGCTTCTTTCAGCGGGAGATCGCCGAAGCCTCTTACCGCTACCAGCGGGAGATCGAGACCAAGGAGCGGATCAGCGTGGGGGTCAACGAGTACGTTATGGATGAGCCCATCGAGATCCCCATCCTGGAGATGGACCCCGAGGGCGAGCGGCGCGAGCGCCAGCGCCTGGCCCGCCTCCGGCGGGAGCGGGATAGCGGGCGGGCCAACCAGTGCCTGCATGCACTGCGAGAGGCCTGCCAGGGCTCCGACAACCTGATGCCCCACATCCTCGATGCTGTCAATGCCTACTGCACCCTGGGCGAGGTCTGCGGCGTCATGCGCCAGGTCTTCGGGGGATATCAGGAGCAGCCAGTGGTCTAAGCCTCCACGCTTCTGTTCAGGCCGAGGCAAGGGCTGGCACAACAAGCTTTCGCATGCTGTCCCCATGAATCGAGGCACTCATCCGGCAAATCTGAGCCTACCCAGCTATGAATTCCCCCGCCTGCCTCTTGCTCGCTTTGGCCTGGGCCTCCTCCTGGGGAGGCGGCGCTCCGTCCTGAAGGACAGCCAGACAGTGATGGCGGCCAACCCTTACCGCCGGCAGGTGCGGGGACTGGAGAACGTACCCTCTGAGGGGCCATTCGTTCTGGTGGCCAATCACTATGCCCGCCCCGGCCTACAGGTCTACCACTGTGGCATGTTCATCACCACCGTCATCGCCGAACGGCGACCCCTTTCCCCCGATATCCGCTGGATAATTACCAGCGAGTGGTATGGATACCGTTTTGGCCCTATTCCCGTCCCGGTGTGGCTCATCCGCTGGGTATTCAGACGGGTCGGCAAGGTGTACGGACCGGTGATTATGCCCCGTCGGGCTTCTCTGGCCGTGGGGCGGGCCGCTGTTCTGCGACGCATCGCCAGGATCGCCCAGAGAGAGCCCATCGGCCTCATGCCCGAGGCGGGCGGCTCAGGCATCCTCCGAGAGCCCCTGGAGGGCAGCGGGCTGTTTCTGCAGGCCCTGAGCGAACGCGGCCTGCCCCTGGTGCCGGCGGGTGTGTGGGAAGAGGATGACACGCTGATCGTCAGGTTCGGCGAGCCATTCGCCCTATCCGTAGCGAAAGAGGGCTCGCGCCAGGAACGGGATCGCCAGGCTCGCGACCAGGTGATGGTTGCCGTGGGCCGCCTTCTGCCGCCGACTCACTGGGGGCGCTACAGGGAGGCCATCGAGCGCTCCCTCAGCGAGGGCTGACCGCCGCCCAGGTAACAGGTTCGTGATTGGTGGGTTCTGGACCCCTGGGTTTACACACAACCCCAGCCTGAAGGCCATGAACCAAATAACCCACTCCTGCGGATTGAAATCCGCAGCTTCATCGAAGCTGAGGGTTTTAACCCTCAGAGATGAATCGAAATAGTTTAGGACTTTCAGGCGGGGGTCGAGAATCAAGGCACCAACGGCGAAGCGGCCCTTCCCCCAGGGCTTTGGTTGACGCTATCTTCAACCTTCCCTATCATAGGCAGCGCCTGCGTATCGCAGAAACGAAGGAAGGTATGAACTCCCATGAGCATCACCGAAATCATCGATAAGGCCAAGAGCGAGGGGCGCAGCATCCTTACTGAGGTGGAATCGAAGCAGATCCTGGCGGAGGCAGGCATCCCAATCGCTCGCGCCCAGCTCGCGGCCACCCGCGAGGAGGCGGTGGCCGTCGCCCGCCAGATAGGCCTCCCTGTGGTTCTGAAGATCGTCTCGCCCGACATCAGCCACAAGAGCGATGTGGGCGGCGTGAAGCTCAACCTGGGCTCGCAGGAGGAAGTGGCAGCGGCCTTCGACGAAATCGTCGCGGCGGCCCGCCGCGCCCAGCCGGGGGCCACCATCCTGGGCGTATCGGTGCAGAAGATGGCCCGGCCCGGCGTGGAGGTGATCATGGGCATGACCAAGGACCCCCAGTTCGGGCCGGTGCTTATGTTTGGCCTGGGGGGTGTCTTCGTGGAGGTGCTGAAGGATGTCGCCTTCCGCATCGTCCCCCTGGAGTCACGAGACGCCCGCCAGATGATCCGCGACATCCAGGGCTTCCCCGTGCTCGAGGGGTTTCGGGGGCAGGAGCCCGCCGACCTCGCCGCCCTGGAGGACATGCTGATGCGACTCTCAGCCTTCGTCGAGGGGCACCCCGAGATCCAAGAGCTGGACCTGAACCCCATCTTCGCCTACAAGGACGGCGCCCTGGCCGTGGACGCCCGCATCGTGCTGTCCTGAGGCAGGGAATGTCCCCCCATACCGCTCCTTCCCCTTGGCCGGCCAGCCTCAGCGGCGGCCACCAGACCGCCCCCCGGGAGGCGTTCGCTTGAAAGACCTGCACCAGAAGCTGGAGCGAGCGTTCAATCCCCGCACGGTGGCCGTAATCGGCGACAAGCGGGCCATGGGCTACCTCTGGCTGAACGCCCTCAAGCCGTTCGTGGGCAAGGTCTACTCCGTCCAGATCAGAGAGGATGAGATCCCTGGCATCGAGGCCTTGGGTATCCCCAACTACATGAGCCTTCTGGACATCCCCGACGAGGTCGACTACGTCGTCTGCGCCGTCCGCCGGGCGGTCACCCCTCAGATCGTGGCCGACTGCATCCGCAAGGGGGTGACCGCTGTCACCCTGTTCACCTCCGGCTTCGCCGAGACGGAGGAGGAGGAGGGCGTTCGTCTTCAGCGGGAGCTGGGCGACATGGCTCGCAAGGCCGGCCTCATCCTCATCGGGCCCAACTGCATGGGCGTCTACAACCCCAGGTTGGGCCTCCGCCAGAGCGAGGAACAGCACTGGGGCGAAGCGGGCAACGTGGGCTTCATCTCCCAGAGCGGCACCCACTGCATCAACTTTAGCCACCTGGCCTATGTCCACGGCATCAAGTGCAGCAAGGCGGTGAGCTACGGCAACGCTGAGGTGCTGGACGCAGACGACTATCTCGACTATCTGACCCAAGACCCCCAGACCGAGGTCATCGGCATGTACGTGGAGGGCCCTCGCGATGGCCGCCGTTTCTTCGCTGCTCTGCGAAGGGCTGCCCGCCTGAAGCCGATGGTGGTGTGGAAGGGGGGCCAGACGGAGGCTGGCGCCCGCGCCATCTACTCCCATACCGCTGCCCTGGCCACGGAAGAAGCCCTCTGGAACGCCGCCATGCGCCAGGCAGGGGCCATCACCGCCGACAGCCTGGAGGAGATGGTGGACGTGGTGAAGGGTCTCCTCCACATCAAGCCTGGCACTGGCCGGCGAGTGGGGCTGGTGGCCATGACCGGCGGCCAGTCGGTGGTCATCGCCGATGCCTTCGGCCGGGCCAACCTGGAGGTGCCCCTCCTCACGCCCGCGTCCTACGAGGAGCTGGCCTCCTTCTTCAACATCATCGGCGGCAGCTACCGCAACCCCCTGGACGCCGGCGGCACCCTGGCCATGGGCTTCCGCCTGGACAATCTGCAGCGCATGCTGGACATCCTGGAGGAGGACGCCAACATCGACGCCGTGGTCTTGGAGTCGGCGGCCGCCTTCCTCAGGGGCCACAGGCTTATGAGCCCCACCCTACTGGATAAGATGCTGAACCTCTTGTCGGACTACAAGGAGCGCTGTCCGAAGCCATTCATGATGATCCTCCAGCCGGGGCACCTGGAAGGGGAGATGGTGAAGATACGCAGCAAGTTCCTGGAGCGAGGCATCGCCACCTTCGGCGGCTTCCAGCAGGGGGCCAACGCCCTGAGCAAGGTGATAAGCCACCATCGCTTCCGGGCTGGGCTGGACTAGCGGCCTGGCCGTGCGGCTCGCCAGCACTGATGCGGACATAGACCGCGTGCTGCCCCTTCCCGCCATCCTTCGGCAATTAGAGTGTGCTATCCCCGACTCGTACCGACACGGGGCCGCTTGAAGCGAGGCCCTTCGCTGCGCTCAGGGTGACAGCGACGGCTGGCGTCATTCTGAGCGAAGCGAAGAATCCCAGCGAGAGGCGGCGTTCTCAAGAGCTGCTGTATGTCTCACGAAGGAGGCTGTGGGGAAACCCCTGCTCCGTTCATGGTTCGACAGGCT
>Ga0315280_10002578_pt1 | contig 29223 bp, 34 predicted proteins | sample YL17G06_40_MG_FD_203697 | JGI IMG/M metagenome (GOLD analysis project Ga0315280, IMG submission 203697) | Sediment microbial communities from Yellowstone Lake, YNP, Wyoming, USA - YL17G06_40 | ecosystem: Environmental > Aquatic > Freshwater > Lake > Sediment | place: USA: Wyoming | collected... | reverse complement strand
GGCGCGAGGCATAAAGGCAATAACCATTATTTGCACGTTGTCTGCAACAAGTTATTTAGTGCTTTCTTCATCAGGCAAACCAAAGGAAGTGATACAATCAGACATTTCTTTGGGCTAACCGATGGGGAGCAGATAGATTTACCCATTATCTCGGATGATGCCGGGCAGTACATAGATGTATCGTCACACCATGCTCTGTGCTGGATACATGAAATACGACACTACAAAAAGATGAATCCTTTTTTGATTCATCATAAGTCGGTTCTTAATATGTATTTAACAGAGCTTTGGAAGTTCTATGAATTGCTTACACAATATAAGGAGAATCCTAATAAAATTATGAGTATGTATGTCCAGGAGAGGTTTGATTCGATATTCTCGACGGTAACTGGATACAAGACATTGGATGATCGTATTGCAATGACTCAGAAAAAGAAAGAGGAGTTGTTGCTGGTGTTAGATTATCCTAACGTTCCTCTTCATAACAATCTCGCAGAGATAGCTGTGCGAGAGGGTGTGATCAAAAGAAAAATCAGTTATGGAACAAGAAGTGAACTCGGCAAGCTTGCATGGGAAAATATGCTCTCCATAATCGATACTTGCAGGAAGCTTGAGGTAAGCTTCTATAGATATCTTTATGATATATTCTCAGATAGTTATTCTATGCCGAGGTTATCAGATCTCATTCTCATGGCCAGTAAATCAACTGAATATTGAGCAAGTACGGTTAATCGATAGCTGGCAATTGTCGATAAATCATTCCATAGAGTAATGGAATGGCCAGTTTGCCAGAAGCGATTTAGGACTTGTTAAGTAATGGCTGGAAAAAAGAGATGAGTCTTGCAGGTTACACGCACTACTCGTTCATTTTGTTGTCATTTCCATTAGTGTCATGGCTCCGCTGTATCCTAGTTCGCGTGCTTTGGTATAGGCAGCTTCCGCCTCAGAATTGCGGTGCAGCATCCTAAGAGCATCGGCTTTGTTATACCATGCATATTTATCCTTTGGGTCTTTCTTGATGGCCTCATCGTAGTACCGTATCGCAGCGACGTATTCACCTGCATTATAGTGGGAATTGCCCTTACCTATCATGCTAACGCTATATGCTTGGTCTATGTCGCTTGCTTTATTGTATGATTGGATGGCTTCGTCGTACCTGGCCAGGCCATCGAGAGCATTGCCTTTGTTTCTCCAAGCTATGGCAAGTTTAGAATCAATCCCGATGGCCTTTTCGGAAGCCTGGAGGGACCCATCGTTGATACCCAAGTCCAGAAGATTGGCGGCTTTGTTGTTCCAGGCTATTGCATATTCAGGATCAATCTCTATGGTCTTATCATAAGCTTTGATAGATTCATTTAGCTCTCCTTGATTACCTAGCGCATAGCCCTTACCGAACCATGCGTTGGCATCGTTGGGATCTAGCCTGATAGCTTCATCATAAGCCGTGATTGCCTCAACGTACTTGCCCTGGTTATTAAGAGCATAACCTTTGTTGAACCAGGCCGCAGCTGCATATTGCGGATCGATCTCGATAGCCTTGTCATAGGCTTTAGTGGCTTCATCATGTTTGCCTAGCTCATCGAGAGCAAAACCTTTGTAGCACCAGGCTGCCGCATATTGTGGATCGATCTCGATGGCCTTATCAAAAGCACTGATTGCCTCAACGTATTTGCCCTGGTTATAGAGAGCGATACCTTTGTTGTGCAGGATAGGGGCAGGTAGTATGATCACTGTAGCGTCAACTACCTCTTCGTTCTTGGACAACTCCACATATACTTTATTTCCATCGATGTCAATGGCCTTGAGGGCTAACTCATATCCTTCTCCTAGCGTCAGAGGTGTGCTGCTAGTTATGGTTAGTCTATTCGAATTATTTACGATCACCTGAGAAGAATTAGTATCAGATACCTGCCAAACTTGATCTATGGTAGCTAAGTTCTGATCGGTTCCTCGAAATGCATTTTTGAAATGAACCTTGATAACTTCGACTTCTTTAGCAGAACCTATGTCTGTTGCGTAGATATAGAGGTCATCCGTTGTTTGGGGGGGTGTGATAATCCTAGAATCAATGACATTTCCATTCTTTGATAGCTCTAAATTCACTCTTACTCCATCGATGTCAATGGACTTGATGGCCAACTCATATCCCTCTCTAAGCTTTAGAGGCACGCCACTGGTGATCGTCATCTTGCCATGAGAATAGTTGATGATCACCTGAGAAGAATTGGTATCCGATACTTGCCAAATTCGATCTATGGTGGCTAAATTCTGATCGGTTCCTCGAAATGCATTTTTGAAATGAACTTTGATAACTTCGACATCTTTAGCATGACCAATGTCCTTAATGAAGGTATATGTTGCGGTCTCAGTTGAATTTGTCTGATTGAAGTTAGAAACCCACTTCTCAGCAGTCACATTATTCGCAGTAGCGTTTTCTGTTGCTACTAACGTGGTCATTAGAAGCAATAACCAAAATGCTAGTCCGATCTTCAATGTCTCGCCTCAATTGCCTTTGCGGTTGTCTGCCCAAACACCGGCACACACAGCCAAACCAATGCCACCGAGAAAAGTATGCATAGAGCCATTCCCACTCTCAATATAATCCCTCAATAAGTTCCTATTGTCTCACTTGTGGAAAAGCCTTTGGTAGAAAAAAGAGGGCAGTTCTAGCCCTCCAAATGCGCGGTCTCAGAGCCCCTGGACCTCGACCACAAGAGCGGAGACATTCGCCAGGTCCTCAGTGATTTTTGGGGTGGCAGCGTGCGCCTCTATTTAACAGGATGTTCTCATTGGAAAATGCCTATTTAGGCCCAAAAAGGGAGCGGGGTAGGGTTCCGCTAGGCTTTAATGGGCTCTGGCCTATCGTCCTGGCCCTGGGAGAGATCTTCCTCAATGGTCAGAGGTACAGGCTCTACCTGAGCCTTCCGCTTCTTCTTGTACTCCCTCAGCTCCTTCCCGATCTACATGCAGGCTAAAGTATTGCCTGGTGTTGCCCGTCAGCCTCAACGCCAGAATACTTGTAGCGACCTTCATAGACCGCCCGCCTATCCAAAATGCGCTTGACCTGCATGGAATGAAACTGCCTGCCCTCTTTGGTAGTGAGTCCCTCAGCATTCAAGAGATCAGCCAGCTTTTGTAATGACGCACCTGGCATTGTTTTCCTAAGCTCAAAAACTCTTCTAACAGTAGCGACCTTTTCTTCGTCCACAGCCAAAGCCTTGCTTCCTCGGCACTCTTTGTATCCAACCGGCGCTTTGCCGCCTGCATAGCCGCCCTGGCGGGCCTTTGTCTTTCGCCCTCCAGACAGCCTTGAAGATATCAAGGATTTTTCGAACTCTGCAAAGGCCGCGACCATCGTTAAGAGGAGCTTTTGGGTTGGATCCTCCCAGCGACCCGGTTCGGCAATGCTGACCAACTCTGCACCCAGTTTCTTGATCTCCTTCATGAGCCAGAGCGACAGCATAGTGTCCCTGGCTAGCCGGTCCAGCCTGGTCACAATAACGTGCTGTATATCACCGGCCTTCAACGTCTCAAGAACAGCATGTAATCCGGGCCTCTCCAGGGGTGGCAGCGATCCAGACAGCGCAGGGTCCTCGAAGATCTGCACCAGCTCTAAGCCATTGGCAGCGCAGTACTTGATAATCGAGTCTCGCTGGGTTTCAAGCCCGAAGCTATCAGCACCATTCTGGTTCTCGGTGCTCACCCTGCAGTATCCTATAACTCTCGTCACAGTAATATCTTATTAACGTTACGACTATATAAACGTAACTGTAATTAAAATTACAGTTATAGGGAGGAAAAACCAGAATTCTCGTTTGAGGAAAATTGAGGCGGCAAGCTTTGATAGATTCTCTAGCTAAGCTCAACGCAAGAGCCCAAAGGGTTCAGCGATTTAAAGGGCATCGAAAAAAGAGAGAGGATTCTTGCAGGTTACACGCACTTGCCTTCAACTTGCTGCTCCTGCCATGCATCAAAGCTCCTAAATGCTCAGTTAACCTTAACCTTAGCTGCGAAGGTGAGAAGCTCAATGGGTGAAGGAAAGAACAGAATCAGCGTAATCGTGGACGATCATGCAAAGGAGAATCTGCTTACTTATCAAAGGCAGGCCGGGTTGAAAACGAGAGATCATGCTGTCGAGCAAATCCTTCACAACGTTCCTGAGTTGCAAGCCAAAATCAAGGCCCTGGAGGACCATATCAAAGGGTTGGAAGAGAAGAAGCCATAGACATAGCAAAGCAAATAGAAAAATCTGGTGAGGTGGATATAGAATGGGAAGGATAAAGGTAGAGGATCATGAGGCCCTCCGCAAGTGGTGCGCGGAGAACAAGGTCTCGGACCCGGAGGATCTGGTGGCCCGGAATAAGGACGGCTCGATTGTGTTCAAGTCAGCCCACTCCGGAAAGTCCTACCGCCGCATTGAGAAGATGTACCGGGATTCCAGGGGGAAGGCCCGGTGAAGCTCGATTGCCGCATTGAAGGAGGCGTCCAGCGCGTGGACCTGGCCTTCAGCGAGGAGGAGAAGCAGCGAGCTCTGGACTTCATGGACCCGGCCATGAGAGCCTTCTGTCTGAGCTTGCTGGATAGCGCTCGGCTGCTGGAACGTGCCCAGGGATGTCTTGAGATCGTGCAGGCCCTGGAGAACCAGAGGGTCATGGACAAGCTGGCGGTGAGGGCATGAATCGAGATGAAATGGTCTTCAAGCCCTGGAGGTTCTAAAATGCCTCCTCTCGATCCCTGCCCGCGTTGCGGGACTCCTGGGCCGCACCTGGAGAAATGCCACAAGCCTAACGGGGGAGAAGCCTGGTTCTGCCGGGGCTGTACTTGGATAGGGGACGCGCTGGCCCTCTCAGAAGCCGTCCTGGCAGCTTGCAGCCTGTCGAAGAAGGCCCTGAAGCAAGGAGGCAGGCGAAATGGACGTTAAGATCAGGCGAGACAAAAATGGCCATTATCACGTTTTTTTACCGCCAGACCGTTTCCTTTTTTATCGAAATAAAAGGGAGCTGCTGGCGGATGCGCCTCTTACGCACCTATTGGGCCAGGCTACTTTAGATTTGTTCAAGGGCGGCGGTAAAAGATGAAAACTTTTTTTGTGGACAGCGACCAGGAAGGGGGAATGTATGGCCCTTACTCCAGCGAACCTTTGGCCGAAACCGCCCTCAAGATCGTGCGCATGACCAAGGATGAAGCTGCAGAGCTGATATCCTACGACATGGACCCGTTCGGCGAGCAGCTCCAAGCAGGCCTGCGGCCCTTCAAGGTGGAGATTATGCTCCTCGATGGCAAGGTGCAGAATATCGAAGTCTCACTCCGCTGGCCGCCTCTGGAGATCGAGGGCCTGGTCACGAGCCGGGAGGATTACCAGGAGCACTTTGTTTGGGCCAAGACCCAGAACGAGGCAACAGTGAGGGCGGCCACCCTGCCCTCGAAGGCTCCGGCCTCAGTCGCTTAGAAGTCGAATTTGACTACTTAGTGGCGAGCTTGAGCCTGGCGAGGACATTTGCCTGGACTAGGCCCGCCCAAGGGCCTGCCATCTTTTTGCATTTATCAAAGCTCTTTTAAGCTCATAGAACGCAATTGCATTCTATGGAGAGTGCGAAATGACGTTAGCAAATACCACCCTGCGGCTGCCCCCGCAATTGCGGGCAATAGCTGAGGAGCGGGCCAAGGCTGCCGGGCACACTCTGGCAGATGAGCTGAGAAGTGCGCTCGAATCGCATTACAAAATGAATGCGGCACAGATCAGCTTCGAGGACCTGGAGGCAAGAATCCAGCAGCACGAAGCTGAATTCCATTCTCCTGCTGTGCCAGCTGAGCACGAAGAGATAGAGGAATTGCTCCCGGCCAAACCATCTGTACAAGAGGAACTGGCACGAGTCGAGAAAGCATCTCGGGAGAGAGAAGAAACAAGAAAAATCCTGCTCGGCCTGAAAGACTTGCTGGAGAGCGGTACACAGCCAATGCCCTCCGATCTTGAAAATTTGTTAGGCATGCCTTCTCGGCTCATCGGCAGGAGGCTGGGGAAAATCGGTATCCGGGCCAAGAATACGCGGATACGTGACAAGTCGGGCCGCTATTTCCTGCGTTCTTTATTGCCGAAGATTGAGGAGGCACTTAAGGAGCTTTCGTGATCTATTATCCTCGCATCTCTTCCGCCGTATCAATTAAGGATCTTGCTGCAGAGACAGGATCTTCTCATATTCTCTATTGCTGATTCGAAATCCCACCGATCTCAGATCATCCAGGGATCGCTTCAGATCGAGGATTCCTTCCCGAGAAGCCAATAGCAATATACCAATGGTTCCTGTGATCTTCAATCCCAGCAGCTCTGCAGTTCTCCGGCCATCTCCATCGTCAATAATAAGAAGAGCTTTCTTCTTCTCGGCCAGGACTATGGCCTCTGCTTCTCCCCGGTCTAGAGATATGCTCAAGGCATCGACGGCAACTCTATTATCAACGTTCTCGACTTTAATAAAAGATGACGCCTCGACCTCGGATGCTCCTGGTAAATCCTTGCCGCGTCTCACAACTTCGTCGTAGACTTCTTCCGGGATGTATATCTCCTGGAAGAAGTCGCGTAAGAGCTCCAGCCTGTCAATTCTCGCCAGGGCTATCAGTGGCGTTGAATTGGATACGGCTATCATCGGCCCAGCACTTCTTCTAACGTTCGCAGATCCTTCTTTGCATCTTCAGCAGTATAATCGAGGGGAACGCCCTTCTCACAGAGCAACATCAGCATCTCCCACTTGCTTTTAAAGCCTGCAAGCTCTGCAGCCTTGCCGAGGGACAGCCTTCTCTCCCTGTAAAGCTCCACCGCTAGAGTGCGTTTAATGAAGACGCCAAGCTCCTCCTCCGGTATTTTTATCTGGGCCAAGATCGAGCCGGGCAGATCTATCTCTGCTGTTGCCATTGTGATCGTTTGGATTATATGTCTGAGCCACTATTAATAGTATTTCTCTTATCAAGAAAAGACGACGCAAAAACCAGCAACGACAAGCTCACGGCTGCTCTTATGCCAAAATCACAAGCTTGGAGCCTGCGATCGAGGCGGCCAGCTCCTCGATGACCGGCAGCTCCAGGCAGTCTTCCAGCTCCTCTTTATCATGCTGGAGTTCTTCTTTCCGGACTTCAAAGGCCGCCTTCGTCGTCTCCTGTCCAGCCTTCTCTGCCTCAAGCTCATTCAGCTTAAGGTTAAGCTCTTCAGCCGCTTCTGTATAGCTATCAGCCTTCTCCAGTTCTTCTTCTGCCTGTTGAATTAAGGCATCAATCTCTTCCTGTAGCTCTTCCGTGATCTCTTCAGTGCTCAGCTCATCGGCCTGTGCTTGCAGCTCCTCTGCTTTCTGAATGCACAGCCTGGCGTTTTCTAGAGCATCATCTCTGGCCTGCTGGGTTTGATCGATCTCTTGCAGGATTTCATTGATGCGCCGCTCGCAAGATGTGATCTCAGCTTCTGTTCTGGATAGATCTGAATCGGTCTTGGTTAGATCGTTTGCCAGCTCTTCTTTTTTGGCCTGAAAAATTCCATCCAGCACAATAAGCTCCCAGGAGCAGAGGCAGTGATTGTGCATGGGGATAGAATAGGGCTCTCGATCCAGGAGGGAGTAATAGAAGAATCCAATGAGGGGCGTGCAGAGCTGGCATGTGCTCGGCGTGCCCTGGTGATAAAAGAGGTATGCGGTCTCCTTCGGGCATTCAATCATGCTGCCTCAATGCTGAATTACATTTATATTTTCAATATAAAATGACATGTGATCGTCTCCCGGTCCGATATCTCCCGAGCGAATGGCGTAAATGTACCTCCACTTTCGAGTCGTAGCGAAGCCGGTTTCAGTAAGGGTGGCCAGAAGATTGGTTCTCTCCGTGTTGCTGTATATCTTCAGCTGCACTGTACCGCTACCAGCCGATCTCAGAAGCGTGCAATAATACGTTGTTCCTAAAGAGATCGCATAAAAGCTTCCAATTGAATTATTATGAAGCCGAAGATATTGATTTAGCCTCGTACCATCCTCGAACTCGGCAAAGAATGTGATGAATGGATCATCCGTAGACCAATATCCCCCGATGGAGCTGTGATTGTTGGAGAGGCTCAGGATACCGTGTTCCATCTCATTGTGATCGGGTGCTCCACAGGAGGCAGCATTTAGCCTGCAATCGAAATTTATCTCCAATGCGTTAAAGGCGTCCTTCCCATAGTCGTAATAACACAGAGCCAGCAATCCAGTTTCCAGGCTGCTTGCCGTGGCCCTGGAGGACGATTTTGAGATTATCCCGGCCAGGTCATCCTCGGCATATTTGGATAGGTCCTCGCTCCCTGGAGTTGGCTGCGACTGGCTGGGGCAGGGGTTGATTCTCGCTCTTAAAACTGTGCCGTGGTACTGGCTTGCCTCGTCATACCGCCTGAACGGTGCAAAATAAAAATAGTTGGGATCGGCGTGCACCCCCAGGTTTCCCCAGGCATCGAGGTTATCAGCATGGCCGCAATCTAGGAAGGTCCAAGCCCCTGCATCACTGAACGGCAGATCCCGGTCATAAGCAAGCATGCTGAACCAGCAGGGCGAGAAGACTACATAATGATCATAGGTGAAGCAGCAATCATGAGTATCCGGGAACGGATCAATGGTCTCTAGGTCGAGGTATTCATAGGATGAGGCTGAGGAAAAAGGCTTTGTTGTGTCGTATCTTAGGATCAAGTTCTTGCTATAATTTGGAAAATATACAAATATACCATCGATTGCAGGGAAGCCAAATCCTTTGCAATTTGCATGTACTGCAGTTGCGGCAAAGACTGACCAGGCGGAAGAGGACTTGAACGGCAGCCTTCTGTCAAGCCGCAGGATATTGCCGTGATCTCCTGAAGCATTTTTGTATGGCGAGAAATAAATAAAATTATCATCCACAACTGCGCCGCAAAATCCTTTTGCAGCTCCGCTGGCCAGGGAGCCTGCATCGTATGCCTCCCAGGAACTCGCAGCCTTGAAGGGCTTCGTGGTGTCGTACCTTAAAAAGATGCCACTATAAGCCCCATTGTAATAAGGAACAAAATAAATGAACTGCCCGTCAAAGACCGCACCGAGAAATCCCTTTGTGGTCAGGCCGTCAACGCTTCCGGCGTCGTAGGCCTCCCAAGAGCTTGAGACCGTTAAGGGCGTTGTGGTGTCATACCGCAATACAATTCCAGAGGGAGAGCCGTTGTTGTACGGCACAAAATACAGGAATTGCCCGTCGAAGATCGGATTGCCCCAAAAGCCCTTTGAGGTCAGGCCATCGGTGGCGCCTGCATCGTAGGCTTCCCAGCTCGAAGCCAGCTTGAAGGGCGCAAAGATCTTCTGGCGGAGCACCCGGCCATGATGGACACTGCCATCGAAAAAGGGGCTGTAGTAAAGATGCTCTCCATCCGATCCCACGCCGGAGTAGCCCTTGCAGTTTAAGCCGTCCGTGTTCTCGGCATCCCAGGCATTGAGCTTGCCAATCCAGAAGGTCATCTCAATTCTGCACCATCCTCATGAGATCGTGTAATTGAGCGTGGTCTCTCGCCCGCTTGTATCCCCGTCATTCCAGGTGTCCGAGTCATCGCACACCTGCACCTTCACCTGATTTGATCCCACATCACAGGCCAGTGTCCTCCAGCTCCAGGAGTTCTTCTGCTGCCAGCCGGTCCAGTCGCGCCAGACATTGCCCGTGCCAGGCCCCTTCTGCCAGAACCTGTAATAGATGCCCGCAGTCTTGTTGGCGGCAGCAGTAAAGACAATGGTGTTCTCATGGGCCTGCGGGCTGGAGAGGGATGGTGTGACTGAGGTTAGGCTTGCTCGGGAAACACTGAGGGCAAGCGTCTTTTCGGCATCATAGGACTCTTCTCCAGCGTGCTTCCCATCACGAACCTGCGCCTTGAATGTGATTGTTCCATAATCGGTTTCATCAAGCTCGTACAGCAGCCAGTTCTTCTCCTGCCATCCGGTGAGCTGCTCCCATGCTACTCCAACGCTCTCCCGGTATATCCAGAACCTGAAGAGCAGTTTGTCTCCGTCTGGGTCGGATGCATTGGCCACGATATGGACTTTATCGCCCACATAATGAGTCCCTGATTCATTGCAGTACAGGCTATTGACTGCAGGTATTGAATTATCCGAGACGACAAACGCAATGGATTCGCTGTCATCGAATGATCCAATACCGGCATGCTGGCCATCCCTGATCTGAACCTGGATGGCGCTCGTCCCGATGTCTTTCTTGGAGGGCTCCCAGCGCCAAGCATTCTTTTGGGACCAGTCTTGCATCAGCTTCTTCTTCGAGGCAGTGCCGGGACCTGTCAGATAGAAGCGATAGTAAATCGGGTCTAAATCGGCGTCATTGGCAATGCAGATGAAATCAATCTCCGTACCTTGGCTCCGTGGAGAGCTTAACGAGCTGGAGAACGAGCTTATGGCCGGGAGGGAATTATCCGATACGACAAAGGTAATGGACTCGCTATCGTCATAAGAGCCAATGCCCGCATGCTGTCCGTCCCTGATCTGAACCTCAATGGTGCTGGTGCCGACGTCTTCCTTAGAGGGCTCCCAACGCCAAGCGTTCTTGTGGCTCCAGTCTTGCATCAGTTTTTTCTTATTGGCTGTCCCTGGACCTGTCAGGTAGAATCTGTAGTAAATCGGATCGTTGTCTGCGTCGTTGGCCTGGCAGATGAACTCAATCTTTGTGCCCTGGCCCCGTGGAGAACCCAATGTGCTGGAGAGCGAGCTTATGACTGGAAGCTCATTGTCACTGGAGCTTTCAGCTGTAATCTCATAGCTGATGCTTGCCTGTGCATCCGGCAGCCCTCGGCCAGATCGCACCTCAACCGTTATGGTAGAGTTCCCAGCGTCTGCCGCCTCCGGCCTCCAGGTGAAGGAATTCCGAGAGATCCAGCCGGACAGATCACGCCACTCGGAACCAGTCCCCGGACCCTGCAGCAGGAAGCGATACTCAAGCCCTTCCGCCGGCGGATCGGTCGCGGCCACAAAGACTATGGTCGATCCTGCTGCTTGGGGGCTGGCCAGGCTGGCCGCCAGAGTGAGCGAGAGGCTGGGCGAGATGTGGCCGTAGATCACCAGGCGGCAGCGGTAGCCGACCAGGATCTTGTCATACCGCACCGTTCCCAGGATTTTGCTTACCTGCACGCCGCCAAAGCCGTCTCGCAGCAGCTCGGTGATGGCGGATACGATCTCAGAGCAATATTCAGCCCCGCCCTCGTCTCCCTTACGGGTCCTGATGTCCACCACAAAGACGGGATCAGTAATGCTGTTCCGGCCGTCCCAATCCTGCAGCTCGCAGGATATCATGCTGCGATTGCCTGAATTGAGAAACGCTTCGCTCTTCTCCAGCGGCTTGAACTTGTAGATCCTGGCATCTACAAGGCCGGAGATACCTTCATCCCCGGCCAGAAGCTCCTGCAGAGAGTCCAGCAGTTCCATGCTTTAATCCAGGGTGAAAGCCAGATCGGCCGCATCGAACTTCAGAGTGTCTCCGCTCCCGATGGCCTTGGGGGTGGCGAGCGTGGCAAAGGCCAGGATATTCCCGCCTGAAACGGCAGTTGCCAGGAATACATCCGTAATGGTCCCCCAGCTTCCGCTTGCCTCTGGAAATTCGATAGCGGCATGATTGGCGATCTTGGTCAGTCCGTCCACCTGGGAAAAGTCCCAGTGATCGACATCGTTCAAGACTGCAACCCTGGCATATCCATTTCCTGAAGGCTCGCCAGTCACCACTCCCGCCTCCGTCACTCCTCCTGTGCAGACTCCCACATAGACGGTCCCCGGTGCGCTATATGCGGCTATACCGAAAAGGTGCTTCAGTACCTTCTCTTCCCAGTAGTTTGTAAAACTTCCCGACATTTTAGCTCCTATTCAAAAGGCTCGTATATTTTCAGTATCACACTCTCTCCTGTGTGCTTGCTGTCCTCACCCCATTCCACATAGGACTGAAGAACATAATCACCACTGGCCGCCAGGTCCCCTGGACTTGTCACGTAATAGATGGTGGTGCTGTTGTGCTGCAGAGCAACCCATTCTGCTTCTGTCCCATCGGGCTTTTGCACCTTGATCTTCATGGCCGTGGCGCCGGTCAGATTCTGGCCCGTGTCAAGCCGGATCTCGACTCCAACATCTCCCTTGTAGATCTTCGTCATAGCCTGGACCTCATGGCTCGCATTTTGGTGATCATCGACCCAGACGCTCGCATTTTAGCTACCTCAGACCTGGCCGATGCAGTCAGAGCTGCCAGGGACTTCATGGCGACTATGATTCGTGTCTCGGCGGCTGCAGCCTCCAACAGGGATTCAGCATCGCAGCAAGCCACCGCCACAGCCAGAAGACGGGCATCAGCCAAAATCTGGGATTGCAGTTCAGCGACCGCGAAGGCGGATTTCAGTATAGCTGGCGTGGCAGTGACAGAGCATAGGGACTCGACCATGGCCGAGACAAGCCTTCGGACCTCTGCCTCTGCCAGCCCGGAAGAACTAGCAGCAGAGATGGCAGAGACCCACTGAACCCAAATGATTTCAGCATCTGCAAAACCGGAAGATTCGGCCTCAATCGTTGCCAGGATGGCTCTCAAAGGCTTTCCTTCTGCCAGGCCAAACGAAGCGGCTTCAGTGAGCGCCGAGATCGTGCGTATCGCTTCTGCCTCAGTCAAGCAGTAGGATTCGGCGCTTATCAGGCCTGAACTTGTTCTGAGAGCACCTGCAGATGAGAGGATGGATGATTCGGCCCTCACACTGGCAGATGCCAGCTTAAGGGCGCTGCTCACTGCAGCCAGGGCAGCAGAGCAGGCTTCAGCGGTGGCGAAACCGGATTTTAAGGGATGAGAGCTGGCCTGACCGGCAGATGCAGAGTCTATTATTGCGGCCACCGCCCTTAAAGCCGCAGGCGATGCCAAAATCGATGAATCGGCCTCCACTAATGCCGAAACTGCTTTCAGAATGACAGCTATGGCAGACGGTGAAGACCCTGCCTCAGCCAGGGCAGACACGATCTTTTGAGCGCTGGCGATTGCTTGAGCTACAAGCTGGGCCTCGATAGTAGCAGAGCCGGAAAATGTGGCATGAACACTGGCGATTGCTGCTGCAAGCTGAGCTTCAATAATAGCGGAACCGGATAATGTAGCATGAGCGCTGGCCTGTCCCGCCGACGCTGAATTTGTGATAGCTGCTACTGCCCTGAATGCGAAAGATATGGCAAAGCCGGAAGAATCCATATCAGCAAGCGCTGAGATCGACCTTAGGGCGTGGGCAATCCCGCTGCAATATGAATCAGCATCGGCCAGTGCTTCGGCCAGCACGTAGTTTATGGAGGCCGCAAGCACTTCGCAGACGCTTGAATAGCTCCCCGAATCATGCCCACCCATGGAAATAGCATTCCCGGATAGGCCGCCGCCTGCTAGATTATAACGGGCTGTGTTCAGATCATCGCTTGCGCTCCAGCTCGTCCCATCGTACTCTTCTGTAATCCCTAAGATGGAGCCACCTAACCCTCCAAAGCAGATTGCATCTGAGGAGTTTCCGCCGCCTGCCAGTTCCGCCCTTGCTGTGCCTAGACTCCCGGCAGAGCTCCATGAGGTTCCATTGTACTCTTCGGTCGAAGCTAAATAGTAATCTTCGTCATAGCCGCCCATGCAGATAGCGTCTGACGAATTGCCACCACCCGCAAGATAGTATCTGGCAGTGACGAGGTTTCCTCCGATGCTCCATGAGGTGCCATTGTATTCCTCGGTATCATCGAAGATCTCGGTCACTTCCTCCGGCTCTTCAACGTAAAAGTAACCGCCCATGCAGATGGCATTGGAAGAGCTGCCGCCGCCAGCCAGATATTTCCTGGATGCAAAAAGACTCCCTCCACTGCTCCAGGAGCTGCCATTGTATTCTTCCGTGCTCTCGATGTGGATGCCATCGCTCCACCCGCCCATGCAGATGGCATCTGCGGAGTTTCCTCCTCCTCCCGCCCCAGCTCTTCCTGTTGCCAGATCTCCACCGCTGCTCCAAGATGTGCCGTTGAACTCTTCTGTGACATCCTCAAAATAGGAAGAACTGCTCTCTCCTCCAAAGGAGATAGCATCATCAGATTCTCCTCCGCCAGAGAGAGTATTGCGGCCTGTGTTGAGACTGCCTGCGGACTCCCAGGCCATCCTATGCTCCTTTGAGTAAGCGCTTGCTACGCTCCACGAGATTCTTCGGCAAGGGAACTTGCCTGCGCTCACATTCTGCAAGCATGGTACCGGCTTGGGCTATGATATTTACAGCACCGCCTACATCCTTACCCGCTCGCATTGCTGCCGGTAGCTCTTGGAGGTAGCGTATCGCAAGGCCCTGCAGCTCTTCTGTATCCTTATTGTCAGGGTCAAAGGGAGCTGCAGCAACTAGCTGGACCTTGATCTGGCTCCACATCTCGATCTCCCGGAGCCGCTCCTTAGCCTCGCTCCTCATCCATGCGAGCTTGTAGGTGAGCCGGTCACGTTTCACCTTGAGCCGCTCCAGCTCGAATCCCTGGGCGCTCTTGATCTGCTCTTCCGCCTCGGCCAGATCGATCAGAGCTTCTCGATAGTCAAAGCTGAGCATCATCAGGTTGCCGAACATCACAACCTGCTCCAGCTTGGCCTGATGGTATTTTGAGGCGGGCGTGGGATGCTTGAGGTCGTTCAAGACGCTGAACCTGGCCTCGGTTGGAGTCCTGAACATTGTTCTTGTAGCAATGGCCTGCATAAGCTCTGGCACAAGATCTTGTAGCCTCTGCAGATCCTCAGACTCCAGAACCTGGGATTGCTGGATCTGAGCAAGTCCAGAAGAGGCGGGCTGCTCTGTCATTTCCTCTCCTCGCCGGTATGCTGCTTGTGGATCTTCTCCAGGGCGGCCATGAGCGGTTCGGGCAGGGGCACTCCAATCCGGCCGGCGTTCTCCAGGGCCGAAAGCGACTCATTGGCTATGAAGAACATGATTACACAGGTGCGAATCCACGGCTCGCCCAGGCCAGCGGTGGTGTCCAGGATGTTAGCCAGGGCCACCATCAAGAACATGCACAGCTTCTTCACGATTCCCCGGAAGCCTGTCTCGCTGTTGAGCCTCTTCTCATAATATCCGGCCAGGATGCCGCTCAAGTAATCGATGACTACCATGGCAATGAGTGCCTGAAGAATGGGATCCCAGGCCCCAAAGAGCCAGGCGCCCATGCTGCCGAAAGCGGCCAGAATGAGCCTGGCCAGATCGGCCTGAGAGATGACGGGAGGCTCAATTCCCACTGCAAACCCCCCGCTTGAAGACTGAGCCCCTGTTCAGTGCATCAGTGCTGTAGCCCGGCCTCCTGGGCTTGTTGCTTGTCTCCTTCTCAGCTTCAGCCTTCTCTGCGGCCGCCTGCGCCCTGTATCTGTCTGCAGCTCGCAGGAAATTCTGCGTCTTGGTGGCTGCTGCCTCGATGTCCCCCACGGTCTCGGTGGGATTGTCTGCATAATGAGCAGCCAGAGCCTCGCAGGCTTCCGCTGCGGCCAGAAGCACATTATTATCGTTGTTTTCCAAAAATGCGAGGATCGCCTCATCGGATAGGATGGGCGAGCCTTCGGTATCCCCGGCCTTGAGCCTGACGAGATCGGCAGGGCTGCCTGTGGGGTTATTGGTGTAGGCCATAGCGTCCAAAAAAATTCCAGGTGGCAGGCCTGCTTCAGGCAATCACATTTACAGCATAGACGCCGAGGTCAGCCGCCACTTGCTTGCAGTCAAAGGCCAGTTCCCCTTCAATCCTCTCGGACTCCACATTCTCCATGCGGAATTTCTTGATTCTAGCGCCGAACCTGTCGGCCCCAAAGTAGCCTTTCCAGGAGAATATGTATCCTGCTGACGGCATAAGGAGGGACGGCTTCTCGGGAGCGTAGCAGAGAAGGATCTTCTTGCTGACTATGCGCTGGAAGGTCCCAGACTTGCCCTTGGCCCCTGTGTTGACGACACCTCGAGGCACCAGGAACTTCTCCACGCCAAATAGCTCAGCCAGCAATTGCTCAGTGACAACTCCCTTCTGGGTGTACTTGATGGTGTCCTTGATCTCTGAACTCACTTTGAGGGTGGCGAGAACGTCAGGCGCACAGACGATGATATTAGGCTCGTAGCCAGTTGTGGAGGCGACCAGCTCCTTCCAGTCCTCGATGTTCTTGAGGATGGTTGCTGCGCTCTGGTCCCACTGCTTGAACTCACCAGAGCCCGGTGATCCGGAGACGCCCACCAGATTCATTCCCCATACGTTGGTCATGTAGGTGCTGGCCCAGACGCGCTCTCGCTTGAGAAGCATCTTCTGTGAGACGAAGAGGGTGGCGTCTCTGTCGATGTCAAGGGGCCTGTCCTGATTTGCTCGTGTATCGTCGTCAACGTCCTTGTGGAAGGCAAACTTGTGGCAGAAGAAGTTGGGAGTAGTATCCACTTCGTAACTGCCGCCTGCGGACTCGGTGCCTGGAGCACGCTCCTGGGCTTCGTCTCGCAGCCAGTCCTCTTTGCTGTAAGTCGTGTAGCGGTCGCTCTTGTTGTCCACCGGGACTACAGGAAACGCCTTGTCGGCTATGAATGCACTCTGCTTTTGGATGTATGCTGTGGAGATGTTTCCAAGTAAACGGTTTACATGAACGTCCCCGGCAGTAGGATTAGGCATATCTTCTTTCACCTCCTTATCCGATGACGATCAATAGCACGCCTTCGCCCTCCGCAAAGGCGGTCACCCCTGAGGCCTCGATGCTGATTGTATCGTCAGAATCGAATACGTTGTTCCCTGTGATCTCAGAGCCGTCCACTACTGTCCCCAGTGTTCCGCAGTTGGCAGAGGTCAGGTCGATCACTCCGCCTGTGAGGTTGGTAGATCCGATCTCCAGGTTGATGGAAGCGGCTTTGCTGGCTGTCGTTACAGGGTCGGTGACGGCAAAAGAGGCCTTGACAATCCGGCCCGGAAAACCTGGCGTGAACTGGGTTAACAGGTCGCCGTTGGCCACTTTGGAGAGCTTCACTGGAATTGAGAGAATGCTCTTCTGGATGGCTCCAGATGTTGCCCGGCTGACGACGTAGACGCTGCAGATGTCGCCTGATGATCCGGACTCCGCAGCTACGGCCACTACAGCATCGCTTCCTGTTGCTGGGACCAATTTCCCTGAAGCGTCTGAGGCAAGGTTCTGGCCTGCAGTGACTGAGGCTCCGTAGACGGCCATGCTCTTTCCAAGACAGCAGACGGCTCCAACCTGGAATGAGGCCGGTTTGTCCTGAAGAATGCCCAGTGCGTTCTCCCCTGCTCCGGAGAGGACCATCTGGCCGGAGGTATTGAGCTTGACGCAGTAGAACTGCTTTGCTGAGAGGTCGGCCCCGGCGATAACGCTTGTGGAGTAGATGATCTCTTCGACCGCCATAATCTAGGCCTCCCCCTTCACGGCTTCGACTCGGGCCGCCTCGTACTCTTCGTACCATTCGGGATGGTCTTCGAGCACCTTCTCGATTGCATCCTCATAGGTTATGCCAGAGGTGTCCTTTCTGACCAGCGCCTCTGCCGCCTTCTGAATCTTGCTCATGACTGAGCCGCCGCTGATGGCTCTATGGCTCCCGAACTCCTCCCAGGCAGCGGACTTCTCCAGCAGAGCATCAGCCGCCTTGAGCACGCTGTAGATCTCGGCAAACTCGGCGGGATGATCTTCTCCCAGGATCTTCATGATGGGCGCATGCTTCTCGGCGGTCAGGCCGGGAATGTTGGGCAGCGCTTCGGCCTTGGCGATGTAAGCCTTGGTGATCTCCTTATCCCGCAGCTCCTTGGCCAGGGTCTCGGCCTTTTCAGCCCTCTCTCTCGTGGCCTGGTTGTCTGCAGCCATCTTCTCGATGAGCACCCGGACGCCGGGGTCCATCTTCTCCAGCTGTTCCTTGGAGTAGCCGTAGCATTCGTCCTCGTCCTTGTCTTCATCCTTGCCTTCCTTGCCCTTGCCATCCTTCTCAGGCTCTTTAGGCTCAGGATAGCCACAGGCTTTGGCCAGGATGGCCAGAGCCTCTTCTGGCAGCTTGTCCTTGTATGTCTTGAGAATGCTTCCAACAGTCTCAAGGACATCAACGGACTCTTCGTCCAGCTTGGCCCCGGAGAGGGCCTTCTTCAGGTCCTCATCCGGGGTTTCCGCTATGCTTTTCAGGATCGCTTCCTTCATTTTGTGCTCCTTCACCAGTAGGTACTCCTTCCCGTTCGCTCCCGCAGGAACGAACGACACTTCATCCAGCAGCCCGTTGATTATCAGGTCGTACTCTTTCAATGCGCACCCCCCTGCCACCGATTGAGAACGCCCTGTAGATGCCGGACTTTATCTTGCCCCAGATCTCATCATCCAGGACCCGGACGCACATCAACCAGGACCCGGCCTTGATGAGCTGCCCAGCGTAGGTAAAATCGTGATCATTCACCCAGGACCTGATTATTTCAGTCCTTACTTTTCTTCGAGTATGCCGATCCCGAAATTCCCTAACATACTGCTCAAAGTTTCGTGCCATCCGGGCAATTTCCTCACGGCTGAGAGCATCGCCCTGCAGGTCCACGGTGTCAGGTTCCGAAATTACGCCAAAAACGAGCCTTTTTTCCTCATCGGCTTTCAATATCGCGGCGTATCTCTGTTTTTTAAATGGGCACTTTTGTAGATTTAAGACCTTTGGAGGTTGACCTGGACTTGCGCTCCAGACGAGCTTCTCCTGGCCCTTCTCCTTCAGTTCTTCTATGACATCCTCCAGCTTGTGGCTGGCGGTGTACGGCTCCTGGCTCTCCGGCCTGGAGATGACCCACACCCGCCCTTCTGAGGCAGGCATATACTGCAGCAGGACCCTACCCTTGATCTTCTCGCCGTGCATGAACACCTCCCGGCCGTGCTGCCGAGCAAAGCTGAAATCATAGGTGCCGGCGTCGAGCTGGAAGAACTTGGAGAACTTCTGGGAGGTGGAGCCCACGCCTCCAGGCCCGGATACGAAGGGCTTCTCCTCGGCAATGGTCAGCCAGGCGTGCGGCTGCTGTAGCTTGAAAGCACCCTGCAGGCTGTCAGTGGGCGGCAGGTGCAAAATCCTGGCCTCGCCCTGGCCTTTCTCTCTGATATCTTTGGTGGATCCCTCGAAGATCGTGAATCCCCAGAGACGCGATTTGTCGATCTCTAGGCGGAGATCGCAATGAACAGAGTGATCGGTCTTGAGAAGATCCTCATGGGAGAGCTTTGTCTCCTCCTCGGAGAGCCCCCGCCAGTGAGCCTGCAAGACAAACCGGCCTTTTCCAGAGGCGGGGGCCATCTGCCACCAGATCCTTTCATACTCCTGGGCGGCTATATCTGAGCGAGTATCCTGGCCGTCATCCTGCTTGGCTACCTCCTGGATCTTGTCCATGAGCTGCTTGATCTTCCGGGAGACCTCGCCTGAGTTTCCATATCTATGCACGGCTGCAGGATGAGGCATCACGAAATCTGCGAGGTCCTCCAGTGCCAGGCCCGCCTGCTTCCCCAAAGCTACGATGACACGAGGATTGATCTCGAAAAGCTTCTGCATCAGATGCGGAGTCCAGGCTTCGACCTCCAGCTCCGAGGGAGCCCTGGGCTGGCCCTTCTCATAGAGGACCTGGGGCACCAGATACAAAATAGCTACATCCTCTTTCTTCAGGCCTGCAGGCTCAAGGTAAAGACTCTGGAAGAACTCTCCTGGAGGGCCAACCATTGGCTCACGCCTGGCTCTCTCGCCCTCATTCGGGCTGGCTGCCACGAACGCAATCTGAGTGCCTTCTTTTCCCCAGGCCGGAACATCCTCTTTGCCTAGCTCGACTTTCAGGACATGGCCACGCCTGGCCAAATCCACGGCTTGCGCCACGGTGTAGGCGTCTCTCGAAGAATCCGGCCCTACTACTGTCGGTTTTCCCCATGCAATCCTGACCGCCCCTTTGCCCTTGTTTAAGATGAGCAGCTCCTCCACCCTGACATTGAGGACCTGGCCAGGTTGAGAACGCAATTGCGTTACAAATGTATTCCCCAGCACCAGGAGGCCCGAATGCACCTGCGTTCTATCTGCGTTCTTAGGCGGCTCACGCAGGCCGCAGAGGTAGGAGAAGCCGTTCTTCTTCTCCTCGACCCCCAGGACCTGGACCTTGAGCTCCAGAACGGTCTTGAACTTGGCCCAGTCATCGCTCCCGCCCGGATGGTAGGGCTTGAGCAGATCCTTGACTAGCAGGCCCTCGCTGGTAGGCTGAGAAGCAGCCCAGCGACCGACGATCTCCAGCTCCTTCTGGCTGTCGAACCTTCGGACCTTGGAGAGCTGGACCCGATGAGACCTCAGGTCATCCACCACAGCCGCAAGGATAGTCTGCCTCTCCCCGAGTGGCCTCTGGCTGAGGTCCTCATCCAGGTTTAGGCAATCGAAGGCCACATAATAGGGCTCAAAGGCCGGATCTCCGGAGAGCATCTCCATGAGCTGAGTTCTGGGAATGATCCTGCCATGATGATCGACCCCCAGCATCTCGCCATCCAGAATTAGGCTCTTGTAGCCGCTATTTTGCACTGCCTTGACGATGCCCGGCAGATGGGAGGCCCGGTCCTCTCCCGAGTCCTCGAACCAGGCCGAAACCTTCCCCTCCTGGAGGGAGACGAGGCACCTGAAGCCGTCGAACTTCACTTCCCCGGCCAGCTTTGCGCCTTCCTTGATCTTGTTCTCGCACCATGGCCAGAGCTCCTCGGTGCTGAAGAACTCGGTGTACCCGGCCATGAGGGGCTTTTGAGGCGGGAATCTGTCGCCAGGCTGCAGGGCCTTGACTATCTGCTTTTCCAGGCTCTCCCGGCGCAGGACCAGAGAATAGAGAGGCACATGATCGGAATGAGGGCCTTGGGGATTGTCGATGAAGTGCAGCAATTGCCTCTTCTCTGGATCGAGAGCTTTTCTGAGCGGGAGGTAGACATTATCCCCCTGCACCAGGAAATTTTCGCCGGCGCCGTCTCTCCTGGCCCGGAGGAGCACATCGATATCCCTGGGCTTGTTCTTGGAGACAGCGGAGCCCACAAGGGATGCGAAGTCCTTGACCAGAAGGACCTCGGCCGGTAGAGAATCGAGAGCCTGGGCCACTGAAAGGGACATGCCCTTATGAAGCTGCAGGCTGGCCACGGCCTGGGCCAAGGGCTTGCTTGGATCGATCTGCCAGCCCCGGCGCTGGAACTCCGCAGAAACGAAGACGGCAGCGTTCACGATGTTCTCCACCGCCTTTCCTTTAGCCTGAGCAGCACCATACCACTGAGAGAGGCGCAGCCAGGCGGAGCGCACCTCCTCCTCAGGGGCGGCTTCGAGCCTGGGGGGAGTCATCTCGGCCAGCTTCATGCTGGCACCTCTTCATCCTGCGATTGAGATTGCATGGCCTCTGCGCCCTCATCTTCATCCTCTGCATTCTCTTGAGATTGCGTTTGCATTGCGGGCCGGAGCGGGAGGTCTGCCTGACTGCGAAGATGGTTCTCCAGGATTACGTCGCCCCTCAGCCAGTCCGCCTTATAGCCCAGCTTCTGCAGGAAATTGGCCAACTGCTCCAGGTTGGGTATCTCTACCTTGCCGTGAACGAAATAGGATGGCTTCTCCAGATCCTCGAAGATGGAAGGGTTGAATTCGACGAGATCAGGAACGACTGAGGCGTTGATCTCCTCAACTATGATATCCAAAATAGCCGAGATGGCCTGAGCGAAGAGCTTGCTTTTTGTTTCAGCGAGAGCAAACGAGCCCTGCTTCCCCTGCCCGAGGAGCAGGAAGTCGGTCATCATGCTTACGGCTATGGCACTCTTCCAGCGCATAATGGCCTGGTTGGTAGAGATCTGCCGGGTGCCCGAACTGGAAACCAGTTTCAGCTCATAGAGTAGTTGGCCATTTCCGTCCCTTTCTGAAGAGAGGAGCAGGCCTTCCGTCTCGTCTCTACGCACGCTGGTTATCAGCGCCATGAAATCATCATGCGCTGCAACGACTTCTTCATCCTCCGGGTCCGGGTCGGCGATCTCCTTGGGAACATACAGGACAGGATAGCCCGCAAGGTCCCTCTCCATTCCTATGGCCTCGAAATCCTCCAGGTTGGTGGCGATATACCAGGCTCTATATGTGCGACGCAGGCCGGACTGCCCTTCGGGATTGTCCTTTGCCGACGACATGCGGAAATGGCAGCACTTCTCAATGGGCACCCGCAGCTCCTGAAAGTCGGGAGGGGCGAGCTGGATCATGGCCCGCAGGGTATCTGTATCCTCATCGTACTCCCAATCCTGCAAGGTCTCCTGAGCTCTGGGTGCAAGTTTGCGCACCCGAACCCGGCCGTCATCGTACTGGCTGCGAAATCGCGGGTCCTTCTGATCCCGGCCGCGGCAGATCTTGAAAACCTTCTCCAGCACCGCCCAACCAAAGGGATACATGGTCAGGATCTCGGACAGGGTTGCAGGCCAGGAGAACTCCATGTCATACAGGCAGGACTCCAGGAACTCTGCTGCTTCCAGATCCCTTGAGCTGCTGCCGCCTGGCACCGCCCGCCAGGGAACCTGCTTGGCAACCATCTCGATAGCGAACAGCCCGCCGCCGATAATGGCATCATTGGTGCTCATGCGCTTGTAGATCTCAGCCCCCTTTGAGCCCTGCAGCTCGGGAAGCCACTCTTCGGAGATCCACCCGCCAAATCGGTTCAGGCCGGTTCGGCCCAGCTCAGAGAAGCCGCTGTTCGGCCTCTGAGACGATTTGATTTTCTTGAAGTTCTTGCTCACGCACTCCTCCGGAACTTGGATCGTTTCCTTGCAACTCCCGACCGGACTATGGAGGCCGGAGGTGAATAGCGGTTCAAGAGCTCCACAGCTCCGCAGACCGCATCCACAACATCGTCATGCCGAAAAACTGGAAAATTCGTGAACTCAGTTATGAGGTACTCAGACCAGGAAGCACCGGCCGCATAGTACAGCTTGCCGTTGCTCCCTTTGGCCGAGACCAGCAGCGCCCGGCTGGTCTTGTCTATGGCCATGGCCACCGGATGAAAAGCGACGCTCTTTAGCCGTGAGTCTCTCACCAGCGCCTGAAAAGAGGAGAGCTGAAAGCCGTTGGTCTCGACCCCGACCAGCTTGACCTTCTGCCTCCGGATCTCGTCCACGATGTGCTCATAGGCGTCAGGCCACTCCCAGCGCCCACGCAAAATATCCAGGATATAGACGTTCAGGGCCTTGTCCATGCCCACCGTGGCCACGACGGTGTAGTCGGCTCTGGTCTTGGTTGAGGTGGCCAGATCGCAGAAAGAGCCGATTCGCAGACTCTTTCTGGAAACAGTGAGCGGTCTTTCGGCCCCCGGATCGTCCGCTATCTCATACATGGAATTTCCAATAATTCAGGCCAGGACCTCGATAGGCCGGAAGAACTCGCGCCGGAAGAGATTGCCCGCCTTCAGGATTGGCGATTGCTGGTATTCGCTCTCCCAGTCATAGATCGATGTCTCGCCCTTGATCGCATATAGCAGCTCAAGCGGGTACTTCTCCGGCCACAGGGCCTCTCCGGGCTTTCGGCCCAAAGGATCATCCTCCAGAGCAATGGCTGGCAGCTTGTACTGCACCCAGGGCGGGACGAACTTCTCCAGCTCGGCATCCACCTTGCGGGCAATGAGGCGGCCAGCGAGGTCATCAGTATGCCAGCGGGTCATCATGAGAATGACCACCGAGTAAGGAGCCCAGGGGAGAGGGTTCAGCCTGGTCCGGGCCGTTCCGGTCCACCAGTCCCAGACCCTGTTTCGATAGGTGGGAGACTCGGCCTCCTCTCTCGATTTTATGGGATCATCGATAACGAGGACATGGGCCGGTTTGCCGGTCACAGCCCCCGAAACGCCGGCGCTGGACATGCCTCCGCCCTCGGTGGTGCTCCAGAGATTCGCAGCCGCCGAATCGTCCGAGATCCGAACTCTCAGCTGATCAGAGTTGGCCTGAATGGTATTGCGGACCTTCTTTCCCCATGTGGCGGCATAGTCGTCCTGGTAAGAGCCAAGAATGATCCTGGCCCAGGGGAAGAGGTCCAGCAGCCAGACAGGAAACCAGTGACTAACCAGCTCGCTCTTTCCTGACTGCGGAGGCATCGAGATTATCAATCTCGGATACTTCCCGGCCACCGCCAGGGACAAGATTATGGAGAGTTCCGCCAGGTGGCGGTATGATCTCCACTTGCCGTAGGAAAGATGCTCCGCGAGCGTTGCGGGCGTGGCTCTCCAGGCGTTCTGCAAGAGCTGCCGCGGATCGTATGGCATCGGCATCCGCGGCCATTACAGCGGCTTCAAAGAAGCGATACTCTTCATAGGTGTGAGTCTCCTTGAGATCTATGGCCTGGACAGGCTTGCCAAGCCCGCGGTCTAAGATCTCCTTTGCGAAGGCGAGAATGATTTCGGGCCGGTCAATGGGCAGGTCGCGGAAGATGTTCATGAGGGTCTCCGCAACATAAGGCGCGAAGTCCGCCAGCATCGTTTTTGCCTTCCTGGCGGAGCTAAGATAGTTAGCGCCAATTTGATTTCCAGGAAGAAATCTCCCGGAAGAGTCCCGCTGATCGGAGAGCGGGCCGGGAGCCTGCAGGTCTTGATGCGGCAGGTTTGTGGATGGCCCATTGAGTGGGCCACCCTCGGCCCGAGTAGGCCAGTTTTGGGCCGCATCGTCTGACCGTTTTTCCATCTGCTCGCTGACCTGATCGGGCCAAATGGGCCGCCCGTCGGGCAAGTATCCTCTCTGTATGTACCTCTGCAGATTGGCCCTGGGAAGATCTGTCTCCCGGGCGGCCTGCCTCTCGGATGCGCCATCTGCCATAAGCAGCACAGCCTGCTGGACCCGCACCCTGATCTCGCTGTAGTCGTTCTTCTTAGCCGTGCATAGCCCTCCAGGTTATAGCTTTACATCTGGAGGCACCGGCCCGTGCCCCATCTCTGTAAACCAGACAATGGGGTCCACTTCCTGGCCTTCATTCTTAGACCAGGCTTTGAACGCCTGCCTGGTAAGCCATTGGCTAGTTGTGGTTCTATACTCTCGTTCCTGGCCTGCCAATTTCCGGGTTCCGCAGGGAATTACTCTATGCGGCAAGTCTTGCTCGATGCATTCACATGCCTGCTCACCGGAGGCCTGGCCTCCGCAACATTCGAAGCTATCCTTCAACTTGATCTACCTCCAAAGATCGGCCACCCCCAGGCATTGCACTTCATCCCCAAGAAAATCAAGAATAGGAGCAATGACAGGAGGAGCACGAAAATCTTGAAAACTTCCACTTAAACCTCTCAGAATTGACTTGCCAATGCCCGCAAATCTGGATTCGTAGTAGCGGCTCGATAGCTAAGAAGCATCTCCGGCATCTACAGTATATGATATCCTCGTCGAGCTGTTCAGTCTGAATGGCCCTCGATGGAATATTGATGAGATCTCCATCATCCGGCCCTTGTCGCCTCCGGTCCTGGCCGCTTCCCTGACTGTGCCGTTTCCCGAGGCTGTAAAGAGCGAGAACCGCTCCTCTCCCAGCTCCGAGAGCGTCCTCGACATCCTGGCCGTGGCATTGATTGAAGATGCATCTCGGATCTGGAGGTGATGGTCTGATGTGGCTACAATGTAACTGCAGTCTCCCAGGGCCTCGAACCCTGAGAAGTTGTCATTCTGGACGAGGATGTGGCCGTAAATGAGGGATCCTCCTCGGGTAGATGCTCGATCCTGGACGCCGTAGAGATCGGAGCGGGCTTGGAACTCGCCTTCTCCAGAGAAGTCTTCTCTTAGCTCCATCTCGGCGCTGACGATCATGATGAGCGCAAGAGCAGCCAGAGCGGCGAAATTTGCATGTCTCATTTTTTCCTCCCAAAATTCCGGGGTGCCGCGCGCGGTGTTACGCGCGGAGGGGTGACGGGGGCGCACTCAAGCGCCGTGCGGGCTACCCCTAACCCCGCGCTGCGGGGAACATCTCCGGAAAGCTCCCCTACCCTTTGACGTGCTTGAGCAATCCCCAGAGAACATCTTGCAAGGTGCGGACCGCTCCGTAGTCCTCTGCCATGCCTATGACCTTTTGGATCTCCTGGGATGATACCTGGTCATCATCGGTGACCTCATCGAGGGCGGCCGCGCCCACGGCCACGCATTTTAGCCCTTTCTTGAATGCAGCCCAGGCGACTGGGTTTGCGATCTTCAGTGCGACTATACCGTTTGTGAGAAGTTTTGCTCCTGCATCATCCAGGAGCCCGGACTTAGTTTCTCCAGCCATGGTTCACTTCCGTCTCCTCCGAAAATAGTTCTATGACATTTTTAGATAGTATCCACTAGATGACATAGAACGCTTTCAGAGGAGCATTTCCGGGCCGAGGTCCTGGAGAAAGGAATGATGAGATGTAGTGGGGGAGATAAAAAAGGGAATTCCAAGGCCTCGACTGTCCGGTGTCTCGCTGCGATCCCGCAGGATCGCATACGTCAAGTTTTTGCGGCGCTTTTTACTAAAAAGCGCCCGTGAAGTAAAGGAGGCCCCGGCCGGAGAAATGCCAGAAACTCCTGCCGGGATTCGAAGCTGAGCTTAAATAGCGAACTTATCCTGAAAAATCACCTCTTGTCAACTCGATTATTCCAATGACTATAAGAATACAGGGAGTCTCTACCGCAACCCCATGCTTTACGGGTTGGAAAAGGTTTTGATAATAATGTGAGAATGAATTAAACCGCTATCTTCTGCTTGAATTCTGAAAAGGAGATGAGGCGGTTGTAATACTGTTGCTTATTCTGGAGCCAGTAATCGAGGAAAACTTCGAAATGTACTCCTCTTCCCCAGATGGTCCGAAGCACTTTTTTGCCAGCAGAATTTGACACCATGCTTTTTCCTCTGGGCCGAAGGATGCCCTCCCGAAAGAGCCTGGTGGCCACTCCCTGAGACGGGAAGCCCAGGGCTTCATAGTCCAGGCCGCCGTTCTCGGGCAGCCCGGCCAGGGCGCCGGGATTGATTCCAGCTCCGAGGAGATCCTCGATGATAAACTTGGGCCTCATTCCGCCCTCGACCTGGCCAGCTTCTCAGCTGCCGCCCAATCTTCGAGAGTCGGCATCCTGGGGAGGATGACCACCGCCCCCAGCACCTCGCCCATGAGGGCCTTGTATCGAGCGGCCAGGCCTGGGCTCTGGTCCACCATCTCGTAGATGGCGTTATCGAGTCTCATCATCTCTTTTCTGGTATCCATTCAGCCCTCCTTACAAGGGTGAGTTCCGGCCGGAAGGCCGAAACCCTTGTTATCTTGATGGGGGGGCCCTGTGAGCCCAGATTGGACCCCTGAGGATATGTATCGGCTCAGCCCCTCGCTTCAGATGCTCGGATTGCATCCCAGGACTCAGGCATCATAGCTAGTATACATCCGAAAGCTTTTGTATTTTCTCATCCTTGCATGTTGAGAACGCGATTGCATGCGCGATGCGTTCTTGGGCCCTTTGCCGCAGGCGGTGCAAAAGGGCTCCTCCCTTGCGTCGTACTGCATCTGTCCGCCGCACTTACATCTGGAATGTAGCAACCGGCCCGCCTTCCCGCCGTGATGCTCCGATGCTAGCTTGGTGCCGGGCTCCTTGAAGGCTGAGCCTAGCGGTCGTCGATAATCTCCAGAAGAGGAATCCCTCGAAGAGGGGCTGCCCACTGGGCTTTCGCCCTGAACATTGGTACTTACTTGAGATCCCTCCATATAAAAAGTTTTGGATCTCATCATAGCTCCCCGGCTATGCTGCGGGCCTTCTGGCCCAGGTGCTCGGCCAGCGCAGGTATTCCCTTTCGAATACTGCTGCTCTCTTCGATGCAGGCATTTTTTTGCGGCCGCCTCTTTGGGCGGCGCCGCAGCGCCGACCGTTGAGGGAGAGGAAGAGATGGGGTCCGGGGAAGGGTGGGGGAGGGGCTGGTCTTTCATGATCTTTGCCGGGCCGGAGATCTTCGTGCCGTCCAGCAAAGTGATGGTGATCACTCCCCCACCTCCTGCAGAAGCACCCTCACCTTCTTGCCATTCAGCCTCTTCAGAAGCTCATTCGTCTCGCCCACGTCAGGATAGCCGTCCAGCCAGACCTCCATGCAGAGCCTGCCCATGGACTGAAAGCTCGTTTCAAGATGCCCCTCCCAAGCCTTCTCGATCATGCTGGCTCTCCGGAGGTCATTGCCTCAGAAAATAGGCCAGGAATCGCATCCCATAGAGCGAAAGCTTCCGACCCATCATACTCAATCTCATCCGGATTTCTCAGTGCTCGGAATCCCGCTATTAATGGCAATTTCATCCACCTCACCAATCACGTACTCCTTGGTGAAGCGGAAGCCGCATTTACAGCAGCAATAAGACTCCTGCTGCTTTCCAGCTTGCCGTCGTGTCACTCGCCCGACGGCTTGCAGCCGTGTACACTGTGGGCAAAAATCTGGGAGATCTTCTGGCCCCAATATTGGTTTTTCCGCAACTTGCCAGTCGGAAAGCAGGCTCAAGCTCAACGCAACGGCTTCCAATCCGTTGCTTTCCACCTCACCATTTAGAAGAAGTTGGTTACTGGCATAAATATTCTTTGCAGAATCCGCGCACATACCTAAAATATAATATTCTTTGTTAATTTTTCCAGTAAAAAATCTGATGACAAGTACTGAATCAAAGTACGCTACAAATAGAGACGCGCGACGAAAAATCCAAAAGAGATATATATCACCGGCATGGTTCAAAGAAAGGCAGGAACTGGAAGGCCACGACAGAGCCTTGGAAGCAGCTTTCTGTCGTGGCAGGTTTGCCTACTGGTGAGGTGGACAAACCGAGTTCCTCAAGGAAGCGATCCTGAATGAAGAACTCAAATAAGAATATGGGCGATCAACGTTATTTAAGGTTTCTCATAACGTTCGTAACGCAAGTCGATTGCGCTATATCAACAAATATAAATTCTATTGTGAAATTTGGATCTCCCACGAGAAATGTCAAGAGGGCCTGGGAAGGCCCCCCGCCTTGCGGAAACTTGGGAGGTTTTCGCAAGAGACTAACCCAACGAGCCCCGAACCACCAAGGCACGCTAGGATACACCACCGCAGGAAGCGGCAATGTCTAACCGAAAATTAGCCGCCGATAGTATAAACGCTTTTCGGAGCAGCCAGGAGCTGTGTAGTCCCGAAACCTTTGACTTTATATACCCATCAAAGGGGCATGGGAAAGAAGAATAAAGTTGTAAAGCTAACAGAGAGGAAGATCAGATATATCATTCGGGCCAAAATAAGAGGCGAGA
>Ga0315280_10002577_pt1 | contig 29225 bp, 29 predicted proteins | sample YL17G06_40_MG_FD_203697 | JGI IMG/M metagenome (GOLD analysis project Ga0315280, IMG submission 203697) | Sediment microbial communities from Yellowstone Lake, YNP, Wyoming, USA - YL17G06_40 | ecosystem: Environmental > Aquatic > Freshwater > Lake > Sediment | place: USA: Wyoming | collected... | reverse complement strand
ATAGAAGGTGAGACGAGAGGAAAACAGTCGTGCCTTCCTTAACAACGTTTTTAATCAATTCACGCACTTCAACCATTCCAACAGGGTCTAAACCAAGACTAGGCTCATCTAATATGACTAATTCTGGTTCGTTTAACAGTGCCTGCGCTATGCCCAAGCGTTGCTGCATTCCCTTACTGTACTTTCCGATTAAGTCGTTTTCTCTTCCTTTCAATCCAACCAATTCCAACAATTTAGGCAACTGGTCTATGCGCTGTTGTTTGCTTAAACCATGCATTTGCCCATAAATGTCGAGAAGCTCCCAGCCCTTAAGATGCTTTGGAAACTTAGGCAACTCAGGCATATAACCAATTCTAAGCCTCACATCTGGTTTGTCTCCTGAAACCTCTTGACCAAAAATTCGAGCAACCCCCTCATCAGGCTTCAACAAACCCACAAGAACCTTAATAGTGGTGGTTTTTCCAGCGCCGTTAGGACCCAGAAAGCCATGAATAGTGTTAGCGCTCACATTCAAATTAAGTCGGTCAACCGCAGTTAAACGACCGTACCTCTTAGTCAAGTTGACAGTCTCTACGGCTAGAGTCATATTTGACACCACCAATTCCAAACTAAGATGTCTTAGAAAAGAGATATTTAAACTATCATCAAGAAAACTGGGTCCAGGGCGATTTGAATTTTAGCGGCATGTAATTTGTGACTTGTTTAATTCAAAGAGCACGTTTTGAAGTTGGGTCATATTTGAAATCAAAAAATCTGATGTCTTTGCCAGTTCGTTTTTCCTCGCTTTATACGTGACTAAGCCTATTGTTGTAATGCCCAATTCCTTTGCAGGTCTGAGTTCCCTTCCCATATCTCCTATCACAACAGCGCTTTCAGGACTACACTTGGCTATCTCAAGCGCACATTCGAAGAGCTTTTTCCTTTGTTCATGAAAAGGGAAAAATGGAAGCGAAGTTAATCCGAAGTGTTTAGCTGCCACATCTCGCGTAACAACATGGTTGAACAATCCATCAATGTGCAAAAATTTTAATTCCTGCATAACTTCTGCATGAGTTTCCCTTGAAGTAACGCAGAAGAGCGTGTATTCCTTAGACAAAGCCTTTAGCGTTGACTCTACTCCTCTCCTAACCAGAGAAAGAGGATATCTTTCGATGAAAGCAGATGTCCAGTAATTGACTACAGCATCAGTGAGTTCAAACCCTAAATTCTTGAAAACATCCATGTAAGAAGGCATTTGAGCACACAGTTGCTTCACTCTAGTTTTAGAAACTCTTAGGCCGAAATGATTTACAGTGTCATATAATCACTTCTATTTCTCTCTGATTAATGTCGGTTAACGTTCCATCGAAATCAAAGAACAAAGCCTTCATAACATTCGCAACCTTGTTTCATTGCGTGTGAATCAGCTGACATGTTCTTAAAGTTTGGTGGGCCCGGGGCGATTTGAACACCCGACCAACAGGTTTCTCAGCGTTTAGGATTATGCAGGTTCACAAATGGCGGGTTCCGCTAGTTTCAAATCTGTGTTTAAATTCCCTGCATTGACCTCGTTTTATGCTTCTTTGTGCCTGTTGTCGTAGCGATTTGGGCTTGTTTTGATTCTCTGAAAACGCCATCCAGAATCGTAGGTGGTGTTCCTCTGCGTATTTTAGAAATAAGTAGTATTGTGGCAACTGCTAGGGCTAAAGCCAATATGCCGAGGCTTAGTGGAGATATTAATTGAGGTGGAATGAAGGGTGCTAAACCTAAACTCATTGCTATTGTATGTGTACTGTGGCTATAGGTGAAGTGGAGAAGCCAAGAATCATCTTCGGATGTGGTTGTGTAATTTAATTGGTCACCGTCAAGGTAGACCTTAACATCTGCTATATTATCAATTAAAGTTTTTGCGATGTATACATTGACGTATCCAGTTGTGCCTGCGGGTCCAGTTACAGTGAAGCTTAGCTCTCTGCTTGTGGAATTGAAGGCTAACTCCGATACTGTTGAATTGGATGTTACTGAGAAAACGGTTTGCTCCTTAAATGGTATTACTGCCAAGTTAATTATGGTAGTTGCCCCCGGATAGGTGACATTACCAGACCATCTAGCAATTACTAGATAATTTCCAGTGGCAGGCAGCATCCACTCAGCCGAGTAACCTCCGTCAGAAGTCGTATTGACGAGGGTTATGTCATTCCAAGATTCTCCGCCAGTAACACTGTAAGAAAGGAGTATGGGAACTCCTGCGAGACCTACATCATTGCAGGTTAAGTTGCCGTTGATTTCAACTTTGAATCCGACATAGGAAGTGGAGCTGCTTAAAGAAATGGGTAGGCTTGTGGGTAGTAGGCAGTTGATGCTGGGAGACCACACTATGTCTGAGGTTAATGATGTGGTAGGCGTGGTTTCTGGAATAACTTCTACGCCTTTCCATATTATGCTGACTATTGAATAGTTTCCAGTCTGGGTCAGGTTATATGTCACCGGGGAAGAAACTGTTCTGGTAGTGCCGCTTGGAAACTTGATGGTCCACGATGAAGGTTGGATAAGAGTCGTTCCAGTACTGTCGTAAAAGACGGGATCAACGGTTAAAGAGTATATCTTGTACTTAAGGGGCCACGGAACTATGAGCGGATAGTTGTCTTGAATGTTGATATTTTTCCATAAACTTAGGTTGTATGGCGTGTCACCTATCCCGTCGAACCCCGTCTCATTCTGGTACGGACCACTGAAAAAATCATCACCAGTATAGTCGCTCCAGTGGTTGCCACCAGAAGGATAGCTGTTGTTCCACGTGTTGACTACGCCTATTGCGCTTGCTTGCTCGTCGTAGTTGTTGATGAAGTTGTTGTGGTAAATAGTGTTGTTGTTTGAAGAAGACGAGAGACTGATGCCATAATAGTTGTTTGTTATATTGTTTCCATAAATGTTGTTGTTTGAAGAAGACCAGAGATAGATGCCAAGGTGGTTGTTTGTTATGTTGTTTCCATAAATGATGTTGTTTGAAGAACCCCCGAGATGGATCCCCGCTTCATTGTTTGCTGTTATGTTGTTTCCAGCTATGATATTATTAGAAGAATACCAGAGATCGATGCCACGGGCGAATCTCTTGATTTCCATATTTGTGATTGTTACGTTGCTTCTTATCGACAACCCTATTCCATATCCGTCTCCTCCGCCTCCTGTTCCTTGAAGGGTGTAGCCTGCCCCATCAATAACAATGTTGTCTCTCTCCACACCAATATAGCAATAAATGTTATCAGTGAAGGTATAGGTGACATTGTCAGTACTCGTGATATTTGGTGTTGATGGGGGTGGGTATGGGTATGGGTTTGATGCGTAAACGCTTCCATCAGCCCTAATATAAATGCTTCCAGTTGCTCTAACTGGTTGAATATTAAATGCCAATGTTAACATGCTAAGTATAAACAGCGTTAGCATTATTCCCGAAACTGCTCTTAACTTCATTTTCTTTTTCACTCCTCCCTTTAAAATGTCAAAGAACCCGCCTAAAAGTCATGTCCTTCTAGAAAAATAGAACATTAAACTTCTAGAAAGATAGAACAATTTAACTTTTAGGGAATATAAAAGACTATATAAATAATCTTACAGTAACTCTATGGAGTTCTTTAGGTAATGAACGAGAAAAAACCAAGGGAGATAGCGTGGGTATATAAAGCCCTTGGTCATCCTCATCGTAAGAGAATAATAGAAATCATTGGGGAGAAAGGCAGAAGCGGTTTTAAAGAACTTCATGAAAATCTCAACATCAGTGTCGGTGCCCTATACTACCACATTGATATGTTGAACCACCTCATTACGCAAGACGACCAGCGTAAATACATACTTACGGAACGGGGAAAACTTGCCTACAAACTACTTAAGACTGAGGAGGAACAACTTTCATCCTTTTGGTTAAGGGAGGTCAAAAAACCTGAAGGAGCATGGCCAAGATTCTTGGCGACACTTCAGCAAATATTCATACCAGGACGGCTCTTTCTCTACATATCTACCCAACCAATTCAAGGCATCCCGCTAACAGCAGTGATTGTCGCATTCGGAACGTGGATTGCTGCTCAAGCAGGCCTTGAGTTCATCTTGGTTTTCCCTAACAGCTTATCCAAGACATCTCCACCTCTGATAGCAACTTCTTTTGTGGTTAGCTGGCTAATCCTCTTCACCTTATGTGACTTTATGACCATCATCTTGTTTAAAAGAAAAGGTGGAAACCTGACTTTGCTAATTGAGTCTGCCTTTTCTCTTCTTCCACTAGTCCTCTTCTCTTGCATTTGGTATTCAAGCAGGATTCTTAACTTCAGCTTCACAATAATCGAGGCAACTCTTTTGCTCTTACCCTTTCAATTCTGGACTATTGGAATGATGAGTACAGCCATAAGCCTTTCAAAGGGTCTAAGAATAGATAAAGCCGCCTTAATCTGCTTCATAGCGATCTACATCAACCTTACTTATCTCGTGCTTAGGTACACTGTTTAGATTGGCAACACGCTGATTATGACAACACAATTGGCAAGACTTGGTGGGCCCGGGGCGATTTGAACACCCGACCAACAGGTTATGAGCCTGGCGCTCTAACCGTGCTGAGCTACGGGCCCCCATTATTCGATTCCTTGTTCTCATTTAAGGATTTTCCGTTTTTCACACACCAAACAACTAACCTAAAACACCCATCGTTTCAAATGAAACATTTCATATTTGAAGCCTAATAGGATCCAAATAGAGGGGCTAGGTCACTTGTGCGCACACACAAACACAAAATTTGTTTCTTGACTCCGAATCCGCTGCACTTAAGTACATGCACCAGAAACAATAATAAAACACCTATTGGAGGTGCGCCAAACTCGAAAAAATCATCGTAACAACCGCTTTAATATACGCCAACGGTGAAATCCATCTAGGACACATCACCTCCACATACCTACCAGCCGACATATTCACACGATTCCACAGACTCAAAGGCAACAACATCATACACGTAGGCGCCACAGACGACTTCGGAACCCCCATTCTTGTAGAAGCTGAAAAAAAAGGAATAAGCCCACAAGAATTCGTAGACCACTGGAACAAAACCGACCGCCAAGACTACAACGACCTAGGAATATCATTCGACATATTCTACAAAACAAGCTCAAAAGAAAACATAGAACTAACACAACACTTCTTCAAAAAACTCTACCAAAAAGGCTACATATTCAAACAAACCATCCTACAACCCTACTGCGAAAACGACAAAAAATTTCTACCAGACCGATACGTAAAAGGAACATGCCCATACTGCGGCGCAACCGACCAATACTCAGACAGCTGCGAACAATGTGGAAGAACATTCCAACCAAACGAAATCTTAAACCCCCACTGCGCTATCTGCGGGTCAAAACCAACAAACAAAGAAAGCGAACATTACTTTTTCAAACTCAATCAATTCTCAGACGCCCTAAAAAAATGGCTCACCGAAAACAAGAATCTTCAACCAGAGGTCAAAAACTACGTGCTCAACTGGATAAAAGAAGGCTTACGCAACTGGGATATCAGCCGTGACATAACCTGGGGCGTACCCATCCCATTAGAAGAGGCTAAAGGAAAAGTACTTTACGTTTGGTTCGACAACCACATATGCTACATTTCAACGGCACTCAAATACTTCGCAGAGAAAGGAATAGATGGAAAACACGCGTGGAACTCCTCAAAAATCTATCACTTCATAGGAAAAGACATTGTTTATCACCACTACTTATTCTTGCCTGCTATGAGACTAGGAGTCAGTGAGTTCAAACTTCCAGACTTCATTCCAACGAGAGGCTACTTCTTACTCGAAGGGCAAAAATTCTCAAAGAGCCGCAGTTGGTACGTGAGCCTTCGAGATTTTTTAAACAGGTTTCCAGCAGACTATCTAAGATATTATTTGGCTGCAATTACTCCCTACAGTCAGTTAGACGTGAACTTTGATTGGAAAGACTTTCAAAAAAGAATAAACAATGAACTCCTAGCTAACATAGGAAACTTCATTCATCGAACGTTAACTTTTGTCTGGACAAACTACGATGGAAAGGTTCCGAAACCCAGCGCCTATGATGACCTAGACAAGGAACTTGAAGAGAAGATTAAAAAAATAGCCGAAAACGTGGCTCAAGAAATCGACAAGATAGAATTGAGCAGAGGCTTGAGAAAGATAATTGAATTTTCCGCTTTCTGCAACCAATATTTTCAACGAAAACAACCTTGGACAGACAAAGAGAAGGCGAAAACATGTCTTTACCTCAGTGTCAACGCTGTTAGAACTCTAGCCATTTTACTTGAACCTTACATACCTTTTTCAAGTGAAAAGCTTTGGCTGCAGCTTAATCAACCAGGTTCGGTTCATCAACAGAACTGGGGTTCAGCTTCACAGCTTTTAATTGAAAGCGGACATCCGATCAGTCAGCCTAGAGTGTTGTTTAAAAAAATTCAGGATGAAGACATTGAAAGAGAACGGTTAAAATTGCAGAAGCTGCGCACTAACTAGTTTCATGATTAGTATGGTATAGGTTGTGTGTTTTGTTTGTGTTTGTGTGTGTGCGTACCTAGGGGGGAGGGGGGTCATGATGACCTGTAGAAGGGCGCTGATTGTTAAATAGGGTTAGGGAACAAAACAGATTGCCTAGTCCTAGTTTGTGTGTGCGCATGGCTAGCCTAGCCCCTCTATTTGGATCCTAATAGGCTCTGGGATGGTGAGAGACAGAGACGAGTAGAGGGAGGTCTAGAATCGTATATTTGGATTGCGTTGTTTTTGGAAAATTTCATTTGGGTCATGATGGTGTTTTGGCTATGGCTTTTGCCACCTGCTTTATCAAGCCGCTTTTTTGGGCGTTTCATATTTCTATGCCAATTATTTTTCCTTTTTCATCGAGTTCTAGATGAATGTCTGGGTCAGCTTCGATTACTTCGTGGTTGGGGTCTTCCCTGAAGAGCATGTAAAAATGTGTCGGTGGATTTGTCGTACCACATCTTCTTTATCTTTCTCCATGTTCCTTGCGGTCTTTGATTATAGGTGTCTCAAGTTGAGTGTTGTGTGTATACTGGGACCTTTAAGCAATATGTTTATATTTTTGTAAACAAAAAGAGTAATATTGGTGTAAACATGGGGAAGAATGTTGTTATTGCTGTTAGGGTTCCTGAGGAGATTAAAAAGGACATAGAAAAGTTGGGTTTCGAGGTGTCCGCCTTCGTTAAGGAAGCCATTACAGAGGAATTAAGGAGGAGAAGGTCTGAAGAGGCGATGAAGTGGATAAAGGCGAACAAGGTTCCTGGAAAAGAAATGGGCTTTAACAGCGTTGAGACCTTACGCCGAATGAGGGAAAACATGTGAAAAGTTACGTGATTGACGCTTCCGTGGTCGCAAAATGCTTCATTGAGGAGGATTACTCCGACAAGGCTTTTGAAATCATAAATGCCCATGTTAAGGGACACCTTTCATTGTCGGCACCCTCGTTAATAGTTTATGAACTGGGCAATATCTTCTGGAGGCATCCACACATTACGTCTGAAAAAGCGTATGAGTTCATTGAAAAGTTTATTGACCTCCAGATTGGTCTCGTGGACGTTTGGTCTGATGCTGAGCTCATAAAAAAGGCGTGTGCTATATCAAAGAGTAGAAATCTAACTTTTTACGACTCATCCTATTTAGCCATAGTTGAAAAAGATGGAGCAAAATTGATAACAGCAGACGAATACCTGCGTAACAAAATGCCAAATTTCGTTGCATTGCTAAAAGATTTCAAAGGCTAAAATGGGGATTGCTCTGCGCCAAAAGATGAATGACTCACAGAACATTGAATTAGAGTTTGAAATCACAAAATAAGTTAAATTTAAAGAGAATTAGGTAGAAGTGGATGTTTAAAGGCGCCTAGAAGCATAACTTCATGGCTTGCTGGTCTTACCGATGAGCATATATTTTGGTTGTATTATGTTGTTTTTGGCTTCATTAAGTAGCAAGGAGTTTGAATAAAATATGCCTGCTCAGATTGTGTCGTTTGAAGATTTCTCTAAAATGGACCTTCGAATTGGAAAGATAACTAAGGCTGAAGCTGTTCCACAATCGCGTAACTTAGTCAAAATGCTCATTGATGTTGGCGGTGGCGAATTGAGACAAGCTGTGGCTGGAATTGCCCAATACTATCAGCCGAAAGAATTGGAAGACAAGCAGGTTGCAGTCATAGTCAACCTTCAACCTAAGCGAATGTTTGGAATCGAATCAAACGTTATGATACTCGCCGCTGAAGATGAAAAAACCGTTTCCATGCTCTTGCCAGACCGCCCTGTCAAAGTGGGAAGCAAAATCCGGTGAAAAACTCGCCTCTCAAAATAGACTTGCATGTGCACACGTGTTATTCTGAAGACTCAACAATCACCTTGAAAGAAGTAGTGTACTACGCCAAGAAAAAGGGCTTGGACGGAGTAGCTATAACAGATCACGAAACGTTAAGAGGCGCTCTGAAACTCGCCAGAAAAAGCCAATTAACAATTATTCCCGGATTCGAAGTGGAAACTAAAGAAGGTCACGTCTTAGCCCTTAATATAACAACATTGATTCCATCAAACCTTAGCTTAATAGAAACTGTTCAAAAAATCCACGACGCCGGAGGAGTGGCGGTGGTCGCTCATCCAGCTGCGGTTCTTAAAACAGGATTGGGGCGTCAGATAACGTCAAGTTCAAATATTGATGCAGTTGAAGTGATTAATTCCGCATCTTTTCCATTCTTTCTCGCAACTTATTTGGGTCGTAGACTCGCTGAGAGATTAAATCTTCCACAGACAGCGGGAAGTGATGCGCATCACGCTTTGGAAATTGGAACTGCTTACACTTTAGTCGACGCAGACTCAAACGCTACGGATGTTGCAGAAGCCATACGAAAGGGAGCGATAACTCCCTATGGAAAACCAATCACATGGACGAAAAGAGTTCAAAGAGGCGCGTTTTATTTAACAAAAATACGCAGGAGACGCTACTCTTCGAAGTTTTCGATTTGATCTAGGCCCAAGTCTACTGGCAAATGCTTTTCTGGTTCTGAATAAGACGACTCAATATCATATAGTTTTGGCATGATTGTTACAAACCCGCTCAGTATTTTTGGAGAGTGAACGCCTGTCATCACAAGTGTTACTTTCAGAAATCCGTCCACGCTCGGATTGGCTCTCGCACCCCATATAACCAAGGCGTCGTGACCCATCATCTCTGAAACAATTTCTCCCACATGGTTTGCCTCTTCGATTGTCATTTGTTTGTCGCCGCAGACGTGAATCAAAGCGCCAGTAGCGCCAGCATAGTCCACGTCAAGCAGAGGACTTCTCAAAGCATTGCGAACAGCCTCCTCAGCCCTGTTAGGAGCGTCCGACTCACCCACACCGACCACTGCAACTCCGCCCTTTCGAACAATGGTTCTGAAGTTGGCAAAGTCAAGGTTGATTAAACTCGGAGCCGAAATGGTTTCCACTATTCCCTGTATCATGTTTGCTAACGTTTGGTCTGCAACCTTAAAGGCTTCATTTATTGGGAGGCGAGGCACCAACTCCATGAGTTTGTTGTTGTCAATAACCACAACAGTGTCACAGGCTCTGCGCATCTCATTCAAACCAAAAGCGGCGTACTTGACCCTTCCTTTCTCTCTTTTGAAGGGAGTGGTCACGACTCCAACGACGATAGCTCCTTTGCGACGTGCCATATCAGCCACAATCGGCGCGACTGCTGTTCCGGTTCCGCCGCCTAAACCAACTGCTATGAAAGCCACATCCACATCGTTCAGGAGAGCATCTATCAAATGCTTCGATTCTTCCATCGCTGCCCTACCAACCTTCAGATCGCCGCAAGCTCCTAAACCTCGGGTAACCTTCTCGCCAATCAACACTTTTTGAGTAGCGCACACAGCGTTCAAATGTTGCAAGTCTGTGTTGATGGCGATACACTCGGCGCCTGCGATTCCAATTTCCATAAGTCGATTAACCGTGTTGTTTCCGGCTCCACCAATACCCAAGACCACAATTCGACAGCGCCTAGGCTCACGCGCGCCTTCAGGAACGGCGCTCAGCCACGTGGACTGCCCTGCTCTGGTCAACGACTCAACCATTAACTTTTTTCCTCCAAACCTCCACGCTGAGAAGATCGCGAACAGCCACACGAATAGCCTCTGCCCTGTTGGGATAATACCGTTCTTCAACCAAACTGTCAAGCGCTTTTATGTAAGGCTCGGGGAGGTACAACGTGATCAGCTTCGTATACACACCTCCTATAACTCTCCTGCATTGCAAAACCAGAACGAGTCCTAGAAGATATATTGGCTTATATTATGTTTTAAATATGATTTAAATATGTTGAGGCTTTTGTTTTTAAGTCTTTTCTAAGGAAATTGCTCTTTTGTGTCAATAGTCAAAGCGTGGCAATGTTTATGTTTTTGTTGATTGATTAAAAACTTTGTTAGGGTGTGCATATGATTTGCCTTATTCTTAGTGTGCTTGCGCGGTTGTGGGGTGTGAAGTAACGTTGATTGAGAGACGAACGCGCGTCTTTGTCGAAAGTTTCGGGTGCTCCTCTAATTTGGCTGACGGAGAGTTTTTGCGCGGTTGTTTGTTGCAGGCTGGTTTTGATTTGGTTTCTGAAGTGACTGACGCTGACGTATTGATCTATAACACGTGCGCTGTTAAGTCGCCTACTGAGAATCGTGTCATAGAGGAATTGAAGAATGCTGCAAAATGGAAGAGTAAGAAACTTATAGTGACCGGTTGCTTGCCGCTCATAAATCTGGAACGGTTGAGGAGCGAGGTCGAGTTTGACGGAGTCTTGAGCCCTGCTCCAGGTTCAAAAATAGTTGAGGCTGTGCGTCAAGTTCTGCGTGGAGACAAAGTGCAGTGGCTCGACACCCGCACTAAAGAGAAGCCTCGTCTTGACTTTCCTAAACAAACTGCGAACTCGGTGATAAGTGTCATTCCAGTTGCCTACGGCTGCTTAGGTTCATGTAGCTATTGTTGCGTGGTTTTTGCGCGCGGTCGCTTGCGCAGTTGTGGATTGAAAGAGATTGTGCGAAGGATTCGGAGTGACCTGCAGTCTGGTGCCAGAGAGGTTTGGTTAACTGGTCAAGATATGGCTTGTTATGGACAAGACATTGGCCTCAACCTAGTGAATTTGTTGCAGACGGTTTGCGCAATTGAGGGAGAATTTTTTGTTCGTGTAGGCATGATGACGCCCAATTACGTTCTAGAAATGCTCGACCAGTTGGTGGATGCGTTTCGTATCGAACATGTTTTCAAGTTTTTACACTTGCCTGTTCAAAGCGGCGACAACGAAGTGTTGAAGCGTATGAATCGTTTCTATTCTGTGGATGATTTTCAACGGATCGTGGAGGCTTTTAGAAGGACCATTCCAGCCATAACAATTGCGACCGATGTTATATGTGGTTTTCCAAGCGAAAACGAGGATGCATTTGAACGGACTTTAAGGTTGATTAAGGAAGTTAAGCCTGATGTTGTGAACGTTTCGAAGTTTTTTCCGAGACCTCGCACCTTGGCTGAGAGAATGACGCCTCGCATTTCTGATTCAGATGTGAAGGAACGGAGTAAACGCTTAGCTGAGTTAGTGAGGCGCATCTCTTCAGAGAAGAATGCAGCTTGGATGAACTGGACTGGCAAGATTCTGGTTGATGAAAAGGGAAAGCAGCAGGGTTCATGGATTGGACGAAATTTTGCGTACAAGCCTATTGTGATTAAAAGTGAAAATGAATCGTTGCTGGGAAAGTTTCTCAACGTCCGAGTTGTGAAAACTTTTCAGACATATCTAGAAGCAAAAATTATCTAGCGTTCAGCCAAGCGATATAGCTATCAGAAAAGTCTTCTCCAACCTTGGATCATTCGGTTCTGCCGTAGTTAATCCCTATCAAAAAGAGGTCTAAGATGTCTACGAATCCGTCGCCGTTAATATCTGCACGTGAATCCCCGTATGGGGCTTCAGGCTCGCTTCCGAAGGCCGCTCCGAAAATTCCTAGATCAACAGTATTTACGATTCCATCGAGGTTTATGTCGCCTTGGATGGGAATATAATATACTTCAAATTCCCAGAGGGAGAATGCTTGAGGCGTCCATTGAGAACAACCAGCGCTAATTCCATAATTTGTCGGTCGTCCAGTCATTGTTAGTTTGATGTAGCGTGCTTTTGGTACGGGACTGAAGTCAAATTGATGTATGGGTTGAGGCGTCGGCTTAATTACTACAGCGTTTGTGTTAGTGGCAATTTGTGTCCACGACACAGTGTCGTTTGAAACCTCTATCTTATATGTAGTAGCCCAATACTCCCATTTTAGAACAATCCTGTTAAACTTTATGACTCCTCCAAGATCCACCATAAACCACTCGTTCATTGGGTCCCATATTCTTGAGGCCCATCTTGTCCATATGCTGTCGCCGTCTACAGCCCTGCTTGCATTAAAATCCTCGATATGATAGTAATTGCTTTGTTCTTTAAGCGCGCTGCTGGAAGCCGTAGCTGGCTTGTTTAAGGCTAGGTTGTTTAAGTTTGTTAAGCTGCTTGAGCCAGTGACTCCGTAGCTTGTGCTAGTGCTTTCGCTCGTGGCTTTGAAACTACTTCCACTCACTGCGCCTTCCATAGCACCTCCCATACTTGAAATTTCGATGGCTACGGCGGAGTAGGATGGTACAGTCCATGTGAAGGTAGAAGCAACACCACTGATGGTTTCTGTTCGTATACTGTAATCATACACATGTGTTGGTTCTGTTGGTCCGTCGAGTATCCAAGCTGTTGCCGTGCTCTGGGGGTTAAAGTTCTGTAAGGTGAATGTGGTTACGTGGTCGGTTGTGGGGTTCTTGTTGATTAGCATTAAGTGGAGTTTGCTGCCGCCTGCGCTTGTGCTGGCGTACACTGAAATATCCGCTGTGTCAGAGGTGCTGGAAACCAGTAGATCACCAAAATGTTTTGAATAGAGCACATAAGGATAGTAGGAAACGTAGGGTTCAAACTCAGGCGACAATATTCCATAGTCTCCTTGTTTTGGTGGATAAGGGTTCATCAAACACCAGATGCCTCCAAAACTAACTTGATCTGTAATTAATGTCCCAAGCATGTCAGCTACCCATAAGCCTTCAGGGAGGAAATTCAGTGTCCAGTCTGCTGGACCCCATGTTATGGAGTTGAACGATCCCACGTGATATTCCACGGGCTTTGTGGGGAAATATTTTTGAACTATTCCTCTCAACGAAGCGAGCCATGTTTTCAATCGTCCCGGAGTCTGGTACAAAAGCTCATTGTAATACGATTGCCTTTGAGCGTACGTATACTTGCCAGGGTCTATGAAGAAAGCGTTGTGATTGTAAAAGTCAATGTTACTTCCAGCATTCTTAACCACAGTATCCGTAAACAGTTGCACTGAAGAAGAGCTGCAGGAAACGCATGCTCCAATTTTTATGGTTGAATCCACAGCTTTCATGGCTGTAGCGAATTCGTTCACTTTAGTTGCATAAGCCGTCGCACTCATGTAATAGTATGGCTCATCATGAATCACCCAATACGTAACATTGTATCCCCTCTGGATGTTAGTGTAATTTACCCAATCGGCTGCCAGTTGGGCTGGTTGATTAATGTTTACAACTATTCTTGGCTCTGCACCAACCGCTTGGCAGAAGGTTATGAATTGGTCAGTGTTCATTTCGGTTGGGAGATTCATGTCATTCCAGACAAACTCGTTGCCGTAGCCGCCACCGGGATAGCATAGATATTTCAATCCGGCCTCCCGCACACGCTCCACCACAATGGGTCTAATCAGTCCTTTATCGAACACTAATTCATGCCACGCGGCAGTATGAGCTCCATAGACATGTTTATCGATCGTCTTTATGACATTAGCTGCGTCTACAACAATTGTTGCGGGACTGGCGGACGCGGGCCACGTACTCACAGCTAATGTTGAAAGTAAATAAATTATGACTGCTATGACAACTGTCTTTGTTTTACCGTTGCTATGCATAAGTTTCTATTATCCAACCTTTCCTTAACTCTCAATAATCTCTTATTCGAAAAAACAACTTAAACATTATGGAATCGGCTTTTTAGACATGTTTAGAGGCTGTGATTGTTTAGTTTTATGGCTATCAAAACAAATTTTGTATATGTGTGTGCGCACAGTAGACCTAGCCCCTCTATTTGGATCCTAATAGACTCCAGATATGAAATGAATCATTTGAGAAGGGATGACAAAAAGAGGAAAGGTTTGGTTACGTGGTTTTGCCGTAGTTTTTGCTTAGGTCAGATAGGTCTGAGGTGTCTATTTTGCCGTCTCCGTTGAAGTCACAGTCTGGGTTCCAGTTTGGCATGGATGAGTCAGAGCCGTAAGCCGTGCCCAAGTTGAACAGGTCGGAGACATCGACTTTTTCGTCGCCGTTCACGTCGCCTACTATTTTGACCTCTACCACGCCGTGGACCAGTGTTTTTTCTATGTCTGTTAGGTTGGAGTTTAGGAGGATGATGTCGGTTAGTTGGAGTAAGAAACTTTCTATTGTGACATTGAAAATGAACCATTCTCATATTACTGTCGAACGAATAAAGCCAAAAACGAAAAGACCTCCTCAAAAGTAGCCAAAAACTATATTGTGTGCTTTAGCCTTAATTATTCCATGAGGATGCAGAGCGAAGTCGGCGAGCAACTTTGGCTGAAGTCTACGTTAACCTACGCAAAAGCGGTCAATACCTTGTGTTAGCTACATGTGACTGCGAATTATTGGGCAAGGTTCTGCGAGACGGCAAAATCGTTTTTGAAATTAAAGAAGAATTCTACAAGGGGCACAGGGTTACTGTGGAAGAAGCCATAGAACTGTGCAAACAGTCAACAATAGTCAACATGGTTGGTCAATGCATAGTTGATAAGGCTTTAGAAGAAGGCTTGATTCACCCCGAAGCCATTTTAAAAATTAACGGCGTACCACACGCCCAAATAATTAAAATGTGACCTCTCAGCTTCTTAAGATATTTAAGTGAGAATTGTTGTTTCTTTTAGCAAATAGTATTGAGGTGGCTGTTTGGGTAAGAGAAAGGTTGTAAGCGAAGAAGTAATCCACGACATGGTATTACCAGTCGCTAACGACGTTTTATGCGTAGCCGTGAAAATGCTCGGCTTCGACAGAATCATGGTCAAATGTCAAGACGGACACGAACGCCTCTGCAGAATCAGGGGCAAAATGAAAAGGCGAGTTTGGATACGTGAAGGCGACGTTGTATTGGTTTCTCCGTGGGACTTTCAAACTGACACCCGAGGCGACATTATTTGGCGTTACACTAGGGGTCAAGCTGACTGGCTGAGAAAAAACGGTTACCTCAGCATCTAAACGGGAGGCTAGAAGTGTCTTATCGAAAGCGTGTGGACAAAAAACTCTTACGCAGAGAAAAACGTTATGAAACCGAACGATTGATGAGGGAAAAACGAAGCGAAGAATACGAAGTCCTTGAAGAAGTCTTCGACCGCTCCACCCTCATGAATATATATCATTTCTTAAATGAAGGAATCATAGATGAAATTCACGGTGCAGTGGCAGCGGGAAAGGAATCAAAAGTCTATTGGGGAAAAGACAAGGAAGGCAACGACTTGGCCATAAAAATCTTCCTCATGGTTTCAGCTGAATTCAAGAAAGGCATGATTCCCTACATTGAAGGCGACCGACGATTCGCTAAAGTCAAGAGAGACACGCGTTCTCTTGTTTTCGCTTGGGCTCAGAAAGAATTCACCAACCTTAAACAAGCGTATGCAGCTGGAGTTAAGGTGCCTAAACCGATAGCTGTGAGACAAAACGTGTTAATCATGGAATTCATCGGCGAAAACGGAGTCAGCGCTCCCCTGCTAAGAGAAGCTTACATAAAGAATCCAGAGCGAATTTATCAGCGGTTGCTTGTTAATCTCAAAAAGCTTTATCTTACGGCAGGGTTAGTGCATGCTGACATGAGTGAATACAACGTGATGCTATGGAAGAATGAACCAGTGATTTTCGATGTTTCTCAAGCTGTTTTGCGTGAACATCCCATGGCGGAGCAGTATCTGCGCCGAGATTTAAATAACATAAATTATTATTTTAAAAGACTAGACGTACAAGTGTATTCAGCTGAAGAAACATACAGGAGAGTTACAGGTGGCACAGCCTAGCACGTTTGTTAGGATTCCTAAAGACCGCATAGGCGCTTTAATAGGACCAGAAGGACGCATAAAAGAACGCATCGAAAAGCAACTACGCATAGAAATGAGCATAGACAGCGAAACAGGCGATGTCACCTTAACGCTAACGCCTAAGGCAGAAGACCCGTCTGTTCTGTTTCGCGCAAAAGAGGTTGTGACAGCTGTAGGAAGAGGCTTTGCACCTGACCGTGCCTTTCGATTAATTCAAGATGAAGACGCCTTGCTGGAAATTATTGATTTAAGGGAGATTTTTGGAAGGTCACTGTCTGATTTGGAACGTGTTAAGGGCAGAATCATTGGGCAAGGGGGCAAAACGAGAAGAATAATTGAGGAGTTTACAGATGCCGACGTTTCTGTTTATGGGCACACTGTTTCGATTATTGCAGATGCCGATGAAATGGACATAGCTAGAGAAGCCATACAAATGTTGCTCAAAGGAAGACAACACAGCTCAGTGTATCGATTTCTCCACAGAAAGCGGCGGGAACTGAAGAAAAAGAAACTCGAACTCTGGGAAAAACCACCAGAAGAGATGCTGAAATAAGAAAATACAAAATTGTAGTACTAATTCCTGTGTTGCTTTCAATTCTTCACTTAAGAAATACCTTCTCAACATATTTGCTTAGTTAACAGTTAAACTTTAAAATGAAAGATCAACTATAACATATAGGATGTGGATGAATTAGATGTGCAGGCAATCTATTTTATTGGCTATGTTTGTCTTATCATTAGCAGTCTTTTCGTTAGGGCTATTAGCAGTGCCTGTTGAAGCATCGGCAATATTAGAGAATAGTTCAACCCGATATGACGAGCCGCACCATTTGATAGAGCAGAGGGTAAACTTAACGAGTCTTGTGCCCATCAGCAATGTTATATTATGCTACTATTATGCTGGTGTACTTGAGACGCCGGCAAATGCATCCATGCAACTCTTAAACCAAACATTGAAAGAACAGTGGAATTCAACACTATGGAGTGTTCAGGTCTTGGCACCTCCAGTGACAAATATAACTTTTGTTAAAAAAATCTATGTTATCGACTTTCATGGTTTAACCCAAGAAATATCTCTGGACCCCCCATTTTCCTGGGGAGAGTATACTTACACTCAAAATGTCAGCAACTTTTCACCTCCAACAGTTCTCTATGCCGCAGCATTCATTGCGATAAGTGTAATAGCCGGCGCCGGCCTAACCGTAAGATTCTATAACCACAGAGAAAAATCCAACAAAAAAGAAACTTAATCTGGGAAAAACCACCAGAAGAGCTAGAAAAAAGTTAGATTTTTTGTTAAGTGTATTGCGCTTGTTCTTAAGATATTTAAGTGAGACCTGATGTTTCTCTTTAAGCGAAAGCTAATGATAAGGAAAACCAAAATTGTATCATTGCATTATTATTTGGCGGGAGGAGCCTAGGCTTGGCTGAAACCTTTGAAGAAATCAGTGCAGCAGACTTTTTCTATCGTAACCGCGACATAGCGGGTTTCACTAACCCAGCTAGAGCCATCTTCTCCTCTATACGTGAATTAGTGGAAAACTCATTAGACGCAGCCGACCAGACAGGCGTGCCTCCAGACATTTATATTAGATTATCCTACGAAGATGAGGAAAAGTTTGAGACTGAACTGGCAGCCGAAAAGAAAGAAGCTGCCAAAGATGAGGAAGAAGCTGAGACGTTTGAATCAGGTGTTTACAGGCTTAGGGTTGAAGACAACGGGTTAGGCGTGCCTGCACGTCACATACCTGGAGCCTTTGGGCAGGTCTTGTTCGGGTCGAAATACAAGCTAAGACAAACGCGGGGAACGTTTGGTCTCGGCGGAAAAATGGCTGTCTTGTACGGACAGATAACCACACACAAGCCCGTCTACGTGATTTCCAGCACAGGTAAGTCTAAGGTTTACGTTTACAAACTCATGGTGGACATTCAACGAAACCGTCCCATCATCTTAGACCGCAAGATTCTGCTGAACAAGGAAGGGTGGCGTGGCACCATTGTTGAATTCAGCCTAGAAGGCGACTTCATCAAAGCCTTGCCACGCATACTCGAATACATTAAACAGACGGCTCTGGTTAATCCCTACGCGAACATTACTTTCATCGACCCGAAAGGACGCATGTACAGATTTAACAGAGCTACTAAAGAGATGCCGCCTCCGCCAAAAGAAACTAAACCGCATCCATACGGAGTTGATGTGGAAACCATCCAGCGTCTCACCCGCATCACACCGTACCGAAACATGATAGACTTCATGAGAAACCATTTCCACCGAGTCGGCGAGGTGACAGCGCGCAAATTTCTGGACTTGGCTGGAATGAGCGCAACAAAAGATCCGCGAAAGTTGAAGCCAGAAGAAATAGTTCGCCTAGTGCATATGATGAAACGTTTCAATGGTTTCATGGCGCCAGACGCGGGTTGCCTTTCACCGTTGGGAGAAAACTTGCTCAAGACCGGGATTCTTAAGGAGTTGAAACCTGAGTTTATTGCTGTTCGTCAGCGTCCTCCAGCTACTTATTCTGGGCATCCCTTCATTGTTGAAGCTGCCATAGCTTACGGTGGCGAAGTGCCTAAGAGAAACGACTTCGTGTTGTACAGATTCGCGAATAAAATTCCATTATTATATGATGAAGCCAGCGATGTGAGTTGGAAGATAATTAAAGCGATGAATTGGCGTAGATATCATGTTACGCCTGATATCCCAATCGCTATTCTAGTTCACTTGTGCAGCACTAAAGTGCCGTATAAAACAGTGGGCAAAGAATTTATAGCCGACCGACCTGAGGTGAAGAGAGAAATTCTCAATGGAATTCGTGACGCTGCACGTGAACTGCAACACTTTTTAACCAAGCAGGAGCATGTGGAAAGAGATCGAAAACGATTGTCAACTTTTTCCAAATACCTGCCCAAAATCGCCCAATTTTCAACCGAATTGGCTGGAAAGAAAAAGCCGCCAGACATATCAAAGTTATTGAGTACGGTGAAAAAATATGAGGAAGAAGCAGACTAGAAGTTCAGCTGTGGAGAGGAAGAAAGAGGTCATAACTAACCTAGCGAATTTTGGCAGCACGCTATATGACCAGATGGACAGTGGCACCTTCCCATGGATTAAGATGCCAAGCCGCTCCATAGAAAACATCTATTACAATCCAGAACTGCGCCAGTATGTTTTAGGAGACAAGTCAGTGCGCCGAAGTGCCCGCAACATTCGCCACATCCGCCCGTTTACACAATTAGTCTGGGCTGCCTATTTCGCCGACGAACTCAGTAAGCAAAGAAAAACATCCACTTTGCGAGACGTTTACTATTCAGCCCAAGCGTATGACATTGCCTTTAAAGACCAAGCTGAATCCAACAATGTAATAACCGACCTAGAAACTGTGGCTAACTTTGCCCGAGAAGACTTCAATGTCTTTCCCGAAGAGCGCTCAGCCATTTTTGGCGACTTAACAATAGAGTACACGGTTCCAGGCTATGAGGGCAAACGCTTAAACTTGACATCTCATCCAGACGGCGTTATGATTGGTCCAGCGCTTACTTCAGCCGAGTTTGTCAAAACAAGTGCTGACATAGTAATTGCCATAGAGAAGGGCGGTCTCTTCACCCGATTCATAGAAGAGCAAGTGCACAAAAAGTATAATTCGTTGCTTGTGTTGACGGCTGGGCAAGCGCCTCGAGCCACAAGGCATTTTATTCAAAGGTTAAACAAGGAACTCAATTTACCTGTTTACATCTTTACTGATGGTGACCCTTGGGGAATGCACATTGCCATGGTGATTATTTCTGGTTCAGCTAATGCGGCTCATCTGCGGGAGTTGACCACGCCAGACGCTAAGTGGAGCGGTGTTTGGGCTTCTGACATTGTGGATTATAAGTTGCCCAGTAACCCCTTAACCGACATGGATGTTAAAAGACTTTATGAATTGCAGAAAGACCCCAGATACAAAGAAGAGCTGTGGCAACGAGAAATCAAAACATTCTTCAAGATTAGGAAGAAGGCGGAGCAAGAAGCCTTCAGCCGGTACGGGCTCACTTACATTGTAGACGAATACTTGCCAGCCAAGTTAGAGGCGTCTTAAACAAAGTTAAAATACGGCTTGCTTAAACCTATGTAAGCCATTAATGAATGGAGTTGTTTGCGAAGGCATGAGCAAGGAAGCGCCCATCGGCTTAACATTTATGGAAAAACTCATCGGTCTGCTACTAATTGCAGTTGGTTCGCTCTGGTTCTACACAACTTACACCAACATCGGAAGCCTTGACCCACAGTCTGTACTGTTTCTAGGCGCAGCCTCAGTGCTCATAATTTTGGGCGTAGTCTTGTTCATAGCCAAAATTGAGTGAACATTCTCCAATCAAGTGACAACCATTTGGAGTAGTGGTGACTATGCCTAGGGAGGGGGGGTCATGATGACTTGTAGAAGGGCTCTGATTGTTAAACAGGGTTAGAGAATAAACCTGATTACCTAGCCTTTTTGAGACAAGGTTTTTCTGCACTTTTACCGTAGTTTGAATATTGCTATGGAAGAGATGGTGTTGGCGCCGCCGGTAGGACTTGAACCTACGACCAACTGGTTAACAGCGTCAGCCTTCTATAGCGCTAGAAGTCAGCTGCTACTACCGTGCTGAGCTACGGCGGCATGGCAACGCTGCTATTTTGAACAGCCATCAGCCATATTTAAGTTTACTCAATGCCTAAGAGAAAGAAGGCGGCGTTGCTCTTCTTTGTTTCCTGCCCACATTAACTGCTATGAAGTAGAGATAGATGGCTACGGCGGTTAGCAGCCCGTAAATTAAGAAGTCGATGATGAAGTTGTGCAAGAAGAAATAATATTGCCAAGAGAGCGGAGGTTTAGGTATCCAAGTGCTTCTGCCAGCCTCTAACCATTGAAAGGGGAATCCGAAGTAAATTATTTCAGCATCCATGACAAGTGGCTTCACCATGTAAAGTCCCGAAAGCAAAGTGAGAAACAGTCCGCCACTGATACCTGCAACGGTCAAAATGACCGACCATCTATAATAGTTCAAGAACAGCCCACAATCTAGAAGAACCCGTCCTCTCTTATTATTCTACACTTTAGAACACACACTAAAAAGATTCAACCAGTTAGGTTACTTGCAGAATCAATCTTTTTCCGTCTCGATTGTACGCTGCTACATTTTCTTTTCCTTGATACGGGAAAGCAACTATAATGATTATTTTTCCCATAGAATTGTTCAAGTCTGCAGGTGATGGCGTTAGATTTCCCGACGGATGTGAATGGATGGTTCCAATTAAAGAAAAATCCATGGGCAACATATGCATTGGGAATGTTGAGAATCCTCTTCCATACGTTGCTGCTGGAGGAATAACCAGTTCAGAAATAGTCATTGAGTTTTTGGTTGCCTTTCCTCTTAAAAGCAGTATTGTTTCCTTTGGATGAAGAGTTTTTGCGCTCTCTAGAACCATGGCAAGTATTTCTTTTGGAATCGTCACTTCATCTTTGAGACTCATGGTCATGTTTCCTTCATTCAAAGAGTTAACAAGTTTAAGAACCATTTAAAAGTATACTTCTATAAACTGACATGAAGTGAAACAAGAAATGACTGCTTGGCGACTGCTGAAGTTGGAGGTAAACGATGCTTTCACTAACATGGCAATTGACGAGGCTATAGTGACCGCTCGCATCAAGGATTTGGTTCCTAACACTCTGCGCTGTTATCAGTGGAAACCTTCAGCTGTTTCGATTGGGCGTTTCCAAGATGTTTCCAACGAGATTCAGGTGGAGAATTGCCGACAACAGGGCGTTGACATTGTCAGAAGGATTACAGGTGGAGGAACAGTTTACCATGACAGCCAAGGCGAAATCACTTACAGCATAATAGCTAGGGAAGTAGACTTTGGAACCCTCGACGTGTTTCAAGCTTACAATACAATATGCAATGGACTAATAGAAGCAGCCAAAATCTTAGGCGTAAAGGCTGACTTCAACGCAGGCGACCCAAAAAACTGTCCCAACATAGCCATTCAAGGAAAGAAAATCTCTGGAAGCGCCCAATTTCACAAAGGCGGCGTGCTACTTCAACACGGCACGTTTCTGCTCGAAGCTGACTTAGAGAAAATGTTCACTTTTCTACGGGTTCCATGGGCTAAAACCATCACAGATGTAGTGTGCGTGGCTCGAGAAAAGTTAACTTCCATCAAAAACGAACTTGGAAAAAAAGTGTCCACAAAAGAAGCCTATTGGGCGTTGGTGAAAGGCTTTGAAAAAACATTGAACGTGCAACTTCAAGAAGAGATGCTCACCACATATGAACAAAAACTAGCCCAACAACTCCGCAGGGACAAGTTCACAACAGAAGAATGGAATCTTAAAGGGAAGTAAAATCATTAATACTTTTATATTTTGTAATATAACTTAGCGTAGGTGAATTTAGGTGAAAGAAAAGAATAGAGTCGTTTTTTTGGACATTGAGACAACATCATTAGACGCCTTCTCAGGTGTAATCGTCGGTTTTGGTCTAATAATGGAAAGCGGGAAGGAGTATTTTGCTCTATCAAAGAGCCCTGATGATGAGGTGCGAATCATTCGAGATTTGCTGAAGAAACTGGAGAAATGCCAAGTGGTTGTCACATGGAATGGAAAGAGGTTTGATTTCCCCTTTATTATTACAAGGGCACTAAAATTAAATGTTGATGCCAGTGTTCTATGCGAATGTCATCATATAGATTTGGCTGAATTTGTCAAGTACAATATGGCAATGGACTATGCTAGTCTCGACCGAGTCAGTAGATTTTTTGAGATAAATAAGAATCACGACCTCTCTGGATCCGACATACCAAGATTGTATTTGAAAATTCTTAAGGGAGATAAAAAAGCTGCGAGTTTGGTAAAAGAACATTGCCTGGACGATTTGCGCGCTTTAAAGATGTTTTATCAAAAAGTTAAATCAATGTTAAGAGTACGACACTCAGATATCTTTTAAGCTTACTTAATACTATTTGAAGTTTAAGGAATAAGTCATGTATCATTGGGATTTTGTCATAGGAGAAAACATCTTCTTCAATGATGCTGAAAAGGAGGTAATTCAACTTCCGGCATTTCAGAGGCTGAAATCCATTAAACAAACTGGCTTTGTCTACCTCAAATTTCCAAGTGCAATACATACAAGGTATGAGCATTCTTTAGGTACTACTTACTGGGCAGAGTTGATGTATAATGCGATTCACAAAGAACAGGATGAACGGGATGAGAATCAATTAAGGGCGTTGAGGTTGGCGGCTCTATTGCATGACATAGGACATGGTCCTTTCTCTCATGCGTTAGATATGTTACTATATAGAAACCCATCATGGGCTCCTCAAATTGACAACTTTGCTGTTAAAAATGCAAAATTAAAACAAGTGGGGAAGACAACTTTGAAATCTCACGAACAACTTACATTAGAGTTCATTGCATCTGAAGAGTCTTTTCATCAAATGATCGATGAACAAACTCTAGTTGAAATTTTCCAAATTCTAAACCACGAGCACAAATTGTCGAAAATTATTAGTGCAGATTTAGATGCAGATCGTATCGACTACCTAGTTAGAGATTCATATTACTCGGGTTTTCCATTCGGAAGAGACATAACTCATTTGTTTAAACAGCTGATCCAGAATAACTTAAAATACAAAAGGAAACACAAAAGTGAGGAAAATTCTCAAGGCGAGGAACTTCTAGTAGTCGAAGAAGAAGGGGTGTCTGCACTAGAGACTTTTTTAATCGCTAGATTTCACAGCTACATGCATATTTACTACTCTCCGGAGACTCGCGCAGCGAATCTTATTTTCGTAAAGGCTTTAGAAAATCTTCTCGACAAATTAGAAAATCCAGGAAAAGGGATCTATGAAATCTACAGATACCTAGATGATTATGACCTTCTTCTTGGCAACTTCCGAAAGATTCCAGACGAAAGGGTGCGCAATGCCTTGGAAGAGGGATTCGATTCTATTAGATCAATTCTTACTGATTTTTTGATAGGGAAGGTTTCCACTAATTTTTCATCAAAACGATTCATAGAAATGGAGAAAAAAACGGTTTTTAATCTGATACGTGCGCAAAGATCTAGGAAATTACGAACAATAGAAAAGGAAATTGAAAAACAGACATGTCTTGATATTATCTCTCCAAGCGGCTTAGCAACGGATGTGCACGTTGATATCAAAGGATGTTCCGAGGAATACAGTCCACTGTTTATCTATGATTATTCTTTTATAATAAGAGGACTTGAGCAAGATATGTACATGAACTCTGGACTAATTGTTTGCAATAAGACGAGAGATATTAACGATTTTCTTTACAGATTAGCGAGACTTGATTTTGGAAGAATATTGAAAAATAAGAAACCTTGTGATTTGGATGTCGTTTTATTTGGACTGAAACAATACTTGGACGGGATCAAAGAGGTCAGAGGACCTCTTTGGTTGGCTAAACGAAGCGGGGTATATATGCTTCTAAGAAAACTTCGAGATGAAGAATTATTGGAAGGTTACAAATTTCCCAAATACTATTTTTCCAAACAAGCCTATGAAGCCCTTCAAATACTTGAGTTTCTGGGGGTGCTTCGAGAGCAATTCATTCTTGTTTTTGCTCAGCCACCCAAAGGTTTCATTCCTAGCTACATGTACTCCATTGATGATAAAGCGTACAAGGAGCTTGAAACACTTATTTTTCTAAGCGACGAGGAAAGACGTTCAATAAAGAATACAGTTAACGCGTTCATCAAAGAACAATGTCTCTACTACTAGTGCCACATAAAAGATTGAACCAAACGAGACGCTAAACATTTATAATAGAAAGGTTTCATGAAAAAAGTTCAATCAAACAGCAGAGTTGAGAATTTCACAGTGAAATGCCAATATTGCGGCAAAGACGAAGCCCTTCCCTTCAAATGCCAATACTGTCAAGGATTCTTCTGCGCTGAGCACAGACTGCCCGAAAACCACGCGTGCCCAATGGCTGAAAAAGCAAGGGCTCCAAAAGAAGAAGCGCCATACGAATACAAGGTCACATATACGCCGCCACGATCAGCAAGGTTTGGGTTCAGCTCCACCGAAGTGAGACACTTGACAATAAGTGCATTGCTGGTAATGGGTGTCGGATTGACTTGGATTTTCTTTTTTGTAAGCCTTCCACCTGAAATGTTAGTGGGCTCCGCCCTAATTTTTACTTCAATCTTTTTATTGCATGAGTTTGCACACAAGTTTGTGGCTCAACATTATGGGATGTGGGCGGAATTCCGACTGACAATGTTCGGCGCTATTATAACTTTGCTTTCTATAATTTCTCCCTTCAAGATTATCTCCCCTGGAGCTGTTATGATAGCTGGATCCGCTAACAAAAAGGTTGTTGGAATAACTGCTCTTGCAGGACCTTTAACAAACATTACGCTTGGCATCGTCTTTTTTGGGCTTTCAAATCTTTTACCTGATTCTTCAGCTCTTTTTCTTGTGGCTGTTTTCAGTGCTGCTATAAGCGCTTTCATAGCGGTTTTCAATCTCATTCCTATTGGCATACTCGACGGACTTAAGGTGTTTGGATGGAGCAAAATCGTTTGGGGCGTAGCATTTACTTCGTCAGTAGCCTTGATTATTGCAATTTTTGCCTTTAACTCGTGGCTACTGGTATAAATTACAGAATTGAGAGCGATTATAAGAGTTCGATGCTTACGTAGACTTCTTCGGGCACACGAATTCTCATGATTCGACGCATAACCCGTTCTTCAGCATCTATATCTATTAGCCGTTTGTGGATGCGCATCTCCCATTTATCCCATGTTTGAGTGCCTTCTCCACAAGGGCTCTTGAGCACAGGCACACGCAAATGCTTAGTGGGCAAGGGAACAGGCCCAGTCATTTTGACACCTGTTTTATCAGCGATGGCCTTAAGTTCACCACAGACCTCCTCCAGCTTTTTGAAGTCAGTGCTGGTCAAGCGAATCCTTGCTTTTCTAGCCATCGCCTCACTTTCTCCGTTTGAAGTTGCCTTTAATCCACTTCTTATGTTTTAAATACTTTTTGGCACACAACTATTTGAGTAAACCTATTTGAACCTACCTATGAGGAAAGGATGTGAAATTGGCTGAGCGCAAGAGGCTGATGGTCAAAGCTCTGCTGATTGATTTAGACGGTACCATAGTTGACATCGCTGAACCTTGCATAGAAGCCGCCAAAGAAGCAGCATCTACGCTTGGATTTCGAAACATTGACGCCAAAATAGGTTTGGAAATCGCTAAAAAACTACAGTCAAATCTTTCTTTAGACGAGGTATTTGCTAAGTTTGGCGTTGAAAAAAGACTTGGAAAAGAGTTCCTCAAAGCCTTTCTAAAAGCGTGGTACACTATTGCACCAGTGAAAACACATCCTCTGCCTAAAGTCAACATAACTCTACAAAAACTTTCGGATTATTTCCAACTCGCCCTCATAACGCGCAGAAACATGCCTAAAGAACCGATTATAAAAGAGCTTGAACGACTAGGATTCATGCAATATTTCAAGTTCATAGTTACCTCTCAAGATGTTGAAGAACCCAAGCCTTCTCCACAAGCCTTTGTAAAAGCAGCAAACCAGCTCGGCGTGTCTATTCACGACTGCGCCGTGGTCGGCGACGCCATAGTAGACATTCAAGCAGGCAAGTCTGCTGGGGCAAAAACTATCGCTGTTCTCTCTGGACTTTTCACCCGCGAAGAGTTGAGTAAACAGAAACCCGACCTCATCATAAAAGACATAAATGCGTTGCCAGATTTTCTCCAACAAGCAAAAATCAACACTTAAATATCTTTCCAGTTCTCTGTTGCCAGTGTGGAGCGGTTACACATGACAACGAATTACACGTTTGCAGTTGAGTTGAAAGGCGTTGTCAAACGGTACAGTGAGATTGTAGCCGTCGACAACGTTAATTTAAACGTTGAACATGGCGAAATATTTGGTCTTTTAGGTCCAAACGGCTCTGGTAAATCAACCACATTGAAGATGCTTTTAGGTTTGGTTCAGCCTGACTGGGGTGCAGTTAACGTTTTAGGAATCAACGTGCAAAAAAACGCAGTTGCAGTGAAGCAACAGGTGGGTTATGTTCCCGAGTCGCCGCGTCTTTACGAATTTTTAACTGGAATAGAATACTTGGATTTCATAGGCGACATCTACGGCATGAAAACCGAAGAAAAGAGAACACGAATCAACGAATATTTGAAGGCACTTGAACTTGAAGGCAGAGAAGGCGACATGATAAGCAGCTATTCACAGGGAATGAAACAAAAAGTAGCGTTAATTTCAGCTTTACTGCACAGACCCCGACTACTTATTTTAGACGAGCCGTTGAGCGGCTTAGACCCAAGGTCTGCTAAGATAGTTAAAGACCTTCTTCAAGAATTGAAGGCGCAGGGAGTAACCACCCTAATGTCGACCCATGTCTTGGAAATCGCTCAGGCATTGTGTGACCGCATAGCCATCATGTACCATGGAAGACTGTTAGCTTTAGGCACCATGGACGAGTTGAGGCAACAAGCAAGTATGCCAGGCTCAGGCTTGGAAGATGTCTTCTTGAAGCTCACGGGCACAGGTGACATAAAGGCTGTGGTTGAGGAACTCCTGAAATGAACTGGAAGAATGTGGCTCACCTGATACGTGTAGACAGGAAGTCAGGCAGACTAATCAGAGGACAAAGACTGACAAGGTACAGAGAGAGCAGACTCTTCGCATACCTGCTATACGGTGGCGCCCTCGCCCTAGGTTTAGCAGCCGGAGTAATCGGAGGGTTCATTTACACTACAGTTTCAGTTGGTGCAGACCTACAGTTGATGTTTCAACAAGGCGTATTGAACTTATTCCTCTCATTGCCAACCTTGGTTCTAATTTTCAGTTTAGTTTTTACAATGATGCAGCAAATTCAACGTAGCGGCGTGAAATTTTCGGTTCAAGCCCCCTACTGGTTGCCCATAACGTGGGAGGAACACACATTAGCGTCAATATTAGCCAACCTTTTCGGTTTTCCTACGATTTTAATTGTTTTCATTGGCTCAGTAATAATTGTACTCTCTGTCTTCATGGGACAAATTGCCTACGCTGTATTAACTTGCCTTGCCATTTTAGCGAGTGCGTTCATGGCAAGCGCCATCACAGAGATTTTCAGAATCTTGCAGGTTAGGTTTATCGGTGCTGTTTACAAATCGTCAGGTCGAGCTGCTGTCTGGGTGAGATTCGTAGGGTCGCTTCTATTCTTCATAGTGTTTTACATTATCTATTTCTTAATCACTTCAGGGACAGGAGCCATAACTTTGGTACAAACAGTCGCTTCAGCTCAAGGTGCAGTGTGGTTCGTACCGTTTGTGTGGCTAGGGATGACTCTAAACTCCTTTATAAACGGGTTATTTCCACAAGCACTTGTGTTCATGACTCTGTCTTTCTTATTCATTTCAAGTCTGTTCTATGCAGCTGTGATACTGAACAGAAGATTTGGACTCTATGAACCTCCAGCCATAACGATTTCACGTGGAATCTACGCTCCGCGAACTGGCTTGTTAGGTAAACTCGGCTTTTCCACAATTGAAGCTGCGTTAATAAGAAAGGATTTGAAAGCGTTTACTCGTCGTCGAGAATTAATGTTTATTTTCGTATTGCCCATAGTGATAATTATTCTGCCGCTGATGCAGTCTCTAGGCGCAACGGGTCAACCAGTGCCAATCCAAGCGTCTCTTTTTCTATTCGCTTTGACTTTTCTTATGCCCAGCGCTCTAATGGCTACGATTATGGGTAGCATGATGATTGGTGAAGAAGGCGAAGCCGTATGGCGAATTTACTCCTCTCCAATCTCAGCCCAGAACATTGTGAAAAGCAAGTATTTTTTCATTGTTTTCTTTTCAATTTTAGTCACTGCAGTAACAGGAGTTGTCGGCGCAGCAGTTTTTCACCCTTCAGTTAAAGCTATCCTTATTGGCTTAACTGAGTCGCTTCTCCTAGTTTTTACCTTAGGCGCCGTGTCTCTTGCAAATGGCATAAAAGGCGCTGACTTCACTGAGTTGCCC
>Ga0315280_10002576_pt1 | contig 29227 bp, 36 predicted proteins | sample YL17G06_40_MG_FD_203697 | JGI IMG/M metagenome (GOLD analysis project Ga0315280, IMG submission 203697) | Sediment microbial communities from Yellowstone Lake, YNP, Wyoming, USA - YL17G06_40 | ecosystem: Environmental > Aquatic > Freshwater > Lake > Sediment | place: USA: Wyoming | collected... | reverse complement strand
TCATGATATATGGTGATTTTGCTTACGAAGTTCTACTTGGTTTTGGTTTTGGTGGTTGTCTACTAGCTTTTTTCATGCGAGTCGGCGGTGGCATCTATACTAAAGCCGCTGATGTAGGGGCAGACATGGTTGGCAAAGTTGAGAAAAATATTCCAGAGGATGACCCAAGAAACCCAGCTGTTATTGCTGATTTGGTTGGAGATAATGTTGGAGATTGTGCAGGCATGGCTGCAGACATTTTTGAATCTTATGAAGTAACTATAGTCTCTGCAATGATTTTAGGATATGCTGCCTTTGGACATAAGGGAGTGATATTTCCCTTGATGGTTAGAGCAATGGGTGTACTCGGCTCTATCATCGGAACATATGGAGTTAGAGCAGGAAAAGAAATGAGGAATGCCATGCGCGCTATTACACGAGGATTCACACTTTCTGCAACTATTTCAACCATCGGTTTCTTCTTATTTGCTTACTTTTACATGAACGACATAGGAGCATCTTTCGAATTATTCGGAATGAAAATTCCAAAAGTTTTCTTAGCTACTCTGACAGGAATTGTTTTAGCCATATCGGTTAACACGTTGACAGAATATTTCACATCGAAACACAATTCACCGGTTAAGGAAATTGTTAAATCAACACAAACCGGAGCAGCTACCACCATCCTCTCCGGTTTATCAGTCGGATATGAAAGTACAGTATGGGCTATTCTTGTGATAGCTGGCGCTATATTTGCTTCTATAACAATATTCGGTGGTAATGCTCTTCAAGCTTCTTATGGTGTTGCCCTTTGTGGTATAGGTATGCTAACTTTAACTGGGAATAATATCTCAATGGACGCATTTGGCCCTATATCCGATAATGCCAATGGCATCGGAGAAATGGCTGGACTGAAAGGAGAAGCAAGAAATGTTTTAGCAGACTTGGATTCTGTGGGCAATACAACTAAAGCAATAACTAAAGGCATAGCTATCGGGTCGGCTGTAATAGCTGCAGTTTCTCTATTCGGTTCTTATATAGAATCCACAAAACTCCCAACTATTGCGGTATCCAACCCATATGTTTTTATTGGTTTACTTATAGGCGGAGCTGTCCCATTTTTATTCAGTTCACTAACAGTAAGGGCAGTCAGCAGGGCTGCTTCTTTGATTGTTAAGGAGGTGAGAAGACAATTCAACTCTATTCCAGGTTTGATGGAAGGTAAGGCTGAACCAGATTACGCTACATGTGTCGGTATATGCACGAAAGCTGCACAGAAAGAATTGTTAGTTTTAGGATTGCTAGCTATTCTGACCCCAATAATAGTTGGCTTCCTTCTGCACGAAGAAGCACTAGGTGGGTTTCTGGCCGGCATCATTCTAACAGGACAACTGTTAGCTGTTTTCATGGCTACAGCTGGAGCTGCCTGGGATAACGCTAAGAAAGCAATAGAAGATGGACTGTTGGGTGGCAAAGGTTCTGATGCGCATAAGGCTTCTGTCATTGGTGATACAGTCGGCGATCCATTAAAAGATACTGCGGGTCCAAGTCTAAATCCAATGATCAAAGTCATCAACTTAATTTCTTTGATAATTGCTCCTATAGTAGTTGCGAATAAAGTTTTAACTCTACCAGTTGCCGTTGCTGTAGTTGCCCTGGTTATTGTTACAGCTGTAGCTGTTTGGTATAGCAAAAAAGAATCCGTATCAATAATTGAGTAAAACGTGTAGAATAATAACTGTCGAAGAAAAGTTAAGAGTTTTTCCAGAAAAACTAAACATAAGGTAAAAGATGCTGTTAGAGAGAGCACAGCAGATCAGATGATTTAGGAGGTTAGAAGACAGTTTTGGGAAATACCCAGCCTTAGAGAGGGAAACGCAAGACCGGACTACGGGAGGTGTGTCGATACCAGTAAGCGGTCGGCTTAGAGGGAGATGGTTGCCCCCCGTTTGCTAGCGCTCGCCACTCCGTTGGTTGCCGGGTCTGTGCTCGGAGCGGGGGCGGTTGGTGGCTTGCTCATGGGCTCCACCATGAGCGGATTGATCCTCGCGATACTGATGAACACCGGTGGCGCCGCGTGGGACAACGCCAAGGAGCGTATGTCAACTACCACCCCTTGAAGGGAGTGGCTTGTAGCTGTGCTTGAAGCATGTTACGATTGGCTGGTTGACGTCGGGCGGACGAGCCTCAGCCGAGGGCTTGCCTTCTGCCTGGCAGCAGCCTGCTTCCAGCAGAGGCTTACGCCATGCAGCCTAGGAAGTCGCCTTCCACATGTCGCTGGAAGCGGTGGACGGGCTCTCTCAGATTCAACCGTTCTCTCCATCTCGGAGTGCCTCACCCATGCGGGTTCCGAGGGCGTTCCACAAGAAGAGGGCACAAAAAACACGTATCTAAGGTCTCCGATTCCTCCCCTCAATGAATTGAGTGGTCTCCTCGGAGGGATCTTATGAAGCGCCTAGGATGTCGGCAAGGGGACGTCAATGCACACCTCGGCAGTCGTCGGCGACACGGTGGGAGACACCATGAAGGACACCGTCGGACCGTCGCTGCACGTGCTCGTCAAGTTACTGAACAACTTTTCCCTCATTTTCGGCAGTCTGTTCGTGTTGTACGCCCTAATTCCCCAGACCCGGGGAGATAGACATATATAAAAACCCCCTTTGATCCTTAGGAGCTGAAGCGGGGAGATGGTGGTTGTTCAAAGTCATCACAGCCGAGGATACAATCAGGATATCCCCTGAGAAGTTCGGCAACCCACTCGACCAGGTGGCGTTGGATCAGATGAAGACGAACTACGAGGGGGTTGTCAGCGAGGACCTCGGCTACGTGGTAGCCGTAATCGACATCAAAGTCGAACCGGTCGGGAAGATAATTCCGGGCGACGGCTCGACGTACCACAGAGTAATCTTCACGCTACTCACATACTACCCCCAGATCCAAGAGATAGTTGAGGGAGAGGTAGTTGAGATAGAAGACTTCGGAGCCTTCGTTCGAGTGGGTCCGATCGACGCTCTCCTTCACGTCTCACAGATCATCGACGACTTTGTGTCTTATGACGAGCGGCAGGCAACTCTCTTGGCAAAGGAGAGTCGTAGGAGCCTGAAGCAGGGGGACAGAGTGAGAGCCCGAATCACTGCGGTCTCGTTCGCCCATGGTGGCATTTCGGGGAAGATAGGGGTCACGATGAGGCAGCCTTTCTTAGGGAAGCTGGAGTGGATCGAGGACGACCTGAAGAGGCTTAGGGAAGGCGCTCCGTTGAGGCGTCCGTCAAAGCCTAGCGCTAGAGAGGAGAAGGCGCGATGAGCGAAAGGGCGTGTAGGAACTGCCACAGGCTCACGACCACAAACCTCTGTCCGGTCTGTAAGTCCACTAACCTCTCAGAGGACTGGACTGGGATAGTTGCGATCTTCGATCCGGAGAACTCTGAAATAGCTAAGACCCTAAAAGCCAAGGAGCCGGGAAGGTACGCCCTCAGAGTCCGCTGAAAAGACAGCGTTCAAGCTCCTTCGACTGCCTGAGGACAAGAGGTCACGGCTGAAGGCGCCATTAGGGAGGCTGATAAAGGGCGAGCCGGGACGGGTGACGGAGCGGCTTGTCAAGTACCTACACAGGTATCGTCCCAATAAGATCGTCGCCGTGGGTGACGCGACTGTATTGAACATCGCCCGAAGCGCGATGCGGGCTGATGTGTACATAGTCGACAATCAGGTCATGAGGAGACGATCCGAACCTGTCCAAGTTGAAACGGAGGAGACGGTAATCATACAAAACCCACCTGCCACGATAACGGCTGAGGCGTGGGACGCGATATCCAGAGCGGTTCAAAGCAACAGGTCCGTGAAGATCGTGGTTGAGGGGGAGGAGGACTTGCTCACTCTCCCAGCAATCGTCTGCGCGCCGCTGGGATCCGCGGTTATATACGGTCAACCTGGAGAGGGCGCGGTCGTGGTCAGGGTTACCGAGAGCAAGAAGGCGGAAGCCCGCCGGCTGGTCGCCCTCATGTCGAAAGAGGATGACTAGCTTGAGAGGTAGGCATGGGAAAGATTAAAGTGAGAGTGCCCTTACAGACTGATCGAACCTTTGAAGGGATGGAATGTCTCAGATAAGGGTGATTGGAGAGAGGTATAATGAGCTCCTGAAAAGGAAAGAGCTCTCGCTGCTCATAGATCACGACGGGTCGGCCACCCCGAAGCGATTTGACGTGAGGAAGGATTTGGCCGGCAAGTACGGGGTCTCACTAGACTCTTGCTTCGTCACCAAGCTCGAGACGCTGACGGGCACGAGCCGCGCCGCCGGAAGGGCGGAGATATATGACGACCCCTCTAGAGCCAAGCTCATCGTCCCCAAGCACATCCGAATGAGGAACCTGCCCCCAGAAGAGGCTTCCAAGCTCAAAGAGCAGAAGGGCGCCGCCGAGAAGCCAAAGAAAGAACCCAAGGCTCGGGCTCCCAAGAAGGCTACGCCGAAGAAGGCATAGGGTGGAAGCATGAGCTCGAAGAAGTCTCCGAAGGATATTCACACCTATTATGAGCTAACGCAAGGCGGCCTTCGCAGGAAACTTAAGAAGTGTCCGAGGTGTGGTGCCTTCATGGCGTTGCACAAGCAGCCTGTTGAAAGGTGGACTTGCGGCGCCTGCTCGTACACAGAGTACATCCAAGCGGAAACAAGAAAGTAGTGGAATACCGGGGCGCTCCAAGCGCTATTTCTGCTTAGCTCCACCCTTCTCGGGCTTGCCGAGGACGCTCATGTTGACTTGAACTATCTCCTCGGTTATCGTGTTCCCGCGCACGTTCTTCCTCCGCCTCGCCCCTCTATCTCGCGGATGGAAGCCGGTGCCTCCGCTCAGGATCACTGATAGCCGGACCCCGCCGTGGACGTCCTCTCTCATCGGCGTCCCGTCCTTGTCAACTCCTCCGGTTATCTCGAGTTTGGAGCCGGCCATCCCGGCTATCGACCCGTCGACAGCGTCACTGATCTTGTGTCCAACAAGCGGTTGAGCCTTTGCGCCCTCGACTTCAACCGCTTGGGACTTGCCCGTTGTCGGGTCGGAGATGATGAGCTTGAACTTAGCCATATCACTGAACCCTTTCCATCGAGCCCATGTCATGGAAACGGAGTCTCTATTGACCGAAGACCACGTTAATAAGGTTTCCACGCCCCAGTGAATCTCAGAGAGAGATAAAATTCTCAGTCGATATCGGTTAGCGACAGCTCGCGCCGCAGGTAGGAGCTAGGCATCCATTACTACCACTCGTCCTTGTGATCCCGTAGATAGTTGACTAATCCTCCAGCCTCTAGGATCCTAGTCATGAACTTTGGGACCTCTCTAACGGGCAGGGCAATGCCCTTCTTCAAGTCGACCACCTCGTATGTGTTGAGATCGACCTCGATATCGTCACCGTCTCCCACCAGATTAGAAACGTTCTCCGCCTCGAGGACAATCATGCCCTGATTTATGGCGTTTCTGTAGAAGATCCTAGCGTAGGATTCGGCTATTATGGCTTTGATCCCGGCCTTTCTTAGGGCTATCGGGGCATGCTCGCGCGAGCTCCCACACCCAAAGTTCCTTCCCGCAACGATGATCTTGTTCGTCTCGAACTTCTTCCTAAACTCTGGTTTCATATCCTCGAATACATGGCTAGCTAGCTCGCTCTCATCCATTATCATGAGGTAGCGGGCGGGGATTATCATGTCCGTATCCACATCATTCCCCATCTTCAAAGCCTTGCTGACGATCTTGGTCATGCGAACACCCTCGGATCCGTGATCTTTCCTTTTACTGCCGACGCCGCCACGGTAGCAGGCGACGCCAAGTAAACCTTGGAGTCCTTATGTCCCATCCTACTCAGAAAGTTTCTGTTGCTAGAGGATATGCAGACCTCTCCGAGAGCCAGGATCCCATTGGACATTCCAGGGCACGCAGCACACGAGGGACCACAGATAATCGCATCCGCCTCAATGAACTTACTCAGAAGACCCTCACTCAAAGCCTGGCTGTAGACCTCCATAGAGGCTGGAGCCACGATAAATCGCACCCTCTCGTGAACCTTCCTCCCATCGACTATCTTGGCGGCCATCCGGAGATCCTCGATCCTGCCGTTCGTGCATGATCCGACGAAGGCTTGATTCACCTCTGTCCCCTCAACCTCGCTTACGTTCTTGACGTTGTCTACCCTGAAAGGCACGGCTACTTTGGGCTCCACCTTTGAAGCATCGAGAGTCCACTTCTTCTCGAAGTGGGCGTCCTTGTCGCTCTTTACTAGAGGAACCTGAATGTTGAACCTCGTCTTTAGGTAGTCAGACACTTTGCGATCAGGCTCCACGATTCCCGTTTTTGCGCTCGCCTCGATAGACATGTTCGCCACCGTCATCCTCTCGCCTATACTCATCCTCTCGAAAGCAGGCCCCGCAAACTCCAAAGCTTTGTAGACAGCCCCATCCGCGCCTACCTGACCGATTATCTGAAGAATCAGATCCTTGGACATCACAGGGCTCTTCAACGCTCCCTCCACCTCGAATCGGAAGGTATCAGGAACCCTAAACCACAATCGACCAGTCCCGAGCACAGCAGCCGCATCGGACTGACCCACACCGACGCAGAAAGCCCCTAGCGCTCCCGAGGTGCACGTGTGGCTGTCTGCGCCCACAAGCACCATACCAGGCCAAACGAGTCCCTTCTCCTGCATGATCTGGTGGCAGATCCCTCCTCTTCCAACATCGTAGAAGTGCTTGATTCCCTGCTTTATTACGAAATCCCGTACTGCTTTGTTCAAGGTCGCGGACTTGATATCGCATGCTGGAACTACATGATCAAGCCCAACCACGACCTTATCTACATCCCAGACCTTCTTGAAGCCCATCTGCTCAAAGGCCTCGAAGGCAGGTGGCGCAGTGACATCGTTGACCATGAGTATATCCACATTCGCCTTGACTATCTCGCCGGGAGAGACACCCTTCCTTCCCGACGCTCTAGAAAGAATCTTCTCGGAGATCGTCTGTCCCATTTTAACGGACTCCTTTGGCCTAAGTCTTAGACGAAATTGTCGGGGTTCTGTACCTCGACGACTATTTTAGCCTTGTCGCTAGATCCCCCAAGAGGGACTCGTTCGGCGCATGATTTCGACGATTTCCGCAGCGGTCGCGAGCTCACCTTCGGACAGATCGTCTTTGAACCTCGACATAAGGAGCTTGAAATCTCGTTCGGGGACCTTGACGTAGAGCGTGTCGTTCTCGTGCACGTGTCTTCCGAAGATGGGCTCCCTGACCGAGATCGCCACCTTCATTCCGGTGGAAGCCTCTGACATCGACTGACCCTGATCCTGGACCTGCATAACCTCCCCGATCTCAGTACCATCGACTCGCATCAGGATCTCCTTTGGTCTGATAAAGCCTGACAGGACCTCGACTCCAAAGATCGCGGGCTTGCTAATCCTGAAAACGTATCCTGGAAGGACCTGAATCTTGCCCGGTCTCGTCAATTCGATTAGTCCTGCCTCAGTGATCCTCTCCTTCTCTCTCCTCATCCACTTGTCGTACTCATCTATCAGCTGGTATATGATCTGGTTCTCGAAGATCCTCACCCCACGAGACCTAGCCTCCTCCGCGGCGTCGGGAAGTGCCCTGACTCCAAACGCCAAGACCACTCCGAGCAGAGGTTCCTTGTCCCTGACGATAGAGGCTTCGGTCACATCCCTCTTTGAGATGTCCCCTATGTCAGCGAGCCTGATCGGGAATCCGTGGCCTTCCAGCTCACTCACCACGGCCTCAAGGGAGCCGAGTGTGTCGGTCTTCAGTACAAGGCCCATCTTATCGGTCTGAACCTTGATCCTCTCTATCTCCTCCGAGATGATCTTCACGAGCTGTTGCGCGGTTTGGTCTCGGGAGGTTGCGTAGAGCGGAGATCCAGCCATCGCATTGTCGAGGTTGGGTGCGCCGATCTTCACTCCCGCGGCGGCGCCTACTTCCTTCACCGGTGTAAACTTGTCTCTTGGATCTCTGATCTCGTCCATCGGTTTGGGCAACAGGATTGCTCGAACCCTCGTGACTATGGGCTCCTGCTTGCCGCCGACGACTATCTCATCCCCCTCGTAGAGTATCCCGTCGTAGATCAGCGTGTTCACGGTCACGCCGAGTCCAGGCTCCTCCTTTACCTCCAGAACGGTCCCCTTCGCTGGACCACTCGAAACCATCAGGCTAGTTTGCATGTACTGCTGAGTCAGACCTACGAGGACTGCAAGAAGCTCAGGGATCCCCTCCCCTGTTTTCGCGCTTATCGGGACGATCGCGACGTTCTTGGTGAAGTCCTTGATCCTGTCAAACCTTTCGGTCTGGAAGTCGAGCCTAGAGAAGGCGCCCATGATGGTGTAGATGTGGTCGTCCAAGTCACGCTGGATCGATGGGTTCTGTCTGGCGTAGGACTCCGAGAACATAGCGTTTGGGCGTGGCCTCCAACCGGCTATGAGGTCGATCTTGTTGGCGGCTATTAGGAACGGGGTCTTTCTGGATCTAAGGATCTCGATCGACTCGAGGGTCTGAACCTCGAGCCCCCTGACCACATCCACAACAAGAATGGCTATGTCGGCTACGGAGCCGCCTCTCTTCCTCAGGTTCACGAAGGCGCTGTGCCCAGGTGTATCGATGACCAGCAGACCAGGTATCTTGACCTCAGCCCGGAAGCCGTCCAACAGCGGACCACAGATCTTAGTTAGCGCCAAGTAGGGCAGGAAGCTCGCACCAATGTGCTGTGACATCTGACCCGGCTCCCTTAGAGCGACCGCAGTGCCACGGATCTTGTCTAGGAGTGTCGTCTTTCCCGCGTCTACATGACCGAGAACGCACACCACGGGCTGGCGGAGCCTTCTGGGCAAAGAGTCTCGTCTCCCAAGGCTTTAGGATTAAGCGGGACACCGACCTGTATAAAGCTTCACCCAATGCGTGAGATGGGAATCGGCCGTCCGGAAACCCAAAATACGAGCTGAGGGAACCTCTCCTTCTGGTGTGGGTTGAACAGGAAGAAGCTCCTGATCCTCGGGAGCAGACTCCTTTACATCGCTATCGCGGTAACGTACATGTACATAGTCTACACGATTTACTGGCGCGAGATCCAGCACTTCTTCGGGTTGATCTAGAGGGCGAACTTCTGCTCGGTAGGCTTTTGATACGATGTCATCTCTTCAGGCTTGAAGAAGATCGCGATCTCCCTCTTCGCGTTTTGGGCGTTGTCTGCGGCGTGAATCACGTTCTTGGTCACCGTCAGTCCGAAGTCCCCCCTAACCGTGCCCACCTCTGCCTCCAAGGGGTCGGTTGATCCGGAGAGTTTTCTCATGAACCTCACCACGCTTGGACCCTCCACAACCATAACCAAGACTGGCGCCGAGAGAACGTGCGAAATGAGTTCGTCGAAGAAAGGCTTCCCCTGGTGCATCTCGTATAGGTCCTCGGCTTGGCTACGAGCCATCTGGACCAGCTTCATTGCGACGACGCTGTAGCCCTTTCCCTCGATTCGGCTGAGGATCTCGCCCATCAAACCCCTTATGACTGCCCCAGGCTTCAGCATCACAAAAGTTCGCTCGTTCAAGTCTTGCCGCCCTTCTCAGCCCCAGCAGACTTCGTCCACCGGAGTCTCCTAGCGTCCCTTCTGAAGACGAGCGTGCTCTTCCTGCACTTCGAGGAGCAAAACCAGTAGACCGTTCCATCGACCCTCACGTACATCATGCCTGTGCCCTGTGGGAAATCCCGTCCGCAGAACGTGCACGTGTGAGCCCTAGTCAAGTTTCACAGCTCCTGGCGAATGCGCTACTTGATCTTCTTCGCTTCTCGCTCCGTGTCCCTCAACATGAGAGTGTCCCCCAGCCTGACCGGTCCCTTCACGTTACGCGTTATGATTCTTCCCTTTTCCCTCCCCTCCATGATTCGCACCCTTATTTGAATGACTTCTCCGGTGACGCCGGTACGACCGGTCACTTGAATGACCTCAGCAGGGGTTAGGGTGTAAGCATCCCTCTCCTTCGACATCAGCTTCCCAGCCTACTTCCTTCGAAGAGCCTCGAGCTTCTCGGTTACCTCCCGAACTAAAACCGCAGCGTCCCCGGGCTCAACGATACAAGCCGAGGCTGAGCCGACATCGATCCCACAGGAGGTTCCGATCCTAGCCTTGCTCGGGACCAATATGTAGGGGATCTTCCTGTCCTCGCACAGAGTCGGAAGGTGTGCAACCACCTCAGGCGGTTCAACGTCCGTAGCTATCAGAACCAGTTTGGCTATGCCCCGCTCCACCGCCTTGGTGGACTCGTTCGTTCCCTTCCGGATCTTGCCAGTGTCCTTGGCAACCTGGAGGGCTTCATAGGCCGCGTCCGACAGCTCCTTTGGAGCCTCGAACTTCACGTAAGATGGCTTTGACATTCAGCCTCACCCACATGAGTTGGGAGAAATGAGGCATCGCCTTGCTTTAAGAACATTTCGCTTGAAAAGGTGTGAACGGAAGCAGCTTGAGTAAGGTTCGTTGTAACTCTATCAGCACAGCCAACCTCGGCTCCCCGCACTTCAGTGTGCCCTCACTTTTCGCCTACTTGTGACAGTAGTACGCCACTATCCCCTCGTCTATTGCGTCCACCTTGACAAAGCCAAACCTCTCGAACTGCACCACGATCTTTGGTCTCAGGCTTTTACAGGAGTCCTCCCCCACACCAGTCACTTCTGAAGTGTCGGGCATAATCACCCTCACTCTGACTCCTGTCTCGGCAGGAACCCAATGGATGAGTGGTGCCGAGACCTTCTTGGCCTCAGCATAGGGCTCGCTCTGAAACGTCGCTCCGTCCTCGATCCTCTTCTCAACCTTGATGTTGAACAACCCCATTAGCCTCACGATCCCTCTCGTCTCGAGGACCTGCCTATCTCCTCTGGCAATCAGGAACCTGAATGAGCCGTTCGAGGGGTTCACGTTGAAGGCTCTTGAACCTCGCGATGGAAAGTCGGGGTGGAGGGGCTGCTCCGAGACGTACGACTTCGGAATGCCGCTGACGGTAAGCTCCCAGGGGTGCTCGACGAAGAAGTAACGGTTGACGATCGAGTCCAGAATCTTCCGGTTGATGGAGTAGAGGTTCTCCCAGTTTAGTGTTGCGTCGACGGGCTTGGGTCCGAGCTCGATCATCATCTTGCGTATGGCCTCCGGGCTTATTCCCCTCCTTCTGAGAGCCATCAGGGTTCCGAGCCTGGGGTCGTCCCATCCCGCGTACACTCCCTCCCTTATCCCCTCCCTTATCTTGGACTTGCTCAGGACGGTCCCGTACAGCTTGAGCCTCCCGTAATGAAGAGCCTCGGGAAGCTGCCATCCGAAGTAGCCGTAGAGGTAGGTCTGCCTGACACTGTTTGTGAGGTGCTCCTTCCCCCTCAGCACGTGAGAGATATCTGCTTCGTGGTCGTCTATCGCGCAGCAGAAAGCGAAGAGGGGCCAGACTCTGTAGCGGCTGCCGACTCTAGGGTGCGGGTACCTCTCCGCGTCGACGATCCTGAGCGCGGGCCAGTCCCTAACGGCTGGGTTAGGGTGGTTTAGGTCCGTCTTCACTCTTACCACTGCTTCGCCTTCTCCGAACTTCCCGTTCAGCATCATCCCCCACCGCGAGAGCTGGATTGACGGAGGGAGTTCGCGGCAGGGGCAGGGGCTACTCTGGCGTACCAGCTCTCGAAAAGCCTCGGGCTTGCAGGTGCAGACGTAGGCGCCTCTCATATCAATGAGCTTTTGTGCGTATGAATAGTATGTCTCCAGCCTATCGGACTGGTAGAATTCGTCGCTCCACTTCACACCCAGCCAGCGGAGGTCCTCCCTGATCCAGTCGTAGGCTTCCGGGATGGGTGATTTGTTCCGTGGATCGGTATCGTCGAACCTGAGGGTCACGCGCCCCTTGTACATGGTGGCGTACTCGTCACACAGGATTGCTGCCCGAGCACCTCCCACATGGAGGGCCCCGTCGGGGTTTGGGCAGAAGCGGGTGTGGATCACTTTGTACCTCGAGGCGTTCGGGAGGGGAGGTAGTCCCTTGGCTTCTACCTTCTCCTCTTCCACTAGCAGCTCCGGCCAGCTGACCTCCAGAATCCTCTTCTGCTCCGCCTGTGGTAGCGCGTTTATCTCCGTTAATACCTCAGCTATGACGGGCGTGACTTCTTTGACGGACGGTCTCAGGTCGGGTTTCTCAGCTAGGAGCTTGCCCAGAACGGGTCCAGCCTGCGCTTTGCCTTCGTGGCGAACTGCGTTTAGGAGAACGAACTTTTGGATGAGTTCCCTAAGCTCAGCCTTCTCCACACGACCCACCTCCATCTATGCCCAAGGAGGGCATCTTAATATACTCTCGAAACGAAGAAGTCGACAAGGTTTGCCAAAGACTCCCTCGCGCTTGAGGGATTGAGGAATCGTAGCTCTTTCTTCGACCTCTCGGCATAACTCTCCGCCATTTTTCTGACGTAACCTATGGATCCGAGAGATTCAACCAGCTTGGTTACAGAAACGATCTCCTCTTGAGTTGCCCTTCTGTTCCCGAGAACTGAGAGGATCCTCTTCCTCCTCTCGGAGTCAGCGTGTTTCAAGGCGTGGATCATTATCAGAGTCCTCTTCCCCTCCCTGAGGTCGCTTCCGACCGGCTTCCCAAGGGTCTTCTCATCTCCCACCACCCCAAGGACGTCGTCGATCATCTGGAAGGCTAGACCGCCATACCTCCCGAAATTGCCTAGGCGCCTCACCTGCCCTGCTCCTCCTCCTCCAAGGACAGCCCCGCACCGTGCTGAAGCCTCGAAGAGCGCGGCGGTCTTTCCACCCACCATTTTCAGGTAGTCTGCCTCCGAGACCTCAGACCTCTCCTCAAAAATCAGGTCCATCGTTTGTCCCTCGCATATCGCGATCGTCGCGGCGGTAAGTTCCTCCAGAACTTTCAAAGCCCTTTTTTGCGAGCCACTGGTATCACCAGCCTTGCGAAGGACTAGTTCATACACCTTGGCGAAGAGCAGGTCGCCTGCGGCGATTGCGATTGGCACCCCCCACTTCACGTGAACCGTCGGTGAACCTCTTCGCTTCTCGTCTCGGTCCATTATGTCATCGTGGACCAAGGTGAAGTTGTGCAGAACTTCCACAGCCGCCGCGACGTGAAGGGCATCCTCCAATGCGCCTCCAACAGACTCGCAGGCTCTAATCACAAGGAATGGTCTAAGTCTCTTGCCTCCCGCATCGATCAGGTGCCTTGACGCCTCGTAGAGAGTCCTCGGGTCACGCTCTAGCTCCAGAACCTCCAAAATCGCAGGGCTCACTTTCTCCGTTATCTCAGAGAGCTCCTCGATCACGCCCATCTTTATCCCCTCTTCGCGTATTCCCGCACGTCGAAACCGCGGGCGTTCAACCAGTCCGCAACTTTGCCCACAATCACTACAGGCGCCTTTTGCAGGTCTTCGATCCTCTTGGAACCGGTCAGGAACATAGCGGTCTCCAGCTCCGACATGAATGCCTGGAGCGCCTCCACGACCCTGTCGGCGCCGCTCATCGCAGGTTTCAGCAGAGGGAGGGCGATACCAACTGTGTCTGCGCCTAGGGCTATGGCTTTGGCGGCGTCTAAGCCGGTTCGTACACCTCCCGAAGCTACTGTTGTGAGCTTTGTTGACTGCCTGACCTCGAGGAGGCTTATCGCTGTCGGGATACCCCAGTCCCAGAAGGTCTTACCGAGCCTTCTGCTTGAAGCTTTGCCGCGCCCACGGGCACGGTGGTACTCCACCGCCGCCCAACTTGTCCCTCCGACACCGCTGACATCCACACCTCTTACCCCAGCTAGCTCAAGGAGAGCCGCGGCTTCGGCCGACACCCCCGCGCCAGTTTCCTTGGCTATGACGGGTACACTAAGTGTCCGGGTGACCTCTCGAATCTTCGACAAGATCCCGCTAAATTTCGGGGACCCCTCAGGCTGAACCGCCTCTTGAAGTGAGTTTAGGTGTATCGCGAGGGCATCCGCATCGATCATGTCGACAGCGGCTTTTATCTCCTCGGCGCACCGCTCCGAGTACAGTTGGTGAACGCCCACGTTGGCCATCAGGAAGGCGTGAGGGGCTTTCTCGCGCGAGATTGTGAAGGTGTAGGCTAGATCCGGATTCTCCAAGGCTGCTCTCTGGCTTCCGACGCCCATTCCCAGCCCCAGCTCTTCAGCGGCTTGGGCTAGGGCCGAGTTAATTTTGTAGGCCTTCCTTGTCCCGCCCGTTATGCCAGTTATCAGTATCGGGGCTGAGAGTCTGTGGCCAAAGATCTCGATGGATGTGTTGATCTCATCCCGGTCGATTTCGGGCAGAACCCTGTGGACTAGGTGGACATCCTCGAAGCCGGTGGTGGCGCTCTTGGCCTCGACCCTCATCTTGGAGCAGATCTCGATGTGGCTTTTCTTTCTCCCTTCCGTTTCACTCAATGCTGTCACCTAGAACTGTGCCGCGCACCATCCGACCAGCGAGCGCCTTGTATAGGTTGTCGGGAACGCAGGCATTCACTATTTGAACCTTGATCCTTCTTCGGACAAGCGGAATTGCCTCACGTATCTTCTCCTGCATGCCCCCCGTCACATCCGACGCCAACGAGCCCCCAATGGCGGAGACCATGGTCTTAAGACTTTTAAGTTCAACAGCCTCGAGAAGGCTCGCGGTTTGTCCAGCATTTGGATCCTTGGGGTCGGATGTGTAGAGTCCATCGACATCAACTCCGAAAACCACGAGCTTTGATCCTAGGCTAAGCGCGAGCTTAGTGGCCAGCTGGTCGCCTGAGAGAATTGTGAATCCTAGTTTCGAGTCAAGGACAGCGTCTCCGTACAGCACAGGTGTCAGTCCTAGATCGAGCATCCTTCTCAGCGGTTCCAGCTCAAACCGGGCTATCCGTCCGTTCCGGGTGGTTGCGATAGCAGAGGGTTGAACTCCAACGCCCGGGACTCTCTCGTGAATCAGCTCCTCCACGACGATCTGGTTGAGGGTGACCATGGCGCTCCGTGTGAGGGAGTAGCCGAGGAGCTGCCCCTGCTCCGCGAAACCGTCTCTGATCCGGTATTTTTGGGCTAGGGGGTGTCCAAATGAGCCGCCTCCGTGAACGATCATAAGTTGGTCGATGTGAGCCAGCGCTATCTCGCGAGCCAGTCTTTTGATCGCGGCTCGGTTCGGCGTCATCGGCTTGGATTTGTCTGTGATGACGCTTCCGCCCAGCTTAACGACTACGGACTTCAACGTTCCTCCCGGACCTCTACTCCGCGGTCGGACTTTCTCGCTATCAGCGGCACTCCACCTGCCTGACTGATAGCCCTCGCTATCCGTTCTTCTTCTCCGGGTTGCGACAGCGCGATCATGCATCCGCCTCCACCTGCCCCACTCAGCTTTGCACCGAGCGCCCCAGCTTTCTTCGAGGCGTATACCAAGTCGTCCAGCGCCTTGTTTGACACGCGCATCGCTTGGAGAAGGCCGTGGTTCATGTCCATTAGCTCACCGAGCCTGACCATATCTCCCTTTAGCAGGGCCTCCAAAGCCAGGCTCGTGACTTCTCCTCCAACCTTAATGAGTGGGCTCATGGCTGTGGGAAATCTGTCCCTGAGCTCCCTAACCGTAGCAACCAGCTGCCCCGTGATCCTGGGGAGTCCTGTGTTTCCGACCACGAGGGGGACATCGGCTCCGACATCCAGCCGTTTGGGAGGGCTGCCTCTACGGTACACCAAGACACCGCCGTACGTGGAGATGGTCTGGTCCACACCTGAGGGCTTCACGTGAACGTAGGACTCGGCCTCGAAGGGGAGCTGTGCTATGTCCTCCACGCTCAACGGCGCCCCCAACAGCTTCCCGACAGCTGCGACCGTGGATACGGTTACCGCGGCTGAAGATCCCAAACCTGAGGCCATCGGGATCTCCGATCTGACCGAGATGTTCAGACCCCTTCTTTTTCCTAGGAACTTGAAGACAGATTCTGCAGCTAGTCTGATGGGTTCGAGGGCTCTGACAGCCCTCTCGTCCGATCCCGGGCTGGGCGTACAGTCGATAAACCTGCAGGACAGCCCCAGATCGGAGTCGACGGCGATCTCTCTATCGCTCCGCTCGCTGACAGTGACGTACGCTCTTGAGTTCACAGCCATGACGATGGCTGGCTCACCGTAGACCACGAAGTGCTCACCCGTCAAGATGACCTTGGCGGGAGCAGTGGCTGTAACCCTCAAACCGAGTTCCTCGTCAGTCCGATCTCGGACCGGATCGTCCTGATCTGGTTGCTCAAGCAGCCTTAAAACGATTCTGCGAATGTCGAGAATGCGAGGAATTCCACCTCATCTGATGAGAACAGCCGACGCGTAGCCGACAACCTGACTGGCGTCACCGGTAACATCGCCGCTTGTCGCATACTTGAGAAGCTCTGCCCTTGCTGCGTCCAGTCTCTTCGCGGCAACGATGGCAGCCATGACAGGACCGTAGCCGCACATTGAGACGCTCTGAGCATCGATCACGCTCGCCAGCCCGGCCTCGTCCAAGCGGGTTATAGCGTCTATGACCATTCGGTCCTTCTTTTCAGCGGACCCCTGGGGCTCGTAGTGGGTGAGGTCGGTCGATGCTATGATCAGCCCCCTTCCTTCTAGAGCCATTGCCACCGCATCGCCCACCTCTCGGCTGGTTTCCAGATCCTGCATCATCATGCATATCGGGACGAACTTGAATTCGGACCCGTAAAGGTACTGCAGGAAGGGAAGCTGAACCTCAATCGAGTGTTCGTACTTGTGGGCTGACTCGTCAACGTCGATCAGCTTGGCGAAACGGGCAATCCTCTGAGCGAGCTCCGAGTCGACTTGGACACCGCCCATGGGCATATCCCACACACCCTCCGTCATCATGGAAAGCCCGCTGCCGTAACCCGTATGGTTAGGGCCAAGGATGACAATGTGGTCGGGCTTTCCATCCGTCGCCAGTCTCGCGTAGGCGTGAGCCGCGACAGGTCCGGAGTACATGTAGCCCGCGTGCGGACAGACCATGGCCATGATCTGTCTAGGACCATCCGAGATCTTTGGAAGGGCTCCTGGCCCCAGCCTATGAGTGAAGCATCGCTCCACCTCGCTTCGGAGAGCCCCGCTCGACCGTGGATAGAACGCTCCAGCTTGGCAGGGGCGTCTCATTTTCATCTCGGCCTTACTCCTCTTCGCCAGAAGCCCCGACCGGACCTGCCTCTTCTAGTTTCGTTTCGAAATCATCTATGGTAGCGGTCAGCTCGCCATCCGGAGGGATCTCGCCCCTTTCCTTCAAGACCTGTCGGGCGAGTAGCCAGAACACGGTGGCGAGCGCTCGCCTCCCCTTGTTGTTTGTTGGTATCACGAAGTCTACATCCGTGAACGAGTTGTCTGTGTCGCAGAGTCCGATTACTGGAACGCCGATTCCCGAAGCCTCACGGACAGCCTGCTCGTCCGCCTTTGGATCGGTCACCAGAACGATGCCAGGGTCGAGATGGTTCGGGTGCGATGGGTTTGAGAACAATCCTGGCATGAACCTACCCAGTACAGGTCTGCACCTAGTGACATCACAGAACTTCTTGACTGGGCTCTGCCCATAGAGCCTTACCGAGACGACCACGACCTTGGATGGGTCATACCTGGCGATGAACTTAGAAGCAGTTCTGAGCCTCTCGTCCATCCTCTTCACATCCAGGACGAATAGTCCGTCAGGCCTAACCCTGAACACAAACGTCTCCATGTCCTTCGTCTTGATCCTGGTTCCGATGTGCACGCCAGCTGAGAGCAAGGTCTCTATTGGTAGGAGGAGTTCAGCGCCTTTGGCGATCTCCTTCGCCTCCTCCTCGGTCAGCTTGATCCCCTTCGCCTCCTCTTCAACCTTCTCGGACAAACTCATCACCTAGTCAAATCAGGTATGTTCAGAACTGAGCTTTTTTTCTCGCGGCCTCTTCGTAGTACTTCAGCACCTCGTCTATGACGTCCACCTGCGACAGCAACATCCGCCGACAGCAGTACCTAGCTACTCCCAAGTCATCCAATACTTTGCCGGGCGCCTCGCCTGCCTTCACCCTTTGGGAGAACTCCTCCCACTTATCCCCCACGACGCTCCCGCAGGTGAAGCAGCGGACAGGAACCATCAATCTCTGTGAAACCTCCACGCTCTATCGATAACTCTTCTGCTTGCGGGTCCTAGCGCTGTACCCTCCCCACTTCTTGGACTCCACCCGCCTCGAATCACCGGCCAACATTGTCCGGTCGTACTCCACGAGCCTTCTTCTTACGTCTGAGACCTTGGACCACCGAACCAGGGACCTGGCGATAGCCATTCTGGCCGCCTCCGCCTGTCCCATGAATCCGCCTCCCTTGACGTTAACGTTGATGTCCACATCCTTTCGTATCTCTGGAGCTATCATGAGTGGCTCCATAACCTTGGACCTGGCTATCTCTGGACGGAGTATCTCGACGGGGACACGGTTGATTCGAACCCTGCCCTTTCCCGGTCCAACAACCGCCCTTGCCACGGCCGTCTTCCGCTTCCCACTAACGATCAAAACGCGCTTCTTCACGGGCATCCTCACTCACCCTCCCAACCCACCTTTCTTGCGAGTTCCTCTAGAGCCGCATACTTGCACCTCAGCTTTGACGCGCTTGCCGAGGGGACGGTCTGAACGGTCGCGCCTCTATACTCCTCTGGGAGCCCCAAACATACCCTAAGCCTCTTGTAGGCGGTCTTGCCCTTCGGAGTCTTCCACGGCAGCATCCCCCGAACCGCCCTTCTGAGAATGTTGTCAGGTCGCCTCGGGCGTTTCGGGCCCTTCTCGAGCGCGCCATGACTCCGCATCTTCAAGCGTTTGCTGACCTTCGTGATGGTGCCAGACCTACTCCCTGAGACCACGGCTTTTTCGGCATTGACGACCACAACGCTCTCGCCTTGGAGCAGTTTCTTGGCTACGTAGCTCGCCAATCTCCCGACAATAAGCCCTGAGGCATCGTAGACCGAGGAGTTCTTTGACAAACCGGAACCCTCACCCAACGATTTTGACTCCGACACCCTTGGGGTTCTCCTTGACGAGCTGCTCGATCGTGAGGCAGCTCCCTCCCGCCGCCTCGATCTTGCTCCTTCCCTGCTCGGAGAAGCCGAAGGCAGCTACTTTGATCGAGTGGTCGATCTCGCCCGCGCCCAGCACCTTTCCGGGCACGAGAACGGTATCCCCTGTCTTGGTGAGTCTACTAACTTTGGTAACGTTCACGGCAACCCGCGTCCTCCTCGACTTGGTTAGTGCCTCTGCCACAGCCTCCCATGATCTTGCCCCGGTGAGCTTCGATTCTTTCCTCAGGAAGCGGGCGGTCGCAATAAGCTGCTCATTCGTTGGTTCGAGCTTCAGCTCTCGTCACCCCGCTTGATCGCTTTGACCTGCTCAACGAAGTCATCAGCCTTCTTCTTCAGCAACTTGGCGGCCTCAACAACGACTCTTTCGGGGGAAAGCGAGCCCGTCGATTCGATCCGAAAGACGAACGAGCCGTCCTTGAACCCGATGCTGATGCTCTTCGGCTCCTTCGGGCAGATCCTCTCACATAGCTTACAGGCAGTACAGTCGGCCGGGCTTGTCGCAAAAGCCCGGGATTCCTTCATAGTAAGAACTCTCTTAGCGCACGCGTCTACGCATTTGCCGCAGCCGTCACACGCGTTGCTTACTGTTATCTTCGGAAGGTGCTTGTAGGCGCAGGCCGAGACAGGCTGCCACTTCGCGTGATCTCTTCCCATTCCGAGTCTCACGGAAGCCTCCAGCCTCAGCCTCTGACCCGGCGCTAGCTTTGCGAGGGGTATCTTCTCGGTCACGGGCACGACGTCCGGATCCTCAGACCGAATCTCTCCAGAGTAGACCGTCCTCACGGCGTCACCGGCCTCCGCGTCCAGTGTGAGGGTGACTCGGCACTTGCCGCAGCCAAGCTCGCTGTGACAGTCGCACTCCTCGGGCAGCACGTACGAATCTAGGTCGGTCCTGATAGGGACCAGCCCGAGACGGTGGGCGACGATCTCATCCTGCATCGGCGAGGTGTTCTCAATGAAGACGACATCGTCGATCGCCATCACCGGAACCTCGGCGATCATCAGTCGTCTTAGAGCGTTGGCTGTCTGGACGCTGACGCCGCTGAGGATGAAGCGGAGGGCGTCCCCCTCTCTCTCCAGAATATTGACTTCCATACACACACTTTCCCGGAACTAGACTCTTCTACCCCTTCGTCCACCCGGTCTTCGCGTTCCGTCGTGGGGAATCGGAGTGACCTCCTCGATTCTCCCTATCCGGAAGCCGGCCCTGGCCAGCGCTCTTATAGCCGCCTGGGCTCCGGGTCCCGGGGTCTTCGGGCCATGCCCTCCGGGGGCTCTCACCTTTATGTGGACGGCTGTTATGCCTTTGTCCTTCGCGACCTGAGCTGCGTGATAGACAGCCTGCATAGCTGCGTACGGGGACGATTGGTACCTGTCAGCCTTCACGTACATCCCACCTGTGGCACGAGCTATCGTCTCGGCACCTGTTAAGTCGGTCACGTGAACGATTGTGTTGTTATAGGACGAGTAGACGTTTACGATCGCCCACTTCTCTTCAGGCTTTGCTCCCACGCTGATTAGCCTCCTTTAGCTCTACCCTTCCAGGTGCTCTAAGCGCCGCCTCGATGCCCTTGCGAACCGGATGGTCCGTTTTCAAGACAGGGCTTGTTGAGGCATAGCTCACAGTCTCTTCCTCTTCCCTAGAAACCTTGTACCCAGGAACGGTGACCCGCCTTCCACCGACCGAGACGTGACCATGGGTCACTATTTGACGGGCCTGCTGGGGGGTCGACGCTAGGCCCTTCCTCAGGACTATGGTCTGAAGCCTCCTCTCCATGATGTCCTGAACTGATAAGCCCAGAACATCATCCAGAGACGCGGTTTCAGCGATCATGCCGAGGCTTGATAGCTTCTTCAGTAGCTCCCTCTCATGCTTCGCCCTACTCTCTGAGGGTTCCGCTAGGAGCGACCTCGCTGTAGTTCTGTACTTGGAGAGCACCGCCTGGGCGCGCCAGAGCTCGTGCTTGTTCCTAAGTCCGTACTGGCCTATCAGCCTCAGTTCAGCGTCGAGTTCGCCTCTGAGCCAGGGGTACCGAGGCGTCTGAAACCTCCTCCTCTGCCTCTTAGGATCGCCCATGCTCTCCTAGCTACTCCTTCTTCTCCGCCTTCTCTCCCTTCTCGGCGCGGGCAGCAGCCGCCGCTGCAAGGATCTTCTTCTTCGCCACACCTATCACTCTTCCAGTTCTCCCACTCGTCTTCGTTTTCTGCCCCCTAGCCTTTAGTCCCAGTGAGTGGCGGATCCCCTTCCAGGACTGGATGCTCCTCATGAACTCGATATCCATCTTCATCCTCAGAGCCAGGTCCGAGCCCACAGCGTGGAGGTTTCTGCCCGATTCGAGATCCTTCTGCCTGTTGAGCATCCACCAAGGCACCCCAAACTCGGACGGATTCTTTATCGCCTCTTCGAGCTTCGACACGTCTCCGTCTGTGAGTCGGCCGATCTGCATGTTCGGGTCCAAGCCAACAACTCTCGCCAGCGCCTGAGCTAGGCGGGTGTCGATTCCCCGAATTCTGCTCAGACCATACCCTATCTTCTTCGAGCCATCTATATCGGTGCCGACAATCCTCACGATGTGCCGAAACTCTTCGGACATTCAGCTATTCCTCGTTTGAGATTCAATCCCAGAGCTAACTACCCGAAGTAACATGAACTTTATATAAGCTTTCCTTTCGGAAACCCGCAATAGATAAACACAAGGATAATTTGGGTTATTACAGCCTCTCTACGCCAAAAGAGCAAAATCCTACCCTGACGCAGGGTTTGAGGTGGCGCCGGGAAATAGGTTTACATTTCGGTTTAAATTCTCGGCGAATTTTATGTATGGAAAGTAACCATGTTCGGGCGCTTAGTTCACACAATCGTGTTCATTTGAAGATGTCGTGTTCACCGTGTTTGGAGAGAGTAAGGTACACGGTAGATGTATACGTGAAGATGTTTGCTCAGACTTTTCATGCCTGTTCTTCACCAAGTAGACGATTAAAATGGATTCAACGATGATGTTCCCTGCTGCAAAGATAATGGCAGAACCTATGTTGACCGAGACTATGTAAAAAACTAGGAGACCTATCAAGACCCAGACAAACATAAAGTCCTTCCACAGTCTAAGTCTATTCGCCGTTGTTAGGATGCTCTCCTTACGCTTGGTTCTGCTGTTCGCGTAAAGGTAAATGCTTATCAGAATTAGGAATGCAATGCCCCCGCTGATGCTGATGGCCCACCAGATGAATAGGCCAAGATTTAACATGGTCAATTCCTCCTTCAGAACTTGCAGACCTTGTAGAAGAACACCTTACCAGCGTCTACTAAGAGTAAGTAAGTGGCGACCATAAGTATCAAGAGTATCCAGTACTCGACTGGGAGTGCAGTGAACCCCAAAAAGCCACCGAGGAGGGTGAATGGGAGTATGGTTCCGAACGCGACACAGGAGAGCGTAAGCACCGATAGCCACTTCCCAGGACGACTTGAGAGGAATGGGATCCGCCTAGTCCTTATCACAAAAATCACCAAGACCTCAGTCCAGAATGACTCTACGAACCATCCGCTCTGAAAGAGTGGTGCGAGCTCGGGCGTTGAAGCGCCGAATATGAAGAGCATGATGCCGTAGGTTAGAAAGTCGTACAGTGAGCTAAATGGACCGAAGAAGAGTGTAAACTTTCTCACGAAGCCTATGTCCCAGCGCTTGGGCGATTTGGTGTATTCCTCATCAACGTTATCGGTTGGCAGCGCAAAGTTTGCCACATCATAAAGCAGATTCATGAAAAGTATCTGCATGGGCAACATCGGAAGGAAAGGAAGAAAGACTGACGCAGCGGCTGCGCTAAACATGTTTCCGAAATTCGAACTTGTCCCCATCAAAATGTATTTTGTGGTATTGCCAAATATCTTGCGACCTTCTGCTATCCCATTGGCTAATACGAGCAGATCCTTCTCCAGAAGGACGATATCTGCCGCGTCCTTTGCGACGTCCACCGCTGTGTCGACGGATATGCCCACATCTGCCTCGTAGAGGGCTGGGGCATCATTCACCCCGTCTCCCATTGAGCCTACCACGTGTCCATTTGCCCTAAGAGCTTTGATAATGTCGAGTTTCTGTTCCGGGGTGACCCGGGCGAAGATGGTGGTTTCTTCGACTATTGCTCTGATTTGAGTCGAACTCATCTGGGTGAGGTCTGAACCACAAACTATTTTCTTGACTGGAACTTTGATTTCATCACAGATCTTTCTTGCTACAAGTTCATTGTCACCAGTTAGTATCTTTATGTCAACCCCTATCTCCTTTAGCTTGGTGACAGCTTGATGAGCATCCTCCTTAGGTGGATCAACGAATATGACGAATCCCAGAAGCGTTAGATCCGCTTCATCTTCCACTGCGTAGGAGGGTTTAGCATCAACGCTCCGGTAGGCGACTGCAAGGACACGATATCCGAGTTGCGAGAGATTGAAGAACTTGTCATTAATCGACTTCAGAACTGCGTCTATCGGTTCGTTCTCCCCCATGATCTCAGCGTACTTACATCTTGAGAGAACTGATTCTGGCGCGCCCTTTGTGATTAGTGTGAATTTACCATCCTTTCTGAATACTCCCGACATCATTCGTCGCTGATAATCAAAGGGGACATAATCCACTTTGTCGTAGGATTTCACGCTTTCTTGTGCGCCTTTCTCTATTGCGTACTTCCAGATCGCGATATCCATCGGATCTCCAGCTATATTCTCCCCTACGACCGCGGCGTTGCACAGTAGCGAATAGGTTAGGATTCTCGGATCTTTGTCTTCGCCTAGTGAAAAGTAGTCACTGAGAACGATCTTTCCCTCCGTGAGCGTCCCGGTCTTGTCAGTGCATAGGACATCCATGTTGCCAAAGTCCTCGATTGAGACTAGGCGTTTCACGACGACCCGCACCTTCGACATTCTTCCCGCTCCTTGGGAGAGACTGATAGTCACGATGGCGGGCATGAGTTCGGGAACTAGCCCGATAGCGACTGCAAGAGAGAACAGGAGAGAACCAATCAGCGGATGACCGACGATGGCGTTCAATGCGAATATTCCGATCGCAAGAGCGATGGTGAGTGTGAGAAGCATTGTTCCATACTGCTTGACGCCCTTTTGAAACTCGGTCTCGGGGTGGGGTCGAGTCAGACTCCTTGATATGGATCCTAACTCCGTGTTTTTCCCAGTTGAGACAACGACGCCCCGAGCGCTTCCATGCATCACCACAGTACCCATGAACAAGTAATTCGTCAACTGTTGCAGCGTTGGGTGCTGAAGATCAAGGCTATCAGAGGTCTTCTCAACCGGAAACGATTCCCCGGTGAGCGTTGCCTCATCAACCTCGAGACCCTTGGACTCAACTATCCTCACATCGGCCGGGACGATATCTCCAACACGTATGAAGACCGAGTCGCCTGGAACTATCAGTCTCGAGTCGATTTCGAAAAGCTTTCCGTCTCTTGCTACAACAGCCTTGAACGTTACACTCCGCCGCAGGTCCTCGACAATCTTCTCGGCCTTGTATTCGTTGTAGAACCCCAGGATGACGCTGAGAGCAATCATGGTCAGTATCGCTATCGACTGTTCGAGTTCAGCGAAGAAACCTGCTACGACGGCGGTCGCGGTCAGAATGATGAATATCGGGTTTTTGAATTGCCTAAGAAGCACTTGGACCCCACTAAAGGCTTGCCTGGGCAACTCGTTGTATCCGTAGGTCTTCAGGCGCCGTTGAGCTTCTCGTTCAGATAAGCCTTGTTCGCTGGTTTCTAAGGCTTGATGTACATCACTAGGGCGGACTGACCAATAGTCTCTACGTGCGGCAATTGTTTTTTCTTTTGGCGTTATTTTGAATCCAACCCCAGATAAGATACAAGGGATGCCCCCCACAGCGATATAGGGTTATGGCACCTCTACAAATATGATCCGTGAATTTGCGTGCAATACGCTTAGGCAGGCTCTTCATGGACATCTATTCTGGCGATGTCGGGATAAGAGCTCCTGATAGCCACTTCGAGCTTGTTAGATATCTCATGCGCCTTCTTCATGTCTATCTTCGGGTCAAAATGGCATCGGAGCACAACATGTAGGTTATCGCCGACTTTGCGTACACTGATCCCATGAACACGCTTGATTTCAGGGAAGCGCTCGGCTACATGCTCAATGGATGATTCCAGCTCGGTCTCGACCCCTGTCAACTCCCTGGATATGCGGTCTGAGGCGGATTCCATGTGAACGGTGATATCCGAGATGTTCGGATTGGCTGCCTTTATCTTCTTCTCAACCTGATAGGCGACATTGTGGGCCTCTTTTACAGTCATGTTTGCGCTCACTTCAAGGTGAAGATCGACGATTAATTTTCCATCGATCTTCTGGATATGTATGTTATGAACCCCTCTGGAACCAGGAACTCCTTCGGCTGTATCCTTCACAAACCTCCAGATCTCTAGGCCATTTTCAGGCGGTTCAGTGTGAATTGTGACTCGGGCATTTGGAACCATACTCTTCACTTCTCTCTCAACGTCTAGGGCTATCTTGTGGGTGCCCTCAAATCCGAGATTACCGTCAAGCGAGACATGCATCTCCACGTAAAATCTTTTCCCAGTCATGTGCACGCTCAGTTGACGGCAGCTCTTAACGTGTTTCATCGATTCAACTTTTCTTCTAATGATTTGCGCGATCTCTTTTTCTGAGCGTTCCACGAGAGGAAGCGGCAAACATGACACCTCACTAACATTCAGATTCTTTGAAATATATAGTTGCTATTGAGATCTGAAAAGAACACTAAAAACTGAAAGGGAATTAATCGGGATTATTTAGAAAAAATGGCTAAGAAAAGGAGAGAATTCAGGAATTTTAAATGGCGCCGGGGCAGGGATTTGAACCCTGGCGACCCGGTGGGGCCACAGGCTACCGGTCAACTAGACTCCAGGCTTGCGCCTCCCGCGGTGACCCGTGGGCTTCTGCGCGATACCAGACTTCGCGACCCCGGCTTCAGAGAAGCTGAGAAATGAAAGTCTATTAAAGGGTTCGGTGTGACCGCACTGACATCGACTAATCCTCTCTCGGCGAGATGGACTAAGCCAGGAACTTCCGTTCCAAGCGGACAGAGACGATTTCTGGCTCAAGCCAGGGCTTCAGTTCATCCACAAAAACGTAAGTTAAAGTGACCTCATTTTGTCATGTGCTTGTGGGTTCTCCACATCTTGGGATACGTACCCGGCGGCATGATGACCCTCGTTGTCTTGACGGCAACGCCGTGACTCTGATCCATCATGCTCTGACTCGACATCACAGCGTTGCCAAGAGCGACCAGCTCACCCTTCTGCGTCATCACGCACGTTAGGCTTCGCGGCTTTATACCCGTCTCCAGCCTTAGCACTCCAGGTGCCGTCAGGTCGGCGCCATGACAGACGGCGTCCACGGCTGAATCTCGAATGTAAACCTTCGGGACCAGCGCGACGCATCTCTCCACCGGCTGGACAACCCTCTTAAACAGCCCTGTCTCCTCACCACTACCCAGTTCGTCGTGCGCCGCATAAACGTCGTACATTGTCACTAGGGTCTCGTCCTCCACAAAGGGTCCCGCCCTTGTCCGGCGAAGCTCCTCCATGTGGGCTCCGCTGCCCAGGACCTCCCCCATGTCGAAAACGAGCTTCCTGATATATGTTCCTGCTTGGCATCCGACCCTGAAGAGGACAAGCCTATCGCGGATCTCAAGCGTATCTATATAGTATATACTCCTCCTTCTCACGCTCCTCCTGACCGATGACCGAAGCGGAGGGCGCTGATAGATCTCCCCCCTGAACTCGGCCATAACTGCACGGACTTTCTCCTCGCTCACCGAGCCATGGAGGCGCATCAAGCAGACGTACTCCTTCCCCCCGTGCAGCAGGGTCTGGACTATCTTCGTCCCATCCTCCAAGGTCACGGGCAGGATTCCTGTAACCCTCGGATCTCCCCGGCACTAGGCCTCTAGGGTTCCGCCGTGACCGGCGTGATGGAGCCCGTGGATCTTCTTGATCCAAGCCACCACCTCGTGGCTTGAGGGACCGGGAGGCTTGTCGAGGTTGATCACCCCGAACCGGACTAGCTGGGTGAACGATCTCTTGTCTGGAGGGCATCCATAGTCCGGGTTTGTCTCCTCCTCATCCTTGACAAGGAGTTCCCGACGAACCTCCCATGGGGGAATGACGCTCATGAAATCGCCAATGATGGAGGGAGGAAGTTACTTGAAAAGACTTTGCTTAGGAGGGCAAGCCGATCCTCTTATTCTCATGAGGCTACTTGCTCTTGGGCTTCTTGGGGCGCTCGCGCCTCTTCACTGCGTCCTTCTTGCCGAGGGCTGCCATGACCTCCTCGTCGGTTGCTGCTCTCTTGACCTTGACCTGTTCTGTTGTCGGTTCTAAATGCTTTATGTTGACTCTCCTCCGTCTAACTCCAGTGAGCGCCTCGGGTCCTGTGACGAGCACGAAATTCTTGTCAAGGATGTCCACGACAACGCAGTTCTTCCTTGCGTCTCTGCCCACGGTCTTTACGCAGACCCTACCGACCTCGATCGCTGACAACGACATTCGCCCCAAAGAACTTCATGTACTCATCGGTTTCTAAAGGTTGTGAAGATCAGCCCTGTATGGTTCGAGGCTTTTCCCAGAGCCCAGAGACCGGCTTTTTTTCAGTGAATGCGCGGATAAACCGCTTCAGGACGTCTAGGTTGGACTCGAGAGGAAGCAGGTTAGTGTTCAGCAACAGGTCGTAGATGGACAGGTCGTCCAGGTTGATGGCATAAAAGCTCATGAACCTTCTTCTCTCCGCATCCTCCCTAGCGAGTGTCGCTTTCCGAGCCTCCTCAAAGGAGAGTCGATCCCTCCTGGCGATCCTCTCAATCCTGACCCTTTCGGGTGCCCTAAGGTAGATCTTGACGTCAGCCAAGTCCCCGGCCATCCAACCCGTAAGGAGCCCGTCTATCACCACAGACCCCCTCCGCGCCTCGGCTTTCGTCCTCTCGTCGATTAGCGTGTCGAGATCCCTTTTTCCCTCCGCCTCTCGCGTCAGCTCCTCAACCGAGACTCCCCTCTCAGCGCAGATTTCGCGAAACATTTGCCCCGCTGAGGCATGTCTCAGGTAAAACTCGCGGGCGATTCTTTTGGCGTATGTCGATTTGCCGGTTCCGTGAAGCCCGCTGATCGTAACAACCAGCTTCAGATGAGCCCACTCCAGACAATCTCACCCATAGATGAGATGGAAGCGTTCACTTACTCTTCTCACTCTCACCGGGCTTCGCGGGCCTAGACTTTGGAGGAGGCACGCCGGATTCTGCGTAGATCCCCATTATCCGCCCTATGAGCGTGTTCATACCGAAGGAGCACAGAATGTACCAAGACCAGAAGGTAAGTTGCGCCCCCAGGAAAGGCAGCGGGAGGGGTGCAAAAGCAACTATTCTAGGCATGCCTGTGGCGGGGTTCGAGAACACGCCGTTGAACAGGTAGAAGAATAGCAGGAACGGTACGAACAGGATGAAGTTTGCTTTCATGCTCTGCCTCGCAACCTGCATACTCAGCTTCTGAACCCTGTCCTCCCTCCTCTTGAGTTTCTCGTAGAGTCGTTTGTCGCCCGACTTCTTGGCCTCCCGAAGTTCGCGCTTGTACTCATTCTGCTCCTGCTGGAGCTCGTTTCGATGCTTCACGTCAATCGAGAGACGGATTATCGTGTTGGAAGCGAGCGTGAGCCCCAAGGTCAGTAGGAGAATTAGGACAGTTGAGGCTGGGGGTTCCATGAAAGGCGACAGACTTAGCCGCATAGCTTCCACAAAGGAACTCCATACATCAATTATGGGGTTCGAAGCCGTATCAGTCCCTCCCAATCTCAGATATGACTTTCAGTAGCTCTGCTGCTACTTCCGTCTTTCTCCCGGCAGGGTTTACCAGGACCTTGAAAGGCGCCCCCGTGAGAGTTGCACAGGACGCGGCGATCGAGCGCGCCACAGATATCTCATCAACGATCTCGTCGAATGCCACCCTATCTCTTGATCTCGATGTGTCTCCAACCCTGCGCTGCAACACCTCGCCAGGATCAGCCTCGACTAGGACGAGGAGGCTGGGTCTCAACTCATTGAGGACGTTTTGGGGGAGCCCCGACCAGAATCCGGCTCCTGTCCGCACGACCATATGTGTG
>Ga0315280_10002575_pt1 | contig 29232 bp, 28 predicted proteins | sample YL17G06_40_MG_FD_203697 | JGI IMG/M metagenome (GOLD analysis project Ga0315280, IMG submission 203697) | Sediment microbial communities from Yellowstone Lake, YNP, Wyoming, USA - YL17G06_40 | ecosystem: Environmental > Aquatic > Freshwater > Lake > Sediment | place: USA: Wyoming | collected... | reverse complement strand
TTGAAAGTCGATTTAGGTGGAGCTATCGTGCCTGACCTTAAGCCTTTCGTGAAGCTACTGAAGCAAAAAGACCTAAAAAAAGTTCGTGAGTGGCTGGAGCAAAACAAGGGCAGCCTTAACCCCAACGATGAATTTGGGAAAGGCTACTTTCTGGCCCTCCAAGGTATGATCTCGGCCTTAGAAGTCGGTGGGGAAATGTCTGTAATCAAACGAGTCTTGAACGGAGGTTATGGGCAGGAACAGGTCAAGAATCTCATTCATGACATGAAAGGGAGGCTCTCGCTTAAGTTCAGACCGAGAGATGAGCAAGGCTTCGATACCGCGTGGATTGAAGTCCTCCAAGAGTTCTCCGGTGAGAAGGAATAAGATTATTTATTCAGCATTTCAAGCGAAGCACAATGCCTTTTCTACCAAGGGAGCAATAATCTCTCTAAATTTTTGTTTATTTTCAGCGCCCCATGTCCAAAATCGCTTAACTACATCTTGGTAGGATGTCTTGAGATAATGCCAAGGATAGCATTCATTAGTTATCTTGTGTCTAAGGCGCCTCGTCCGCACCATAAGCCCTTCTAGACGGGGGACGCACGAATACCCTGTACTTGTCCGCGCCCTGCAGCTCCATCTCTATACGCCTGGCTATGAAGGCTTTCGAGTTTACCAGTCCCCTCACCCGCTTTTCGAGGTCTTGGAAGTCGGCGAAGGGGCCTTTCTTCCTCTCCTCGATGATTGCCCACATGAGCTTCTTCCCTATTCCGGGGATGAGTTCGAGCTGGTGGAAGCGGGTCGTGAGCGGGGTAGCCCTGTTGAAAAATTCTATGAAACGCTCTGGGGACTCCGCAATTAAACTCTCGATGGCTGAGAGTAGTTCCGCCTTCGCCGCCGCTGTGAGTTCCTCGTAGCCCACGCGGCGCTTTATCCGGTCTACCTTTTCTCGCTCCCCCTTGCCGATGAATACGCGCTCATGAGTTGAGAAGGTCACGTCCTTTATGGGTACTATTTCCAGCAACGTGAAGAAGGTGTCGCCGAGAATCTGCGCGATGGGCTCCTTAAGATGAATCGGCCTTGGGTCGCTGGGGTTTCCTTGGGGGAGGAAATCCAGTACTATCCCCCTATCCTCATACTTTTTGTCCACCAAAAAATCGCCTCCGGGCCTGACAGGTCTACTCACGGTAGTTGTTTATGAGCTCTAGGATCTTTTTTATTTCATCTTCCTCGAGTCTGGTCCGCTCTTTCGAGAAAATCAGCTCCACATCCTCTTTCGTCTTGGGCATCAGATCTACGAGCGCCACGGCCTGATGCTCCCTGATTTTTTCGAGCTTGAGCAACTCACCCCTGAGTTCTTCCGCCTGCTTGGGGTTTAGTTTCGCAAGCTTCTGGGTGTAGTCGTAGGTCAGTCTCTGTCCGTACTCGAGTTCTCCCTCCTTTTTTTCCTTTTCTAGAACTTTGAGAACTTCCGCCGTCGGCACGGATCTTTCCTTCACCACTCGCTTGCCTATCATTGTTTCACCATCCTAAGGTGTTCTGGGCGGGAGATAATCTTTTTTGTTGACCCCCCATCTCTGATCTCCACCACATAAGCCCCGCCCCGCTGCTCTTGGACGACCCCCACTCTACCGTGGTACCTGGGGTGGGGCTGGCCCTTCGCCCCGCTCGGGTCGATGAATATTGCGACTCTCGTCCCAACAGGGAGTTCTTGGATCATCCTACTTACGGGAGGAAGCCCCCGCTGGCGAGGATGCTTGGTGAGCTTTCCCCTGCTCTTACTTTTCAGACCCTTAGACCGCCTAGCCATGCGAACACCTAAATAAATTGTATGACCACCACACTTCCATGTAACCCCCTTAGTGTTTAAGAGTGTTTTCCGCCGCCGCTGAAATCTGGTGGGGCCCCCTTAGACATCTCCTTCATTAGCTTCGCGAACGGTCCAAACTTTGGTCCCCGTCCTTTCGCAAAGGCCTTAATGAACTTCTTCATGAACTCGTACTGTTTCAGCAGTTCCTTAACCTCTGTTTCGCTCGTCCCTGAGCCCTTCGCCACACGACGGATGCGGGAGGCGTTGAGCACCTTTGGATCCTCCAACTCCTCGGGGGTCATCGACTGCATGATCACCTTGAACAGCTTCAGCTTCTCCTCCCCTACCTGTACCTGCTCTTCTGGCATGGTGACTCCTATTCCTGGAATCATCTGCATGAGCTTCTTCAAAGGACCCATCTTGCTCATAGCCTCAAGCTGGTCGTACACATCCCGCAGTGTCAGCTTACCCGCCAGGATTGCCTTCATGTCAGCTGGTTTAATTTTCTCTTCCTCCGTCACCTCCTTGATTTTCTTAAGGAGGGTCTCTATGTCACCCATCCCAAGCAGGCGGGCCACGAAGCGCTCAGGCACGAAGGGTTCAAGGTCATCGGTGTGTTCCCCTGTGCCTATAAACTTGATCGGGGCGCCGGTGGCTGTGACTGCCGAGAGCGCTCCACCGCCCTTCGCCGTGCCGTCGAGCTTTGTGACCAATATCGAGCCAATATCGGTGGCAGCTTTAAATGCAGCAGCTTGCTCCTTTGCCTGCTGCCCGATAGTAGCGTCTAGAATGAGCATAACTTCGTCAGGTCCCACAACTTTAGCTATCTGTTTCATCTCTTCCATAAGGGCCTCCTCCTTGCGATGTCTGCCAGCAGAGTCAACGATAATCAACTCAAGACGCTCATCCTTGAACCGCTTGACCCCCTCCCTCGCGAGCTTAATCGAATCCTTCGCCTTTGGGTCGCCGTAGACCGCGACATTAACCTGCTGCCCCAGTTGGCTGAGCTGTTCGTATGCTCCGGGGCGGAAGGTGTCCGCGCAAACGATACCAACCTTGAACCCACGCTTCTTGAAGTGAGCCGCCAGCTTGGCAACCGAGGTGGTCTTCCCGCTACCCTGAAGACCCACCATCAACAACACCGTGGACTTTCCGGGTTCGGGCTGGAGTTGAGCTGGCTTCCCAAGAAATTCAGATAATTCCTCGTACACTATCTTTATGACGTGCTCCTTGCGCCCCATGCCCGGGGGGAGTTTCTCTTCCAGTGCACGTTTCTCTATCCGCTTGGTCAGCCCGAGTACGAGTTCCACGTTGACATCGGCTTGGAGAAGAGCCCGCTGGATCTCCCGCACGAGCTCTTTGATTGCCCGCTCGTCGACATGGGTCGCCCGTGTTAGCTTCTGGAGGGCGCCGTGCAGGGCCCTCCCGAGCATGTCAAGCACCATGGTCTCACGTTCGATAATCGTTTGTCGCGAGAGGATTAAATACACATTCTGAGAAGTACTGGTGAGGAAAAATGAAAGCTCTGATACTGGCAGGTGGGTTCTCAAGAAGACTTGGCCCTTTAGGGAATGCCATCCCCAAGGCCATGCTAGTTACAGAAGGAGATACTACTCTGAGTCATTTGATCAGAAAACTCGAGGCAGAAAAAATTGAACCTTTTATCTCGACCAATAAAAAATTTGAGAATTTCTTCAAGAAGTACAAAAACGTCCTTGTCGAGAAGGCTATGACTGAGGAACAGAAACTGGGAGCCCTATCCGCGATTGACTATGCGATAAAACAACTAAAGATAAATGAAGATCTGCTTGTGGTCTGCGTCGATAACTACTTCTCGTCTGGCCTCAAGGGTTTCGTGTCCAGTTATACAGGAGAGCCACTCGTAGGTGTTTACTACGCCGGCCAAAAACCCGACATGAAGCTGGAGGAAATGGCGACCGTTAAGTTCAAGGGAAGCGAACGATATCCGCCGCCCGAGCAGAGATTTTTTATAACAGGTTTCAAGGAGAAGGTCGAAAAGCCGCTCAGCGAGTACGTCGGGGCAGGGATATACATCCTCCCGAAGCGGATTTTCCCGATCCTCGATGAATTTTGCAAAAAGAAAAAGCAGGACGCCCCCGGGTTTTTCATCCAGCATTTGGTAGAGCGAGGTAAGAAGGTCAAAGGGTATCTTTTCAGTGGTGAGTGGTATGACATTTCCCAAAAAAGTTATCTAAGTGTATTCAGCGACGCGAGACTCGTAAAGAATGATGATCGCTACGTGATATGTGACAAATCATTGAGTGAAAAGCTTGTGATGTCTATTACCATCCTGCACCCGGGCAAGCAAACCACCGGGCATTCCCATCCTGGAGCTGAAGTCTATTTCTTTGTGGAGGGCGAAGGAGAGATTGAGGTAGACGAAAGCAGGCGGCATGTAGGCAGCAAGGACGTTGCGCCGATTAAACCCAACCAGTTCCACCGCGTCTACAATACTACTGATAAGGAACTCATCTTTGTGGTAGCATTTGAGAAATACGGAGAACGGGGCTAGCTAGGTTCCTCTCAAAGAAAATCTTGTCTCGGAATTAAGCCAACTGCGAGGATTGTTTCAAATTTTTACTGTTGGTAGAGTTTGGTTTTAGGTCAAGTCACTATTTCATCCAGCGCGTTCATGTTTATCGCCCGTCTTATCTCCATAGCGATTCTGTCGCCCATGCTCAGGATCCTTCTGCGCTTCGCGTTGGCGTACTGCGAGCCGATGCCCATGTGAGCGTTGGTACCGCCCCCATGCCTCAGCGCGATATCCTGTGTCACCGGCCAGTGCTTGTAGACCTTCTCGCCGGCATCATAGAGACCCAGCTGAACGCCGGTGATGCCGGTTATCTCCTGCCAAGTGATAAGGGTCTGCAGACACCAGGGGCCAATTATCCCGGGCGGCTCCAGAGCTTTTGAGGTGAGGAGGAACTTGTTTGCGAACTCGTGGACCTCCTTCAACAGGGACTCGCGCAGACTCATCGGCAAGTGAGCGGTCACTTCGAATGCGAGCGGATACTTTGTGCGTGCGAAATCTATCTTCATCTGGACCTCCGCAGGCATGCGCTGGTAGCCATCGTGCGTGGTCTCTCTTCGTTCGTCTATAGAGAGGAACTCATTTGATAGCCAATCCCTTGCATCCTCCAACGAGAGCCCGTAAAGCTTTTGAAGGGCCTTTTCTGCATCGCCCCAGTTTTGTCTGGCGTCGATAGGTGAATAAAAGAAATTAAAGTTTGCTGTAACTCCTGGCACGTACTCCTCGACGCGTGCGGTTTTCAGCCCCCCCAAATCGAGCGTCCCGCTCTCAATATACTTTTTTACCTTCTCCTCTAGGTCCCGGGAGTCGGCGGCAAATATAAAGCAGCGCTCGAACTTTCTCTCCTTGTGCTCAGCTTTCAGGATAAGCGGCTGATTCAACTCCTGCCTGAGTTTTATCCCATTCTTGCGGACATCAAACTCAAACCCCATCGGGTGTGGGATGCCAGCTTTCTCAGCAAAGAAGTAATAGTCCTTTTCTATCGCCCCCCTGTTCTCTATCTTGAGGAGCCTCCTTGATCCAACGATTGGAATCGGGAACTTGTCCTCTATAACACTGCACCGCTCATCGCCCCCGCAATAAACTGCAAAGGCTCTGTTTGTCGTATGCAGGGGGTCGAACTCGAGCAGGTCATCAATATATTTCACTATTTCATCGTACCTGTCGAGGATCAAAATCGCCTGCTTCCAGCCGTCCTTAGGTATATCGGCAGGGTCACGCACGACGATCATGTCATTTCTCGCGGCGCTCGGCAGGTCATCCACGGACTTTAGGTTATCCCCCACCATCGGATTGGAAAGGTAGATGATCGCCCTCTCCTTTGTCGTGTATATTATTCTCCGCAGCCCGAAGTCCCTGCAGCCCGCTGCGAGGTCTAGAGCAGAGTGTGAACCCAAATTCAAGATGACGGGATTCTTGCCGTACCCCCTGACCAGTTCCTGCATCTCCTCCCTTTTTATCGGCATGGATACTACCCCCCGTGCCAAGCGCTTTTTTCTTGATTATCCAAGGGACTTTAAAAAGGTAGTGACTTGGAATTATCCGGCCCATGAGAGCAAGATATTTAATGCATGTGAAAATATGCTTGTTGATGTTCAAACCCGAAAAATTTATCGAGGAGAAAATCGCGTGGCTGGGGCAGGCCATCGGTGACGGAGAAGCGCTGGCCGCAACTTCAGGAGGTGTGGATAGCATGACCACGGCCGCGCTTGGGCATAAGGCCGTAGGTGATAGGTTGAAAGTCATATTCTTGGATGACGGGCTGATGCGGAAAGGCGAGCCTCAAAAAGTTGTGGATATCCTCAAGCGATTGGGCATAAAGGCAAGAATTTGTGATGTGAAAGACTATTTCTTTGAAGCGCTGAAGGGCAAGACGGATCCGGAAGAGAAAAGGAAAGCGTTCAGGGAGGCTTTCTACCAGACATTTGCCCGTATCGCGCGCGAACTTGGGATCAATTGCTTGCTGCAGGGAACGATAGCGGCCGACGTGGTCGAGACAAAAGGTGGAGTAAAGTCTCAACATAACGTGCTCGAGCAGATAGGCATAATCCCGCTCGATAGATATGGCTACAAGGTCCTCGAACCGCTGAAAGATATCTACAAGCCGCAGGTCAGGGAGGTGGCACGAGCGCTGGACCTCCCACGCGAAGTTGCTGAAAGAAGACCATTCCCGGGCCCAGGGTTGTCGATAAGAATTTTAGGCGAAGTGACACCCGAACGGGTAGAACTCGTCAGGGAAGCAACGGCGATAGTGGAAGATGAAACAGAGGACGTGCCGTGTTTTCAGGCTTTTGCCGTGCTTATGCAGGATCGGGCAACTGGTGTGACAAAAACCGGGAAGAGAAAATACGGCGAGATAGTCGTTGTAAGGGTGGTTCAATCTAAAGATGCCATGACAGCCGAGCCAACAGCTTTGCAATGGGAAATTCTGCGCAGGATCGAGAAAAGAATAACAGAGGAAATTCCTACAGTCACCCATGTTCTTTTCGATTTGTCAGGCAAGCCCCCGGCAACAATCGAATTTGAATGATTTGAAAAACAGCTAGCGCTTCAGATATTCGATCAAGGATTCGAATATCAACCGACCATCTACATACCCCGGCGCTTCCTTCATCGATGTCCAGTTCGGGAGCTGGACTCCTCGATATGCCCGTTCGGGGTGAGGCATTAATCCAAAAACGGTTCCTTTGGGGTCACAGATTCCGGCGATATCGTAAAGTGCCCCATTTGGGTTGGCCGGATATTTTCCTTCCGCATAGTTGCCTTTTTCGTCGCAGTATCGAAAGACTAGTTGGTCGTTCTCCTTCAGTTTCCGCAGATATTCAGCCTCTTTCTCTTTTTGGAAAACGAATCTACCTTCAGCGTGCGCGACCGGCATGAAGATTCTTTGTCCTCTTCCTAGTTTTCGCGTGAAGATGCACCTGCCATGGTTTTCGTGCTTCAGGTGAACCCATCTGCATTCAAATCTCGCCGAACCGTTGAGCGCGAGTGCCGCCTGGGGATACTCCCACGTTCCTTCGAACCCGGGTAGAAGTCCGGACTCAACCAGCACCTGAAAACCGTTGCATATGCCGAGGATGGGTCTTCCTTCTTCGACGAACCTCCTCAGCTCGTTGGAAAAAGTATTGCTTACTCTCTTGCCCAAAATCGCCCCCGCCCTGACGTAGTCGCCATAAGAAAAACCGCCCGGGATTACGAGTGCGTCGTAACTCATGAATTTATTGTTGGTCAATTTGTTTAAATGGAGAATTTCCGATCTTGCCCCCAGATCGTCGAGTGCCGCTTTCGTTTCGGCATCGCAGTTCGTGCCACCAACCCGCAAGATACAAATTTTCGGTTCTCTCACTAAAACCCTCCTGTTTTAGCCTCCGCGATTTAAGCTCCCTTCCCAGGCCTTTCGCAATTTTCCAGAGTTGGTGTCGAGTATTTTTCCTTTTTTCAGTCCCTTCGCAGAAAAATCATTTGTTCCAATTACTTCACCGATGAGCGCGGAGTCGTCTCCCATCAACTTCTTGAACTCTTTCTCATTCCTCTTCGCAACTTCGACGAGAAATCTGCTGTTTGACTCCGAAAATAATATGAAATCGTCCCTCGCCTTGCCGTTCATCGAAGCTGGAATATTTCTCAAATCTAGGACGGCTCCGTAATCACTGCTGAGCACCATCTCTGCCGCAGCAACGGCCAGCCCGCCTTCTGAAATATCGTGGCAGGCCCGTATGTAACCCGCGTCAATCGCTTTCGTGATCGAATTTAACACCCTCTTCGCTTCGGCTGGCCTTACCCTCGGGACACTTTTACCGACTTTCCCAAACAACTTGTAATATTCTGAACCGCCGAGCTCCGGATAAGTCCGCCCGACTATGTAGATCGGATCGCCCGGTTCCTTCAGATCGACTGAAACAGCTTTTCTGACATCTGGTATGACACCAATCGCCGTTATCAGCAGCGTCGGTGTCACGGGGCCGAGAGGGGACTCATTGTACAGGCTGTCCTTCCCGGAGATGAACGGTGCGTCGAAAACTTTAGCGAATTCGTAACAAGCCTCGCAAGCCTCAACAAGTCCACTGAGTTGCTCCGTTTTTTCTGGATTTCCCCAGGTAAAGTTGTCGAGCAGCGCAATTCTCCTGCCGCCAACCGCAACGTTGTTTCTGATCGCCTCTTCGACGCTTGCGGCGGCCATCCAATAAGAATCGATTCGCCCGTAGCTGGAGTTCATCCCGCAGGAGAGCACCACGCCTTGCCACGAGTCTTGGAGCGGCTTCAGGACCGCGGCATCGTTTGGTCCCCCGTGCTTGCCATGCAAAGGTTTCAGGATGGTGTTTCCTTGGACTTCATGGTCATAAGTTCTGACCACGCTCTCCTTGCTGGCTATGTTGGGTGCAGCGATTAGTTTCAGCAAAACCTCAGTTAGATCGGCGGGTTGAGAAAGACGCGGCTCGGCGAGTCTGGATATTTTCCGTTTCACGGTTCTTTTGATTGTGGGGGGACCAAACAGAAAATCTAAACCCAAATCCAAAATTTCGTGGCCATGATATAGAACTTTAACCGTGTTGCCCTCCGTGAAACGCCCAACAATCGATGCCTCCACATCTTCGTCGTCGAAAATCTCGAGCACCTTCTGAACATTTTTCTCCGGAACCGTCAGGAACATCCTCTCCTGAGACTCGGAGATCCATATCTCCCAAGGAATCATGTTCGGGTACTTGAGCTTCACATTCTCGAGTTCCACACGAATGCCGCAGTTCGACCGGTTGGCCACCTCCCCGGCTGCGCAGGAGAGCCCGCCACCACCCAAGTCAGTTATGCCAGAGGCTAGACCTTCGTCCCTTATCTGGAGGATTGCCCGCTTCAGCTTTTCCTCCTCGATGGGGTTTGCGATTTGTACGGCTGGCCTTGAAATTTCCTCCGACTCCGCCGTGAGTTCCGCCGAGGCAAAGGTGACACCGTGGATGCCGTCTCTGCCTGTTAGCCCGCCTGCGAGCACGGCCATGTCGCCCGGCCGTGTCCTTTTCACGTACTTTTCCACAGGGAGCAATCCCACACAACCGCAGTAAACCACGGGATTGCCAGCGTAACTCTCATCAAAGTAGATGCCGCCGTTGACAGTCGGGATCCCCATGTTGTTGCCGTAGCTGCCTACGCCGGCCACCACCCCGCTGAAGATATATTTCGGGTGCTTCACGCCCGCGGGTAAAGCTTCGTATTTGTAGTCCAACGGGCCGAATCCCAGCACGTCAATGTTGGCTATCGGTTTAGCCCAGACGCCTAAAATATCCCTTATCACGCCTCCAACACCAGTAGCCGCGCCGCCAAAGGGCTCTATTGCTGAAGGATGGTTGTGCGTTTCAACCTTAGCCGCGATCGCATAGCCACGCTCAAAGTCGACGATGCCAGCATTGTCCTCGAAGACTGAGATACACCATTTTGGTGAGAGTTCTTTCGTTGCTTTCGAGATGAGATCCCTGAATAATCTCACCTTCCGCCCGCCGACAATTATCTCACCCTTGAAAGTCTTGTGATAGCAGTGCTCCGACCAAGTCTGACCAATTGTTTGAAGCTCGACATCGGTTGGGTCCCTCCCGTTCATCGAGAAGTATCGCTTGCACGCTCGCATTTCTTCCAGATTCAGGGCAAGGCCGAGTTCTCGACTGATCTGCAAAAGTTGTTCTTCGTTCGCACGCAACAAGTTGACCTCGAACAGTTCAAACGGGAATTTCTTTCTCTCGTAGAGGGGAGTCATTTCATCTCCTTTATTTCAAACGTGTAGTCATCTTTAACCGGGTTGGAGAGCAATCTTTTGCACATCTCATCCACTTTTTTCTTTGCGTCTTCTGGTGAGGAAGCTTGGAGGTCTACCCCGTAAATTCTCGCGGTGCCGACTCGCTTGACTTTGTACATCAAGTCAAGCAGCGCTTTTCTAGCAGTTTCACCTTCAGGGTCCATGTAGCCTGGCTTTAGCCTGACTTCAATCCTCGCGTGATATAGTTTGTCGCCCATTAACTCACCTGTACTCAAATTTTCCGAACTCACTTTTAATCGTTAGCCTGTTTTTCCCCTCGCTTTTTTCGCATCTTCCAATCACTTTAGCTCCGATACCAAATCTTTCTGCAATGGCTAAAATTTCCTCCACACCTTTTTTTCTGGTTATTATTTCGAAACCGATCCCCATGTTGAAATCTTGGAACATCTCCATCCAGCTTACCTTCGCTTCTCTTTGAATCAACCTAAATATTGGGTCGGGCTCGATAAGGTCGTCCTTGAGGTAATGAATATTCTTCCCCAATCCCAAACACTTCGTCTGCCCGCCACCGGTGTTGTGAACTAAACCAGTCACCTGTTTGCCACGCTTTTCAAGAATATTTGCGATCAATGGAGCGAAAATCCTAGTTGGCGATAAAATGGCTTCGCCGACTGTCATGTCGAGTTCGTCAAGGTAGTCATCAAACGCAAACCTGCCATAATAACCCTTGGCATTGGGATCTCTAAGTTCGGGATACTTGCGCTCATACTCGTTTTTCATCAAACAATGTCTTGCCAGAGTTATCCCGTTACACATTATCCCGCTGTTTTTCTGCCGTTCGTGCTTCGTACGTCCGCCGCTCCTTAAGCCTATGATAACGTCTCCTTGCCCGATATTCTCGCCGCTTATGACTTTAGACAACTCAACGCGGGCGCTTATAGTGCCGGAGACATCTAGTGTTCGAAGCTGATCCGGCAAGTCGGCGGTTTCGCCACCGAGGAATGAAATTTTTATCTCATGTTTTTCCAACATGCTAAAACATTCCTTGAAGCCGATGTTTAGAGCAGCGAGCAATTCTTCTTTAGGAGCTCTCGATCGATTTACTGCGACGTAATCGACAAAACCCAATGGCGTTGCCCCCACACACATCACGTCATCGATGTTCATCGCCATGACATCGTAGGCGATGCTCTGGAACCATCTGCTCTCGCCCGTCTCACGCCAGTGCAGGTAGTTCTGGAGGGGCTTGCTCCCGGCGCCGTCGGTGTGAAGCACCATCCCGTATTTTGGTAGATTGGGGTCTCGAGTTATCGGGCAGAAGGCTCTAGGAAAAAGACTTTTTAAGACTGGCTTGAACACTTCTGTGCCCTTCTTTTTAACATCAACTCCTACCTCAGCATACTTCGAACTCATTTTTCCCACCAATCTCCTACATTTCACGATAGGTTTTTCGCCTAAAAATGCAGCACTCTTTTTTCTGTTACTAAAATGTTCACCGGCGCATCTCGCGAGGTCTTTGGTAATTTATCAACAACCTGCAGTTCATACGCCAAACCAACGAATGGCAGCGAAGGTTTGATCGAAGCTAACTCCCGCAGAAGCCTGTCGTAGTAGCCTCCTCCGTAGCCAAGTCTGTGTCCTTGAAGATCAAACACCAGAGCAGGCACGATCATGAGGTCACTTTCGGCTGTTGGAACAAGTCGCCTACATGAAGGTTTGGGCTCAAGGATGCCAAACGCGCCAGGAGCTAACTCCGAATCGTAATCTCGCAATTCAGAGAAGAATATTTTTCGCGCCGTCTTGTCAACGATGGGCACCAGCACGCGTTTGCCCGCCGTCAAGCTTTCTTTGATCATTTCTTCGGTTTCTACCTCTTTGTTTGCCTGTTTAGCAACGTAAAACGCGATGGTTTTCGCCATTGTAAATTCTGACAGTCCGAAAAGTAATTTTTTGATCCGCGCACTTTTTGTCAACACTTCCTCCTTGGAGAGGCGCGTCCTAAAAGATTTGAATTTTTCTCTGATAGTTTTTTTCTCGTTTAACACTATGCTCCTTCCGCAATCTTTGTGGCTATCAAAACGTTATGTAGCAGCATTACGCGCGTCATTGGGCCAACACCACCCGGAACAGGTGTGATGTGTGAAGCTTTTTCTCCCACCTGCCCGAAATCAACATCACCCTGCAGTTTACCACCAGTATAGTTCATGCCAACATCCACGACGACCGCACCTTCTTTGACCATTTCCTCGCCAACGACAAAACTTGGACGTCTGCCAACTGCACTGACCAGAACATCCGCGGCTTTGGTGTGTTTTTCCAGCTCCGGCGTTTTGGAATGACAGATGACAACCGTCGCATTCCTATCTAAAAATAGCTTTGCGAGAGGTTTACCGACGAGGTCGCTCCGATTTATTATCACGGCCAGTTTGCCCTCAAGCCCGATGCTGTAACGATCTAAAAGTTTCATGATCCCCTTGGGCGTGCATGGCAAGAGATCATTTTCGAGCTCATATGCACCAAGCCAGAGCCTCCCGACGTTATACGGGTGCAACCCATCGACATCTTTTAGGGGGCTTATACCCATGGCCACGTTTTTTCTGTTTATGTGTTTGGGGAGCGGCAACTGCACGATTATGCCGTGAACATCTTCATCGTCGTTTAGCTTTTCGATGAGTTTTATCAACTCATGCTCGGTAACGCTCGAAGGAAGTTTGTATAGCCTGAATTCGATGCCGACTTCTCCGCAATCCCTGTATTTTCCATCCACGTAAGTTTTCGATGAGGGGTCGTCTCCAACTAAAATAGTGGCCAGGGTCGGCGTTATCCCTCGTTCTTTCATAATTTTTGTGCGTCCGGCGATGTCTTGTTTGATTTCTTCAGCAAGAGTTTTTCCGTCCATGACCACAGCCAAGAATACCACCGGCGCTTAAAACTCGGCGCTCCTCCTCTTTCCCACCCTATTTCTGTATTTCGAGAGAATTGGTTTAATTGCGGTTTTCACGAATCTCTCGCATCGCTCGCTGGCATCGCCCAAGTGTTTGGTCGGGTCGAGCAACTCATCTATTTCCCTATCATTCAACTTGGAGCTTATCGTTCGGTCCTTTTTCAATAGATCAGGCAGTGGATTTTGTTCGCCTTTCATCACCCTCTCCCATGCTTTGAACGAGAGCCCCCTAAGCTTCTCGTGCATGCGTTGCCTATCCTCGCCCCGCTTAACGAGCTTCATCAGCACGGCTTCGGTGGCCGCAAATGGCGCATAGCGCTCCAAGTTTCGTTTCATTATCACAGGGTAAACCACAAGACCGCGTGTCAACTGATCGTATACCATCAAGCACTCATCTAAGGCCAAGAACGACTCGGCGAGCACGATTCTCCGATTAGCTGAATCATCGAGAGTACGTTCGAGTATCGCCTGAGCTGCGTTCTCCCATGCCACATCCGGCAAAGTTGAAATGTATCTAGCAAGAGAGCACATCCGCTCGGCAGATATGGGATTTTTCTTGAAAGGCATGGCCGAAGAGCCCACCCGCGCTTCTCCGATTGGTTCAGATAGCTCTCCATAGGCAGGCGATTGTAAATGCCTCAGATCGACCCCAAATTTATGCAAGCTCTGGGCTGTGCCTGCCAAGACAGCTAGGACCAAATAATCGAGCTTTCTTGGGTAGGTTTGGGTTGAAATTGGAAATGCTTTAATACCAAGTTTTTTCATCACCTGATCTTCCAGTGCGCTAGCTCTGCCCTTTCCCTTCAACAACATTTGAAAACTAGCGGAGGTGCCCACGGCGCCTTTTATCCCTTTCCCCTTCACGAAATCTCTAAGAAGATTTTCCGTACCACGAATGTCAAGGACTAAATCCTGTGCGTAGCTAGCCAGCCTGTAACCAAGTGTCGTCGGCTCAGCCGGCTGTAGATGGGTCCAGCCAATGCACGGCAAGTCTTTGAATTTGATGATTTGTTCGGAAAGAGAGTCCAAACAGTTGGTGAGTCTGGTGAGTACGAGGTCGAGTGCGGCTTTGATTCGCAACACTTCGGCGTTGTCCTCGATGTCCATGGATGTCGCGCCGAGATGGATTTTCCCTCCACCGGTTGGACACTGCTCGGCATACGTTTTGATCTCGGCCATCATGTCGTGCCGTATCTCACGTTCAATCTCGTGCGCCCTTTTGAGGTCGATATGCTCCAGGCCCATTTTTGATTTCAGATCGGCTAGCTCCTTTTGAGTAACAAGGCCGTATTTGGACTGAGCTTCGGCGAGAGCCACCCAAATTTTTCTCCATGCCGCTCTGTAGTTGATTTCAGAAAAAATCTTCCTCATCTCGGGGCTGCCGTAACGCCAGGTGAAAGGAGAAAGGAAAGTGCTGTAATCAAATTCTTCCATCATCTCACCTTCATTTACCAATCTCCCTTCTATTTTGACCTCTTTAAACTTTAGTCGCAAGGGGTTAGAAATCTATAAATCTCGTTCCCAGAGAATATCAACGAATGTCGCGAAAAGTCGTTGTCCTGTTTGGCTCCAAAGCGGATTTCGATTTTGCCGAGCCACTGAGGCGCATGTTGAAGGAGTTTGGGATAGATTTTGACCAACGTATCGCCTCGGCTCACAAGACACCAGAGAGGGTTCTCAAAATATTGGGAGAATACGAGAATGGTAAAGACGAGTTGGTTTACATAACGATTGCTGGCAGGTCAAACGCTCTTTCTGGGTTAGTCGATGCGAATACCAAATACCCCGTGATAGCGTGCCCGCCCCGCTCAGAATTAGCCCACATCGACATATACTCCTCGCTCCGCATGCCCAGCGGGGTCGCACCGCTTGTCATTTTGGACCCGGGATCCGCTGCCCTAGCCGCCGCAAAGGTGTTGGCGCTGGGTGACGAGAAGTTATCGAAAAAGATTGCGGAGTACAGGCGCCGTGTCAAGGAAAAGTTGGAAGAGGACGATAGAGCGCTCTGGAAGTGACCCGATGGAAGAGGTCTTGACGGAGTCTTGCCTCCCCATCAGATTGTTCAGTCGTGGGAAGGTAAGGGACATCTACGATTTGGCTGACAAATTGCTCATCGTGTCCACCGATAGGATCTCGGCTTTCGATGTCGTTTTACCCAACGGCATACCCCACAAAGGGGAAGCTTTGAACAGGCTATCAGCTTACTGGTTCGGTGAGCTCAAGGGAATAATCCCAAACCACCTGATTGATGTCATCGACCAGCGGACGATGCTCGTGAAAAAAGCCAAGCCGATAAAAATCGAGTTCGTCGTCCGTGGCTACCTCTACGGCTCTGCTCTGGAAAACTATCGTTTGAGCGGGACGGTCTCCGGAATAAAATTGCCAAAGGGTTTGGACAAAGCTTCCAAATTACCTGAGCCGATTTTTACCCCCACCACCAAAGCGGAAACCGGGCACGACATCGAGATGACCAAAAAAAATGTCGTGGAAAAGCTCGGAAAAGACCTCACCGACAAAATCGAAAACACATGTATCAAACTTTACAAACGAGTTTCAAAAAAAGCCGAGGCTAATGGCATCATCGTCGCGGATACAAAATTAGAGTTCGGTTTTCATGACGGAAAACTCATGCTAATAGACGAAATCTTCACGCCGGATTCTTCCAGATTTTGGCCCATTGACAGTTACGAGGTTGGAAAGGACCAATATAGTTTCGATAAACAAGGTGTGCGAGATTATCTTATCCACATAAAGTGGAATAAGCAGCCACCAGCTCCAGCGTTGCCGAAAGAAGTGATCTCTCAAACCTCCAAGAAATACATCGAGTGTTACGAGAGACTAACCGGGCGAAAATTTTAGAACAGGAAAATTAGCTATAGCTTTTAAATGTCTGCATGCAGCAAGGCACAAATATTTAAGCCCCAGCTAAAATTGTTGTGATATTATGTCTGGTTTCCTAAAAGAAGCATGCGGCGTATTTGGGGCCTACAATATTGATGGCGGGCCGGTGATCTCTCAACTTTATTGGGGATTGATATCACAAAATCACCGTGGACATCACTCTCATGGTTTCCTCACATTTGATAATGGTTTTTCACTGCATCATGGACTGGGCCTGTTGCCGCCCGTAAGAGACTCAATCACTCAAAACCTGTTCGATAAGTTGCGAGGGTCCGTAGGGATTGGCCATGTTAGATACGCCACTTCGGGAAGAGACGATAAAAGCTGGCTCATGAAGGACGTTCAGCCGTTCGTTGCAGGGGATGTAAACGTCAGGATAGGTCTTTCGTACAATGGCAACATCGTAAATGTCGCTCAGCTCAGAAAAGAGTTTCAATTGGAGTTTGGGAATTTCTCCGCATCCTCAGATGTGGAGCTGATAAGCAAAAAGTTGCTGCAGGGATTAAAGAAAGGCCAAGATTTGAGTTCGTCCGTGGAGACCTGTATGCGGGAGATAGAAGGATCTTTTTCTGTAGTCGGGTTGAATCAAGATGGAGAACTCTTCGCCTTCAGAGACCCTCTCGGGATAAGGCCCCTTTGTTACGGGCGTAGTGAAGATGGCAAGATTTTCGCCGTGTCATCTGAAAGCGTGGGATTGAACATCAACAATCTCCGCTACGAGTCTGAGGTAAAGCCCGGGGAATTGTTGGTGTGGTCAAAGAACGGCTTTAGGCGTGAGCAACTTGTGAAACCTGAGCGGAGGGCATTTTGCAGTTTTGAATTTGCGTATTTCGCTAGGCCAGATTCAATCTTGAATGGAGGGAACAAATCTGTATACAAGATAAGAGAAGCTTTCGGGAAAAATCTGGGTGTAGAGGACAAGGACATAACGAAGAAAATAGATGTCGTCATCTCAATCCCTGAAACTGGTGACGATGCAGCCTACGGACTACATGAACAAACAGGCATATCTTGGGAACGGGCCCTCAGGAAGCACCGCTACGTGACAGATCGCGCGTTCATCACCACACAAAAGGAGCGCGAGATGATAATTGTAAAGAAGCTGAACGTTGGCAATGAAATAAAATGGAAGAGGGTCGCGGTGACTGAGGACAGCATAGTTAGAGGCGACACTTCGCGCAGAATAATAAAAAAGATGAGGGAGGCCGGGGCCAAAGAAGTGCACATGTACATCACCTTCCCGCGGATAGTTTCCCCTTGTTTCTACGGTATCGACATGTCAACTTTTGGTGAGCTGATAGGGGCGAAACACGATGCGGCCGAAATAGCGAAGATCATAGGAGCGGACAGCGTGCACTATCAGTCAATCGAAAATTTCATCAAGGCCACAGGTCTGAAAAGGGACGAACTCTGCCTCGGCTGCTTAACCTGCCAATACCCGACTCCACTTGCGCAAAAGCTGGCTGACGAGATGAAGGTTAAATTCGAGAAGGGAGAAAAGGAATCTGGAAGAATATACGAAAGTTCGTGAAGAATTTACCTAACTCGAAATCAAGCTGAAATTTTTCCCATGTGTTTTTTGCTTCTGTTTAAGTATTCGGGGAGGGCTATATCCTCCCTGTGTCTCAGGGGGCCGTCAATTTTTCTAATTCCTTCCATAGAAATCTCTCTGGCTTTCTCTAATGTGCCGGCTATCCCAACCACAGCGACTGTTCTCGATCCCAAAGCATAATTTTCCCCGTTCCTCACTTCCATAGAGCCAGGATAGATCCTCAAGTTGTCGCCGTACTTTTCCTTTAATTTTTCAGCCCTGCTCAGATCTACTTTTTTGGGGCCCGAGTAACTCGCGTACCCACCATATTCCAGAGGAACGGCGTAAGTTACAACTGTGGCCTTATCCTCGAAATCGAGTTTCTTTAATTTACCATCCAAAATTTCGAAGCAAACTTCTACAAAATCGTTTTTCAAAATTGGCAAAATATTCATTGCTTCCGGGTCGCCCCATCTGCTGTTTATTTCAAGGACCTTTACCCCGTCTTTTGTGGTCATATAAGCCATATACAAATTTCCCCTGACCTCTGGATTTCTTTTAGTTCCCTTCAACTTCCCGTGGATCTTTTCCCCTATCTCCAAGGCTTCCCTCCAATCGCTTTTCCCCATAAATGGAAGCAAATCCCCCCTGTCCTTGTAAGATCCCATCCCGCCGGTGTTTGAGCCGAGGTCCCAGTCAAAGGCCCTCTTGTAATCCCTCACAGCAGGAGTGGGGACCAAATGCTCTCCATCTGAAACGAACTGTAGGGAGAACTCCTCTCCCTCTAACTTTTCCTCGACTATTACGGCTCCCTTTTCAAAATTTGGTGAGAAATAATCTTCGAACAGGCTTTCCCTGGATGTGAAATGGTCCCCCCAGACTCCCACTCCCTTCCCGGTTGCTGGTGCGTCGGGTTTTACAGCCACTTCGTCTCCGATCTCGTCCAACCACCCGTAGACGTCTTTTTTGACTTCGCTTTCTGAGCCATAGTCGTTAGGATTGAAGACCTTGAATCTCGGATTCGCTGATGGGATTATTCCCTCTATCAACCTCCTTTGCTCCACCTTGCTGCGCTCAATGAAATATTCGACCGTTGGGCAGATCATTTTTATTTTTGTTTCCTTTTCGATTTTGTTTCTGATTCCGTTCATGCCGGGGGCTTCAGGGCCGAGTACCCCGAAGTCTATCTCATTTTCGTGTTTCTTCGCAAATTTGGTAATGTCGCCCACATTTAGGTCTGGAATCACGACGTGTCTGCCTCCCGTCTCCTCTGCCTTTTTCATGTTGAAGGGGTTCGCCTGCTTGTCCGCTATGAATAGTTTTACATCTCGGCCGCTTCTGGAAAGAGAATCTGCCATGCAGGCAAACCTACTTCCGTAGCTTACACCCAAAATTCCGATTGCCAATTTGACACCTCTTCGGATTTCAGAACTTTTTCACCCACTCGCTCCCATGCCTGACATAAATATGTTTGTCTTGGTCGATGGCGAACATTCCATTCGACAGCATGTTTAGGGTTTCCCTGTAGGCGGGGCCGTCGCATTTCTCCTTCATGATGGCCTGCTGTTCCTTTGGAGTTCTATTCTCTACTGGTAATCCTTCTGAGACGAATAGGATGGAACCGTGGTCCGCCATTTCGTCCATTATGTGTATGGTGGACCTCGTCACTTTTTCTCCGGCCTTCATCTGGTCCCCCACAGCGTGGCTCCCTGTGTATTTTCTCTTCCCTTTTTCCGTTATCGACAAATCCGCGGGGTGCACGTTCAGAACTTTGTTTTGGAATCTGCGCAGAAACTTCTTGGTCAGAATGTACATGTAGCCCGAGCATGCGATTATGTCTGGTTCCCATTTTTTCTTGTCTATGGTCGAGAGAAGTTTTTCGTCGTAGGCCTCTCTTATTTTCATGTCCTTGACAGGGTTGTCTCCGTAGAAATCGTGGATATCCACCACTTCGACAGGTATCCCCATCTTCTTGAGCTTCTCCATCCCGGAGGCATTTTTGTCTGTGGAAATGGCGCCGACGATCTCATGCCTGCTGCCTCCAACCATGAAAGGAACGGCGCTGGCACCTCCGGAGAAGAGCACGACGATCCTCATTTTTCTGTCGCTTCTTGGTTCGTAAATGGGCCTCAAATTTTTGTTCATAAATTCACTTCACCTCAATAACATTTTTTATTGCACCTATAATCGTTACGAGTTTTTAAGGATGTAATTGTTATAAATATAACAACTAGACTGGATTCTCAAAAAATGGATTGTAATCTGATGCCCGGAAGAAAAGATCAAGATGAGGTTATCTGGCTGAGCGACGTTTTTTGGTCTTTTTAGTTCGTCTTTTTTTGGGAACTCGGGGACGAATCACGAAAAAATCAGAAGATTTATGGATTTTTAAAAATTTTCTAATGATAGATTTGGGATTTTGCTTGATTTTAATGAGAACGGGCTTGGGATTTCTCAGAGGTGAGGCCATGAACCTGATGTGAGCTAGAACGTTTTCGATGAGGTAATACACGAGTACGCCAGCGAGAACGTAAACCATCGGCGACAGCGCAACAGCGTAAAAACTGTAAAGGCTCCTGTTTCCGAGGATGTAAACAAAAACGAACCCCAAGAAAGTCATGCTGAACCAGAGGCCCGGAACGAGGTAGTTCCGGTTGATCTTGCGGGCCAAGTGAGGGGCGAAAATCAAGGCGATCAACGCCATGAGGTAAATGACCGGGGTGACCGAGGCAAAGACATCGGGATTGAGGTTCAGCGCAAATACATCCTGATTTACAAGCCATCCCCATGGCGCCGAACCGCCAGTTTTAGAGGTTATGAACCATCTGAGGCCCCCTGTGAGATCCCCAAACCATTTCTGGAAACCTAAGTTGGCTATCAGCGGAAGATTGAACAAGAACCATACCAGAAAAGGGATAACAATCGAGTAGAGAATCAATTCACCTGCTTTTTCCCTGAGAACTTGTCGAAAAGCCCGCCACCGCCTTCTGCGCCGTGCGCGGCTCCTTCTCAGTGCATCAGCCATGTAGCCGATTATCATGAATAAAAAAAGCGCACCCGCCGAGAACACCCCGGTCAGCTTGCACGAAGTCGCCAGCCCCACGGCCAGAGCGGACAGAAAATAGTTTCTCCTCATGGCGAGCCAAGCCGACAGTGTTATGAAAAACGCGGCGTATATGTCGAGCATGGCTATCGAAGACATCGCCTTAAAAATCGGATCCGTGAAAGCGAACAGGTAAACGAATAACGCGATAAATTCGTTTTTAATCAACTTCGCAACTATCAGGTACACGAGCAGTATCGTTATGGAGCCCGCTATTATCCCGGGTATCTTCCAGTTTATGGGCCCGTCTCCCAACGTGAGCATAGAAAGCCCGATGATGTACTTCGCAAGCGGCGGGTGTTCCATGTTCAGGTATTCTTCTATGCCAGCTTTGTCCGGATATCTATAGCCGCTTTGGATGATTTTCACATTCGGAAAGGCCTCGAGGACGCTTTCATAGTTCAGTTCTCCCTTGGTCGATATCGCCACGGCGGCAGTTTCGGTGTATCCCGATGCTACCACGGAGCCGTTGAACTCGCTTTTTATGAACATTTCAAAGTTCTCCATTGCGTTGTCTCTGGCATGAATGGACGAGAAAAATACAGTGTAATTATACCCGCCGTTGGGATCCACGTAAGAAGGTTGAATGCCGAACACTTCTCTTAGAACGTTTCTCGCGGAGCTGACATACCATATTTCATCCGAAACGTACCCCTGCAAGCCCTGCATTTCTGTCGCTAAGCCGAAACAGGCGTAAGTGAAAATCGAAGTGAGAACTAACGCGACCGTTACGCAGATTACCCGTTTTTTATTATTTTTTATGGTAGTTGGACGGATTATTTTTCCAGCATAAAAACAGGGTCTCATCTTTATTGGAGGAATAAGTATCCATAATCCAAGGATCACAGTTGTCAGTGCTAAGATGAAGAACGTAAAATCTATCTGAGAAGATGTAGTGGGGGGAGAATAACATAATAACAAAAGTAAGATGAATATCCCTGCAATGATGCCGATTGGCCGTTTTTTAATTTTTTCGTGTTTTGTCCCTGTTTTTATTTTCCGTTTAGTAGCGTGCATTTGTTCATCGCATCTTTTTTGGGATTGCGGGATATATTGCTATTGTTTTAAAGCCGTTTCCAAACGAAAATCTCGCTTAGAAAATAGTTCAAGATGAAACCCAAAAGTATCCCGATCGTGTTTGCGACTATCAGGTTAAAACCCACGGCCAGAAGCAGCGCGAGTGTTACATAGTTGGCGATGGAACCCAAAACCACCGAACCATTGTATTTCACCAGCTTGTACAGGAATTTCTCGCCCCTTCTTTCTTTGAAGGTCCAAAAATTGTTCAGCAGAAAGTTGCTTATTATGGAAGCTTCTATCGAAAATATCGCAGCCAAAAGCGGCAGCATATTTGCCGAAGATACGAGGAGCCACAGAATTCCGTTGTTTACAACGATCCCAGAGACGCCCACAGCCATGAACTTCAATACCCTGTATTCTGAAAGCCTCAAGAGCTGTTTTACGTAACTCAGTATCTGCTTGGAGCCCAGTTTGCTCTTTCCGGCCGCTCTGATCTCAAACGTGTATGGCACTTCGATTGTTTTTTCATATTTCCCCTTTGCGAGTATTTCGACAAGCAACTTGAATTCTTTAACATTAATGGGTACGTTTTCTATGACATGCCTTTTAAAGAGAAAGTATCCTGATTGAGTGTCCCTTACTTTTCTGGTTTGGGGTAGAAAAACGTGTGATAGCCAAAGCGCACCTTTCGACATGGCCCTCCTGAAGAAAGACCAGCCCTCAACTTTTCCACCTTCAATATACCGCGATGCTATCACGATATCCGCGCCTTCCTCGGCCTTCTCCAGCATGGTCTTTAACAATTCTGGCGGATGCTGCAGGTCGGCGTCCATTACACCTATGATTTCACCGTCAGCGGCTTTTATTCCATCGAAGATAGCCGTTCCAAGGCCAAGCTTTCCCTGCCTGTGAACGACTATCATGTTTTTGTGTTTTGATGCCAGCGTGTCAGCCAATTCTCCCGTTCCATCAGGGCTGTTGTCGTCAACTATGATTAATTCGAATCTAGAGCCTTTCAGCGAGCTGAAAATCCGTTCTACTAGTTTCTTTAAGTTTTCTCTTTCGTCGTACGTTGGGATTATGATGGAAAGCTTGCTCATATTTTTGAAAGCGTTTTGCGAACATAAAAATATTGGGCGAGGGAGGCTGTCGAATAAATCTATTTTGCGATTTACCGTAATTAGCGTTGTTATATATATAACAAAACCTTTAAATAGAGGTATTTGTTATAAATACAACAAGTGAACGATATGACAAAAATTTTGATCATTTGGGACGTGAAATCCCGAGGCTCACCCGCGACGCTGTTCTATCGGGCGCTCAGCGGCTACGATTACAAGACGAAGGCAGGGCGTAGCCACTCACCAGGGGTACTAGACGAGATACCGGAGGATGTCTGGGAGTTCGTAAACAGGAGCACCCTGCTGATCGAGGACGAGTACGCCAAGCTCGTGGAAAAAATCTTTAAAGAGTTCAGCGAGCACTTGGTTTGGCACATGTTCGAAGTCGAGAGCGAGAGGTGACGGGATGGCTGAAAAAGAATTGAAGCTGATCGTAGCGGAAAACCGGTATCAACCAGATGTTGGGAGAGGTCTGGCGAGGCTGCCCGAGAATGTCATGAAGAAACTCGATGTCAGACAGGGGGATGTGGTCGAGATAACTGGTTCTAAGCCAACAGGCGCGATAGTGGTGAATGGTTTTCCAGATGACCGCGGCTTGGATGTCGTCCGCATTGACGGCTCCATAAGGAGGAATGCTGGCACATCGATAGGCGAAAAAGTTTCCGTCAAAAAGGTCGCGATAAAGGAGGCGAAGAGCGTCACCATCGCCCCGGCTGACCCCCGAATCCAATTCATGGCGTCTGAGGAGGTAATCGGGCGTAATTTGTTTGGCAGGCCCATTGCCAAAGGAGATTTGATAACCCTGGGTTCTTCAGGAGAGCCAGTCCATCTCGGCGCAGATTCATTTATCGCGCAGTTCTTCGGCGATGTCTTCGGCGAGATGGCAACGCCGTTTGGGCTGGGCGAGGTGAAATTCGTGGTGACCGATACCTCTCCATCCGGCATCGTCCTTGTAACCGAGAATACAGATATCAAAGTACTCCAGCAGGCAGTTGAAGTTAAGGAGTTGAAGGTACCGGCTGTCACATACGAGGACATCGGAGGATTGAAGGGTGAACTCCAGCGCGTGCGTGAGATGATCGAGCTTCCGCTGAAACATCCCGAGGTCTTCGATCGCTTGGGTATCGAACCCCCGAAAGGTGTGTTGCTGCACGGCCCACCTGGCACAGGAAAGACGTTGATCGCGAGGGCGGTGGCGAACGAGTCAGGTGCGAACTTCATCTCGATAAATGGCCCGGAGATCATGAGTAAATGGTATGGGGAGTCCGAGGCTGGCTTGCGGAAAAAGTTCGAAGATGCCGAGAAAGATGCCCCATCGATAGTTTTCATAGACGAGCTTGACGCGATAGCCCCAAAGCGTGAGGAAGTCACCGGTGAGGTGGAACGGCGAGTTGTAGCGACACTTTGCACAGCACTTGATGGGTTGAAAGCTCGTGGGAAGGTAATAGTTATTGGGGCCACCAACCGCGTTAATGCCTTAGACCCAGCGATCCGCCGCCCAGGGCGCTTCGACCGCGAGATTGAGATAGGTGTCCCCGACCGTGACGGGCGCAAGGAAGTACTGCAAATTCACACCCGCGGCATGCCGCTCGCGAAGGATGTTAGCCTTGACCATTACGCGAATGTCACGCACGGCTTCGTCGGCGCAGACCTTGAGGCCCTGGCAAAGGAGGCGGCGATGAGCGCTCTGCGGCGCATTCTCCCTGAGATAAAACTTGAGGAAAAAATCATCCCATCTGAGGTGCTTGAGAAGCTGCAGGTTACAAAGGAAGACTTTGACGGCGCACTGAGAATGACCGAACCCTCAGCGATGCGTGAAGTTTTGATTGAGGTTCCCAATGTGCGCTGGGACGACGTAGGTGGTCTGGAGCAGGCAAAGCAGGAGCTGATCGAGGCTGTTGAATGGCCGATGAAGTATCCAGATGCTTTCAAGCGTGTTGGCATAGAACCCCCGCACGGTATTCTTCTATACGGCCCGCCGGGAACTGGTAAAACTATGCTTGCGCGCGCTGTGGCGACGGAGAGCGAGGCCAACTTCATCTCAATCAAAGGGCCAGAGCTTCTGAGCAAATGGGTGGGAGAATCCGAGAAGGGTGTGCGAGAAACATTCCGCAAAGCCAAGATGGCTGCTCCCGCAATAATTTTCTTCGACGAAATCGATGCGCTCGTGCCCAGACGCGGCTCTGGATTCGGGGACTCCCACACGACGGAGCGCGTGATAAGCCAGCTGCTAACCGAACTCGATGGGCTTGAGAAACTTGAAAATGTTGTCGTCATCGGTGCCACAAACCGTCCTGACTTGGTAGACCCTGCGTTACTCCGTCCAGGGCGTTTCGACAGACTGGTGATGGTTTCAGCTCCAGATGAAAAGTCTCGCCTAGAAATATTCAAAATTCACACGAAGAACATGCCGCTCGCGAAAGATGTCGATCTAAAGTTGCTCGCGAAGGAAACTAGGGGATACTCAGGGTCGGACATCGCCGCACTATGCCGTGAAGCTGCGATGCTTGTGCTACGCAAGGACATAAAGGGTAAAGAGGTCAGGATACAGCACTTCCGCGAAGCGACGAAAGAAATCAGACCCTCTCTGGCGCCCGAAACTATCAAGGAATATGAATCCTTCATCGAAAGAAAAAGCAATAGTATGACGAGAGAAGCAACTCGAATGCACTACTAACCTTTTTAAGGTCTAGTTCCAATTTAAAGCGGAGGTCATAGCTTGACGCAAATTCTCGCAAGCAGACTTAAATCAATAGGAATCATCTCCGATCGGGGCCTCCAGCTAGGCAGGCTCGACGATATATTGTTTGACGAGAATGACGGCAAAGTCCATTCCCTCATAATCAAACCAATCACAAAGGAAACTCTGGAAGGTGTACCTCGGGATTCAAGCGGGAATGCATTGATCCCATTCAAAGCTGTGATGTCAATCCGCGATTTCATCGTGGTTAACGAACGTGTTTTGGCGATTCAGCAGCTAAAAGCGCAACCCAAACCCGCACAGCCCGCCCAGACTCTGCCACCCACCCAGGCTCTGCCGCCTACCTCACCATCCGAAGAATAGCCTTGCCGCCAGCTCCTCGGGCAAACCCGCCGCTTTTATTTTCCCAGCCGTGTCCTCCACGTTGTACTCCGTCCGCTTGTAACTTACCTCGATCTCCTTGTCCAATGTTAGGACCGCATAGCTGGCTCGGGGATCGCGATCTCGAGGCTGCCCCACGCTTCCCGGGTTGACGATGAGCTTCCCCATTATCATGCGCTTCATGGGCACGTGGGTATGGCCCAGCACCACGATCTCCGCGTCCGCATCTTCCAAGATTTTGGCGAGTTCTCGGTTCGGGTAGTCCAGAAAAACGTATTCGTTAAGAGGGTCGCGGGGGCTCCCATGTGCTACGTAGAGCCTCTGTTTTAGGGTGAGCTCGAGATGCGTGGGGAGGTTCGACAAGAATTTTAGATTTTCCCCGCTCAAGTGATCGGCAGTCCAGAGCGCCGCCTGTGCCGCGAGTGAATTGAAACCCCGTACGTCACGCGTCACCGCCGCGTAATCATGATTTCCCATCACCACCTGTACGTGCTTCGACCTCGCGAGGTTGACCACCTCGTTTGGCTCGGCGGCGTAGCCCACTAGGTCACCGACGCAGATAATCTGATCAACGCGGGGCATGTCCTTAAGTACAGCTTTAAAAGCGGCGAGGTTTGAATGGGGGTCGGCGATCAAGCCAATTTTCATAAGTTTCACCAAGGCAAACATGATTATTTGGATATAAAACTAAATAACGTGGATTAGGTGACATGCGTAATCGTCTTCGCCTCAAGCAAGGGTGGCGCAGGTAAGACAACCGCGGTGGCAAACATTGGAGTAGCGATGGCCCAGCTTGGACATAAGGTGGTGCTTTTGGATGCGGATTTGATGATGGCGAATCTTGGGCTCATGCTGGGCTTGGAAGAACAGAAGGTAACTCTACGTGATGTGCTGGCGGAGGAGGCCGAGCTTTCAGAGGTGATTTTCAGCGGCCCCGAAGGAGTAAAGGTCGTGCCTTCAGGGATATCGCTGGAAGGCATCCAGCGGGCGAAGCTTGAGCGCCTCAAAAAAGTGGTAGATGAGCTGGCCAAAAAGTTCAAATTTCTATTGATTGATGCTCCCTCAGGCTTAGAGCAGGACGCGATAGCGGCTCTGACAATGGCGCAAAAGTTGATTCTTGTAGTCGTACCTGATATCGCTTCCATATCGAATGCTTTCAAGACGAAGCTTATCGCGGAGCGGTTGAATGTAAAACCAATTGGAGTAGTCGTTAATCGAGTTACTGGCGGGGACTTTGACATCGCGCCTGATGAAATTAAGTCAGCGCTGGAGCTACCGGTTTTAGCGACCATTCCAGAAGACCCAGAGGTGAGACGTTCCGTGGCATTGGGAGAACCGGTCGTCACCCATAGCCCAAAATCCCGGTCCGCGAGGGAGTTCAAGAAGCTCGCCGCGACGCTCGCCAAAGTCAGCGACGCAGGCTAAGGATACTTTCTATAGCTTCGGCGGCGCCTTTTCCGTAAGGCGAGTTTGTCACATGGGTGCACACGCGTTTCACTTCATCCGCTGAGTTTGCCACGGCGAAACTTATCCCAGCCACACTCAACATCTCGATGTCATTTGGGCCATCACCGATTGCGGCTATTTCGGCCATCGGCACTCGGCTTATCGATGAAACTTTGCGAAGAGCATTTCCCTTGTTAACTTCCGGACTCTTGATCTGGATTGCGAATCCCGAATCAACCGCGACAAGTGAGAACCCCTCGCGCTGGAGGACTTTTCTGACATCTTCAACGGAGACCGTGCGCTTAAGCGTCAGGCCCGTAAGGCGCTCGGCTGAACTCCTAGTTTGTTCCAATGGGCCGAAGGTCCGTTCAAGCGCAGCCAGCCCACGGTCGGCCTCCAGTCGATTGCCCAAAACATGTTTTTCTCCAGTCGATCTGTCAAACACGATTCCACCGTCTTCCACTATCAGAGGGCCTGAGGTCCCCAGCATGATCGAAGCAGCCTCTGCAAAAGTCAGCACATTTCCTGTCGCGAGTACCACTGGGAGTCCAGAGGCCTCGGCTTTTCGGACAGCCTCGGCCGCTGTCAGGTCCAGTTTTCGATCCCCGAATGTCAGGGTGCCATCAATATCAATGGCGACAAGCTGAATCAAAATTTTCACCCGTTCAGTCTCTTATTCCCTGCTCGGTGACTGTGAACACGACCTCCCTTTCAGGGAGATTCGGGCTGTCGAAAATCCGCGCGATCCTTTTCGGTGGTTTGGACTTTCTGAGGTAGATGCGGGTCGTGGCCGAGTGAGCGAGCACATGCCCTCCAATGGGTCGAGTTGGGTCCCCGAAAAAGATGTCTGGCCTGGCCATCACCTGATTCGTCACGAAAATGGCCAAGTCATGCAGGTCTGCTATCCGATGCAGGGTCATGAGGTGACGGTTCAGCTTCTGCTGTCGGTCGGCCAGCATCCCTCTCCCCGTGAACTCCGCCCTGAAATGAGCGGTGAGGGAGTCTATCAGTATCAGTCGCACATTCTCCTCGTCAACCATTTTTTCCGCTTTTTCGGCTATCAGGAGCTGCTGGTCCGTGTTGTACGACCTTATGTAGTAAATGTTTTGGAGGACCTTTACAGGATCCAAGCCCATGCCCATCGCCATGTCGCGGATTCTCTCAGGCCTGAAGGTGTTCTCGGTATCTACGTAGATCGCCTTCGCTTCAAGCCCTTTTTGTTCGAGGGGTAACTGAACGTTCACACATAGCTGGTGCGCGAGCTGAGTTTTCCCTGACCCGAACTCGCCAAACGCTTCGGTCACGGCCTGCGTCTCGACGCCCCCGCCGAGCAGATCGTCGAACTGTGGGCTGCCGGTGGTTATCAGCCCTATCTTCTCCCGACGCTCAAGAACCTTGTCAGCAGTTACAAAAAGACCGATCTCAGCGGCCTCTCTGGCAGCAGAGATTATTTTTTTCGCCTGCGCTTCACCAATCTCCGCGACATCGCGAAGCTCGGCCACTGTGGCCACCGCGAGCGATTCAATCGCGTTGTAACCAGCTTCTCGAAGTTTTTGAGCTGTAGCTTCGCCAACCCCAGGCAGGGACTCGAGTGTCTTTTTGCTCTCCTCGGTCAACTTATGCCCCCATTATAAATTTTCATGTCTTCTCTTTTAACTTTTCAAGCATGAATCTTACCTCTTGCTTTGGGTCCGGGGTCTGCACCTCAGAACCCCTGAGTTCAAGCTGGTTGAAATATTTGTCCTGCCTTGTTGTTCCAGTTGTCACCAGCTCCCTACCGACCAGATTCAACTTGTCGTAAAATTCGGCGAGGTCAGGTATGCTCTTGAACAAGTCAAATATCTGTTTTGCGTCCATGCCAAGCAGTTGCTCCGCAACCTTGCCGAACAAGACGACGCGAATGTTGTCAGTGCCATCGTCCAAAAGGAAGCTGAGTATCACACGGTGTTCTGGCGTCACGACTTTTCCACACTCCTCGCAAAACAGACTCGTATCAACGCT
>Ga0315280_10002574_pt1 | contig 29256 bp, 32 predicted proteins | sample YL17G06_40_MG_FD_203697 | JGI IMG/M metagenome (GOLD analysis project Ga0315280, IMG submission 203697) | Sediment microbial communities from Yellowstone Lake, YNP, Wyoming, USA - YL17G06_40 | ecosystem: Environmental > Aquatic > Freshwater > Lake > Sediment | place: USA: Wyoming | collected... | reverse complement strand
ATCCTCCGATCAAATCTGTTGTTGTCATTTGTTCGTCACCGTTAATCCATACAGTGGGTCTTCTCAGCTCCTTTGCAACTTGCATCGCTAGCGTTGTTTTTCCGCAACCTGTTGGTCCTACTATGTGAGGAGAGTATCCAGCGCTTATCCACAGTTTGACTCTGTCCTTTAATCTTCTAACATGCTCTGTCTCAACAAAATTTTCAACCGCTGGTACCAAGAATTCTGTTTCTATTCGCCCGATTAATAATTCTGCGGCGCATTCTTCGCTTTTCTGACGTGGAGATCGTTCTTCTGCCGTTTCATGAAGTCTCTTTCCTCTAACTACTCTTTTATGTGAAGCTTCATATCTCATCTTCCAGAAGCACCCTCTTGGTCAGAGATGCTAGGACCCGCTCACTTAAGGTATATTCAAGAAGTTGATACGAATCTTGTGTCAGAAATTGAAAACCATGTTTGCGAGACACAACTGCGAAAACAGCCTTTCAGAATTGAGGATGCAGCTAACACGAATTCCCTCAGGATCTATCGGGATTCTGTTCTGAAGTATTTTAAATAAAAAAATGATTTTGTGAAACTGTTATATCTTCTTCCTATTGGCGCCATCCTTTATATACATCGCACGAATCGTTTGTGGACGAATAGCAACAGATAGATATTGTAATCTCCCCATCAATTGCCTATACCACTTTTGTTTCATCTCTCTTTCTTTAGCACGAAGAAGATTTTTCGATTTCGTAGTAGAGATTTTCATCGCCTCCAAATTGTCTAAATCCAACATGAAATTTTAGTTAATGAAAGAAGAAAAGGGGAGTGCGCTTATCCGTAGAAGCTCTTTACGTATTCTATGTTTTCGTTCATCTGTTCCCTTACGCTCGCATTGAGTTCCCTTACGCTTGCATTGAAGGCAGTAGCGGCTTCTATGTTTTCGTTCATCTGTTCCCTTACGCCTGCATTGAAGGCAGTAATGGCTTCTTTCTGTTTCTTTGCATGGTTAAGGGTATTTTCATATAGACTGCAAACACTTGTATTGAAGTTAACAATGGCGGCGTCGTTTGTCTTCGCCTGATCGTTTATACTTGCTATTATCCCTTTAACAGTTGAGGACCGTCTCTCTATTGGCCTTTCTTTCATTGGCATAGCGGTCCTTCGCTTGCGATCTTCCTTGAATGTCTTCCTTACAGGCTTGGCTGCTACTCGTGCAGGCTTTGCCGTTTTCTCTTCTTTTTTCTCTTCTTTAGACATTTGTTTTTACTCCTAACGTCCTTTTATACTCCTATATTGGCTAAATGTCCCTGACTGTTTATGCGCTTGCAGGCACTCCGATGGCTGCTTGTTCTATCTTCGTGATCTCTTCAGCGTAGTGTAGGAATGTGTCCACTGACGCAACTACCACTCTAGCCTCAATGGTCAAGATTTCGATACCAACCACTGACGCTCTAGCCCACAGGTCAACGACTATTCCCTTGTCAAGTACTCTGTCAAGAACTTCAGCCAGACTCGAAACACCTGGACTTTGTGTTACCATTTTTCTATCACCTCAATTTGATTGTAAGAACGTAGTACAGTATCTTACTATTTAAGATATATTCAACAGAATGTAACTGATTTCGTATCGAAAAACGATATAGAGACGCATTACAACCAGCAGAATATTCCCGATCACGAAATACGCCTTATACCTGCTCTTTGGAATGATTACACATAGTTACCAAAATCATGGATAGGACAATGTCTGTCTTATTGCACTTAATTCGAAACAAAATCTGGACTAGATTCCGAAACCGCCACTCCATATAAAGGTGAACACTCAATGTGGTTGATCTGTGGAACAACTCTCGGAAGAGGAAAAAACAAACTCCTAGTTAGAGGTATCGAGGGAGCTGAATGGATTTTTTGTCCCATAGTCAAAAGCTCGAAAGGAGGCAGAGTCAGCACAAACAGTTGCCAGGGATGCAGACACTTCATCCGCTTTGAACAAACCTATATTCCTCAAACGCACATAATGAAGAAAACCTTTTTTATAAAAACAACGTCGCCAAAAGAAACCTTCCATATCGCAAGAACATTGAACAGATCAAGGGCTACGCATCCAAGTTTCACGTTACTCCCCCATATGCCTAGCTTGATAGAGAAAAAACCACCACTCGTCGACATCTTTGAAGAGGGAGACTACCTGAGAGTTTTAGCAGAGCTACAAAGTATAGATGAGAAAGACATCAGCATAGAAACAGATGGAAGCACCATAACGATAACGGCGGGAAATGAAACCAAAAAGTATTCACAAGTAGTCAGACTTCCAACGCACATCAAAAAAGGCCCAATAGAGTTCACTCACAAAAACAACATTCTGCAGGTAAGATTGAAAAAGCTGCGCGATGCAAAGTGTACATGAGACAACATTCAACGGTTACGTGTTGGCAGTAGCCCAGTTGCAAGCTTATTTATTGCATCTGTTAGCTTGCGAAGACCTGCCTCCACATCCCCGCTTGACACATGTAATATGATTTGAGAAACCTCTTTCCTCAACGACGTGACCCTGTAACAGTTTTCACAATTCCAATTTCCTCTCTCAAAATCCGCACATGACAGAAGAGAATCAGCTACTCTCATCAATTCATTCGCCTTAGCCACCTTTGTGGCCACGTCTCTGGCTCTGTTTATTTCTTCATTTAACCGTTTAATTTCCCGTTCTGTCTGCAGATATTTGGAACAACTCATCTTTTGAGGACGCTCATCAACTTTGAAACCTTTCGGGTCTATGGCTATATCTATGCCGACAGAACCACAGATTCTATAATATTTTCTCGCCGCCCCTAGAGGGTTCCTTCTCCAGAAACTCTCTATCAGACTCGTCTTCTCGAGAACTGCCAGGTGTTTAAGAATAGCTGGTTGCGTAACGTCTAGCTTTTTAGCTATTTGAGATATATACTGAGGCTCCTCGGAGAGAAGCGCGAGTATTCTTCTCCTGGTATCATTTCCTATCACTTCAAGGACTTTGCCCATGGACCTCATTGTTGTGCACTTCACAGATACATATTCAGTTACTGAAATAATGTTTATATACCTTGTGTTATAAACTAAGAGTTAATAACGAGGCGAATTCACATGTCGGAGAATGCGCAGAAACCCAGCATCCTAATGCTCAGGGCCACTGAAGCATCACAAAGAGATTTCGGTCGAGGACTAGCAAGAATAGACCCAGAAGACATGAAAAAAGCTAACGCTGAGACCGGAGACGTCATTCTAATTACTGGAAAGAAGAGAACAGCCGCCAAGGTTATGCCAGCATACCCAGAAAACCGAGGCAAAGGACTCATTCAGATCGACGGAATAACGAGAACCAACGCACTTGTCGGGATTGACGACAAAGTCTATGTCGAGAAGGTGGAAGTGGAAAAGGCGGAAACAGTTGTCCTTGCACCTCTAGACCAGACTCAGTCTTGGCTTAGAGGGAAACCGTATGCAGAACATGCTAGGAAACTTTTGGAAGGCCTGCCACTAGTTGAAGGAGACCAAATCAGGCTTAGCCTATTGGGAGCAAGCGCCTCTTTTCTCGTAACACAATTGAAGCCAAAGAGCATGGCTGTCATAGTTTACCCTACAACAGAAATAACAATACAAGAAAAGGCTGTTGAAACTGGGAGGAAAATAGGCATCACATATGAAGATATAGGTGGACTCCGCGAACAGATCCAAAGAATAAGAGAGATGATAGAACTTCCACTGCGACATCCGGAGGTTTTCGACAGACTAGGCATAGAACCACCCAAAGGCGTGTTGCTACACGGACCCCCAGGAACCGGAAAAACCCTGATAGCCAAAGCCGCAGCAAACGAGACCTTCGCCACATTCATAAGCTTAAGCGGCGCTGAGATCCACGGCAAATACTACGGAGAATCAGAAGCCAGAGTAAGAGAAATCTTTAGTGAGGCCGAGCAAAACAAACCATGCATCATCTTCATAGACGAAATTGACGCCATAGCCCCGAAAAGGGAAGAAGTACACGGAGAAGTCGAGAAAAGAGTGGTCTCCCAACTCCTGTCACTAATGGACGGGCTAGAACCAAGGGGACAGATAATAGTAATCGGAGCCACAAACCGACCAAACGCCCTCGACCCCGCCATCAGAAGAGCCGGAAGATTCGACCGAGAAATAGAGATAGGGGTACCCAACAGGGCCGGAAGATTCGAAATCCTTCAAATCCACACCCGAGGAATGCCCCTGACCGGGGATGTAGACCTACAAAAACTTGCCGACATAACCCACGGATTCACTGGCGCCGACATAACAGAACTATGCAAAGAAGCAGCTATGAAAGCCCTACGAAGAATCTTGCCCGAAATAGATTTTGAAGCAGACCACATACCAATAGAGGTGCTCAACAAACTCGTAGTAACCATGAACGACTTCCTGGACGCCTTGAGATTTGTAGAACCCTCAGCCATGAGAGAAGTGCTCGTCCAAACACCCAACATCAAATGGGAGGACATAGGAGGACTCGAAGAAACAAAACAGGCGCTAAGGGAAGCCATTGAATGGCCGTTGAAGTACCCCAAGCTGTTCGAAGAAGCCGGAGCCAAACCTCCAAAGGGCATAATGCTCCACGGACCTCCTGGCTCGGGCAAAACCCTCCTAGCCAAAGCCGTGGCCAACGAAAGCGGAGTAAACTTCATCAGCGTTAAGGGTCCAGAACTTATGAGCAAGTTTGTGGGCGAATCAGAGAAAGGAGTAAGAGAAACCTTCAAAAGAGCAAAACAAACAGCGCCCTGCATCATATTTTTCGACGAAATCGACGCTCTGGCCCCAACACGTGGAACCGGAACAACGGATTCCCATGTTTCTGAACGGGTCATAAGCCAACTCCTCACGGAAATGGATGGCCTTGAAGAACTCCGCGGAGTCATGATTCTAGCCGCAACAAACCGAGCAGACCTAATCGACCCAGCCCTGCTAAGAGCCGGAAGATTTGACCAGATTCTCCACGTTCCACCACCAGATCAAGAGGCAAGATTAGAGATCTTCAAAATCCACACCAAGAAAAACCCTCTTGTTAAGAACGTTTCCTTAAAAAAGCTCGCCGCAGAAACCGAGGGATACAATGGATCGGATATAGAAGCAATCTGCAGAGAAGCCACAATGCTAGCCATCAGAAAACACATAAAAAACAACAAAGAGCCAGAAGCAAGTGAAAAATCTCCTAAACTCCAAGTAACCATGGAAGACTTTGAACAAGCAATTAAGAGGATCAAAGAACAACAAAAGAACAAAAATGAAACAGAAGAAACGATTCTATGAAAAATGTAAACATCCTGAAAGACAACGAATCAGTCGAAGATTGGATCAATCAAACACTTAGGAAAATCCATAGAAAAATGGTAGAATCATTTAACGTCGATTTCACATACTTTAGAGACATCAAAATAATCAAACAGCCAGACATTTTCAAACAACTAACCCAACGCATGCGGAACAACCTCAAAGAAAACGGCATAGTATACAGTGACAACCAGTGGAAACAAATCTGTGAAATCCTTTCAAAAAGCCAAGTCACAGGTTTCTTCGAAGGCTTCGCATTTTACAACCCGAAAGATGAAGTCTTGTACATGAACGAAGAAATGATAAGAAACCATCCGCAAAAAATGATTTCAGTATGCGCCCATGAGCTCTCAGAGAAACTTCTCTCAACCTACCTTTCATCATCCCTGGAAACGCCTATACAAGCCCTAGTCAAAATGTACACTGAACCCAAGAAGACGGACAATGCAAAGAAGCTCTGTGAGCTTATGGATACGTACACAGGCATCGTTTTCAAGAGTGTTTTCAAGGAAGGGTGCTGCGAGGCAATAGCGCTTCAAACCTTGCGTATCATGGGCTACGAAATAGAAGTAGCATCCTTGGAAAAGGAGTTACAGATAGGGCACTCAAAATGCATAAACCTTCTCTTGGATGTAGACAACGCAAGAAGAAGTCAAGAGGGCATAAGAAAAGTTCGAATGCGCCCAGCCTATGAAAGATGCATGGCCCCAGTGGATGAAAGGAAACTCATCAAAATCCTCAAATGGTCCCAGATAATTAAAGGGGTCTCATACTACTTAGGCTATCCACTTGCAAGGGCTGTTCTGGAGAAATATGGAGTTAAAGGAGTAAAGCTTGCTCTAGAAAAACACCCGCCGACTGAAGCCCAATATTTCGCCAACCCACAAGCGTATCTAACTCAATTAGAAAAACTGACGGCAGTTATCCAACAAAGGAAGTGAAGAAATGATGGAAAAAGAAGAAAAAGAGAAAATCGAAGCAGAAAAAGACTTGGAACAACTCAAGAAAGAGATCGAACAAAAAGGAAAAGAAATCGAACAACTGAAGAAAACAGTAGAAGAGATGGGAACACAAATTCAGGGAAAAGAAAAAACTGCCGAAGCAGTAGAGCTGGGCAAAATATTCAACGATGTTTCAGGATTGCTCGACGTTGGTTTCAATATATTCGGTACAGCAGGCAAAATCCAGGGAGGAAAATCTGAAGGCAAAGGACTGGTTGGGCTAATCGACGATCTGGCCAGACTCGCAGAAAAATCTGAGACGTACCAAAAAAGAATTAACCTCGGGAAAAAGGGAGTAATCGACTTCCGTGTAAGCTCTCGCCCCATAAAAGGATCTTACACAACAAAGCCAACGAGCCCCTTGAAGATAAGTAAACCTAAGAGCAAAACACCATCCACAAGCATACCGATACCTCCCACAACTCCCTCAATAGAGGAAAAAGAGCCAATCGTCGACGTCTTCGAAGATGGAGACTACATAAACATTATGGCAGAGTTGCCTGGCATCGAAGAAAAAGACGTAAACTTGAAGATAGAGGACGATGCCGTAACAATAAACGTCGAAACTCCAACGAAAAAATACTACAAAGAAGCAAAACTTCCAACATCTGTCGAAAAGAACTCTGCTGAATCCAAATATAGGAACGGCATTCTGGAAGTTAAGCTGAAGAAAGCAAAGGACACCGGAGAAAAAGATGAATAAAATAAGTGAATAAAGCATGACACTCTCCATTTCAAAGTCACGGGCAAGCCCAAAATACAAAATTAAAGGGAGACTCTGGTAGGGTTGAACGAAACTGCACGGCCGGACTTTATTAAGACTTTCCACAGCATCGGAAACAACGTTGTGGATACCTACGGGAATCTGATTAACTGCACCAGCGTAAACGACGACACCGGGTCTCCCTTCTGGTACTTCGGGCCTTCACCGCCTGATGAAGCCATCCTGCAGGAAACAGTAAACCTTGCTATCAATGCAAAAACAATAATTAGCTCATAGCAGCAGTTCCCAAAACACGGTGCAGACCATCTGGTTGGCGATGAGCGCGCGCACAAACACGCGCCCGAAGCATTTTGACAGGCCAGAGTTCAGTTTCCGCTAAACTGCTTTGTGTCTGTGATAGCCTTTTACGTGGACTGTTTTTGTCTTGTTTCCAGGTTTCCTTCGCAAATATGGTCGAATTCTCGGTGTCACTATATCACCACCGATCACACGTAAAGAGCTGTTTGTAGAAAAAGATTATGAACCGTCGTTTCATATCCACAATCCGTAGCACAGCTATGCTCAAAGTCAATTCTCAATGATCGACTTGACCGCATTCGTTTGAGGCGAAAAGTTCCTAACCATCACTCTAGATTTCTTTATGCTCACAATATATTCAGCGGAGAGTGGCAAGTTGCATCATGGGCACGCAAGAGAGAAATTCACGGCTCGAAACAGCGATCGGCTACGTTCTACTACTGAAAATGATGAACAACAAGGCAAGAACGCCAGCTCCTGAGACGCGCACTCTTGAAGATTCAACATGAAAATACCGCAACCGCCACTAACAATACCATCCTCATACCCAAGAAAGACCAAACCACGGTACTGTGTGTGCTGAAAACCTAGGGGGGAGGGGGTAGGTCTTTTTTGGCTGTTTTTCAACCAAAAATCATGTTGAACAGTCCATACCGTAGGCCTACACTTACATGTCAACCACATCGCAAAGACGCGTCACTGCCTAGTGGTTACGTCGTTCTGCTGTCCAATAGGCTTTCTTCTCACCATTGCCAGTGACGATTAGTTCCTTCTTGAAGATAGGAGCCTCTTTCTTGTATCTTTCAACAGCTTCTTCCAAGACAGGAAAAACCTGTTCACGATGAGAACCTGCAACCAAAACGTACACCAAATCCTCGCCAACGTCGAATTCACCTAACAAATGATGAATTTGAACGTCCACGATGCCGGGCTTCTTCTTCAAGTCATTGCAGATTTGCTCGAGCACTTCGTCTGCCTTCTCTTCATAGGCTTCCAGCTGCAATTTCTCAACTTTTTCCCCTTTCAGGGTTTGACCGCGCGCTACGCCGACAAAAAAAGCTAGGGCCCCAGCCTTCCCAAAATCGCGTTGTCTCTTAACTCTGTTTATCACGTCTGTGAGCGAGAAGGTTCCCTTTTCATGTACTCCAGCTTTCTTTGTCAAGCCTGACACCACGATAAAGAACAGTTAGTTGACCGCTTGATAAATACTCCAGCCGGGCGGATCAAATTTCTTTCACATATTTCCGCATGTCCTCGAGGGCGGCTGAAGGGATGGGCAGATCCTTCATGGTGAGCAGGCCAGCAGGTGCATTGATCACCTTTGGAATTGAATTGACGATCATTGCGATTGTTCCCAGGTCGCCGTGTACGCATGGACTGATTTTCTGTCGGATTTCGGGAACGCCCTTGATCATAACTGAATCGTATTCTTCTTCAGCACCTATGTAGGCCTGAAAATCCAAGAGTACGATTTCTTTGCCCCGCATCATACCCTTCGCTTTCTGTTTAAGACCGGCCACTTTTCCTGCGTCAACCCTGATGTCTTTGCTTTGAACAAGTTTCTTGGCAACGACGGGCTCTACTGGTTCAACAGCTATCTTGTCGAGTTTCCATGCTAAGGCATCTGCAATCATGGCGATTGACTGTTCAAGCCCCACATGCCCGGTGATCTCTTTGTCTTTCATTTTCTGCCTGAATGCTTCGACCGACAAGCCTGCGCCTATCTTTTTCTGGAACGGCAAACGTCTGGTAGCTGCGTTCATCACTCTTGTTGCCTCAATTTTCTCCACCTTCTTACAGGGTCCCGTTAGCGTAATTACAAGCGTGTCCATCAAATAACCAGGGTTAATTCCAGTCCCCAACACCGCTACGTCATGCTTTCTGGCCAAGGCATCTAGCTTTTCTGCAAGCTTGGGTTCCGAAACGTATGGGTACGACAATTCCTCGCATGTTGACACGACGTTGACTCCATGTTCCACAATGGAGGCTATCTGAGAATACGTGTCCTTCAGATAGGATGATGTTGCATGCACTGCAATGTCCGCTTTCACTTTTGCAAGCGCGGAATCCAAGTCACCAGAAACCTTGACACCGACTTTCTTTCCCAACCCCAAGACATCGCCCAAGTCCTTGCCGACCTTGTTTCTATCAACGTCAACCGCCCCGACTATCTCGACTCCTTCTTTTTCAAGCAAGGATTTCGCGATCATACCGCCGACGACCCCGACTCCATAGGCTAACACTCTTATCTTTTCCAAGGTGGTCGTTTTCTCCTCTTTGGTTCGTGCTTTACTTTGTTTCATAATATAAACTTGCTTGGAGCATCTTGCAACTTGAATGTATGGTCAAAACCTTTACATTTGTAAACTTTTATATCTTGCCTAGCGGCAGTAGTCAAGAGGGCTTACAAGTTGGAGCGCTCAACCAACATCGTCAAGGAAATCCACGAAAAAATCTTGGACGTGGAGAAACTCAAAAACTGCTTTGAATGCGGCATCTGCACAGCCAGCTGTTCCATGACTGAAATGCTGGGAAACGATTACAGCCCCAGAAGACTTCTCGAGGACATCTATTCAAACCCCGAAGAAGTCTTGGCCTCAGAAGCAATCTGGTTCTGTGCATGGTGCTACAGATGCCATGACCGTTGCCCACAAGCCTTGGACCTGCCGGAAATATTCTTGTTCATGCGGTCAGCCGCCGCAAAGCGCGGGCGCATGCAGGGTTTTGACAAAGCCCTCCAGAAGATTGTCAAGAATGTTCCTCTCCCACTTGTCACAACTGTGGTTTGTTTCCATCCAGAACGCGCCAGTTTGAAGACTGATGAAATTTTGGATAGAATTGAACAAATGCGCGAAGAGCAAGTCAAATCAAAGAAAAAGGAGAAAAGTGGAAAATCTTCCAAAGAGAAAATCGCGGTTATCGGTTCGGGACCTGCAGGATTGACAGCGGCATATGAACTTGGAAAGAAAGGATACGACGTCACAGTTTTTGAAGCCCTTTCAGAAGCAGGCGGGATGCTGAGAAAAGGCATACCTGAAAAACGCTTGCCAAAACAGGTCGTTGCAAAGGAAATCCAATTCATAAAGGATTTAGGCGTAGAAATCAAAACAGGCATCAAAATTGGCAAAGACTTGCATTTTGAGAACTTGAAGAAGGAAGGGTTCAAAGCCGTTTTCATCGGAGCAGGAGCTCATAAGAGCCATCAGTTAAAAATTGAAGGCTCAGAACTGAAAGGAGTAACACATGCCCTTGACTTTCTATGGGATGCTAACACGGGCAAGAAAGTCGACGTTGGAAAGAATGTTGTGGTCATCGGCGGCGGAAACGTTGCGGTAGACGCAGCACGAACTGCCCGCTGTCTCGGAGCAAATGAAGTGACCATATTATACCGCAGATCGAAGGATGAGATGCCGGCGAATCTGCGTGAAGTTCAAGAAGCAGAACATGAGGGAGTGAAAATCGAGTTTCTCGTGTCACCCAAGAGAGTGTTGGGTGAAAGCGGGAAGGTTACTGGAATTGAATGTGTCCGTATGCAGTTGGGCGAACCAGACGAGACCGGGCGGAAGAAGGCGAGTCCAGTGGAAGGTTCAGATTTCAAACGAGAGACAGACATGGTTATTCTGGCAATAGGTGAATCTCCAGACTTGGGATTTTTGCCTCAAGATATTGAATTAAACGAAGATGGAACGTTGTGGGTTAACCCCGTAACATTGGAGACAAGTATGCCAGGAGTTTTCGGAGGCGGGGATGCTGTAAGCGGACCAGCTTCGGTGATAGAGGCGATCCGTGACGGAAAACGCGCGGCAGAAGCGATTGAAAACTACGTGAAATCTTCGAAGGAAGGATGAGACGATGGCAGAAAACAAAGAGAATAAACCACAACCGAAACAGCAAGAGGAACCAAGGATAGGAGTCTACGTCTGCCACTGCGGGTTGAACATAGCGGGTTCTGTCGATTGTGCTGACGTCGCCAAATATGCTGCTACTCTGCCACATGTTGTCCTTGCCCAAGATAACCGTTACACGTGTTCAGACCAAGGCCAAGCAGGAATCAAAAACGACATCAAGGAACACAAACTCAACCGAGTGGTTGTCGCATCATGCTCTCCAAGACTCCACGAACCAACCTTCAGGAAAGCATGCGAAGACGCTGGCTTGAACAAGTACCTCTTCGAAATGGCCAACATACGCGAACACTGCAGTTGGGTTCACCTTCACGACCGCAAAGCAGCCACTGAAAAAGCAAAAGACCTCGTGAAAATGGCGGTGGCCAAAGCTGCTTTGCTTCAAGCTGCAGAAGAAACTGAAGTCCCCATCACCCGAAAAGCACTGGTCATAGGCGGAGGAGTGGCAGGCATACAAGCCGCACTGGACCTTGCAGACACAGGTTACAAGGTATACATGGTTGAGAAAGAACCCAGCATAGGCGGAATGATGGCGCGCATAGACAAGACTTTTCCAACCATGGACTGCTCGATATGTATCCTTGCACCGAAAATGTCCGATGTGGGCCATCACCCAAATATTGAGTTGCTGACAAACAGTGAAGTCTCTGAGGTGAAAGGCTACATCGGCAACTTCCGCGTGAAGGTGCTGAAAAAACCGCGTTATGTCACGAAAGATTGTTCAGCATGCGACGAATGTGCGAAAGTGTGTCCGATCGTGGCGCCAAACGAGTTCGACGTTGGGTTAGCAACAAGGCATGGAATTTATACTCCGTTTGCTCAGGCAGTGCCGTCCACGTATATTATTGACATGAACCTTTGTCTCAACAAGGAAGGTATAATCACCTGCGACAAATGCATAAAAGCCTGCGAGAGGCAAGCGATCAAATTCGAGATGAAGCCGGAAATAGAGGAAATCGACGTAGGGACAATAGTGGTTGCAACCGGCGCGGACGTTTTCGATCCTTCAGTCCTGCCCAATTATGGTTACGGCAAATATCCAAATGTCATCACGTCACTCGAATTTGAGAGGTTGATTAACGCGGGCGGTCCATCGGGCGGACACCTGCTAAGACTAAGTGACAAACAGATTCCGAAGCGTGTAGCATTCGTTCAATGCGTAGGCTCACGTTCAGACAGGGCTGGAAAGCTGTATTGTAGCAATGTCTGCTGCATGAACACCATCAAAGACAGCTTGCTCATCAAAGAGCACTGGCCAGACACCGAGATCTACGTGTTTTATGTTGACATAAGAGCGTTTGGAAAGGGCTTTGAAGACCTGTATAAACGGGCTAGAAAAGAAGGCGTCGTCTTCATTCGCGGACTGCCAGCAGAGATAAAGGAGGACAGGAAGACCCGCAACCTTTGGCTTATTGGAGAAAACACGCTGAAAAATGAAATTTACAAGATAAGTGCCGACATGGCAATTCTTTCTATAGGACTGGAATCCAGAAAAGACAGCGAAATTATACAGCGCCTGTTGACACTGTCAAGAAATCAAGATGGATTCTTCCTGGAAGCTCATCCTAAACTGAGACCCGTAGACGCTGCCACGGGCGGAATCTTTTTCGCAGGTTGCGCCGAAGGTCCCAAGGACATTAAGGACAGTGTAACACAGGCAAGCGCGGCGGCTGGACGTGCAGGCATTTTAATGGCTCAAGGAAAGGTTACCGTTGAAGCCATAACGCCCTTGCTTTTTCCGGAAAAATGCAAAGCCTGCGGATTATGCGTCAAGGTTTGTCCTTACAATGCGATTACTCTTGATAAAGAAAAGAAACGGATCGAAATCATTGAAGCAGCGTGTGGCGGATGCGGAACATGTGCCGCCGAGTGTGCGTTCGGTGCGCTTACACAAAACCACTTTACAGATGACCAAATTATCGCGGAGATAGACGCAATAACAGAGCAAGATGCGGACAAGAAGGTTGTAGCTTTCTGCTGTAACTGGTGTTCTTATGCCGGTGCCGACTTTGCAGGAGTCAGTAGGATGCAGTACCCGCCACATGCTCGCATTATCAGGACAATGTGTTCTGGACGTGTTTCTCAGAAGTTCATTGAAAGAGCCTTTGCAAGAGGTGCTGCTGCAGTTTTGGTGAGCGGTTGTCATATTGGAGACTGTCACTACATAAACGCCAACGTCCAAACACAGAAACGTGTGGAGCGAATGTGGAAGAAGATGGAACAAAACGGATTGAACAAAGAGAGACTGCAGCTTTTGTGGGCCTCGGCTGCGGAAGGAGAAAAGTTTGCATCCAAAATGCGTGAGATGAAAACTATAGTTGAGAACGTCAAGCCCGAGGAAATTGAGAAAGCTAAACAAGTAACCAAGAAAGCTTTGGAGGAAAGCTAGAATATGCCTGAAAGAATCAGACATCTCCCACTTGACAAAGAAAAAATGCAAAAACCAGAAACTGAAATTCACTTGATCAAGGACCAATGCAAAGGGTGCGGCTATTGCATTGAGTATTGTCCACGCAAAGTTCTGGAGGAATCTGACGAGATAAATGCGAGAGGAGTTCATCCCCCCAAAATTGTGGACGGAGACAAATGCATGAATTGCGGCTTCTGCACGGCAGTTTGCCCGGACTTTGCAATTTTCGTGGTTGAAAAACAAAAAGAAAAGGAGAATAAACATGCCTAAGACCAAGAACATACTTACCGGCGCCCACTTTCTGAATGGCGACGTGGCAAGTGCGGAAGGCGCATTGATAGCGGGATGCAGATTTTTTGCAGGCTACCCAATCACACCCGCGACGGAAATCGCCGAACATCTTTCACAGAGGATGCCGGAGCTTGGCGGAATCTACATACAGATGGAAGATGAAATCGCTTCAATGGCAGCCGTCATCGGTGCATCATATTCTGGACTGAAAGCCATGACAGCCACTTCGGGACCAGGATTCAGCCTGATGCAAGAGAACATCGGACTCGCTGTGATGACGGAAGCTCCATGCGTGATAGTTGATGTGATGCGTGGCGGACCCAGCACTGGACAACCAACGCTACCGGGACAACAAGATGTCATGCAGGCAAAATGGGGTTCCCACGGAGACTACGGAATAATTGCGTTGACGCCTTCTTCTGTCCAAGAAATGTTTGATCTGACAATCGAAGCATTCAACCTTTCCGAAACATACAGAGTTCCAACACTTCTCATGGCAGACGAAATCGTCGGTCACATGTGGGAAAAAGTAGTCATCCCTCCAATAGAAAAGATAAAGACAGTTAACCGGAAGAGGCCGAGCGTCCCACCACAAGAGTACAAGCCATTCATGCCCGATGACGATCTGGTTCCACCTATGGCATGTTTTGGAGAAGGATACCATTTCCACGCTACGGGTTTAACACACAACGAGAGCGGCTACCCAAGAACCACAAGTTCCGAAGTCCAATCCCAACTTGTTAATAGACTATGTGACAAGATACAGAAAAATGCTCAGAAAATAATCAGGGTTGAAGAGATAATGCTAGACGACGCTGATGTTGCGGTTGTGGCCTATGGAATAGTTGCCCGAGCTGCCTTGAGTGCAGTTAGAAAAGCTAGGGAAAAAGGGATCAAAGCAGGACTGTTGCGTTTGATCACGCTTTGGCCGTTCCCTGAAGAACATGTCGCAAAAGTTGCAAAACATGTTCGCGGAATAGTGGTTCCTGAAATGAACCGTGGACAACTGGTGCGAGAAGTGGAAAGAGCAGCAAAAGAAACGCCAGTGACTTTCCTTTCAAAGCTTGGAGAGGAACCGCATACTCCAATGGAGATTTTTGAAGCAATGAGGAGGATTAAATGATGATTCAAGAAACAGCAGTAGTTCACCCGTTCTCGAAGTATCTCAGAGACGAAATGATGCCGCACATATGGTGTCCGGGCTGCGGCAACGGCATCGTCCTAAACTGTTTCACCCATGCACTCGATGAATTGAAAATGGATATGGACAAGCTTGTCGTTGTTTCAGGAATTGGCTGCATCGGACGGACAGCGGGATACGTAAATGCAGACTCGTTCCACACTACCCATGGGCGTGCATTAGCCTTTGCAACAGGGGTTAAACTGGCAAATCCAAACCTTGAAGTCGTTGTCATCAGCGGAGACGGTGATCTCTTCGCGATAGGAGGAAACCATTTCATACACGCAGCACGAAGAAACATAGGTGTAAAAGTTCTCTGCGTCAACAACTTGAACTACGGAATGACCGGCGGACAACAAGGTCCAACAACTCCGATTGATTCAATAACAACCACGAGCCCATACGGCAATATTGAGCATCCGTTCAACCTTGTACATTTAGGAGCAGCATCAGGAGCCACATACGTAGCAAGATGGACCACCCTGCACGTACGAAGATTGACAATGTCTCTCAAGAAAATGCTGCAAAAGAAGGGCTTCTCTTTCGTCGAAGTGCTTGCACCGTGCCCAGAAATATTCGGTCGCTACAACAAGATGCGCTCAGGGCTTGAAATGATGAGCTGGTTCAAAAAAGCTTCGGTCATTGACAACTTTTCAGAACCCTCAAAGGCAGAAATCACAGCTGATAAAATAGTGGTAGGTGAATTTGTGGACACTGAGAAGCTTAGCTATGAAAAAATGCTTCACGAAAAAATATCCAAGATAAACGAAAAAGCTATGGAAAAGGTGAGCTGAACATGCGAGTTGAAGTCAGGTTTGCAGGTTTCGGCGGTCAAGGAATAATCAAGTCAGGAATAATAGTCGCTTCAGCAGCAAGCATACACGCCGGAAAGAACTCTGTCCAAACCCAGTCCTACGGTCCAGAATCAAGAGGCGGAGCATGCAAGTCTGAAGTCGTAATATCAGAAGAAGAAATAGACTTCCCCAAAGTAGTCCAGCCAGACGTGCTAGTTGTCATGTCCCAGCACGCCTACAACGACTACGCAGAAGACGTCAAACCACACGGAACAGTGATCATCGACCCAGACATGATTCCAACGGAAAAGAAACTGGGGAACGCCAAAATTTACAAAGTTCCAGCCACAAAAATTGCAGACCAACTGGGAAGAAGAATAGTTGCAAACATCGTCATGCTGGGCGCATTCGTCGCCATCACGAAACTGCTCGATGACAGCGCTGTCAAAGAATCAATTAAAGAAAACATCCCCAAGGGCACCGAAGAACTAAATCTAGCGGCGTTTGAAAAGGGCTATGAATACGGAAAGAAACTCGCAGCTTAGAACCTACTTGGTCTCTTGAGCCTGCAGCTGCGCCAGTTGGGTTACAACTTTTGAATTTCTAATCCCTACATGCCGCAACGGAGCTATTTTCTTAGCTTCGTTGTAAATGTCTGAGGCTATCTTGCCCAGAACCATTTCCTGCGCATACTGATCCATAGTCAGGACCGCAGCTTTTTCCTTAATAATCCTGTTCATAATTTTGCGCACAATTTTCTCCTGAGAAGTTTTTATTCGCGAAAGCGTGAAAGCGCTTACGGCCACTCGTACCGTGTGCCCGTCTTTTGTGGTAATACTGAATAAACCGTCAACTTTCGTAGTTCTTCTCCTAACAAGGCTACGCAAGTAGTCTCGGGAGTACTCATGTCCCTTAAACATCGTCTTGGCTGTTTTCCCATCTACTTCAGTTATTTGGAAGCGCATCTTCAAATATTGATGAGCAAAGTCGTTTGTAATATCGTAAAGTGTTGAGTCAACGACTCTTCCGACCAGTCTTTCCGGGCCTTCAGCTGGCACTGAACCTAATTCGACGTTTCCAAAGTATGGCGGAGACATTACCATATACCATGCTTTGCCACGCCACTTATCACGAACGCGTTTTGTCTTTGATGACACGTTTATCCTCCGAATGCAGCTTCAAAGTTCACATCATACTATTAAAAGTTTTACCGTTTATGCGCTATTTTCTTGATGCCGCCCATGTATTTCCTCAAGACTTCCGGAACAATTACTGACCCGTCTTCCTGCTGATAGTTCTCAATCAATGCAACGATGGTTCTGCCAGTAGCCACGGCTGTCGAATTCAAAGTGTGGACAAATCCCTTAGGCGCTTCGCCTTCTTTTTCCCTGTACTTTATGTTCAGTCTCCTAGCCTGGTAGTCCGTACAATTGCTGCATGAGATTATCTCTCTGTAAGCGTTTTGCGCCGGCATCCAGGCTTCTATGTCATATTTCTTAGCTGCAACCGTCCCAATGTCCCCTGTGCAGACGTTCACAACACGATAGGCCAAACCGAGTTTTTGGACAAGCTCCTCCGCGTTATGTATCAGCTCTTCATGCAGCTTCCACGAGTCTTCGGGCTTGCAGAAAATAAACTGCTCCACCTTGTTGAACTGGTGTGTCCGAAAGACTCCGCGTGTGTCCTTGCCGTGTGCACCTGCCTCTTTTCTGAAGTTAGTGCTGAACCCGCAGAGCTTCAGCGGCAAGTCTTCCGCCATTAACACTTCGTCCATGAACATCGCTGCCACTGGATGCTCCGAAGTTGCTATTAGGTACAGGTCTTCGTTTTCAACTTTGTAGAGAACATCTTCGAAATCGCTCAGAGCGACAACGCCTTCGTAGGGTTTTCGCCTCATGACAAAAGGTGGTTCTATCGGATCATAGCCTTTCTTCATCATTTCTTCGATAGCAAAATTGACCAACGCCATGTCGAGGAGCACGCCTTCCTTTTTCAGGTAGAAGAACCTGGCTCCGGCGACCTTTCCAGCTCTTTCAACGTCTACTATGTCATGTTTCAGGCCCAAGTCCATGTGGTCCTTCACTGGGAAAGCGAATTTTGGTATGTCGCCCCATTTTCTTGTTTCAGCATTGTCGTTCTCGTCCTTGCCAAATGGAACGGTTTCGTGCAGTAGGTTTGGAAGACGCATCAGGAGATCGTGGACTTTTTCTTCAGACTCGACTACTTGTTTTTCCAGTGTAGTGATTTCGATGTCAACGTCCTTTGCTTTTGCTATTTCACTGCTTGCGTCTTTTCCTTTCTTCTTCGCCATTGCTATTTCGGCCGTTATTTGTCTCCTTTCGTGCCGAAGATCGTTGAGCTTTGTCAGGCCTTGTCGCCACTTTTTGTCCCAATCGATCAAATCTTCAAGCATTTTGAGGTTTGCAGGATCCCCTCGCTTCTTCAGGTTGCTGTTCACGATGTCGGGGGTTTCCCGGATCAGTTTGATATCAAGCATTTTCTCACTTGTAGCCTCTAAGTCTAGCCTTGAATTGTCTATTTAACTTTACGATGGCGTGTGTGCGTCAAAACTGAAACTGGCCTGGCTTGAAGGTTTCCTATTCAAGTCTTTTTGCCGTTTGAACCGCTTTTTCTGCCGTTGACACGCAGAAGAGAAGATCGTCGATGGTGGCGATGAATGTTGACAGTTTCCCACTACAGTCTACATGGGTTATGACTTTCTTCATTTTTCTTGCTGTTGCTATCGACAAACCTTTAGGCGTTTTGAAGTTATCAGGCGAAACGGCTTTCGCAATTGCTTCTGCAACCTTCACGTCGTCATATTCAAGTGTTACTTCAGCTTCCAATCTTCTCGCCCTTCAATCGTTTGCCAACAAGCTCGTCTACAAGCTTGACAAAATCGTCAATGCGTTCTACAGGTACTTGCGCCCCTGCAGCAACGTTGTGTCCGCCGCCTTTCCCCTGGAATCTCTCAGCTGCGACCTGCATAATCTCCCCGAGGTTGACGCCTTTGTTTATAACGATGTCCATGGTTCGGGCGGAAATTTTCGCTATTCCTTCTTCTTGCAGGTTCGCATACGCAATTAGAGGTTTTTCTGGGTTTGGAAGGCTTGATGTAAGTATGGACGAGACTGCGCCCACCATTTTGTCGTTGATGAAGTCTTCCCCATAGACGACGTAGATGTTTTGGAATTCTTTCATTCTCTCAGGCTTTTCCATCACCCAGCCAAGGTACTTGCTGATACTTCGCCTGTAATCCTCTAACACTTTGTTGGCTTCTTCGAGTGCTGGGCCTCTGTCTCCCATGCACACTGCCACGCCGAGACCTGCTTTATCCATGCGCCCAGTCCCGTTCAACAAGACAGCAAATTCACGTGCGTCCCTCAACGGAGTCCACGGTTCCTCGCGGCTCAAGGTGTAGACGTGCCCGATCAGGTTGTTGACTTCGTAGTGTAAGCCAATTGAAACCAAATGGTCCGCAAGCTTCGAGCACAGACGTTTCTTCTCATCTTCAGACAAGTCTCTCAAGGCCCGCCACTTGTCGCCATTTCTCGGTTCGATGCCTAAGCTTTTCAGGAAAGCGAGACTCTTTTCTTCTTCACCGCTGATGCCTGGAATGAAGGGACTTGTTGTTGAAGCCAACGCCTTCAGAATTGGCCGCGTTTCTCTGCCGAAAAAGATCAAGTCCTTTTCAACAGTGAGAAACCCTGCGCCTGTTGCGTCTTCAACGATTTTTTCGTTCAATCCCTTCAGCATGCGCTGATCATACTTGTCCTGTAAGTCTCCAAGGGCTCCGACAACAGCGACAGGGGCCAAGTCAACATTGACCCTGTCCAGTGCTTTGGCTACGAAATATGCGACGCCTGAACCGCTTATGTCCCGAGCCCCATCTATCCCATGCAGGTGGGGGTTTACATGCACAAAGTTGTCCGACTCTTCGCCGACGACTTGATGATGATCTAGAATGGCGATTTTGAAGTCCGAAAGCTTCTGATTGAGCAGATCAACGTAACCGCTTCCCAGGTCGGTGAAAATTACCAGTTTCGGCTTGTCTGAAAGAACTTCACTTACAATTTTGTCCTCGATCCATTGGGTTATGCGAATCCGAAACCTTGCGTCCAGCCTGAACAATGCTTTCCCGATTATTCCAGCGGCGGCAACGCCGTCAGCGTCCAAGTGTGAGAAAACTTGTACCAAACCGTCTTGTTTTACCGTTTCCACTATTGTCTTGGCTGCCTGCTCGGCTGAATTGAGAAAGCCAGCAACTTGATCTTCTGAAGCTGAAGCCATTATAATCACCTTAGCCTTGTAGCCCTGGTTATTTAAAGATTTTAAGCAGCCCAGAACCTAGATTCTTCTGAAATAACCGCTGCAAAAAACTCTGACACTAAGGCGGTTTAGGTTATTGATGCTATCTTGGGTTCGTACTTCCAACCTTTAGGCAAAACACCGACGCGCTTGTACCACCTTGAGAGTTTGTGAATCTTGGCCTCAATTAGCTGAAGAGCACGTTTGTTGCAGCGGTCTGTGTTGTGCTTTTCAAGGTGAAGCCCCAGACTCTCAGCCTTCTTCAGCAGGCTTGTCAAGTCTTCAGGCATTGACGGCGCCAGATTATTCTCTTTGAGCACCGTTAGAATTCTCTTCCCAATAATCGGCTTGGACAATGGAACTGAATATTGATCTCTCAAGATTGTGCCTATGCGGCTTGGGCTGTTACCTGCCTTGCCCAGTTTGACAATTAGGGCTTCAACTTCTTCAGGCTGATACTTGCACCAGTTTGGAGCCCGTTTGCTGACGGGCCGTGTTGCATGTGACTTTCCCTTTTCTTGCTTAGGCATTGGTTATCCCTTAAACTCTGTATGAGCGAAGGTGCACGCATATTTAAAAATAACTGTCTCTTCTGGAAAATATGCCGCATTTACATCTACTTCCTCTCATGAAGAGCCTTTGGTTCAGGAAGTCTACCCAAAAAGTTACATAAGAAAAAAGTCACTATCGGGGGCGTTTTCTTTCGGCCCAGTCTAATGTGGGTTTTCGGTAGTGAGGAATTTCGTATTCGAACAGTGCTGTCCTTTTCACTTGTGTCTCCCCGCTTGTTAAGCGGTGCTCTATATTGAAAGGTCTTTCCACTATAGAAACTATAGACTATATAGATAAATGATCAGGAACGTTAAGTCTTGTACCATTCCGCAAAATGGCGGAAAGCTTTTGCGCGATGTGAGTACCTATTTTTCTCTGTGATACTCATCTCGGCAAAAGTCTTACTGCTGCTGTCTGGTTTGAAGATGGGATCGAAACCAAATCCGGACTTGCCGTCTCCTCTTCTTTCCTCAGCAGATATTTCTCCTTGAACTTCGCCACTAAAGCAGATTGGTGATTTCAAATCTGCTGAAAGATATGCAACAGCAGACGCAAAGTGCGCCTTTCTTGCTTTGATGCTTTGCACAAGTTTCAGCAGACCTTGGTTTCCAATCGTTTTGTAAACATAAGCGGCGTAAGGCCCTGGGAAACCGTTCAGAGCGTCCACAAACAATCCAGCATCTTCGACTATGATTGGAAGATGGCACCTTTCAAAGGCGTCCACTACGCTTGCTTTTGCGACTTCCTCCAGGCTATCATTTTGGATTTCCAGTGATTTTATCCTAAGCATACCGACCGCTATGTTGTATTCACCTAAAACTCTTCGAGCTTCATTGAACTTGTTGACATTGTTGGTCGCAAAGAATATGACGCGGCCTTTAAGCTGAAGAGTCTTCTCTTTTCCTTTCTGCGACATAACGTCCTCGCCTCTCTATTTCCCTGATTTTATCTAAAACGCTTTTCAAAGTCTCAACGCTCATGATGTCTCCATAGCCCTTGATGACGGATTCAAAACAGTCCTCGGCAAACTGGTAATGTGTACTCTGGAGAGCCCTTTTCATCAGGTGCAGGTCAACTCCTCTTGCTTCAAGCTCCTCATTCTTTTCGCCAAGCCCGAAATCCACAAAGAAGACGTTTCCGCCAGAAGACATAATCATGTTCGACGTGGTCAGGTCACCATGAATCAAACCAAACCCGTGAAGCTTGGCAATCTCTTGACCGATTTTGAAACACAACCTCTTTCGTTCATTTTCAGAAAGCTGGTTCAGCAACTGTTTGACCTGCTTGCCCTCTACATGCTCCATTACTATCGTCGTGTTTTTGACATCAACGAGAAAGATTGTTGGAGTCGGTACACCAGCCTTCTTTGCTTCGTGCATCAACTGTGGCTCATGAATCGTTCGATACGTACGGATCTGTGCATCGAGTTTTGCGGGTCTATACTTCTTGGGCAAACGTTTTTTCAGCACAACTCTTCTGTCATGCCAGTTTGCAAGGTACAGATTGGCTTCAGCTCCCTTCTTGATAAGTTGCGGTGACTTCAATGCATCCACGGAATCTCAACCTCGTCCAGCCGCCACTTCAATTTGACGAAACTCTTGTCAATCGGCGTAATGACACCATGCTTGTAAGCTAGCACACCAGTCCATGCAATCATCGCGCCATTGTCAATCGCAAACTCGGTTTCCACAGCATCAAATTTGACTTCATGCTCTTCCGCCACGGCGCGGATCATCGACTGCAACCGTTTGTTAGCCGCTACGCCGCCTGTCAAGAGGAGTTCCTTTTTTCCCGTATGCGCCAGAGCCCTTTCAGTGACTTCTGTAACCATTGAAAAAGCAGTTTCCTGAAGACTGTAACACACATCCTCAAGTGTGTAATCTCCTTTTTTCAACAGAGCCGTAGCAGCTGTCACCAACCCACTTAACGACAGATCCATCCCTTTGACAGTGTAAGGAAGAGGAATCAGCTGTTTCCCCTTCAAAGCAAGCTTTTCGATCGCAGCACCAAAAGGCAGCCCAAGTTTTTGACGCAACCCAGCTTCTCTCGCGAAAACGTCAAGACAGTTACCCAACGCAATGTCCAACGTTTCCCCGAAAACTCTGTAACGCCCAGCATCAAAGGCCGCAACAATCGTGTTTCCGCCAGAAACGTACAGTGTCACGGGGTTTTTGGCTCCTGTTCTCAGCTTGCCTATTTCAATATGGGCTATGCAATGATTAACTCCAACAAGTGGAACGCTCATGTACGAAGCCAAGGCTCGGGCAACTGTGGCTCCTGTTCGTAAACATGGACCTAAACCTGGACCTTGTGAAAATGCGATTATCGACACGTCCTTTTGCTTCACACCAGATTTGCTGAAGGCCTCTCGCAAAACCTTGCTGGCAACTTCAGCGTGATGTCTTGCTGCTTCCCTCGGGTGTATGCCGCCTTCAGGCGGTACGTAGGCATCTATCATGTTGGCCAGTATTCTCCCGTCATAGGTTGATATGCCAACGCTGAAATCGTCAGCCGATGATTCAATACCGAGACAGTTGCCTTTCCCTGTGTCAGCCTTCATTTTTCTCATCTTTCAACATGATTTTTTCTAGTTTAAAGCCTACACCTTTTTATTATGAAACTGCACATATTAAAGTGGACGATTTGGTGAATTCAAGAAGATGCCGAAACGAAATGACCTAGAGCAGAGAGCTCTGCAGTTTATAATGAACACGGGCTTTCAAGGTGTCCTTCAATCCGATCTCTGGCATGAACTTGATGCTAGCAGTCGAGAAGGCTCGCGGATAGCCTTGAAACTTGAGACAAAAGGGCTTATTCGTCGAGAGAAGGAGCTTCGCGAAGGAAGATGGACCTATAGGCTGTTTCCGAAAAGGTTGCCAGCCTCAATTGACACGATAGTCGATTGCCCATGTTTGATGTGCCAAGACAATCAGCGATGCGACCCATCCAGCGTGATCTCGCCGAAGAACTGCGAAAGACTAACAGAGTGGCTTCGTACCATTTCTCAAGGTCAGCCGGGCGTTGTTGGTGACAGTTAGTTTTGCCTAAGGCTTGGATTCAGGATAGAAAGAGAGATTACTACTACAAGAAAGCAAAGCAGGAAATGTATCGTTCAAGGGCAGCCTACAAGCTTACTGAAACAATAAAGAGATATCATTTCATAGAGTTTGGAGACGTCGTCCTCGATCTCGGTGCTGCTCCAGGGGGCTGGATGCAGTCCGCGAGAAGAGCAGCTGGCAACAGAGGATTCATTTTGGGAGTCGATCTGAAATCCATTGAACCGTTTCCACAGCCCTACGTGAGAACGATAATTTGCGACATAACGGAGCCGGAGGCGGTGCAACAGATTCTAGAGATGCTTCCGAGAGAAGCTGACGCCGTCATTTCTGATGCTTCACCAAATATCTCGGGAATATGGGAAGTTGACCATGCCCGCCAAATAGACCTGTCTCAGCAAGCATTGGAAATAGCTTTGCAGACGCTAAAACCCTCTGGAAACTTTTTCGTCAAGGTCTTCCAAGGTGACATGCTCAATGATTTCACACAAAAGGTGAAGCAGCACTTCGAAACTGTGATCCTTGTCAAACCCAAAGCCAGCAGACCCAAAAGCGCAGAAATATTCCTTTTGGCAAGATGCCTCAAAAGGCAAGACACATAGACAGCAGACATAAATTCTGTCAACCTCTTATTTGATACCAAGGTGAAAAGTTGAAGGTAATCGCGGCAGACTCTTCTGCAGCCATACTCAACGACAAATTTGAGCCATTGTCAATCGTCGCAACCGCCTCGGTACTAGTAGGTCCGCCATACAGAGAAGCTAGCGCCTTTTTGGCAGAGCCTATTTTTGTCAACGCTGAAAGCGGACATGAAGTCATCGTCCACGAAGCAGAGTTGTGCCGAGATCTCATTGCTAAGACAAAGGCCGATATTGTCCATCTTGACATGTCCCTGGGCTCGGTTTCGATCGAACAGCTGAGTCCTATACAATTCACGAACATGCAAATCTCAGCAAAAGCCAGGCGTCATCTGTTAAATGTCTTGCCGCGCCTTAGAAAAATTGCCAACGAAATAATGCAGAAGTATGGAGTGGAAGTGTTGGCAATAGGCAAAGAGAGTATACCTGTGAGAGTTGCCGAATTGACGTCAGGCGCGCATGCAATTTTGTACACGTGCGCAAAAGCTGTCCAAGAGAAGCAAGTCACCATGTTGGGTTTGCCGTCCAGATGCCAGCCTAGACTTGCAGACAAAGGCGTATATCTTTACTCGCTGATGCCTGCAGAACACGATGTCAGAGGTTACGCGGAAGATACAGAAGAAATTCTAAAAAACGTTAATATCGCAGAGTTGTTAAATCCTTCGGCAAGAGGTTTCAGAGCGCTGAAAATAAGTCCGAAGGAGAACAAATAGCTGGTAGCCCGTTTCTTCAATCGGCCTTCGTCGAAGACCAAACGAATCATAACAATTTCAATTTTCTTCGCTTTTACGATAGTTGCAACGTGTGTTGGAGCGATGCAAACGCTTAGTCAACAAGAAGCAACCCAGATCACCGACGACCTTAACCAGTTGAGAAACAACATCACGATACAATATGTATTTGGAAATAATCTCTTCATCTGTTTGATGATGTTCATACCTGTCGTAGGTTGGGTTCTGGGCTTCTGGGTCATGTACAACACAGGAGTTGTTATTGCGGCACAAGGCATGTCTGCATCAGCGCACGGCGTACCGGCGCTTGCGTTGTTCTTTGCGTTGTTCATTTTCCCATTCACATGGCTGGAGTTCATCTCATACTCGGTAGGGCTCGCGGAGAGTTTCTGGCTGACCTTTCGCGCCATTCAGAGTTTTGCCAGCAAAGGAACAAGCTTCAAAAGAGAACTCAAAAACGCTTCTACGCTTATCACAATTGTCACGTTGATGTTGTTAGTAGCCGCAATCATAGAAGTCGCTTTGATAATGGCAACCGGCAGCTAATGCGCCTAACAATCATGCCTTCTTGATTTTTGTGATTTCCAGACTCATGTCAAGTGCCCGTGGACTCTGAGTTATTTCGCCCAGACTGACCATGTCAACTCCAGTCGAAGCATATTCCACTATCTTATCTGCAGTTATTCCGCCGCTGGCTTCAAGCACGACTTTTCCATAATATTTCTTTTTCTTGAGCAGTTCAACAGCTTCCCTTATTTGTCTCGGAGAGAAATTGTCCAACATGACGATGTCTGCCCCCGCCTCGACGGCTTGAAGAACACCTTCAACTTTCGTTACTTCAACCTCTATCTTCTTGGTCAAAGAAGCCTGTTTCCTAGCCATTTCAATGGCCTTTTTAGCGCTTCCGATCAATGTTATGTGATTGTCTTTTATCAAAATCATGTCATCAAGATGAAGTCTGTGGGTGTCTCCTCCGCCTATCTGAACAGCTTTCTTGTCAAAATACATGAAACCCGGAGCGGTCTTCCTCGTGCATGCAACTCGTGTCTTCAACTTAGCCTTGCGCAGTTTCTCTGCCAGGTTTCTTGTGGTCGTAGCTATGCCGCCCATGCGTGAAAGAACGTTGAGCAATGTCCGCTCGGCAGCCAGAATAGTACGTGCGTCTCCTGAGACTTTGAGCAATGTCTGCTTCGGTTTTATTTCTTGTCCATCGTTGACCAATGCGTCCACTTCAAGACCCAAGCATTCCAGCAAGACCGTTACTTCTTCGACTCCAGCAATAATACCAGTCTGCTTCGCAATGACAGAGGCCTCAGCCCATGTGCCCGCTGGAACGACTAGTGATGTTGTTACGTCCCCTTGCCCAGCATCCTCAGCCAAAATTTGCAGCAGTTTCGCTTCCAAAATCTTGCGCGGTACGAACATGCTTCAGAGTTCTTGAATATTCTGCTTAAAAGACTTGTTCCAGCCCTTTATTTACCCGCCACCTCAATCACGGTGTTGACAGCATTTTCCAAACCATCATGTTTCAATGCTTCTTCCTGAACTTCAACAGCTCTCTCAACCATTTTATCCCGCAAAATTCCCTCAATCCTTTCCAACAGGTGTTCTTTGTTCAAGCGATCCTGCAACATGACTTTTGCGACGCCAATGACTTCCGCCTGTTTTGCATTGCTGATTTGTTCAGTGTGTCCTGGTGTGGGTATGAGTATCATTGGTTTCCCATAGCACATACATTGGGTTATCGTTCCATGCCCAGCGCGGCCGATGGCTAGGTCGCATGCTTTGAGATACTCGAAACGGTTTGGAACCCATTTGTAAATTGTGACATTGCCGTGTCGTATGGGCTTGTTGTCGGCGCTCGGGTAACCAAAAGACATTATGATTTCATAATTATCAGGAAATTCAAGCAGTATCTTCCTCAAGACTCCTGTCACGAAAGCTTTTTCAGAGGTCGGCCCGCTCAGCGGCGCAAATATTATCGGCTTGTCATTAGGCAGGTTCAGTTTCCTGATGAGTTCTTCTTTTGCAGGCAGAGTGTCTGGTCTTGTAGGCAGTATTGGTCCGATCAATCTTACATTCTTGCGATAAGGCTTCGGAATAGTGAGATTACCGACTGAAATCGTGTACGGTTGCGGAAAGTCCGGTATGAGCACAATGTTTCCACTTGTCCAAATCTTACCAATGATGGTCAGCGTCACTACGTCTGCGAACCTTGCCAACCTTAAATTATGAGTTCTCCTAGGAACTATGGGCTGGAATTGGTTGAGTATGCAGATCCTAGGAATCCTCAAGAGCCTTGCTGCCAGCAGCGATGAGGCCCGAGAGTCCGAAACAACGATGTCAGGTTTGAAACCTTCGATCGTCTCTACTTCTGCATCTATCTGTTTCAGAAGTGTAAAAGAAGCCAAAAATGGGCCCGGGTTGATTGCTGTTTGTCTGAAATCAATGCTTCCGTCCGCTTTCACTTGAAACCCGATTGGGGGAGCCTTTATTAATGGAAACCTTTCCCGCTCAACGTAGCGTATCCCTTCTGTGTAAGTTGAAAAAACCACATGAGCACCTTTCTTCAGGAGTGTTCTTGCGATAGGCGCGCATCGTCCAACGTGTCCAAGACCTATGCCGCAGGGAGCAAAGTAAACTCTCATACAGTCAATTCCCGCCAAAGAACCCGCGCTTCACTTTTCGTAGTTGCTTTTCGTCAAAGAAGAGTCCAAGAACTTCACTGAAGATCGGAGACCTCAAGATGCGCCACTAACCGCAAATGAAGCCCGAGCGATTCTTAACTTTTTTGGAAGTCGAAGAAACAGCATTTAAGCGAAACTATTAAGTCATGCAAACGCACCACGTAGGGAAAAGGAGGAAAACGTATGGCAAAACAGGAAAAAGCTGTTACCAAGGACATGTTAGTGGGCATGCGGGTTGTAGACGCTGAAGGACGCGCGGTCGGAACAGTTAAGGACGTTGCGTTTGTTGTGGGCAAGATTGGTCTGTCGTTGTACGTTGAGGGAAAGAAAGGCGAAAGCCGGAATGTAACATGGGAGGAAGTCCAGGCCGTCGGCGACTTCGTAATACTAAAACCGGCGCAGGCGCAAGTTCAGCAACCACAGATGACCGTGCAAACCTGCCCAACGTGCGGCGGACCATTGAGATACATTGAGCGGTACCAAAAATGGTGGTGCGACAAAGACAAGAAATACGTTTAGAGCGTACCTTGTCTCCGTCATGTTTTTCTTGAATAGAAAGATGAAGATCCGTTCAGCTTTCAAGTCTCGGGATCTTCACGCAGAGATTTTTCAAGCTCGTTCCTCTTTCCCCAAAAAGTAACTCCAGTTCTTCCCAATTCTGTCCACATGTCTAGGGCTTGCTTTGTGTGAACCTCTCTGAGGCGCGCAAAGTAGCTTGTTATAGTTTGCCATTCTTTCACCATAGGCAGAAGGGATTCCAAAACTAATGATTGTTACAGAAAGGGTCGCAGAAGATTTTTTGTGACGGATTGTTACGCGCGCGAAGGTTTCAACTGGTAGGCTGAGGATCCTACCCCTCCTAGGTTTCAATGTACCATGGATATTTGGATCCAAATATGCCACCATCGAAAATAGCGCGCGCTATGTCTTGCCCTTTCGCATGTCAACGATTTTTACTTCGCCTTTAGGCGATAGTTCTTCCGCTATGATGGAACTGAACTTGTAGATTTTAGTGCCTTTCACAAGCCAAGAATCTGGTGGCAGCCCAGCTTTGATGCAACATTGACACAGGAAAGTCTCCTCATCCCATTCCCATTCAACAGGGACCTGCGGTAACAGGAGACCTTTGTAGATTCCTCTTTCAACGATCAAACCGTCCTCGCCGACCTTGACCTCTTTGCAGTAATCCTTTGGATTCTTCACTTCTACTACCTGTGGCGGCGTGAGCACGCTTATCTCAAAGACGACGTGGTCAAGCTCGCCAAGAGAAACGCTTGGAAACCGCGGATCCTGCGTTGCCGCGCTTATCGCTGACTCTAGTACTGCTTCGGCAAGCGGTGTGGTGGGATACGGAAGACCGATG
>Ga0315280_10002572_pt1 | contig 29263 bp, 23 predicted proteins | sample YL17G06_40_MG_FD_203697 | JGI IMG/M metagenome (GOLD analysis project Ga0315280, IMG submission 203697) | Sediment microbial communities from Yellowstone Lake, YNP, Wyoming, USA - YL17G06_40 | ecosystem: Environmental > Aquatic > Freshwater > Lake > Sediment | place: USA: Wyoming | collected... | reverse complement strand
GCGGTAGGCCAGCGCCGCTGCCGCCGCGGTCCAGTACGGCAGCGGGGTCTTGCCCAGGCGCGGCCGACTGTTCTCCACCGGCACCAGCCAGCGATTGAGCGTCGTAGCCGGCGGCACCGCATACGGCCTGTCACCCTCCAGCATCCACTCGTCGCCGCGCGTCATCGTCCGCGCGACCAGGCCGACCTTGCACTCGTGGTCGTTCAGCGTCTCAGCCCCCAAACGCCAGAACACGATCGTCCCGGCCACCAGCGCCACCAGCAGATAGTCCATCCAGGCTGATGGCGACCTATCCGTGCCGCGATTGTCTTCCATGCAATGCCTTCCGGCCCGCCCTCGGCGCCGCCCGCCAGGGTAGGATAAGTGAAGATGGTAGCGTGGATCGCGGGGGGACGACAGCGCCAACTGCCGCCGATGCGGCGGCGTTCACTTCTTGCCCATCGCGCGCTGGTCGCGGAAGAACTCGGCCAGCACACCTCCGCACTCCTCAGCCATGCAGCCGGGGACGACCTGGAGGCAATGGTTCAGCCGCCGGTCGCCGCACATCTGGTAGAGGCTCTTGACCGCGCCGGCCTTGGGATCGTCGGCGCCGTACACGAGCCTGTCCAGCCGGGCGAGGACCATTGCACCTGCGCACATGCAGCACGGCTCCAGCGTGACGACGATGGTGCATCCGGTCAGCCGCCAGTCGCCGATGGCCGCCGCGGCGGCCCGGATCGCCAGCATCTCGGCGTGGGCGGTGGGGTCACTATCGGCGATCCGCCGGTTGCGTGCGGCGGCGATGATTCGTCCATCCCGGACAATCACCGCCCCGACCGGCACCTCGCCTTCGGTCGCTGCGGCAGCCGCCTGGGCCAGTGCCGCAGCCATGAACTGCTCGTATTGCCGAGGGTCGCCGGATGCCTCGCTCATGGTCAGCCTATCTCCACGCTGCACAGGATTCTCTCAGCGGCGGCCTGGGGCGTCTCGTCCGCCGACAGGTCGAACCACTGCACGTCCAGCCACCTCCTGTGCCAGGTGCGCTGCTTCTTGGCCAGGCGGCGGGTGTTGATCTTGATCTGCTCGGCTGCCTTGTCCAAGGTCGCTTCCCCGCGGAGGTGGGCGATCATCTCGGCGTAGCCGACGGCGGCGGCCGCCTGCACCGAAAGCCCCCGCGGCTCAGCCAGCAGCGAGGCGACCTCCTCGGCCAGGCCGGCGTCGACCATCCTTCTCACCCGTGCGTTGATCCGCGTATGCAGGTCATCCTTGGCGCGGCTAAGGCCCACGAAGACGCATTCATACCGCCTCTGGCCTTGGTCCCATTGCCGCTGCAACTGGCTGATTGGCCTGCCGCTGGTTTTGTACACTTCCAGCGCGCGGACGATACGGCGCTGGTCGTTGGGATGGATTCTTCCGGCCGCCTCGGCATCGACGGCAGCCAGTTCGGCGTGCAGCGCAGTGAGGCCTTCGCTGCGGGCGCGGCGATTCAGGTCCTGGCGGACGGCGGGGTCGGCCGAGGGCCCCTCGAACAGGCCCTCACTGAGGGCCTTGATGTACAGGCTGGTGCCCCCCACTGCCAGCGCCACCGCGCCGGCGGCGGCGATCTTCTGGATTGCCTCGTCCGCGGCGGCGATGTACTGGGCCACCGAGAATGACTCACTCGGCTCGACGATGTCGATGCAGTGGTAGGGTATCTCGGCGCGGACGTCCGGCGGCGGCTTGGCGGTGCCAATGTCCATCCGCCGGTAGACCTTCATCGAGTCGACGCTGACGATCTGCCCGCCGACGCGCCGCGCCAGCTCGCGAGCCACCGCCCCCTTGCCGCAGGCGGTGCAGCCGATGATGAAGTAGACCTTGGGCACGGGTTGATTCTGCGCCCCGCCGGCTGGACCTTCAAGCCCCGCCCGTCCTCAGGCAGGTCCAGCCTGGGCGGCAGCGGGCTCGTCAGCGGGCTTCCTCAGGCCGCCAAGGCCCAGCTTGGCGGCGAGGCGGTACAGGGAAACGTACAGCGTGGGCACCACGACAAGCGTGAGGATCGTGGCCAAGCTGAGCCCGAAGATCACCGCCACCGCCATCGGCCGCCACCACTCGCTGGACTCGCTGCGCGTCGCCAACGAGAAGGTGTGGAAATCGAAGCTCACCCCGATGGCCATCGGCAGCAGGCCCAGCACGGTCGTGCCGGCGGTCAGCAGCACCGGGCGCAGGCGGGTCGCGCCAGCCTCCACCGAAGCTTCGATGAGGTCAAGCCCGCGGCGCTGGAGCTGGCGCGTATAGTCCAGAAGCACGATGGCGTTGTTGACCACCACTCCGGCCAGGCTGATAACGCCGACGCCGGTCATGATGATGCCGAATGGCAGCCGGCAGACCATCAGGCCGACCAGCACGCCCATCATCGACAGGACGACCGTGGTCATGATGATCAGCGGGACGGTGAGCGTGTTGAATTGCGCGACCAGGATCATCACGATCATTAAGCAGGCCACCACGAACGCCTTGAACAGGAATGCCGAGGCCTTGTCCTGCTCTTCCTTCTTGCCGGCGTAAGTGACGTCGTAGCCGGACGGCAACGACATCGCGTCGATCCGCCGGCGGACGTCATTGAGCACCACCTGGTCCGGCCGCCCCTCGGCGTCGCCGGTAATGGTTACGGTTCGCTTCTGGTCGATGCGGTTGATCGTGCCCAGCCCTCCGGTGTACTCGAACTCGCCCAGCAGGCTCAGCGGTATCGCCTGCCCGCGGCTGTTGGGAACGCTCAGGCGGAAGAGGTCCTCAATCCTCTCCCTCTGCGAGACGGGCAGGCGGACCGTGATGTCGTATTCGTCATTGAACTGACGGTACGTGCCGACCTTGTTGCCGAACACGGCCGTCTTGAGGAAGTTGCCGACGACGGCGGTGTTGACGCCTAGCAGCATCGCCTTGCGGCGGTTCACCTTGAAGACCAGTTCCGGGCGGGTGGCCTCAAGGTCGCTGCGAAGGTTGACCAGCCCCGGCACGCTGGCGATAGCGGACTTGATCTGCTCGCTTAGGTCCTCGAGCGTCTTGAAGTCGCTGCCCCTCACGTGGATCGTCACCGCCCCGCCAGTCGGCGGGCCGTGCTCTTCCCGCTCCACGGCCACCTCAGCGCCGGCGATGTCGTCAAGGTCCTCGCGGATCTTGGCCACGACGTCGGCCGCCGGGTGCGGCCTGACCTCATACTCCGGGAACAGCAGCGTGACGCTGGCTAGGTGCGGCCCGGCGCTAGCGCCGACGAGCGAGAACCCCCCGGCCGAGCCGACGCCCGCGACCACGTTGTCGATGTACGCCACGGCGTCGCCACCGGGGCCGGGGCCGAGACGATGCCCCTCCACCCGCTGCTCAACCAGACGGGTGATGCGGTCGGTCTCCCTGATGTTGGTTCCCTGCGGGCAGCGGATGTTGACGGTCGCCCGCTCGGGGTCGGCCTGGGGGAACAGCTCCACGCCCCTGCCCAGCAACCCATAGAGCATGACGGTGATCACCAGCATCAACGCGCCGAGGGTAATGACGGTGAAGCGATGGTCCAGGGCCAGTCGCAAGAGCCGGCGGTAATGGTCGAGGAACCAGTGATGCTTTTGAGCCCGGCGGGCCTTGCCCAGCGGCACCATCGCGCAGATGGTCGGGTTGATGACCATCGCGACGAACAACGAGCAGCTCAGGGCGATGATCAGCGTCATCGGGAGGTACTTCATAAACTCACCCATCATGCCGGGCCAGAACATCAGCGGGGTGAACGCCGCCAGGGTCGTCAGCGTGGAGGTGATCACCGGCCAGGCCACCTCCGTGGTGCCCTTCATCGCGGCCTCCATCCGCTTGTAGCCGAGCTGCATGTGCCGGTAGATGTTCTCGACGATGACGATGGCGTTGTCCACGAGCATGCCCACCGCCAGGATCAGGCTGAACAGCACGATCATGTTCAGCGTGTAGCCCAGCGCCTGGATGATGGCGAAGCTCATCAGCATGCTCGTCGGGATGGCGAGCGCCACGATGCCGCTGACCCGCAGACCCATGAAAAGCATAAGCACCAGCAGCACGAGCAGCGCGCCAGTGACGATGTTGTTCTCCAGGTCCTTGACCGTGCGGTCGATGGTCGTGCTGAGGTCCAGGGTGGGTTCCAGCGTCACGCCGGCGGGCAGCATCGGTTTGGCGCCGTCCAGGACGGCCCTGACGGCGGCGGCGATGAACACGATGTTCTCGCCCACGCGCTTCTTGACGGCCAGCGTGATGCTGTTGCGGCCGTTCAGTCGCGAGAAGCTCAGGGGGTCCTTGAACGTGTCGCGGACGGTGGCGACGTCGGCGAGGTAGATCGGCTTGCCGTTGCGGACGGTCAGCAGCAGGTGGTCCACTTCCTCGGGGTCGACGAACTCCGCTGGCACGCGAACGTTGAACTTCGTGCCCTCCGTCTCAAGCCCGCCGGCGGAGATGTTCACGTTCTCCGATGGGATCAGCGCCAGCAGCTCCGGGATCGTCAGCCCGTACTTGGCCACGCGGTCCTGGTCGATCTCCAGGCGGATCTCGCGCTCAACCGCGCCCAGTATGTCGCACTTGAGCACGCCGGGTATCGCCTCGATGGCGTCCTGGAGCTGGTCGGCGACGGCCTTCAGGCGGACCGGCGATATCGGCCCGGCCAGGCTGATCATCATCACCGGGAACTCCGAGACGTTGATCTCGCTGATGACAGGCTCGTCCGCGTCGTCGGGCAGGTCGCTCTTGGCCTGGTCCACCTTGTCGCGGACGTACTGAAGGGCGTCCTCGATCTTCACCTTCGGCAAGAACTCGATGAGGATGATCGACGAGCCCTCCAGGCTGCTGGAGCGGACCTCCTTGACGCCCTTGATGCCGGTGAGCTTCTTCTCCAGCTTCATCGTCACCGACGACTCGATGTCCTCCGGCGAGACGCCCTCGTAGGAGGTCGAGATGAGGACGTAGGGTATCGCAACGTCCGGGAACGCCTCGCGCGGAAGCGTGATGTAGCTATACGTCCCGGCGACGATGATCAGCAGCGAGATGACCGCGACAGTGGTCCGGTTCTTTATTGCGGTGTCGGACAGTATCATTCGGTCTGCTTACCTCCGACGTGCTCGACGATCCGCACGGCCTGTCCGGGGGCAGCGTAGCGGTGGCCGTCCACGATCAACTCATCACCCGCCGCAAGCCCGCTGGTGATCTGCACCGTCGTGCCCTTCATCACGCCGAGCGCCACGCGCCGGCTGGCCGCCTTGCCGCCCTCCACGACGTAGACCTCCTTGCCGTCCTCCAGCGGGATCACCGCCTCCAGCGGAATCATCACCGCGTCATCTATGACGCGCCGCAGCAACCTGGCCACCACGATCTGCCCGCTGTAGAGCCGCCTGTCGGTGTTGTCGACCGTGATTTCGATCGGCGTGGTCCGCGTGGCCTGGTCGGCGATCTTGCCGATGTAGGTGATCGTGCCCGTCAGGGGCTTACCCCGCGGGTCGGGTAGGATGTCGTCTTGCTGGCCGACAGTCAGGTAAGGCAGGTCGCGCTCCGGAACGTCCACAACTACCTTGACGGCGTCGATGTCGACTAACTCCGCGACCAGCGCGCCCTCCTGGACATACTCACCCGCCTCTATCGGGACGCGGTTGATGATGCCGTCCGTGGGCGCAGCGATGGTCGCCCGGTCTAGTTTGGCCTTGGCCTCCTCCATCGCCGCCTGGCTGGCGGCGGCCCTGCTGCGGACCTGGTCCAGCTCGCTGGAGGTGGCTACGCCGCGCTCGCTCAGGCCGAGCATCCGCTCGTACTCCCGGCCGTCGAACTCCGCGGTGGCCTTCGCCCGGTCATGCGCCGCCGATAGCAGCTCGGTGTTCAGCCGCAGCATCACGTCGCCCTTCCTGCAAGGCTGGCCCTCCTCCACGTCGATCGCCTCGACCCTGCCGGCTACCTCAGCCGACACCCGCACCACGCGCCTGGGCTCCACGACCCCGGGAATGTCGAACGTGTCCGGCAGCTTCTTCACCGGCACGATGGTCACAACCTTCACGTTGACCGGCGGCGCGTCCGTCTGCGGCGGCGCCGGCCGCTTGGCCAGCGACATCGTGATCGCCAGGATCAACACCACCAGCACCCCCGGGCCCAGCAGTAGCGCCGGCTTCCTGAACCTCGCCAACCTGCCGCCACTGGCAGCGCCGTCGGCTCTTCGCTCACCACCAGAACTCATAACTCGGCACCTCATTCTGCCCTGACAGCATCGTTCCCGCTGGTCAGCGCGATAAGGATTGCCCTCTTAAGGGCAGCTAGGAATTCCCCGTCGACGTTCAACCCCAGATCGAGCATCGACTGGACCTCTATCCCGTCCAGGACACCCATCAGCAGCGACGCCGCCATGGTCGTGTTGACATCCTGGCGGAACTCCCCGGCCCGGACGCCCTCGCCGATCATGTCCGCAAGTCGCCGCCGCCACAAGGCATATGTCGCGGCAAAGGCCTTGCCCATCTCGCCCTGCTGCTGGCGGGCTGCGCTGGCCCAGAACTCTAACACAAGCCTACCAATGCGCTTATGATAACCCAGGCTGCTGAACCAGTGGTCCAGCAAGCGGTGTATCTTGGCCGATGCAGAAATCGGCTGGCCTAGGATCACCAGCGACTTCTGCTCCGATGCAGCCATTGCCTCGGCGAATATCTGCCGGAAGAGGTCCTGCTTGCTCGAGAAGTAGTTGTAAATGCTCCCCTTAGAGATGCCGGCCTCGGCAGCGACCATGTCCATCGTCGTCTGGGCGTATCCGGAGGCCTCAAAGACCCGCTCTGCCGCCGTCAGGATCTCCTTATGCCTGCCTGTGTTAGTCTCTTCGGCCATCTCTGCCTCTCCCGGGCGCTACCTACCCTGACGTCGGGTCTCACTGCCGCTGACTGACTGGTCAGTCGCCGAATTATAGGATACCCCGAGTATCCCGGTCAAGCGAAAATGCGGCGATTCGGGCCGGGGGACGCACCCCTGCACTACGGCAGGGTCGTCCCGCCCACAACCCCGCGGCGACGCGACGAATCGCGCACCCCCGGGCTGCGGGTCGCGGATTGCAGGCTCGCGGCCGCGCATACGATCACGGGGCATGTTGCCAAGCGTGTGACCGGCTGGTAAGAATCAGTCATGAGTCTACCAGTGGTGGCCATCGTGGGCCGGCCTAACGTCGGCAAGAGCAGCCTGCTGAATTGCCTGGTGGGCAAGAGGATCGCCATCGTCGACGCGACAGCCGGCGTCACGCGCGACCGCGTCTCCGCCCCGCTGCCGGTGGGCGAGGGGTACGTGGAGCTGGTCGACACCGGCGGCATCGGTATCGTCGACAGCGACCACCTTTCCGCTCACGTGGAGAGCCAGATCAACTACGCCATCGCCGCCGCCTCGGCGATCATCTTCCTGGTGGACGCGCGCGAGGGCCTGATGCCCCTGGACTCCGCCGCCGCGCGGAGACTGCGCCGCCAGGACAAGCCGGTGATCCTCGCCGCCAACAAGGCCGACCACGAGGACCTGGCATCGCAGCTCGGCGAGTTCGCCCGGCTGGGGTTCGGTGAGCCGCTGGCCGTCTCGGCCAAGCATTCACGCGGGTTGGCCGACCTGCTGGACGCCGTGGCCGCCGCGCTGGGGCCGGCGCTGGAGGAAACCTTCGCGCCCTCGGCGGTGATGAAGCTTGCGGTCGTCGGCAAGCGGAACACCGGCAAGAGCACGTTCATAAACGCCCTGGTGGGCCAGCCCCGCGTGATCGTCTCAGAGACGCCGGGCACCACGCGCGACAGTGTCGATGTCACCGCCGAGCTGGACGGCCGAAGCTTCACGATCATCGACACCGCCGGCGTCCGCAAGCGAAAGAGCCTATCGGGCGATGTGGAGTTTTACAGCTACCACCGGGCCATGCGCTCCGTACGCCGCGCCGACGTGGTGGCGTTGATGATCGACGCGTCGGTGCCGATCTCGCAAGTGGACAAGGACCTCGCCGGCGACGTCGCCAAGCAGTTCAAGCCCGTCGTGCTCGTGGTGAACAAGTGGGACCTTGCCGCCGGCAAGGCCGCCGGAACTGACTATCAGGAGTATCTGGCCAAGGTCTTTCCGGAACTCCCCTACGCGCCGATCAGCCTGACCAGCGCCACGGAAGGGCTCAACGTCCGCCAGACGATCGGCCTGGCGGAGGAGCTGTTCGACCAGGCCCGCGCCCGCGTGCCGACGGCTCGGCTGAACAGTACGATCAAGGAGATACTCGCCCTTCGCGGGCCCAGCCACAAGGCCGGCACCAAGCCGCCCAAGGTGCTGTACGCCTCGCAGATCGCCACCTGCCCGCCGACGATCGTCTGCTTCGTCAACGACGTTCGCGGCTTCGACGCGACGTATCAGCGATTCCTGGTCTCCCAGCTTCGCAAGCGCCTGCCGTTTGAAGAAGTGCCGATCCGCCTGATCCTCCGCCAGCGCCGCGGCGGACCTGGGGCCAAGCCCCGCGCGAAAGCCTAGTGAATCGAGGGCGTCCGACAATTCCGGCAAAGCCCCGGACCTCGCGACTCCCCGCAATATGGCGTGTGGCCTCGCATAGCAGGCCCTCGCTGAAGCCGGGGCCTGTTACACAACATCATCGCCACCGCTTCTACAGATCGCCGGAGGGGCTGTTCGAGTCGTTCGCTTGCCGAGGGCTGATCGACGCGGCGCGCTCACAAACGAAAGACCCCGGCGGAAAGGCCGGGGTCTTTGGAAGTTGTCTAGCTGGCCTGAACCGGCGCTATCCACCCACCATCGGCAGCGTGAGGAAGCGGTCCGGCGGGACGATCCAGATCTCCACGCGGCGGTTGACGGCATTGCCCTTCTTGCCAGGGGCGTTCGGGGCGACGGGGTGATACTCGCCGAACCCCATCGCGCCGATCCGCTCCGGGGCCATGCCGGCTGCGGTGAGTTCCTTCTGGACGGCCACGGCCCTGTGCACGGAGAGGTACCAGTTGTCCGGGTGCTTGCGCCTGGTCTCAGGCTTGACGATCGGCAGGTCGTCGGTGTGCCCCGCGACGTAGACGTTGTAGGCCGACGCGCCCGGCGTGTTCATGATCGTGGCCAGTTTGGCCAGGGCATCCTTGGCCGCCGCCGCGACCGCGTCGCTGCCCTTGTCAAATGTCAGGTCGCTCTTGAGCTTCACCATGCCGTACTTGGGCAGGTACTCCATCATCTCGGGATTGGCCGCCGCAAGTTCGCGGAGCTGCTTGTCCAGCTCCGGCGGGAGCATCACTTCGGGCAGCGGCACAGGCGGTCGGCCGGTGAGCTTCTGGTATTCGGCCATCAGATCGTCGAACCTCTTCTGGAGGTCGTTCTTGGCCGCCAGGAGCAGCGCCGCTTCATTCTCCTTCGCCTCTAGCGACTTACGTGCCTGATCCAACTCGTCGGCGAGCCGGTCCTTTTCCGCGCGAAGCTCTTGCGCGGCTGCGATGGCCTGGTCCTTCTCGTCGACGGCCCTGCGGTTCATCGCGAGCAGCTTGTCGTATTCAGCCTTGGAGACGCAGCCGCCGGTGGTGACCAGGGCGGCCAGCAGACACCCGGTCAAGGCAATCGCCAGATATGTTCTCATTTGGGTTGGTCCTTTCCTTGCGCGATTTCCCTTACGTGCATGTCGTGGGGCCGCCGGGAATGCGGCGACCCGGAGTCTCGATGATCAGGTGCCGCTTGTGCTGGTAGTTTTGCCAGTCACGTGCCCGATGACCGCCGCGACCGCGACGATCACAACGAAGCCCAGCAGCACGAACGCCTTGTAGTCGGCGAACAGTTGCAGGTACGCCGGGACCGCCCCGCTCATCGCGGCGACGGCGACCGCGGCGATGATGATGACGGCGACCGCGCATCCGGCCGCCAGGCCGCCGAACAGTCCGGCTAGCGGGTCCGGCTGCTCGACCACGGCCGGCGCAACCGGCTCGGCCGGCGCCGGAGCGGGGGCAGCCTCTTCGATGATCGGTGCCGCCCCGGTGTCCATCTCGATACGGTCCAGCACCTCGCCGAGTGAGGTGTCGTCGCTTTCGCGGGTGAGGTCCAGCAGCCCGCTGCCGCTTCCGCTGCCGTCGGCACTGACCTGGTCCTCCATCCTCGCGGCGACCTGGGTCTTGGCCATAGGATCGGCGGCCTCCACCTCCAGGTCGGCCTCGTCGAAGATGCTGACGCCATCAGCCGTGATAACCGTGTCTTCCTTGCCCGGAGGGGCCGCCTGCGAGGCCGTGTCGGCGAGGCTGATGGAGCTGCCACCCTTTGTCGTGTCAGCCGGGGTTAGCTCGATCTCCTCTTCTTCGGCCGATACGCCCGCGGCCGCTAGCTCGTCCACCTCGTCGGCGCGGAACATGTTCCTTGCCCCGTCTCTGAAGACCCGGAGTTTCTGGTCGCGGACCAAGCCTACCAGCTCTGCCGGAGCGATGCCGAGCTTGGCGGCGGCTTCCTCCTCTGTGTAGTACATCTTCTTACCCATGACATCTACTCCTCAACCGGCTCGCTCGTCGGCTCCAGTTTGGCCCCCGCCCCCAGCCTGCCCTGCTGATCGACGAGTTCCTTGATCTCGCGAGGCAGCGGCTGGGTGTTGTAGTCGTCCAACTGCAAATCGTACGTGAAGTTTCTGCTCGCCAGGAGGCGAAGCTTTCTGACCGTGGGCTGGTACTGGTACACACATATTGTACCCTTCTCGGCCTCGACAAGATACACGCCGTAGCTGTCGGGAGATATCTGGGCGGCGACGAGGAGGAGGGCCTTTCCGCCGGCCGGGGCGGAGGTCAGTCCCCCGGCGGCGCGGGCGGTCCGCCCCAGTTCCACCAGGAGCATCCCTGCGGCGCAGGCCAGCACCGCCACGATGAGCCACTTGGCCCAGGCCGCTGTCGCAAACGCGTGCTTGTGGATCGGCTGATCAGCCATGACCTACCGCCGCTTGAACCGCCCCTTGGCGGCAGGTGGCAATTATAGGCCGCCGGCGGGGCCTTGCAAGCGGATTTCGCCTTCTCCGGGAACGCCAAATCGGTGCTTGTTAATCTGATCTTTTGATGTATAATGCCGTTACAGTGCCTGCCCTGGTTTGTCGTGGGTGGCGGTTGGGTTTGGGTCGGGTGCGCTTAGCCCGGCCCGCGCCCTTGTGTGCGTATGGACCCCGGCTACGGACCGGGGAATGGAACCACAGTTTATCCGCGGGCCGCCGCGGTGTGCTGATTCGGGAGGAGATCTGTCAATGTCCGAGTCCGCGCCCCCGACGGGCGATAGCGGCCCTATTGCGCAGGATCCGCCCGCCGATCTCTCCAAGGCCGAGCCATTTGACGAGACCCCGCCTCAGGCCCAGGTAGAGCCTGCTGCAACCGAATCATCAGAAGCGCCGGCAGTCTTACCGGAAGCTGCGGAAGAGGCAGCAGGCGAGGCTGTCGTCGCCAGGTACGGGCTGCTGCGCGCACTGGGACTGTTCCGCCACGACATGGAAGGCCCCATGAGGCCGGGAACCAGGGTAGTCGTCAGGAGCGAGAGGGGGCTGGAGCTGGCTGAGGTGGTCTCCAGCGTCAGCGATCAGAACGGTCCGGGGTGCATAGAGCGATCTCGCCTGGAGGCCTTTCTGCTGGCCGCCGGCGCGGAGTATCCCTTTCTTCGCAACGGGAAGGTCCTCCGTCTGGCCAACTCCCAGGACCTGATAGACGAGCGCCATCTAGAAGGCTCCGCCCGCGAGGAGGGCTCCTACTGCCGAAAGGCAATCCGCGAGCTGAACCTGGACATGAAGCTGGTGGCCGTCGAGCACCTGCTGGGCGGGGAGCGGATCATATTCTATTTCTCCTCGGACAGCCGCGTGGACTTCCGGGAGCTGGTCCGCCGCCTGGCCGCGCAGTTCCGCACGCGCATCGAGATGCGCCAGGTGGGTGCGCGCGACGAGGCCAAGCTGGTCGGCGATCTTGAGCGGTGCGGCCGGCCCTGCTGCTGCCGGAGCTTCCTGAAATACCTCCAGCCTATCTCCATGCGGATGGCCAAGACGCAGAAGGCGACCCTAGACCCTTCGAAGATATCAGGCCGGTGCGGACGGTTGATGTGCTGCCTGAGGTACGAGGATGCCGGCTATGAGCAGCTCCGCGCCAAGCTACCCAGAAAGAACACGTACGTTCGCACTGCGGACGGGGCGGTCGGCAAGGTCACCGAGACGCAGATTCTCGCGCAGTTGGTGCGGCTGGCGCTGGCCGACAACAGCCAGGTAGTCGTGGCTAATGAGGAGATTGTCGAGCAGAACGTTCCGCCGCCGCCCCCGCCGGCTCAGCCATCCTTCGGACAGGCAGACAATCTCGCCGCTCGGCGGGCGCAAGGCGGCGAGGCGCAGGCCGCTGCGCGAACGGCGGAGCCGCCCGCCCGGGCGGCCATCGGCCCCGACAGGCCGAGCGCAGCCCAGACAGCACCCGCTGGGGCTGACAGCGAGCGGCAACGCGCAGGCAGACAGGCCCCGTATTCGCAGGGGCCGCGCGAGGAGGCCAAGCAGCCGCGGCAGGACGAGGAGGAGCCGACAGCAGCGGCCGGCCCCGAGACTGGCCAGCAGCAGCAGGCGCAGACCAGCGGAGGCCAAGGCGGACCGGCGGCAGGCGAATCGCGGGGAAAGAGGAGAAGGAGGAGGCGCAGGAGGAGGCGCTAGCTGCTTATCGTCCCCGGCTCAGCCGGCGGTCGAGGTCAGCGGATCGGAGGGCGCATCATGGACAAACGTTCCGGCATGTCAGGCACCAGGAGCACCGCGGCAGCCGATCAGGGCTGTGCCGCACGCCCGCTTCATTCGGTCGCGATCGCACTGGTCGCGGCGATGCTGGCTGGGCCGGTGAGCGCCTCGGCAAGCTACGACGTTGTGGTCCAGAACGGGCCGTCCTCCAACCGCGTCAACATCGTCTTCCTCGGAGACGGCTACACGGCCAGCGAGATCAACGCCGCCTACACCCAACACATCAACTCAATACTGTCGCACTTCTTTGACGTGGGCGAGGACCCCTTCCCTCGCTACGAGAGCTTCTTCAACGTCTACCGTGTCGACGTCGTGTCGAATGAGTCCGGGGCCGACGTGCCCCCCGACGGCATCTTCCGCGACACGGCGCTGGACGCGTCTTACTACTTTGACGGCACCTCCAGCCGGCTGCTGTACGTGGACAACGCGAAGGCAACCACCGCGAGGGACTCCGCCCTTGCCGGAAGCGGGATTACGCCGCACATGAGCCTTATCACAGTCAACGACACCAGGTACGGCGGGGGTGGCGGGGACTTCGCCGTCTTCCCTGGAGGAAACGAGTACGCCGGAGATTTGGCGCTGCACGAGCTGGGGCACTCTTTCAGCGGTCTGGCCGACGAGTATTGGGACGTCAGCCAGAACACCACTTACGTGGGCGGCGAGCCATCCCAGGTCAATGTCACCAAGGACCCCAACGGGCAGAAGTGGTCCCAGTGGCTGGGGTACGTCGACTCACTTGGGACCGTGGGGGCCTACGAGGGCGCCATCGGATACTATACTTACGGCGTGTACAGGCCCACCGACTACTCCAAGATGCGCCGGATCGACTACAAGTTCAACGCGGTCTGCCGCGAGAAGATCATCCTGGACATATACGGCATCGTCGACCCGCTGGACGAGTACCTGCCAACGTCGCAGTTGCTGGTCGATCCCAATGACGTCTGGGTTGATGTGGTGGACCCCAACGTCATCCAGGTTGACTGGTACGTCGACGACGTCCTCGTGCCCGGTGCGGTGGCCGAGTCCTTCCGCCTGACCGATTACGGGTTCGGGCCTGGGCTGTATTCGGTGAAGGCCAAGGCCTTCGACGCGACCGACTGGGTGCGCGTCGGCCGGCAGGCGCTTGAGCAGTTCGTCACTTGGCAGGTGGAGATCACGCCTGAGCCGGCATGCACGGCCGTGCTGTCTGTCGGGCTGGTGATGATCCTCCGCCGAAGACGCAGAAGGCGATCCCCCCTCCCCGCCCTCAGTGCCAGACCGCGCGGAATCTAGCCCGGGCAAGGGCGTTCTTCAGCGCCGCCAGACCGTCCCGGTCGACGGCCACGTGCCTGATCTCCCAGGAGGAGCACCTTATCCCCACGCACTGGCGGCCCTGCTCCACGGCCTCCTGAAACTCAAGCTTCTCCTCGACGCCAGCCTCCTTGTGCCGCGCAAGGGTGTGATAGACCACGCGGCGGTCGGTGACGATGATCCCGGCCAGGCCCTCCTCGCTGCGGGCCCGGTCGCGGTCGGCGACGTAGGCGACGAAGTGCTCGTTGGGCTGAGGGCGATACCACTGCTGGATGCGATTCTGCACCGCCAAGGGCAGGACGTCCCAGGGGTTCTCGACCGTCGCTGCGATGCGGTGGCGAAGCTCGGCGTGTCCTGGTGAGCCAGCCCCGCCGGTGGTGACGAAGAACTCCTCCGCCCGCCGCAGGTTGCCTATCCACAGGCGGCAAAGCCCGACGCCCTGGCTGCTGATGCGGATCTGGCCGCCGATGAGGTCCCTGCCGGTGCACATATCGCAAAGCCAATACGGCATGGGCAGGTCGGCTGGCTTGGGGGCGTTGGGGACACTCGGCAGCCGCCCCAGCAGCTCCTCGTTGCTCAGGCCGGCGACGGCCTCGCCCTTGAGCACCATCTCGCCGCTGGCAGCCTCTGCCTCACCGTAAGACGCGCTGACCAGGTGCGTGCTATAGACGATCACGTGGGCCTGGAGGTGGCTGCGCCCGCCGCAGCGCAGGCAGCAGCGCGGCATCGCGCAGCGGAACGCGGTGTCGGTCAGCCGGTTGGCGGGGAACTCGAACAGCGCCCCGCCCGCGTCGCTCTTGACCAGGCGGATGGCGTCGCTGACTGCCGGCAGCACGGCGGTGCCTTCGGAGCTTGCCGCCTGTTCATGGACCTGGAGCGGCCTCTCGGCGGCGTGTTTCTCTTCGACCTGGCGCCCCTCGACCAGCCAGTCGGCGATGGCATCTTCGGTCACGGCGATGCGCCTGGGCAGGCGGAAGCGGTTGCGGCACATGCCACAACGAACGAAGCAGTCCGCCTTTCCCGGTGGCACGTCCAGCAGCGTGCCGCACTGCGGGCATAGTATCTGACGGGCACGCATGGCTACACCCTCTAGAGAATAAACCCAGACGTGTCTGCCCGGCCGGCCGCCCGCTCCCGGCTCGGCCGGGGCTGTACTGCCTGCCCGAACTCTAACCCTATTCTACATCGCCTCCGCCATAGTGGAAAGGGAATTGCGCGGCATTCGTACCGAGCCGCCGATCAGAAGAATAAGAAGCTGACGGCCAGGCCCATCAGGACCACCGCCCCGATGGTCTCGGCGATTGGGCCGATGGCCTTGCCGATCTTCTTGCCCACAAACACGCCGATCAGGCTCATCACCCCGGCAACTGCCCCGATGACCAGGCTGGCCAACCAGATCGCCCCGACACCCTTGATGCCCAGCGAGAAGCCCACCACCAGCGCGTCCAGCGACGTCGCCACCGACAGGCCCAGCAGGGACCACCCGCGCGTGGGGTCCTTGCCATGCGGCCTGTGATGCGCGATGGCCTGCTCGGCCTTCTGCTCCAGCTTCTCCTCGACCTCACCCGGACGCGTGCGCAGGGCCTCGTACAGCATCTTGACGCCGACTGCGAAGACCATCGCCGCCGCCACGTACGACGCCACGTGCTCCAGCAGGTCAGCCAGGCCCCTGCCCGCCCACCAGCCCAGTATCGGCATGATGAACTGGAACAACCCCATGTGCCAAGCGAGGCGGAACGTCTGCCTCGGCCCGTGCCACTTCACGCCGATAGCCGCCGAGACGCTCATCGCGTCCGTGCCTAGCCCCACCGCCACGGCCAATACGTCCAGTAAGTTCATCTACCATTGCGGCCGCGAAGCCGCCGCGTTAGACATTGTATATCTCGCCCCGGCGGAACTCTGCCCACGCCGGCTCGAAGGCGATCTGGCGGTCGGGTATCGCTCGCACCTGCTCGTCCCACAGCTCAAACAAGTCCTCAGCCGCGCCGTCGTACCGCAGGTGCAGTATCGTCTCGCGCAGAGAGAGGTTTTCCTGGCGGAAGCGGTACGGCTTGCCGTTGTCTGGGTCGATCAGGGCGGGGTGCATGACGGCGCCTTCCTCGTCGAGGATGCAGTGGCTGCCCCTGCTGCCGGCGGCGCGCTGGAACATCCCGCAGACGGCCTTCAGCATCGCTACGTGCGTCAGGCATTGCTGAATGGTCAGCACAGCCTGGCGGAGCTGGGCGGACGAGTCGATCTTCAAACCCTCCTCCAGGCAGCGGCGGTACTGTCGCTTGGCCGCCTCGAAGGCTGCCTCCGCCCCACCGCGGCTGCGAAGGTGCGCGCCGAATCGCGTCATCCGCTGGGCGATCTCAGCCATCGCCTCAGAGGGGCTGGCCCTGGCCGACGGTCCCTTGGCTAGCATGGTGCGCAGTTGTCGCAGCGCCTCGCCGAGGCCGGCCTGCACGGCCGCAGCGTGCGAGGAAGGATCAGGCTGCTCGGCGCCGTAGGCCTGCGTGATGTACTCGGCGGCCCGCAAGGCCCCGACCTGCCCGGCGTTCAGGGCCGCCCCGCCGGGCCGCTTCACGCCGTGCGTGCCGGCCATCTCGCCTATCACAAACACGTGCGGGATGTTGCTCTCCCACCACTTGTTGACCGCGAATCCCCCGTTGTGGTGCTGGGCGCAGACCGCGATCTCCAGCGGCTCGCGGCGCAGGTCGATGCCGTTCTCGGCATAGATGTCGATGGCCAGCGGATTCATGTGGGCCAGCCGCTGGATCGGCGTCTCCTGCGTCGCGCCGGTCTTGGTGAGGTACTGGACGGCCTCGCTGCCCAGCGCCTCCAGGCGGAAGCTGTCCCAGCCCTCCCCGCCCACCGGGTTGCGCAGAAAGTCCATCCACACTCGCCGCCCGCGGACCACCGTCTCCTGGTGCACGGCCATGTCGATCAGCGAGGACTGCTGGCCGACGATGCGTTGGGCGTCGAACGGCCACTGGTAGCCTTTCAGGAAGATGTTGGTGGCCATGGCGGGCATGTCGCCGAAGTATTCGGTGAGGAACTCCCGCTCGTCGCTGCCGGCGGCGTCGGTGGAGAATATCCGCGGCACGGCCTGCATGTACGTGCCGGAGACGTTCCAGCGGAACTTGACGGAGGCCAGGCCATATTGGCTCTCGGTGAAGTTGCAGCCGACCAGCCCTGCCTTCAGCGCCGGGCCGTGGATGCCCACCTGGCCGCGCGGATAGACGGTTGCGGCGTATATCTGCCCCGGCCCGCCGGCCGCCAGCACCCAGTTCTCGGCGACGTATGCCGAAAGGGCCGGCTCCTGGCTGTCCTGGCGCGACACGTCCAGGCAGACCATCGCGACGATCCGCCGCTGGCTGCCCTCGCCGGAGGTGACAAAGTCCACCACGACCTGCTTGTCTGCGATCTGCACACCCAGGCGCCTGGCCTTTGCCTCCAGGGCCTCGGCCATGAACTTCGATGTCTTGGGCCCGGCGGACGTGGCCCGCTCGTAGGGGTCGTGGTCGGTCTTGTAGCCGATGAATGCCCCCCAGGGGTCATGGGGAAATGGCACGCCCGCCTCCGCCAGGTGGTAGAAGGTCCGCAGCGAGCAGAGTCCCTCGACCAGGGCGATGTCGCCGTGGCAGCAGCCGAAGGCGGTGAGGGCCTTGGCGAAGTCGGCGGCCGAGTCCGGCACGCGCGGGCTGGTGCCCAGCTTGTAGTAGGTCTGCTTGTCCGAGCCGCTCATCCGTGACGCGCCCAGCGAGAGCCCTGCGGTCACGACCAGCAGGCGATCCTGGCCGTCCTCGATGCCCGCCCTGCGCCAGAACTCTACGCACCGCACCGCGCACGCCATCGCCGCCGCACCCGACCCCACGATCACCGTGTTCACGTACGTCACGGGGACCGAGACCCCTTCAACTGTGAGCGTGCTCTTCAGCATCCAGGTGTTCTCCCGCCGCTATCCATCCCCCGCCAGTCAAATCCGAAATCCGAATTCCGAAATTGCAGTCCACCAATCCGCAATCCGCAATTCGCAATCCTCCTTCGCCCCTCGACAAAATCGGGACTTCGGAGGACAAGTCGGCAATTGCTACAGCGTTCGCAGATGGAACCCCCCGTCCACGTTTATCACCTCGCCTGTGGAGAACTTCAGCTCGCCCCTGGCGCAGGCCGCCACCGCTGCGGCCACGTCTTCCGGCCGGCCCCACCGCCTGATCGGCGTCAGGCCCTCGGCGATGAGCTTGTCGTACTTGTCCTTCACCGCGGCAGTCATGTCGGTCGCGACGATGCCCGGACGAATCTCATAGACTCCGATGCCGTACTCCGCCAGCCGCGCCGCCCACAGCTTGGTGGCCATGGACACCCCGGCCTTGGAGATGCAGTACTCGCCGCGCGAGGGGCTGGCGGTGTAGGCGCTCACGGAGGAGATGTTCACGATGCACATCCAGTCGCCGGGACGGTCCTTGCGTTGGCGGATCATCCAGTTGGCCGCGGCCTGGGTGAGGAAGTATGGCCCCTTGAGGTTGATGGCCATCACGCGGTCGTAGCTTTTCTCGCCGGCGCTGAGGATGTCGGCGCGCACGTTCGGCGCCACGCCTGCGTTGTTGACCAGCACGTCGAGTCGCCCGAAGGATTGCTCCATCTCCGCCAGGGCCCTGGCGCGGTCCTCCGCCGACGTCACATCGCCGCTGATGGCCAACCCCTGCCGCCCGGCCGACCTCACCGCCGCGATTGTCTCTGCGGCGTCGATCACGTCGAACGCGGCTACGTCCAGGCCGCTACGGGCAAGCTCGATGGCGACCGCCGCTCCGATGCCCCTGGCGGCGCCGGTGACCAGGGCAGCTCTGCCGTCTTTAGCCATAGTGACTCACTTTTATAGTCCGCCTCGGCGGCAGAGGAAAGGGCAAAGCCCACCGGAAGAGCACTACAGCGCACGTACCCAGGCAAGCGGCCGCCGGACCGCTCGGCCGCACACCCTCGCAGCAAGAAGGAAGGGAAATGAACTTGCCTGTATCTCCCCCTGAACGAGAGCCTCCCCGCGCACACCGGCCCAAGCAGAGGCCCCCCCGCGCGGCGTCCCCGCTGCAAAGGGGACTGTCTCAACAGTCGGAAGAATTGGAATTACGACAAATTTCCCCTTTACCTGGCCGTACGAATGTCCGACACTGTAATATGGATCGTCGGGAGCGGTCTGGTGTAGCTGCTGGCTTTGCGCAAGCTGCGCAGAATTCCCGAGCCGCAGTCGCGGCAGGATTGCGCAACCGCGCCCTTCGGTCCGGTGGGGTGGAATATGGCGAAATACCTCTCGACGTTCGCCATTGCCGAGATGCTGCACGTCGACCCCGGCTCAGTGGCCAACTGGATTGACCGGGACCTGCTGAAGGCCCATCGAACCCCCGGCGGGCACAGGCGCGTGCTGGTGGAGGATCTGCTGCGGTTCCTGCGCGAGCACAAGATGCCGGTTCCCCCCAAGCTGGATCATGGGCCTGCCAAGGTGCTGGTGGTTGACGACGACCCGGCCATCACCAAGCTGATCGCCCGCGCGGTCAAGGCGGCCCTGCCCGACCTGGAGGTCATAGAGGCCAACGACGGCTTCCGTGCAGGGGCGCTGGTGGCGACGCTCAAGCCCGAGGTGGTCATCCTGGACCTGCGGATGCCTGGCATGGACGGCTTTGAGGTCTGCCGGCTCATCAAGAGCCAGGCCGAGACGGCCCACGCCCACGTGGTGGCGATCACTGCCTATCCGACCGAGGAGTGCGAAAAGAAGATCCTGGACTGCGGGGCGAAGGCCTGCCTCACCAAGCCGCTGGAGATGGAGACCCTCATCGATCAGGTGAGGTCCTCTCTCTAGGTTGACCCAGGGACCGCCTGACTGTCGCGGCGGTCATGCGAGCCCATTATCCAGGCACCACCTGACAGCCCGCTCTATGCCCGCGTCGTAACCGACAGTCGGCTGCCAGTCCAGCTCGCGCCTGGCCTTCTCGCAGGAGAAGAAGCACCGGCGCCCCATCAGCCACACCGCGTATCGCGTCACCAGCGGCGGCTTCTTGCGCCGCAGCGCGTGGCCGAGAAGCTCCATCATGAACGCAGCACCGTAGGCCAGCCTGTACGGCACCTTTCTGGTCACTGGCCTGGCGCCCAGGCAGGCGGCGATCTTGTTGAGGTACTGCTCCAGCGTGATCTCGCCGTCATTGGAGAGGTTGTAGGTCTGTCCGACGGCCCGCTCGGCGGTGGCGGCCAGGATGCATCCCTCAGCCTCGTTACCGGCATATGTGAGGTTGAGCTGGTTGCGGCCGTCGCCGATGATCTTGGCCTTTCCGGTTCGGACAGCTCGGATGAGGCGGGGCATGGAGGCGCGGTCTCGCGGCCCGTACAGCCAGCTCGGCTTGACGATCGTGACGGCCAGCTCCCCGCGAGCGTATGCGGCGCGGACAAGTTTCTCCGCCTCGACCTTCGCCCGGCTGTAGTAGCTCCAGCGGTGCAGGTGCATACCCAGCGGGGCGGTCTCGTCCAGCACCAGCCCCTCGCCGTCCGGATGGCCGTAACTCGAGATGCTGGAGACGTGCAGGAAGCGCTTCACTCCGGCCTGGCGGGCGGCGGCGAGCATGTTGGCCGTGCCCTTGATCGTCACGGCCACGAAGCGCCCCCACGGTCCCCAGTCGCCCACCTGGGCTGCGGCGTGGTAGACGGTGTGCACGCCCTTGGCCGCCTCAGCCAGGCTGGCGGGGTCCGTCAGGTCACCGACGGCCTTCTCCACGCCCCAGCCGTCCAGCACGCTCGTGTCGCTGCCGCGGCGGACCAGGGCACGGACAGGCTGACCGGCTGCCGTGAGTTTCTCGATGATGTGGCTGCCGAGCAGCCCGGTGCCACCGGTCACAAGGTTCATCGCTGGGGATTCTCCTAGGGGTACGTAACGCGAATCCACTCTGCGGCCGTCCGGGGCGCACCGGACCTGTAGCGGTCCTCGGCTGAGCACCGATTCCGCAGGCGCCGGCCTTGGCGGTCAAGGCCCGGAGCCAAAGGCCCGCATGTCAAGCGGTCTGGCCGCAGTATCGCCTCGCAGCTTGCGGACAGAGGACCGGGCAGTTGCTCTCTATAAACCGGAATCCCTCGGCGCCGCTGGCTGCGCCGGTGCCGGCTGGCTCTCACCCGTCGGCTTGGGGGCGGGCGGCACATACTTGCCCTTCTGCACCGTCATTTGCACCTTGCCGTCCTGCTCCATCGCCATGTTCACGGGCTGAGCGCCCGGCTGGCCTTCCGGCATGTCGCCAGGGTGCATGGACAGCGACATCGAGGCCTTCTGGTCGGCTGCGTAGTTCAGCAGCATCCCGCTTGCGACGGCCATCTCCGTCGTGCCGGTCTGGGTGATCTTGGCCTTGTCGACGGTCACCTGCATGGTGCCGCCGGATTCGACGCCCTCGGCCTGGGGCTTCTCGATGGTGGAAGTGAATGCAATGACGGCCACCTGCCCCGCCGGGCTGTCTTTGAGCTCCTTCAAGGTGCTCTTCTGCTTCACGTCGGCCTTGCCGATCATCGGCAGCTCCAGTTGATGGTCGGATTCCCACGTCTCGCCCATGCCCACCGGTGCGCTCGGCATCATGCGATAGCCCATGTCCACCATCTGGGCCATGTAGTTGTTGCCGAGCTGCTCCTTCATGGCGTTGGCCGTTTGGGCCATTGCCGGATTCTCGGTGGCCATTGCGTCCCACATCTCGTCCATGCCGGATACGGCGACGGCCTTGCCTTCCTTGTCAATCGTCACCTCGATGGGCTTGTCGAGGATGGCCCGGTAGGTCATGGCGAGCATGGGATTGCCGCCTTCGGGCTCGGCGCTGTCGTACGTCATGCTCATCGGACCGCCGGTTATGGACTGGGCCACTCGCTTGAAGGTCATCCGCAGCTTCTGCGTACCCTGCGGGTCCTTCTGGCCGGCGTCGATCTCGACGACCATCGTCATCTTCATTTTCTGGTCCATGGTCTGGCCGGTAGACATGGTCGTGACGTTGTTCATGTCCGTCGTGGTAGTCATCACGTAGGTGCCGGGCTCGTAGCCGATCTTGAGGCTGACCTTCTGCGCCTCACCGAGGGCCGCGGCGGCCAGAACCGCCAGGCATCCCGCCATCCACACGCACTTGCGCATTATTTACTCCTTGGGTTAGAGTTGTCTGTGACGTCCGGGGACAGCCCAGCGCGATATTCTCCCATCGCCGCAGGCGGTTGGCAAGACCCTGCCGCCAGCCTATAATGCCCACCGGATAAGTCCCCGGAGGCATGATGAACGTATTGCTCACAGGCGGGGCAGGTTACATAGGTTCCCACGTCGCCCGGGTGCTGGCGGCGGCTGGGCATGGCTGCGTGGTCTACGACAACCTGGCCAACGGCCACGCCCAGGCGGTCTCCGCACCGCTGGTCGAGGCCGACGTCGCCGACGGCCAAACGCTGCGCCGGGCGATCCGCGACCACCACATCGATGCGGTGATCCACCTGGCCGCGTTCATCGAGGCTGGCGAGTCCGTGCAGGACCCCGGCAAGTACTTCCACAACAACACGATCATCGGCCTGACGCTGCTGGACGCCATGCGCGACGAGGGCGTGAGCAGGATGGTGTTCTCCTCTACGGCGGCGGTGTACGGGCTGCCCAAGCACCTGCCGATCGAGGAGACCGACCGCCTGGAGCCGGTCAACCCCTACGGGGCCAGCAAGCTGTGCGTGGAGTACGTGCTGCGGGGGTACGCCGAGGCCCACGGGATGGGCTTCGTGTCGCTTCGATACTTCAACGTGGCCGGGGCCGACCCAGCCGGCGGTATAGGCGAGGACCACGAACCCGAGACGCACCTGATACCGCTTGCGCTCCAGGCGGCGCTGGGGCGCCGGGACGGCGTGGAGATCTTCGGCGACGATTACGACACGCCCGACGGCACGTGCATCCGCGACTACGTCCACGTGATGGACCTGGCCGAGGCACACGTGCTGGCAATGGACGCCATCCGCCCCGGGGCGTTCGAGGCATACAACCTCGGCAACGGGGAGGGATTCTCGGTCAGGCAGGTGATCGAGACGTGCCGTCAGGTGACGCGGCGGCCTATTGCGGCGCGGATCGCACCGCGCCGGTCTGGCGACCCGCCACACCTGGTGGCCTCATCGGCCCGCGCGATGGCGGAGTTGAAGTGGCGGCCAAGGTACGCGGAGCTTGCCACCATCGTCGCGCACGCCTGGGCCTGGCACTCCAGCCACCCCGACGGCTACGCCTGATTCCCCTCAGGCCGGCAGCACGCGGGCCAGCTCCGCCAGGCTGGTGGCGCCCTCCTCGACCATCTCCAGGGCGATCTGCCGCAGCGGCCGCACCCCGCCGCGCTTGGCGGCCTGTCGCAGGTCAACTGCCTCGCCGGCGCCGCGCAGCTCCGATGCCATCGCCTTGTCCACCAGCCAGATGCTCGTGCACCCCGCCGTCCCAAGATACCCGGTGTTCCAGCATCGCTCGCAGCCGACCGCCTCAAACACGCTGTCCAATCCCTCACCTGACAGCCTCATCTCGGCCAGGAGATCGCTGCCGGGCTTGGCGGCCCGGCGGCAACGCGGACACAACCGCCGCATGCGGACGTGCGCAATGACGGCCTTCAGGGCGTCGGCCAGCCGCGCGGGGGCCAGGCCCATCGCCGACAATTCCTCGACGGCGTCCACCACGTCCGCCGCGTCCACGCAGGCCAGGACGGCCCTGCCTGCCTCGGCGGCCTCGACGGCGGCCAGGGCGGTCTGGCCATCGCGAAGGTCGTCAACGACGACCGCGTCGGCCTCCTGCTCGATCAGCGTGCGCAGCGCCTCGGCGCGGGAGAAGCCCTTGGCAGGATCGGGCGCGACGGTAGTCAGGCCGGCGACGGCGGCTGAGGTGGCCGGCGCCACCATCACGACGCTGCGCGACGCGGCATCCATGGCAGAGACGGATGCGCTGAGTGCCGCGGTCCTGTCCCGCCCGCGCCGCCCGGCCAGGACGACCAGTCCGCCGGCCCCGCCCAGCACGCGGCGAAGCAGCGACTCGCCCTCCTCGCTCAGCTCCAACTGGGAAAGGTCCGCCGGCATGGCCAGGCTGTCGCGCAGGGTCACGACCATCCGCCTGCCCAGCGTGGTCGGACACGCCCCGACCGTGACGGCGATCGGGCGATTCTCGACCTGGACCTCCGCCTGCCCGGACGCGGGCCAGCCGGCGTCGGCTCCCTTGATACCGGCAAGGTCGGCAAGCTGCTCGACGACCTGGGCGACCAGCGAGGAGGAAAGCTCCACGCCGCAGCCGCCGGCCTCGTACAACACGCCGTCGATCCTCAGCCTCACCAGCAGGCCGGAGTCGGTGGACTCCAGGATCATCTGGCTGGCGCCGCGGACGACGGCGTCGCGGATCAGCGATCTGGCCTCCAGGCGAGAGTCATCCTCGGACGGGACTTCCACCTCAGCGGGTTGAGCTGGCGCCGGCTCGGGGGCAGCGATCTCGACTTCCTCCGCGACAGGCGGGGGCTCTGCGGGCGCGGGTGGTCTTGCAGGCTCCTGCGCGACCGCGGCTTCCGCTTCGGACGGCTCTGCACGCTGCCGGACCTGTTCAGCGACCTTCGCCACAGGCTCAGCCGCCGCCGGCCTTGGCGCCCGCGCAGGCCGCTTCGGTTCAGCATGCTTGTTGACCGCAGCAGGCTGCACTTCACGCTTGGCCGGCTTGGCGGGCTCGGCCTCGGCAGTTAGCAGCTCCTCGTGGTCTTCAACCTCGAGGGGAAACATCTGTTCAACAGATTCACCCCGCTTGTCAGGGGCGGCCACCACGGCGGCCCCGTGATCGCCGCTCTCAGCGGAAGGGTCCAGCCGTGGCATATCGACTCCGGCCGGCTTGGCGGGGCTCTTGGCGGCGGGCCTGGCCGGGGGCGCCGGCCTGGCCGGGGGAGGCGGCGGCGACTGGCGCGCGGCAATCTTGGCAAGAACCTTTTCCGGGTCGTCACCGCGGCTCTTGAGGAACTTGGCCAGCCCGAGTTCCGACACCCGCAACGATCCCTCCGGGAGGCGCTGCACCGGCAGCTCGCCCTTCTTGATCCACTCCACCACGGCCCCGGGCGTCGCCCCCAGCAGATCGGCCACCTGGTAGGTGGTAAAGAACCTCTCCGGCATAGCATTACCCTCTCAGTTCCGCCACAACCGCACCGCGGGCCGCCGCCCGCGCGGGCCGTGAAACGATCACCTCCATAGCAACATCTCCCTCACGAGCCGAGCAGGAATTCTCTCACAGGATCGCCAAACGGTCAAATGCAAACTCCCGGCCAGGGCTCCCCGTGCAGGGCGCTCAGGCAGAAAGCGGGAGGGGAGAGCCTAGAGCTGCGTGTATGCGATGATCTTGTAGGCCAGCCGGGCGGCGAGGAATTCGGTGACGTGATTGGGCGGGATCGGGCGGACCTCGACGATGTCGGCGGCGACGACCTTGCAGCGGGTGCAGACCGCCCGCACAAGCGAAAGCGTCTGCTGCCAGGTAAGCCCGCCCGGCTCGGGTGTGCCCGTGCCGGGGGCGATCGAGGGGTCAAGCCCGTCTATGTCAACCGTGAGGTAGACCCGCTCGGTCAGCATGCCAACTGCCCGCTCGATCCAGTTCCCGTCTTGGGCGATCACCTGCGGGGTGATGAAGGCGGCCACGCGGTCGGGGCAGTCGTCGGCTTCTTCCTTGGAGAAGTTGCGGATGCCCACCTGGCAGAGCCGGCTGGTCAGCTCCAGCACGCGCCGCATCACGCAGGCGTGGGAGTGCTTCGTGCCGCCGTAGCTGTCGCGTAGGTCGGCGTGCGCGTCGATCTGGAGCACGCTCAGCGGGCCGCAGGCTGCCTGGGCACCCGCCACCAGCGGCGCCGTGATGCTGTGCTCCCCGCCTAATGCCAGCAGGAACTTGCCCGCTCGCATGATCGGCTCAGCGGCGGTCCGGACGCGGCGCATCTGCTCGGCTACGTCGCCGGCGGGCGGGACGGCCGGATAGGTGGCGATGCCGGCGGCGAAAAACTCCCCGCGCAGCTCCTCGTCGAAGGTCTCCACCTGGGTTGAGGCGTGGAGGATGGCCGCCGGCCCCTCGGCGGTGCCGGTCTTGTAGGTGACGGTGCCGTCGTAGGGAACGGGCAGGACGGCGTAGCGTGCGGTGGCCGGGTCGCAATGCGGCGTGGACAGGCCCAGGAAGTTGACCCCACCGGTGGACATGCGCCCCTCGGCCGTCACAGCAGCATCACCGCGGCGGCGATGACGGTGGTCCACAGGCCGTTCTTGTCGCCCTCGGCCGTCTGGACGGTGGCACGGGTGCGGATGATCTTGCCGCTCATGCGGTAGAGCTCTTTCCGCTCGTCGTAGGCCTTGTCGGGGTCGAACTCGATGCCCAGCGTCGTGGCCAACATGGTCGCGGCCATGTCCTCGACGAAGTCGCTGAGCCGCTCCTCGATCATCCCGTAGCAGTGGTGCTCGCTGATGTAGCCGTACTGCTCTCCGGCGGCCGGCTGCGCCAGGCCGATGCCTGCCCCCACCAATCGGCTGGGCTCGTCGGTGGAGGCCTCAGCCAGCACGACGTACGTGATCTCCCCGGCCTCCAGCTTCCGCAGGCCGGTGTTTTTAGGGATGATCTTGCACTTGGGAGGAAAGATACTGGACACCCTCACGAGGTTGCCCTTCTCGATGCCGGCGTGCCTGAGCGCCAGCTCGAAGCTCTGCAACCTCGTGCGGTGCTTGCCCACGCCCTTGGTGAAGAACACCTCCCTGGGAACCATCGGTTCTCTGAACATCTGGTCAGTCCCTTTTCTGCGCGGACTCCTTCCGGCACCAAGCCGGCTCGCGCAGATTATATTTCGCGTTGTCGAGGCAACAAGGACAATTACCCCTGCCGCGAAAAAACACTCCCGCCGGCACCTGCCCGCTGCCGGGCCGGGGGGCCGGGATTGACACTGCCGGGGTTGGCTCCTACCATCGCCGGCTTGAAGGAGACACGCTCCATGCCGGGCAATAAACCATCCCGCAAGTCGCCAAAGAGCTGGCAGGGCCGGCTGACGGCCGAGGCCGATTCCGCAACGGCCGAGCTGCTCGCCTCGCTGGACGTAGACAAGGCCCTGTGGAAGTACGACATCGCCGGCTCGATCGCCCACGCCGAGATGCTCGCCAAGGTCGGCCTTCTGAAGCCGGCCGAGCTGGCCGCCATCAAGAAGGGGCTGCTGTCGGTCGCCTCGGACATCGAGGCGGGCCGCCTGGCAATGCCTGTAGAGCTGGAAGACATCCACATGGTCATCGAGAAGGCCCTGATCGACCGCGTCGGGCCGGTCGGCGGGAAGCTGCACACCGGCAGAAGCCGCAACGACCAGGTGGCCACCGACCTGCGCCTGTGGGCACGCGACGCGGTCGATGAGCTGGTTGCGGCCATCGCCGAGATGCAAGGGGCGCTGGTGGGCCTGGCCGGCCGGCGGGGGCAGATCGTCATGCCCGCATACACGCACCTCCAGCGCGCCCAGCCGATATGCGCCGGAGCGGCGCTGCTCGCCTACGTCGAGATGCTCCAGCGCGACGCCGAGCGACTCGCCGACGCGCGGGTGCGGGTGAACATCTCCCCGCTGGGCAGCGGGGCGGTGGCCGGGAGCACGCTGCCCCTGGACCGCCTGGCAACGGCCAAGGCCCTAGGCTTTGCCGCCGTCAGCCGCAACAGCATCGACGCCACCAGCGACCGCGACTTCCTGGCCGAGCTTTGCTTCTGCTGCGCCATGCTGGCCGTGCACCTTTCGCGCTGGGCGGAAGACTGGATCATCTACTCCACGGCCGAGTTCGGCCTGATCGAGCTGCACGACGCCTACTGCACCTCTAGCTCGATGATGCCGCAGAAGAAGAACGCCGACGTCCTGGAGCTCATCCGCGGCCGGTCGGCCTCGGCCATCGCGCAGCTATCGGGCATCCTGGCGCTGCTGAAGGCCCTGCCCCTGGCGTATAACCGCGACCTACAGGACGACAAGCGATTCGCCTTTGCGACCGTCTCGGCCGTGCGGCAGTCGCTGAAGGTCGCGGCCGGGCTGGTCGCTGCGACGAAGTTCGACACCGGCCGTATCGCCGAGTCGCTGCCCACCGGCTTCATGGACGCCACCGCGCTGGCTGAGTACCTGGTCGCCAAGGCCGTGCCGTTCCGCCAGGCCCACCAGATCGTCGCCGGATTGGTCAGCGAGGCCGAGCGGGCAGGCAAGACGCTGGGCGAGCTGCCCCTCTCGCGGCTCCAGGCCGCCTGCGACAAGATAGGCCGGGACGTCTACCGCCATCTCGGGCCGGAAAACGTCGTCAAACGCTACGCCACCGAAGGCGCCGCCGGACCCAAGCAGCTCCGCAGCCAACTGGCCTTCTGGCGGCGAAAACTGGGCTAAGTGCGGGAATTCGAGCTGATAGAGTGGATTCGTGCTCGCAGCGGCTTTGACCCGTCGGCCGTGCCGATCGGCCCGGGCGACGACATGGCCGTGGTCGCCTGGCGCGAGCATCGCCTGCTGCTGGCCACCGACCAGGTGCTGGACGGCGTGCACTTCTCCCTGGCCCGTTGCGGCAGCCGGGCCGCCGGCCGCTACGCGATGGTCCGCAACCTTTCGGACGTGGCGGCTATGGCAGCCGTGCCAGCCTGCGCAGTAGCGTCGGTCGCCCTGCCCAGAGGCACGGACCGCAGCTCGGCTGAGCAGATATACTCGGGGCTCCGCGAGCTGGGCGACCGGTTCGACTGCCCCATCGTCGGCGGCGACGTGGCCGTCTGGGACGGGGCGCTGGCCATCAGCGTGACGGTCACCGCGAGGACCGACGGCATCGCGCCAGTCCTGCGGAGCGGGGCGACCGCGGGCGATGCGATCTGCGTGACGGGCTCACTCGGCGGGGCGTGGCAGTCGGGCAGGTGCCTCGACTTCGTTCCGCGCATCCGCGAGGCCCGCCAGCTTGCCGGGCGCTACCGCCCGCACGCGATGATCGACATCTCCGACGGCCTGGCCGGCGACCTGGGGCACATCTGCCGCGCCTCCGCCGTCGCCGCGGAAATCCAAACAGCTTCGGTCCCCATACACCCGGACGTGTTCGCACACCTCAAGCTGGACGGCGCCGACCCTGCCTCGCGCGAGAAGGCGATCCGCTCGGCCTTGACCGACGGGGAGGACTACGAACTGCTGTTCACCCTCCCCTCGCGGCAGGCCGAGGCACTGCTGAAGGCTCAACCCCTCGGCGTCCCCGTGACGCGGATAGGCACGGTGGCGGCCGGCTCGGGGATGACGCTGATCGACGAATCAGGCCGGCGGACTGCTCTGGCAGGCGGGTGGGAACATTCAA
>Ga0315280_10002571_pt1 | contig 29267 bp, 25 predicted proteins | sample YL17G06_40_MG_FD_203697 | JGI IMG/M metagenome (GOLD analysis project Ga0315280, IMG submission 203697) | Sediment microbial communities from Yellowstone Lake, YNP, Wyoming, USA - YL17G06_40 | ecosystem: Environmental > Aquatic > Freshwater > Lake > Sediment | place: USA: Wyoming | collected... | reverse complement strand
CGGTGTTTATTTCGACTCTTCCTTCTTTCACGGCAGCGAAAATCGAGGGAATATTTTTTTCCGCTTCAACGAGGGTATAAGTCAATCCTATCTGCCAGATATTGTGGCAATCAGAAGAGCCCACGAGAGGCCTGCGCTGTTTGCGGGCCAGGTCGATAGCCTTTTTATTATAATTGATACGGCGGCTGTAAAAGAAGGAGAATTCAATAGCATCAAAAGAGGAGAGATGCCTTTCCAGTTTTGATTTCAGACACTTAAACCCGGGGTAGAAGGGATGAGGAGCAATAATGAGGTTTCGATCATTTTTAATTTTGGCCAGGTCTTCGAGCGTTTTGATTTCCGGATAACTCTTGAGCTCAGGATTGATGACAACGACATGCTTGTTGGAGAGAGTAAGTTCGACACCCGGGAGGAGAAGAATTCCCCGCTCTGCTGCGTATTTCTCCAGGTCTAGGCTGTAAGTGACGACATCATGATTAGTGATGGCCAGAGCATCGAACCCTAAGCGGCCGGCCCTGTCGATGAGCTCGCTGGCAGTGAAGCTGATAAGGTCCTGAGGGTCGTCGGCTGTATGAGTATGGAAATCAACCTTAAGCTTCTGAGCCATTACGCCGTGACAGGCCCCATTTTGGCTTTCGCAAGCGCTTCTTTGACTTTGAAACCGATCTCCGCCGGGCTCCTGGCTACGAAAACTCCTGCAGCCTCGAGCGCCTCCATTTTTTCTTTAGCCGTCCCTTTTCCTCCGGCGATGATCGCGCCTGCATGCCCCATCCGCCTTCCCGGAGGAGCTGTCTGGCCGGCAATAAAGCTCACAACCGGCTTGGGAAATTCTTTTTTGATGTATTCTGCCGCTTCCTCTTCGGCCGTGCCTCCGATCTCACCGATGAGAATGACGGCCTCGGTCTCCTTGTCTTTTTTGAAAAGCTTGAGGAGGTCGATATAGTTGAGGCCGACAATCGGGTCACCCCCGATGCCAATTGCCGTCGATTGGCCAAACCCGACCTTGCTCACCTGCTGGACGGCCTCATAGGTCAAGGTCCCGGATCTGGAAATGATCCCGATTGTCCCCGGCGTGTGGATGTGGCCCGGCATGATACCGATCTTACACTTGCCTGGAGAGATGATTCCTGGCGTATTGGGGCCGATGAGCGAAACAGGCTTGCCTTTAAGATAGACTTTGACTCTGATCATGTCAAAAGTGGGAATGCCCTCGGTGATGCAAACGACGACACCGACTCCGGCGTCAGTGGCTTCCATGATTGCATCAGCCGCAAAGAAGGGTGGAACAAAAATGGCCGCGGCATTAGCCCTTTCTTTATCAACAGCTTCTGCCACCGTGTTGTACACGGGTACTCCGAGATGGGTGCCTCCGCCTTTTCCTGGCGTCACTCCCGCCACAACCTTTGTCCCGTATTCCTGCATGCGCTGGGTGTGGAAGGTTCCTTCTCCGCCGGTGATGCCTTGAACGACAACCCGCGTCTTTTTATCGACGAGGATACTCATGGTCTTCTCCTTTTCCTCTATTTCGCCAGGGTGACAACTTTTTCGGCTGCTTCCTTCATTGTCTGAGCCGAAGTAAAGGCCAGGCCTGATTCTTCGAGAATCTTTTTGCCTAAGTCGACATTTGTGCCTTCGAGCCGGACAACAATCGGGATTTTGGTCCCAAGCTCTCTGGCCGCTTTGATGATGCCGTTGGCAATCATGTCGCAGCGGACAATCCCGCCGAAGATGTTGATGAGTGCCGCTTTGACGTCCTTATCCGAGACAAGAATCTTGAAGGCGTTTGCCACCGCCTCTTCCGTCACTCCACCGCCGACGTCCAGGAAGTTCGCCGGCATCCCGCCCGAATACTTGATGATGTCCATTGTGGCCATGGCCAGTCCGGCGCCGTTGACCATGCAGCCGACATTCCCGTCCAGCTTGATGTAATTGAGGTTGTAATTGGAAGCCTCGACTTCAAGGGGCTCTTCCTCATCCAGGTCTCTCATTGCCTGGATATCAGGATGGCGCGGGACCGCGTTGTCATCGAAATTCATCTTGGCGTCAAGGGCGAGGACGTTGCCTTGCTTGGTGATGAGGAGAGGATTGATCTCGGCCAGAGAGGCATCAGTGGCCTGGAACGCCTTGTAGAGGCTGGTGATGAATTTAACCGCTTGCTTGTGGGTTTCGCCAGCCAAGCCGAGCTTGAAGGCGAGCTTTCTGGCCTGAAAGCCTAAGAATCCTGTCCCCGGATTGACCCATTCCTTGAAGATGAGCTCAGGATGCTCAGCGGCGACCTTCTCAATTTCGACGCCGCCTTCTGTTGAGGCCATGACGACGGGCGACTCTTTAGCTCTGTCAATGACGATGCCGATGTAGAGCTCTTTGGCAATATCCAGGGCTTCTTCAACGAGAAGCCTTTTGACTTTTTTGCCTTCGGGTCCAGTCTGGTGAGTAATGAGGGTCATCCCGATCATTTGCTGGGCCAGTTTTTCTGCTTCTTCGGGATTGGCGGCGAGCTTGATGCCTCCGCCCTTGCCCCTTCCGCCCGCATGGATTTGGGCTTTAAGGACAACCCGGGAGCCAATGCGCTCGGCAATCTCCCGGACTTTGGCCGGGGTTTCAGCCACCTCGCCGCTGGGAATCTGGACTCCGTACTTGCTGAGAATTTGTTTGGCTTGATATTCGTGGATTTTCACGTGATATAAACCTCCGACATTTTTCCTCCCCCTTGATTGGTCAAGGGGGTAGGTGGATTCATATTCCTAATTAAAGATCTTCAGATATGATTTAGAAATTTCTCTTCATGCCGCCAAATTTTTCAGCGAGGACAGACGGGAACGCGCCTTGACAGGGCGCGCGTTGATCGCCAGTTTCGCCGCCCTACTCGACCCTGTACTTCTTTTTGCCTTCCTCGTAGAGGTCGCCGCCGTACATGTCATTGATCACGATGCAGGGGAAATTCTTGACCTTGAGCCTGATAATCGCCTCCGGGCCCAATTCCGGGTAGGCAACGACTTCCGAGCCCTCGATGCTCTTGGAGATCAGAGCTCCTGCCCCGCCCACCGAAGCCAGATACACAGCCTTGTGTTTCTTCAGCGCCTCCTTGACTTCCTTACTCCTTGAGCCCTTTCCGATAGTGCCTTTGAGGCCGAGAGCATGGAGGGTCGGAGCATAAGAGTCCATCCTGTAGCTCGTGGTTGGGCCGGCAGAGCCGATGGGCTTGCCCGGCCGTGCGGGCGTCGGGCCGACGTAGTAGATAAACTGACCTTTGATATCGACGGGAAGCTCTTTTCCCTCTTTGATCAGGTCGATGAGCTTCTTGTGAGCGGCATCTCTTCCAGTGAGAAGATAGCCGGTGATAAAGATTTTATCTCCGGCTCGCAGTTGCGCGATCACCTCATCCGAGACGGGCGTTTGAATTTTGTGTTCAGCCATTTTTCTAATCCTTCAAGGCGTTAGTCTTGTTGTTTTGCCGCGCTCGCACTCTTACAGCTTGGTTTCTTCGACGGTCTTCTTCACGCCCGCCGCGGTCTTCTGGAGCAGGGCCATCTCCTCTTCGGTGAGCTTAATCTCGATGATCTTTTCGACACCCTTGGCGCTGATTATGGTGGGAACGCCGATGAAGAGGCCGTTGATCCCGTACTCGCCCTCACAGAGTGCTGCGCAGGCGATGATGCGTCGCTTATCCTTGAGATAGGATTCAGCCATGATAATGGCGCTCCAAGCTGGGCTGAAGAAAGCTGAGCCCTTGCCAAAGAGCTTAACGATCTCTGTGCCAGCTTCACGCGTCCGCAGGACTAGCTTGTCGATCTGCTCTTTGGTGGCGATCTCGGAGAGAGGCACTCCGCCAACCGTTGTCAACCTGGGCAGAGGAACCATGTCAGGACCATGGCCGCCCAAAACTGTTCCCGCAACGTCAGCCACCGATACGCCAAGCTCCATGGCGATGAAAGCGCGCCAACGCGCTGTGTCCAGAGCTCCGGCCATACCGACGACCTGGTGCTTGGGGAAACCGGTCAGCTTGTAGAACGCATAGACCATCGCATCGATGGGGTTGGTGATGATGATACAGAAGGCGTTGGGAGCATATGTCTTTATGCCGTTGGCTGCGTTGGTGATGATCTGAAGGTTGACAGAGAGCAGGTCCTCACGGGTCATTCCGGCGACACGGGGTTTGCCTGCCGTGACGATGGCGACGTCGGCACCCGCAATGTCTTTGTAGTCTGATGTGCCGATGATGTTGGCGTCATAGTTGCCGTGGGGCGCCATTTCCATCAGGTCAAGGGCTTTTCCCTTGACCGGGTTCACGTAGTCAGGAATGTCGAGAACAACGATATCTCCCAATTCTTTCATTGCGGCGAGCATAGCCAGGTTCTGGCCGATCTGGCCGCCGCCGATAAGGGCTAATTTCTTTCTCTGATAGCTCATAAAACCTCCTCACTATGCATATTTAAAATTGGTGGGAAGCGCTTAGGGCTCCCGCAATTTTATTGCGCCTTTTCGCTCAATCGCCTTAATTTTTTTTATGCTGAATTTCCTTGGTTCAGTCCTTGCAAATCCAGAATATATTGAAATTCATCCGGACAGTCAAGGCAGAGTTGTCAAGTCTTGACATAGCCTTCCCACTTTTGCTTCAACTTGCGATCCTGCAGCGTTTCCATCAGGTAATTGGTAAAAGACTCTCCTGTTGCGCCTGTTGGCCGCCCCGTGACGACCAGCTTCTTCTCATACTGGCCGCAGATATCCAGCGCCATCTCGAGATTCTTGCCTTTTTCAGGGAACCCGATATGGTTGAGAAGCATGGAGGCCGCACGGATCATGCTGGCCGGGTCGGCATAGATGGCCCGTCCCTCTTTGACCATGCGGGGCGCCGAGCCGTGAATGGCCTCGAACATAGCATACTGTTTTCCAATGTTTGCGCTTCCGGCAGTGCCGACGCCACCCTGGAATTCCGCGGCTTCGTCTGTAAGGATATCGCCATAGAGGTTGGGAAGGACCATCACTTGGAAATCGCGGCGGCGCTTCTCATCGACAAGCTTGGCGGTCATGATGTCGATATACCAGTCGTCCACCTGAATATCCGGATATTCCTTGGCGATGCGATAGAAATTCTCGAGGAAGCGGCCGTCCGTTGTCTTGATGACATTGGCCTTAGTGATGCAGGTTACGCGGGTGCGGCCGTTCTTTTTGGCATGCTCGAAGGCCAGACGGCAGATGCGGTCGGCGCCGGGCGCGCTAATCAACCGGAAGTCGATGGCGATGTCCTGGTCCACCTCGATGCCGAAGGGACCGAGGGCATACATATCTTCGGTGTTCTCTCGGAAAAAGATCCAATCAATGCCCTGCTGGGGGACGCGGACGGGTCGGACATTAGCGAAGAGGTCCAGTTCTTTCCGCACGGCCACGTTGCAGCTTTCGATGTTCGGCCAGGGGTCACCTTTGCGGGGCGTGGTCGTGGGGCCTTTGAGCGTGACATGATATTTTTTGATCTCAGCCAGGACATCGTCCGGGATGGGCTTCATGCAGGCGGCGCGGTTCTCGATGGTCAGGCCTTCGATGTCGTTGATGGCCACTTTTCCGCTCTTGACCTCGTCCTTGAGCATGAATTCGAGCACGCGGCGGGCGTCTTTAGCGATGTAGGGGCCGATTCCGTCTCCGCCCACAACGCCGATCTTGATCGGCTTGACTTTGCTGTAGTCGATCCAATCGGGCGCGGATTTCACTTTCTCCATACGCTTCATCTGGATTTCAAGAAGATTGCCAAAATGCGCTTTCGCTCTTTCAATGGCGGCATAATCCATGATTATTCCTCCCTTCCATTTGGAATAGATAAAGGATAAATTTGAGGGAAGATTTTATAATTTTCCAGGGCGAAAATCAACTTCAATCAAGAGAATTTTTATTAATCAAAAATGCTTTTGACAAATCAAGCTAAACATTTTATACAGTAGCTTTGAGATAAAAACCAGAGGGAGTTATCATCATGTTAGAATCTTATTTCAAGCAAGAATCGGAAAGGCAAAAACAAGGGATTCCTGCCTTGCCGCTTAACCCGGACGAGACGGCGGAGGTCTGCAGGCTTCTGGAAAACCCGGCCGCAGGCAAGGAAGAGCTTCTGCTTGGGCTCTTAAAGAATCGTGTGGCCCCGGGAGTTGACCCGGCAGCCAAGGTCAAAGCCGAATGGCTGGCGCAGGTCGCCAGTGGCCTGGGGCGATCTCCTGTAGTTTCCAGAAAAGATGCCGTTTTTCTCTTGGGAAAAATGCTCGGAGGATACAACATCAACCCGCTTGTTGAATTCCTCGATGAACCTGGGCTTGCGCCGGAGGCGGCCAAAGCTTTGAAACACATTATTCTTGTCTATGGCGCTTTTGACACAATTGCCGAAAAATCAAAGACAAATTCCTTTGCCAAAGAGATCCTTTTATCCTGGGCCGACGGCGAGTGGTTCCTCTCCAGGCCTGAAATTCCGGAAAAATTTGTGCTCAAGGTGTTCAAAGTTGACGGCGAGATCAACACCGATGATTTTTCTCCGGCGAAAAATGCCTGGAGCCGGCCCGATATCCCGCTCCATGCGCTCTCTATGGGCGAGACGCGTTTTCCAGGAGGGCTCGCCACAATCAAGAAGTTCCGCGAAGAAGGACACATGGTTGTTTTCGTCGGAGATGTGGTTGGCACCGGCTCTTCAAGAAAGTCCGCCTGCAACTCTTTAATGTGGCACATCGGCGAGGACATTCCGTTCATTCCCAATAAAAGGCGGGGCGGTGTTGTTATCGGCGGATTGATCGCGCCGATATTCTTCAACACCACGGAGGACTCCGGCGGACTGCCGCTTCTGGCTGATGTGAGCAAGATAAAAACCGGCGACATCATCACCATCGAAACTCGGACCGGCTTCATCAAAAACGAAGCAGGCGAGACGATCGCGAGCTTCGAATTCAAGCCCCCGACTATCAAAGATGAATTCCGGGCAGGAGGCCGATTGAACTTGATCATTGGCCGCGCTCTGACTAATAAAGCCCGCAGAGCGCTCGGTCTGGGAGAAGCTGAAATTTTCAGTTTGCCCAAAAATCCCAAGCCCAAGCGAAGGCAAGGCTATTCTTTAGCTCAAAAGATCGTGGGAAAAGCCTGCGGTGTTAAAGGTGTTCTGCCGGGAAGCGCTTGTGAGCCGAAGATGACGACCGTCGGTTCGCAGGATACAACAGGGCCCATGACTGCCGAAGAGCTGAAAGAGCTGGCCTGTCTCGAATTCCAGGCTGAGATGTTCATGCAGTCGTTCTGCCATACCGCTGCCTACCCGAAGCTGGCTGACGTAAAGATACACAAGACGCTCCCACAGTTCATCATCGAGCGCAAAGGTGTGGCCCTCAAGCCAGGCGACGGCGTCATCCACACCTGGCTGAACAGGCTTATTCTGCCGGACACGATGGGCACCGGCGGAGACTCTCATACTCGCTTTCCCATCGGCCTTAGCCTGCCTGCGGGCTCAGGGCTCGTAGCTTTTGCCGGTGCTTTGGGCTTTATGCCGTTGGATATGCCTGAGTCCGTACTTGTCAAATTCAAGAGGAAGCTGAACCCAGGCATTACACTTCGTGATGCGGTTAATGCAATCCCGTATTTTGCCATCAAACAAGGATTGCTGACAGTCGCCAAAAAGGGAAAGATAAATATCTTCAACGGCTGCATCCTTGAAATGGAAGGTTTGGAAGATCTCACTGTCGAGCAGGCTTACGAGCTGACCAACGCGTCAGCTGAGAGGTCTGCAGCCGGAGCGGTCATCGCCCTCAAAGAGGAAAGTATCGCCAAGTATTTGAAGAGCAATATCGCCCTGATGGAAAAGATGATCGACGAAGGTTATGAGTGTGCCGGAACTCTTAAAAAGAGAATAAAAGCCTGCGAGAAATGGCTCAAAAAACCGGCGCTTCTCTGCAGGGACCAAAAGGCCGAGTATGCCGCCGTTCTCGAAGTGGACCTGGCCGAGGTCAAAGAGCCGATTTTGGCCTGCCCGAACGACCCGGATGATGTGAAGCTGCTTTCAGAAGTCGCCGGTGACAAGATTGACGAAGTCTTCATCGGATCCTGCATGACCAACATCGGCCATTTCCGCGCAGCTGGAAAGATCTTTGAGGGCGCGGGTTATGCTAAGACACGCGTCTGGCTGGCGCCTCCGACGAAGATGGATTCGGCTCAGCTGATGCGCGAAGGCTATTATGCGATTTATTCTAACATCGGGGCGCGGACCGAGATTCCCGGCTGTTCACTCTGCATGGGCAATCAGGCCAGAGTGAGACCTCGGGCCACTGTCCTCTCCACTTCGACGCGCAATTTCGATGACCGGATGGGAGACGGAGCGAGGGTTTATCTGGGCTCTGCAGAGCTGGCTGCAGTGGCGGCGGTCAAAGGACAGCTGCCGACACCTGAAGAATATTTTTCGATCGTCAAGGAGAAGCTTCTCCCCAACCAGGACAAAATCTACCGCTACCTGCAGTTCGATGAGATGGCAGATTTCACTCTTCATTACACCGGGGCCAAATTTTGAGGAACTAATACAAACGCGTTAAGTGAATTGCGAGGAACGAGGTGACGAAGCAATCCCAAACTGAGACCGCCACGCTACGCTCGCGGCGACTTCGTCGGATTGCCACGCTCCCGATGGTCGCTCGCTATGTAATGGCAATAATTGCGCTTGTATTAATTAGGGCTCCTATGCTCGCAAATACTGCCGCGCTTCACTCGTAGTGACATGAAAAAGACAGCATTGAAAGTGTTGCCAATTCATGGGGCAAAAAGAGGAGGCTCAATGATTGACTTATCAGGAAGAAAAGCTCTTATCACGGGCGGCTCGCGAGGAATCGGACGGGCGACCGCCATTCTCTTCGCCAAGGCCGGCAGCGACGTCGGCGTCAATTATTTATCCAATACTGCCGCCGCTGAGGAAGTCAGGAGAGAAGTGAAAAAGCTGGGGAAAAAGTGCCTTCTGCTCAAAGCGGATATTTCCCGCGAAGATGAAGTGAACAAGATAGTCGATGTCATGGTCAGGGAATTGGGAGGAATCGATATCCTCGTCAATAATGCTGGCATTTGGACCTACGGCGAAATAGGCAATATGGCAGCCGAAGTCTGGGATGAGACCATGAAGGCCAACCTGGACAGCGTTTTCTATGTCACGAATGCCGTTGTCCCTTATATGAAGAAAAAAAAGCAGGGCTGGATTATCAATGTTTCCTCAACGGCTGCCATTAGAGGAGAAGCCCTCCATTCCCACTACGCCGCCACTAAAGGCGCTTTGAATTCTTTAACAAAGTCTTGGGCGGTGGAATTTGCGCCCTACAACATCCGCGTCAATGTCGTGGCGCCAGGCTGGGTGGAAACAGACATGTGTGCAGAAGTCTTCAGCGATCCCCAATTCAAGGAGAGCGTCCGGCAGTCGATCCCTCTCAAAAGAATTCCTCGGCCCGAGGATATCGCCGGTCCGATCTTGTTCCTCGCTTCAGATTTGGCCCGCCATATTACCGGCGCGATCATCAATGTCAACGGCGGCTCTGTCCTCTGCGGATAGGCTCGGGATAAGTGGTTCCAAGTCACGCTGGCTTCGTCCCAGCGAGCCGAAGCCGCTCGATTCGCTCCTCGCTCTCCTCTCGCCAAGCCGAGAGGAACCGTGCCCGCTCGTCGCTCATCCGGGCTTTTCACCGCCTCATCCCTCGCTCGGATTAAAGGTTTAAAGCGAATACCAGCGATTCTTTCCATCTTGCCAATTTTGTTTTTTTCTGGTAATTTGGGAGAAGGTTTACGGAAAGGAGGAACAGATGGAGGAAGAAGTCGGCAGGATCACCCATTATTTCTCTAAGATTGGCGTGGCCGTGGTCGAGCTGACCAAAGGAAGCCTCAAAGTGGGCGATACGATTCATATCAAAGGACACACAACGGATCTTTACCAGAAAGTCGAATCTATGCAGGTCGAACACAACAACGTGCTTTTGGCCAAGAAGGGAGAGTCGTTCGGGCTCCGGGTAGAATCGCAGGTCCGGGAACACGACCTTGTTTTCATAGTCACAGAGGATTAATCGGTTCGCTCCTTATTTATCGGATTTGATTTTTTTGGAAAGGATTGTGCTAAGGCCCTAAGCCGTTGAAAGGAAGAAAGGAGAAGATGAGGGTGGGTGAAAAAACGCCTAAAGCGTCGAATTCAAAGCCGTCCTTCAAAAACTGGAAGAAAAAAAAATACGCTACTAACGCCGAAGCAGATGTGTGTCTTCCGAAGAAGGTATTCACCACCGTCTCGGGAAAAAAAATCAAGGAGATTTACACTCCCGCTGATATCGCTGATTTCGATTATCTAAGGGACCTGAATTTTCCCGGGGCATATCCATTCACCCGCGGTATCCATCCGACCATGTACCGAGGGCGTCTCTGGACGATGCGTCAATTCTCTGGGTTCGGGACAGCCGAAGACACGAATAAGCGCTACAAGTATCTCCTTTCCCATGGTCAAACCGGGCTAAGCGTGGCCTTTCATCTCCCCACGTTGATGGGAATGGATTCCGACCATCCTCTGGCTAAAGGAGAGATCGGCAAGTGCGGGGTCGCTATCGATTCCCTGGTCGACATGGAAATCCTTTTCAAGGGCATTCCGCTGGACAAAATCACCACCTCGATGACCATCAATGCCCCAGCAGCTGTACTTTGGGCCATGTACATTGCCGTTGCAGAGAAGAAGGGCATTTCTCCGAAAGTCATCTCAGGCACAATCCAGAATGATATCCTCAAGGAATATATAGCCCAGAAGACCTTTATTTTCCCGCCCCGGCCCTCGATGAAGCTGATTGTCGATACGTTTGAATATGGGGCCAAGGAAGTTCCTCGGTGGAACACGATTTCCATCTCCGGATACCATATCCGGGAAGCAGGGGCGACAGCCGTGCAGGAATTGGCTTTCACCTTGAGGGACGGCATCGAATATGTAGAGTGGGCGCTGGAGCGAGGCCTCAAACTTGATGATTTTGCGCCCAGACTTTCCTTCTTTTTTAACTCACACAACGACTTTTTTGAGGAGATCGCCAAATTTAGGGCGGCGAGGCGAATTTGGGCCGAAGTGATGAAAGACAGGTATGGGGCCAAGAATCAGCGGTCCTGGTGGCTCCGGTTTCACACGCAAACATCGGGCGTCTCCCTGATGGCGCAGCAGCCTTATAACAACATCGTCCGGGTGGCCATCCAGGCGCTGGCGGCAGTGCTCGGAGGGACCCAATCCCTTCACACCAATTCCCTCGATGAAACCTATGCCTTGCCTTCAGAAGAAGCAGTCACCATCGCTCTGCGGACGCAACAGATTATCGCCTACGAAAGCGGCGTCGCCAACTCGATTGACCCACTGGGAGGAGCGTACTTTGTGGAGGCGCTAACGAGGGAAATGGAAAAGGAAGCAAAGGACTATATCAAAAAAATCGACGACATGGGCGGGATGGTCAAAGCCATCGAGCTCGGATTCCCCCAAAGGGAAATTGCGGACAGCGCCTACTGGTACCAGAGGGCTGTGGACAAGAAGGAGAAGATCATAGTAGGAGTGAATGCTTTTGAGATGAAACACGAGCCGATCCCGATCTTGTGCATCGATGATGCCGTCGCCCGTCAGCAGCTCGCCCGGCTGAGGGAGGTCAGGAGATCGCGCAGTCAAGCCAAGGTCAAACAGTCCCTCGAAGACCTGAAAAAAGCTGCCGCTGACGATCAAAATCTTATGCCCTTTTTCTTGCGCTGCGTCAAAACGTATGCCACTCTGGGAGAGATTATGGATGCTTTGAAAGAGATCTTCGGAGAATATCAGGAATCCATCATGTTTTGAGAGAGGAAAGCCGGGTGAGGGAGGAGGTTATGTCAAGGAAAAAAATTAGAATCTTGGTAGCCAAGCCTGGATTGGATGGCCATGATCGCGGCGCCAAAGTTGTTTGCCGGGCACTGAGGGATGCAGGGATGGAGGTCATCTACACAGGATTGCGGCGGACTCCTGAGGAGATCGTCAATGCAGCCGTTCAGGAAGACGCGGACCTCATCGGCCTGAGCATTCTTTCCGGAGCCCATCCCATTCTGTTTCCCAAGATTATGAAGCTTCTCAAGGAAAAAGGGGCTGAAGATATTCCCGTCATTGCCGGGGGAATCATCCCCGAAAAAGATATACCGAAGATGAAAAAGGTAGGCATCCGGGAGATCTTCCTGCCTGGGACATCCACACAAGATATTGTCAAATGGATTCAGGATCATATCCCCGGGGTCAAAAAAAAATAAAATTGACCCCTTGACATTGATTTTTTAATTTGGTAATCAAAGGGAAGGATAATGCCGAAAAAATCATTATCTCTGATTATTGTTCCCCATTACGCTAAAAGATTCAAAACCATCACGCTGTCCCAAAAAACCCTCAAAGCTCTCTTAACCATTTCTGTTTTTAGTTTTGTTGTTCTGGTTGTCTTTGTCGTCGATTATTTCACGATGAATGTTACCCGGGCGAAATATAAGAATTTGCTCAAGGAGAGCACCGAGCACAGAAAGCTCTTGGCTGACTATGAAAATTCGATAAAGAAATTAAAGGACACCGTCAAAAGTTATGAGAGCTACACCAGAAAACTCAGTGTCATGGCCGGCCTCAAATCTCCCGAGGTCCTGGAAGAGATGGGGATCGGAGGAGGGGATACAGCGGGTATTGGCAGCCCAGTAGTGCCAGACATTCCTCAGCCACGCCAAGGCGTTACGCTGCAGGATGCCAAGGAGCTTGCCCAAAAAGCAGAAGATGTCGGGAAAAACCTAGGCATTTTGACAAGTTACTTTGAAACGCAGGCCGCCAAACTGGCCTTTACTCCGACGATTTGGCCCACCATCGGCTGGGTCAGTTCGCCTTTCGCTTACCGAGAGGATCCTTACACGGGAAAACGGACTTTTCATTATGGCATAGACATCGCCACGAATTTTGGGAACCCTATCGTGGCCACAGCGGACGGAATCGTCCTTTCTTTAGGGAATGACAAGATGAGCGGAAGAAGCATCGTACTTAGCCATGGCGGGGGGATAACCACCCACTACCTCCATCTGAGCAGGTTTTTAGTCAGGGCGGGCCAGAAAGTCAAAAGGGGGGATGTTATCGGTCTTGTTGGAAAATCAGGAAAGGCGTTAGGCCCTCATCTCCACTATGAAGTCCGGATCAATAACAGACCTAAGAATCCCTATGATTATATCTTAGAGGAATAAAAGACCCCTCCTCTTTCCTTATTCAAAAATATTTCCGGATTCGATTTTCGTGCCGCGCAAGAAGACGGCTGCTTCCATGGCCTTCTTGTTTTCCCGCTGAAGGCGCTCCACGAGAAAGACGCTCTCGTTTCCGCAGCAGACCGCGATCCCTTCTTTTCTTATTTCGATGACTTGACCCGGCAGTCGGCCAGGCCCTGAATCAGTCAAATTCTGGCCGGCATGAATAATCATTCGCTGGCCTTTGAAGAAAGTGAAAGCTCCCGGCCAAGGAGTGTAGGCCCGGACCATTCTGTCTATGGCAAGAGCATCCTTCGTCCAGTCAATCCTGCCTTGCTCCTTTTTCAGCCGGGGAGCATAGGATGCTTGAGAATGATCCTGAGGGATGCGGCGGATATTTTCTATACCTTCCAGGGTTTCGACCAGAAGAGTTGCGCCGATGTGGGCAAGCCGAGTTTCAAGTTGCCAGGAATTCTCCCGCGGGAGAATCTCCACTTCCTCTCTGCTTAAGATGTCCCCTTCGTCCATTTTTTCAGTGAGCTCAAAGATAGTTACTCCAGTTTTTTCCTCACCTTTTAGGATGGACCACTGAACAGGAGCTGCCCCTCGATACTTGGGCAGGAGGGAAAAGTGGACATTGATCGACCTGAACCTCGGCAGATAGATGATAGAGGCGGGGATGATTTGTCCATAAGCCACCACGACGTTGATATCCGGGTTGATTTTCTTTATCGCCTTAAGCGCACTTTCGTCCTGTCTGATCTTTATCGGCTGGAGCACAGGGATTGCTTGCTTGAGAGCTAATTCTTTGACAGGGGAACATGTAAAGGCTTTCCCTCTTCCCGAGGGTTTGTCCGGCTGTGTGATAGCCAGCTCAATCCTGTGCCCGGCTTCCAAGAGTTTTTCCAGGGAAGGCAAGGCCGAGGCGGGACTTCCGAAAAAGACGATTCTCATTCCGTTCAGCCGGTTTCTTGTTCCTTTTTGAGCTTCTTTTTTAAGAGAGCCCTTTTTAGGGGAGACAAATTTTCTATGAACAACTTTCCGTTGATATGGTCGATCTCATGACAAAAGACACGCGCCAAAAGCCCGCTGGCGTCAATGGTTTTCTCCTGGCCTCTTAGATCAATCCCTCTCACGCGGACCAGGGCCGGCCTTTTAACCTTCTCTTGAATTCCTGGGACGGACAGGCATCCTTCCTCTTCGACGGTTTCTCCTTTTGTCTCGAGGAACTCGGGGTTTGCGAGAATGATCAAATCGTCGGGGTTTTCCCCGATAGAAAGGTCCACCGTAATCAGACGTTTGCTCACGTTGATTTGAGGAGCTGCCAAGCCTATGCCGGGAGCGACGTGCATGGTGAGCACCATATTTTGGGCGAGCTCGAGGATTTCTTTGTCGATATTCGCAATGGGCTCAGCCATCCTCAAGAGCACGGGGTTTCCATATTTGACGATTTCGAGGATCGGCATTTTCGTAAAGACTATTTTAGAAAATTATGGATTTTTATTCAAATCCCCCAAAAAAAAGTAAAAATGGGAACGGTTCTCAGAGAGAACCGTCCCCATATATTCAGACGACAGCAGATGGCGGCGGAGGTTCGTCGGCAGTGCCGGCTTTCCTGAGGGGGAGCAGGACGAGGTAAGCACCGATCAAAACGAGGACTCCCAGGCCAATATAGTAACTGGCATTGGAAAAAATTTCGGGTATATCTATTTTGATCACCTTCTGGAAGAACAGGAATTTCCAAGCTGCTCGGATCAAGCCTGTCAGGGCTTCTCCTGCGATGAGGCCGGAAGCTAAAAGAATGCCGACATTTTCCACCCTTGTCTTCTGAGCGGGGTTTAGATTTTTTCTTCCCGCGAGGCGGTCCACGATACCCTTCATCATCCCGCCGCAGAAGATGGCGAATGTTGTTTCAAGGGGAAGGTACATCCCGACGGCTACAAGCATGGGTGATTTCACCTGGACAAGGATGAAAGCAAACCCCATGAACATCCCGACGATAACCAAAGGCCAGGCCATCTCGCCGCCAACGATTCCCTGGGCCAGAGCAGCCATCAGGCCGGCTTGAGGAGCAGAGAGTTCTCTGCTCCCGAAGGTGAAGGCTCCGTGGAGAATCAGCAAGGGAAAGAAGAGAACAAGGGAAGAGATGAGGACGCCAAAAATATCCCCGACCTGCATCTTCCACGGCGTTCCGCCAAGGAGATGTCCCACTTTGAGGTCCTGGAGCATTTCACCGGCCACGGCCGATGAGACACAGACGACGGCGGCAACTCCCAGAACGGCGGCGACACCGCTGATCCCTGTAGCTCCCACGAGAACCATAAGAAGAGCGGCGATGATGAGTGTTGAAAGAGTAAGACCAGAAATAGGGTTGTTGGATGATCCTATCTGGCCGACAAGATTACCTGATACGGCCGCAAAGAAGAACCCGGCGACAGCCATGACGGCAGCCGCGACAACAGCTGTCCCAAGAGTGCCGGAAAAAATTTTATAGACGAAGATCATGAGGACGAAAGTAACAGCAAGACCGACCAGAACAAGCCTCATGTTCAGGTCTTTCTCCAGCCGAGAGCTGACTTCGACTTGTCCGGCTGCCTTCTTCACGTCTCCGATCGACCTTTTGATGCCCGCTGCAAGATTTTTCCTCATCCTGAAGAGGGTATAGCCTGCTCCGACCAACATCCCGCCTACTGCGATCGGCCTGATGATAAACTTCCAGACATTCACCATCATGGAATCCCATCCGACCTCCGCCATGGGCACTGAGGGGCCGTAGAATTTTTCGACCAACTGAGGTCCCAGGAAAAACATGAGGAGAGGAGCAAAAAGTCCCCAGGCCAGGACTCCTCCCGCGAAGTTGAGCGACGCCAGACGCGGGCCGATGATATAGCCGACGCCGATGTAGGCAGGATAAATGCCCGGACCAGCCACAGCCACCGTGCCGCCTGCATCGACTTTTGGGGCAACCTTCTCCGCTCCTAACTTCACGAAGCTGGCCCCGATGTTGCCGACTTTGATGATGAAGTCTTTCGTGGCAGCAAAGATGCGCACAACTCCGAGAGCATAAATGAGAGCGCCCACGCCCATCGCTTGAAAAAGAAATTTGGCTCCCTGGCTGCCTTTCTGGCCGGCCTTATGTATCTCGGAAGCTGCTACGGATTCGGGGAAACCAAGCTCAGGGTCTGTGACCATGACTCTTCTCAAGAAGGTCACAAACAGGATCCCGAGCAGGCCGCCCACAAACATGAGGGCTGTTGATTTGAGGTAGGCATCGACGGAATTGAACTTTGTCCAAGCCCCGGCGATGACAAAAGCGGGAATAGTGAAAATCGCGCCCGCGGCTACCGACTCTCCGATCGAGCCCACTGTTCGGGCCATATTTTCTTCTAAGATCGACCCGCGCATCAGCTTGAGGATGGCCATGCCAATGACAGCCGCTGGATAAGTGGCCGCAATCGTCATGCCAGCCCGGAGTCCGAGGTAGGCGTTGGCAGCGCCAAGAATAACCGTCAGGACCACTCCTAAAATGAGTGCCTTGAAAGTGAATTCTCTGAGTTCTGTTTTTTCGGGAATGTAAGATTTGTAGCTCATCCCTCTCTCCTTTATTGGTTTATTGCTTTAATGTATATTAAAAATCATCTCGTTAAGTCAAGAAATTAGATTATGCCCGAATATTCGGGATTATGGGCTTGCCTTGCAAAGATTATTGCCATAGAATAAAATATATCGGTTATAGGATATCAATGAGTATCATCAGTTGGTTTAAGGAAAGGATCTTTTGTGATCTGGCCATAGACTTAGGAACAGCGAACACACTTGTCTACCTTAGAGGGAAAGGAATAATCGTCCAGGAGCCTTCCATTGTCGTCATCAACAAGCTGACCGGGAAAGTCGAAGCTGTGGGGAGCCGGGCCAAGGAAATGCTTGGAAAAACTCCCGCTTCTGTCATCGCAATAAAGCCTATGCGCGACGGGGTGATCGCCGACTTTGAGATTGCCGAAAAAATGCTTGATTATTTCATCAAAAAGGCGACGAACAACCGGGGATTTTGGCTGCGGCCGAGAATCGTCATCGGCATTCCCACTGGAATCACCCAGGTGGAGCGGCGTGCGGTAAAAGACGTGGCGACAAGAGCCAAGGCTTCGGAGGTCTATCTCGTGGAGCAGCCGATGACGGCAGCCGTGGGAGCGGACCTCCCGATTTCCGATCCGACAGGGAATATGGTTGTCGACGTCGGCGGCGGCACTACGGATATCGCTGTCATTTCTCTTAACGGGATTGTCTTCAATCATTCCATCAGGATCGCCGGTAACGAGATGGACGAGGAAATCATTCAGTACCTGAAAAAAAAGTACAACTTGCTGATCGGCGAGAGGAGCGCCGAGCATGTCAAGATCCAGATCGGGTCCGCCTATCCTTTGGATGAGCCCATGACCATGGAGATCAAGGGGAGAGACCTCCGTGAGGGTATCCCTAAGACGATTGTTATTGACGATCAGGAAATACGAGAAGCCTTGGAAGATGTCGTTGCCTCGATCGTCAATGCCGTCAGGATCGCTCTGGAGAAGACCCCTCCCGAACTTTCTGCTGATATCATCGACCGCGGCATCGTCTTGACCGGCGGCGGAGCCCTTCTTAAGAACCTCGACAAGCGTTTGCGCGAAGAAACCCAACTGCCTGTTTTTGTCACCGATGACCCCCTGACCAGCGTTGTGCTCGGAGCGGGGAAGCTCTTGGATGACCTTGATCTTTTGAAAAAGATCGCTCTCGATTAGAGAGGCGCAGCTTGACCTGAATTTTCATGCCTTTTTCCCTGAAAGAAAAAAGAAAATTCGCACTCTTTGCCGGGTTGATTTTTTTTCATCTGGTCCTGATCTCTCTCCAAGTCCCCAAAGGGAACGAGCCGACGTATTTTGAGAAAGCTTTTTTTGCCCTATTTTCCCCTGTCGAGCATGGAGTCGCCTCCTTTTTTCAGAGTTTGAGAAGTTTCTGGAATAACTATTTCTATTTTCGTCACGTCCAGCGACAGAATCAGGAGATGAGAGATGAGATTTTTATCCTCCGCCAGGAGAATCAGGTCCTCAAGAAAATGCTGCTGAGGTTCAAAGGCGAGAAAGAGATTCAGGATCTGCTTTCGGCGGTTTCCCGCTCCATCCTCGTCTCTTCTGTCATCGGGTTTGATTCGCGCGGAATCTATAAATCTGTTGTCTTGAACAAAGGCTCACTGGATGGCGTGAAGAAAGATTTGGTTGTTCTGGACAAACACGGCCATCTTGTTGGACGGGTGATCGACCCAATCTCTTTGAAACAGGCGCGTGTCCAACTCATCACCGATGAGGAAAGCGGAGTCGGGGTTTTTTCCGAACGTCAAAAAGTTGTCGGCATCCTGACAGGCTACGACGAGGGAAAATGTTTGATGAAGTACGTCCTCAGGACAAACAAGGAGATCGAGGAAAGTGAAGAGGTTAGCACCTCAGGATTTGACGGCATCTACCCCTCGGGCATTCCTGTGGGAAAAATTGTCTCCATCACTGAGGACGCCACTCTGTTCAAAAAAATTATCGTCGAGCCTTATTTCGATTTTTCGGAGCTGGATGAGGTGGCTGTTTTCACCATCGACCTGAGAGAATTGTCGTGAAGGAAGGAGGGGATGAGAAGTCTTTTTGAAGCTGCCCTGGGAATCATTCTCGCCGTTGCCCTTCACACCATTCTGGGCAAAATCTCGGTTTCTCTTCTTTTCATTTTCAATGCGTTTTCCTGGGTCGTCCTTTATTTCAGCCTGATGAGACACGAAGCCTTCGGGGCGGTCATGGGAACCGCGTGCGGCCTGCTTCAGGATTCCTTTTCCTTTGGCATATTTGGCGTGGGAGGGCTTACCAAGACCCTTCTGGGTTTCGCGACAGGACTTATTTCCCGAAAAATCGATGTCACGCCTGTGGCCCGAAGTTTCATTTTTCTCCTGATCGTTTCGACCATGGAACTGGCTTTGTGGAAATTTTTGATTTTTTTTCTCTTCAGAGAGCGGTTGGCCATAGGGGGCGGGCTCGTTTTCTTCCAGCCCCTGTCGACGGCCTTTTTTGTCACGCTCTTGTTTCAAATCATGCGGAAGGCGAGAGGAGAGACTTCATAAAAGCGTGAAAATAGAAAAGAACAGGTTTTACGAAGACCTCTCTCTTATTCTGCGCAGGACGCAGCAAGTCTCCATTGCTGCGGGAATACTCTTTCTTCTCCTTCTTTTCTTTTTCTGGAAAATTCAGATTCTTGATTTTAAGAAATACTGGGCGCTTTCTGAAGCCAACCGCATCCGTGAGAATGTAATCTCAGCTCCCCGGGGTCTCATCACCGACCGGAATGATGTTATCCTTGCCGATAACGCCGCCTCTTTCAAAGCCTCGATCATCAGAGAGAACTGCCAAAATTACGTGCGCTCCCTGAAGGAGGTTAGCCGGCTTTTAGAGATCGAGCCAAGTGATTTGGAAAGAAGAATTGCAAAGTATGAATCTTTTCCTCTTTTCAAACCCATTGTCGTCAAAGATAACCTTGAGCTGAGAGAAGTTTCCCGGATCGAATCTCGGCGACTGGAATTCCCCGAACTGGTGGTTGAGACAGACCCCAAGCGATTTTATCCGTTCGGCAGCCTGGCGGCTCATGTGATTGGTTATATGCAGGAGCTGTCGCCTGAAGAGATGAAGTCCGATTTATACAAAGGGAGAAATCTTGGCGACATGGTCGGCCAGACCGGAGTAGAGAAAGAATATGAATCTTTCCTGGTGGGCGTTAACGGAAAGTCGACGAAAGTCGTTGACAGCTTAGGACGAACCCGAGAAGAGGTGGGAAAGGTGGAGCCAGCCCCGGGACAGAACATCCGGCTCACTCTCGATTTCGACCTCCAAGAAAAAGCGACTCAGATGCTCGAAGGGAGGGAAGGCGCCATCATCGTTTTGGACCCCCGCAACGGCGAGGTTTTGGCCCTGGCCAGCTATCCGACCTACGACCCCAATAAATTCATCAGCCGCTTTACTCCGGAAGAATGGATGGACCTCATCAACCGGTCTGACCATCCCTTGGAGAATCGGGCGATCCGAGGTTTATATGCTCCTGGCTCGGTCTTCAAACTGACCATCGCCCTGGGAGCTCTGCGTGCCGGCGTGATTACCGAGCAAACCACCTTTTTCTGCGGAGGCACCGCTCGTTTCTATGGCCGTCTTTTTTCCTGCTGGCTCGTGGGAGGACATGGCGTCCTTAACCTGACTGAGGCCCTCCGGCGTTCGTGCAATATCTATTTTTATAACGCCGGCCGCAGGATGGGGGTCGACCGGATCGCCGAATCCGCGAAAATCCTGGGGTTTGGCAAAGAAACAGGAATCGATTTGCCCGGCGAAAAAGAAGGGCTCGTGCCCACGGAGGAATGGAGCAGGAGTGTCAGAAAAACACACTGGTATGCGGGAGAGACTATTTCCGTCTCCGTCGGCCAGGGACCTCTGGTCGTGACGCCCATCCAAGTGGCCGCCCATACGGCGCTTCTGGCGAACCGAGGGAAAAAGATTGCGCCCCGTCTTCTCAAATCTCCGCCCTCCGCTAAAAACCAAGACGAAATGTTCTCGCTTCCGGATACCTCCGGAGAAATCAAAGCGGAATTTTTCGAAAAGGTTATTAAGGGAATGTGGAAGTGCGTGAACGAAGGCGGCACGGGTCATGCGGCCATGGTCGATGGGTTTGATGTCTGCGGGAAGACAGGCTCGACGCAGGTCATCAGCAAAGAGAGAGCCGAGAAACTTGGCAAAGAGATCAAGACCCATTCCTGGTTTACGGGTTTTGCTCCCCGGGATCATCCCCGTGTTGTTGTCACGGTTTTAGTGGAGTACGGCGGGTTGGGAGGAGCGACTGCGGCTCCCCTTGCCAAAGAATTATTCGACATCTACAAGAAAAAATATGATTGACCGGCGCTTGATCGAGAACATCGATTGGTTTCTTATCGTTCTTCTCGTTCTTATTTCTCTTGTGGGAGTTTTGGTTATTTACAGCTCTTCTCATTACCTGCCTGGAAAATACTACCTGAAACAGATTTTCTTTATCGGCGGGAGCCTGGTCGTTCTTTTTCTGTTTCTCACTGTGGACTATGAAATCCTTTTGACTTACTCTTCCTATCTTTATGGCTTTATAGCCTTGGTTCTCGTTGGCATGTTGTTTTTCAGTCACTTTACGGCGAAAGAAAGTTGGATCAAACTCAAGTATTTTCAGATCCAGCCTTCAGAATTGGCCAAGATCGCCATCATTCTGGTTTTGGCGCGGTTGTTTTCCGAGTACAAAAGGAATTTTATTTCTCGAAGCGCTATTCTGGCGAGCTCCGGATTCGTTGCTCTTCTGTTCGTCTTGGTTGCTTTGCAGCCAGACTTGGGCACAGCTGTGAGTTTTCTTCCCTTGCTCTTAGGCTCTTTAATTTTAGCGGGCCTAAAGCGCAAAGCTCTGGTTTGGATTCTCATTTTATCTGTCGTCCTGGGCGTGGCTGGCTGGAATTTTTATCTCAAAGATTATCAGAAGAAAAGGCTGACGACCGTTGTCTTCCCGGGGAAAGACCCACGGGGTGCGGGCTACCAAATTCTCCAGTCCAAGATTGCCATCGGGTCAGGAGGCTTTTTTGGCAAAGGGTTCAAGAAGGGAACACAGAGCCAACTTAAGTTTCTCCCTGCTCGGCACACAGATTTTGTCTTTTCTGTTGTCGGGGAAGAGTTTGGTTTTCTCGGTGTGGTAGCGATTTTATTCTTGTATTATCTATTTATCACCCGACTTTTTCGCTCTGCAGCAAAATCAAGGGATAGGTCAGGCGTGTACATCATCTTTATGGTCAGTTTGATGTTCGCCTTTCAGGTCCTCTTTAATGTGGCCATGGTCATCGGCCTTTTCCCAATTGTCGGGATACCGCTCCCCCTGGTCAGCTACGGAGGCTCCTCCCTTTTGACTAACTTCTTGGGAGTGAGTCTTGTCTTGAACGTCAAAATGAGAAGGTTCGTCAATATTTAAGTGCCTTTTCTTGAATAGAAAAACTTACTCTTTGACCGAAGCATGATTAACGAACAGGCTTTTGAGGACATTCTTAAACAGGTCGAAAAGCCGGGCCGCTATATCGGCGGCGAGTGGAACGAATTAAAGAAAAATCCTGCGGAAGCTGAGGCCAAGATCGCTCTCATCTTTCCTGATGTCTATGAAATCGGCATGTCTTATCTGGGGCAAAAAATTCTCTATCACGTTCTTAACTCTCGTCCTTCTTTTTTGGCCGAGAGGGTCTTTGCCCCCTGGCCCGACATGGAGCAGAAACTCCGTTCTCGAAAGATGCCGCTCTTGTCTTTGGAGAACAAGATCCCGCTTCGCGACTTCGATATCCTCGGATTTTCTCTTCTCTACGAGCTTGACTATTCTAACATCCTGACCATTCTGGACCTCGGAGGCATCCCTTTTTTTCCAGGAGAAAGAAACGAGGATTTACCCTTGATAATCGCCGGCGGTCCGGCCGCATTTAATCCTGAGCCGGTCTCGGATATCTTTGATGCTTTTTTCGTCGGGGACGGGGAAGAAGGCTTTCCGGAAATCGTCGAAAGATATGTCTTCTTGCGGAAAAGCGGGGCAAAGAAAGACGAGATCTTGAGTGAGCTTGCCAAGGTCCAGGGAGTTTATGTCCCCCGCTTGTACGAAAACTATCTGCCCTTGTGTTCTCCCTTCCTGGTGCGCCGGCCCAAAGAAGGGGTGCCCGCGAAGATTAAAAAAAGGAGCCTTTTTCCCTTGGAAAAAGTTCCCTTCCCCGAAGAGATTGTGGTTCCGGACATTCAAGTCGTTTTCGACCGAGTGGCCGTTGAGGTGGCTAGAGGTTGTCCGCAGAGATGCCGCTTCTGCCAGGCCACAAATATCTATTTTCCTTTCAGGATTATTAGCCAGGCCTCTGTCCTAAAAAGTATTTGTGGAAGCCTGCGCTCGACAGGTTATGAAGACGTCTCTCTGTCTGCCCTCTCTGTCAGTGATTACCCATACTTGGAAGAGACGGTTTCAGCACTTATGGAGGGGCTGGCCAAACAGAAAATCTCCCTTTCTCTGCCCTCACTCAGGCCCAAAGGACTGACCTCGGCTATTGCCGAACATATCCTCAGGGTAAGGAAAACTGGCTTCACTCTTGTGCCCGAAGCCGGGACAGATCGGCTTCGCCGTGTGATCAACAAAAATTTAAAAAATCAGGATATCCTTGATGCAGCGGCTCATGCTTTCAGCCGGGGCTGGCAGCTGCTCAAGCTCTATTTCATGATTGGCTTGCCTACCGAAACGCAGGAGGATCTGGAGGGAATCGTCCACCTTGCCGGAGAGATTATCCGGATAGGGAAGAGCATCATGAAGACGCCCCCGAGAATAAATTTGAGCCTCTCTTCCTTTATCCCTAAGCCGCACACACCTTTCCAATGGCTGGCCATGGAAGAGGAAGAGAGCTTGATAGAAAAGCAGCGATTTATCCGCTCCCGGCTCCGCTGGTTCCCGTCACTCAAGATGAAGGAGCACCCGGCAAAAACCTCTATGCTTGAGGGCGTTTTTTCCCGGGGAGACAGGAGGCTTGGACCAGTGCTTCTCCAGGCCTGGGCAAAAGGAGCTCGTTTCGATAGCTGGAAAGATTATTTTACTTTTTCTTTTTGGAAGGAGGCGTTTGCCTCAGAGAATTTGGACTATCGGGCCTATCTCGGCCCTCTGGATACGGAAACACTTCTTCCCTGGGACCACATCGATACGGGGATAAAAAAGGCGTTCCTTCTTGCCGAATTGAAAAAAGCCATGCAGGGAGAGCCAACACCGTCTTGCCTTGAAGTTAGTTGCAGCCAGTGCCAGGGATGCGATGCGGGAATTCGGCCCCAGAGAAAGTTCTCCCAGGGTTTAAGATTTAAAAGCAGAAAAATTTCTCTTTTTGGAGAACGTGCAGACAGAATCCAGCGCTATGAGGTTATTTATTCCAAATCCGGCCGCGCCCGGTTTTTGTCCCACCTTGATCTGATCAATCATCTGCAGAGAGCTCTGCGCCGGGCAAGGATCGAGCTGGCCTTCTCTGAGGGTTTCCACCCCAAAATGCTCATCTCTTATGGGCCGGCACTTCCTTTGGGCATGGAAGGGAAGGCCGAATGTTTTGAGTTCAAGTCCGCTTTTCGTTTTGATAAACAGAAGTTTGTCCGGCGCCTAAACAGATATTTGGGTTCGGGGATAAGGATCTCCTTACTGAGAAATCTGACGGAATCGGACCTGGCTTTGAATGACAGGATTAGAGGGATAATTTACTCAGTGGACCTCGGTAACCCAGAGGTCAGGAAAGCGCTCGAAACCAAAAAGCAGGAGAAGAACAGGACGGGAAACGGAGATCAGGGGTTCGTCCAAGAAGAAATGGCTGAGTTTTGGAGGCAAAATCCTGAATCCATAACGAACTTTTGGGTGGATAAAAAGAGGAACCAACTTTTTCTATGCCTGCCTTATACGTCCCGTCGCGGCCTTCGCTCCCAGGATGTTGTCGAAAAAGTTTTTGGCTTGCCCAACCCCGCGTTTTATCTGACTCGGGAAAAAATTGACTTCAAGTTTGCTTCCAGTATATAAGGAAAGGACGATTTTCCTGAGAAGGTCAGGGAAAGAAAAAAATAGGAGGAAACAGTGATTGATTTTAGCTTGAGTGAGGAGCAAATAGCCCTTCAAGAAATGGCCCGTGAATTCGCCCAGAAGGAAATGAAACCCAACTCGGCCAAGTATGATAAAGGAGGAGAATTTCCGGAAGGGGTCATGAGCAAGGCTTTCGAAGCAGGGTTTATCACTTGCAATATCCCTCAAGAATATAATGGGGGAGGACTGAAAGAACTAGAGAGTGCCATCATCAGCGAGGAATTGGCTGCAGGCTGTGCAGGAATGTTCACCACGATCATGGCCAGCTCGCTTGCCTTCACACCCATCATCCTCTTCGGCACTGAGGATCAGAAGAGGAAATTCCTGACGCCATTCACCAAAAGGATGTCTTTTGCCGCCTTCTGCTTGACCGAGAGAGAGGCTGGCTCTGACGCCTCTTCTCTGAGAACGACAGCCAAGAAAGACGGCTCAGAATACGTCATAAACGGTTCCAAGTGTTTCATCACCAACGGCGGAATTGCCAGCCTCTATGTTGTCTTCGCCAATTCCGCTCCCGAAAGGGGACCGCGTGGCATCAGCGCTTTCATTGTGCCGCGAGAAACATCTGGCATCAGCATAGGCAAAGAGGAAGATAAGATGGGCCATCGCGCTTCCAATACCACCGAGCTTTTCTTCGAAGATGTCAAAATCCCCGAGGAGAATCTCTTATCGAAAGAGGGGATGGGCTTTCTTATCGCCATGAGAACTCTGGACAAAACGCGTGCCTCGGTTGGTGCCGCTGGCGTCGGCGTGGCGAGAGCAGCTCTCGAGTATGCCATCGAGTATGCCAAGACGAGAATCCAATTCGGCAAACCCATTGCCACTTTCCAGAACACTGCCTTCAAGATTGCCCAGATGGCTATGGAGGTCAACGCTGCGCGCCACCTTGTTTGGCATGCGGCCTGGCTGATGGACCAGGGCAAGCCGTGCGGGAAAGAGTCCGCCATGGCCAAATGCTTCGGCTCGGATATCGCCATGCGGACGACTGTCGAGGCGCTGCAGCTTTTTGGTGGCTACGGTTATATGAAGGATTACCCGATGGAGAAGTTAATGCGGGATGCCAAGCTGCTCCAGATTTATGAAGGGACGAATGAGATTCAGCGTTTGGTGATTTCTCGTGAGGTGATCGGTCCAATCAAATAATTAACCACGTTCGCAGATAACCCTAATTCAAAGAAGGCGAGAAGAGAAGAAAAGCTAGGTGGTCTCTTCAGTAAAATACTCTGGAATGATTCCCAGAACCTCCACACCCGCTCCCTTAGCGATATCGATCAGTTCAATAATCCGGCTGTAAGGGAGTTTGGCATCTGCTCTGATAAAGATTGTCTTATCCTGACGCGCCGAGTAAATAGTTCGGAGACGGTCCGGAAGCATTTTGAGGTCAATCTGTTCTTGATTGATCAAGACGCTCATATCTTTCTTTAGCGTGAGAACGATCAGGCCGGTGGGCATTCCTCCGCCTGTCTCGGCTGTGGTCTCCGGGAGCTTAACATCGATTCCTTTTTGGACGATAGGCGTTATAACCATGAAAATAATAAGCAAAACAAGCAAGACATCGCACAACGGTACGACATTGGGTTCGGCTTTTGCCGCCATATTGGCCTCCTTATGGTCTACTCTCTGAAAATTCATTGTATGACAAAAATTTTTGCTTTGTCAATGCGTCCATTGCTTTTTTTTCCCAGAACCTGTATAGTGGATTCGAGAGAGGAGGAGGGATGAGAGAATTAAAAATAGAAGTTGTCAAGGTCAAAGAGCGCTGCGGGGCCAAGCACAAGATTGGCGATACTTTTCTCATCAGAGGCGAAGGGACGATCGAGATCCCTACAGGCAAGAGAGTCTGTATCTACGCCCTCAACAGCCTTTTTCCCTTTTTGACGGCCAAACAGAGAGAGGACGAACTCCCGGATGATGATTGGATTTCCGAAACAGAGCTCTTGACCTGCCCCGACCCGAAGGGCGTGATTTTCAAAGTCATTCCCCTGACTTAGAGAATTTCTTAACGATTTTCGGAATACTAACTTATTTGAGGGTTTCCAGAGCCTTTTTCTGATTGTTGGTCCTGAAGACTAATAAGGCTCTGCCAAATCCGGCAGAAGTGCCGTAGCAATAATCAATATCGATCACAGCATTGCCGAGCAGGGCTCCGATTTCTGCCCCGGCGCCGATACGATCCCCGATCTCAACGGTGACCACCTTGTTCGTCTTGACTTTATAGCCCAGTGTCTTGAGAGCTTTTTCCGCTTTTTTGTTGTCGGCGGTGATGAGCAGGAAATGCCCTTTGTCTTTTTCAGAATAAGCGCTGAGAGCTTTGAGATTCACCCCGGCATTGGCTAGCGTTCCCAAAACACGGCCCAGAATTCCGGGTTCATTGGGCGTAATCACATGGAGTTCTGTTTCCTCACCGACTTTATGCACAGCTGGACCTCCTCATTGGAAAAAAGATTATACCAGAATTGAGGTGCAAAAAACAAAAAAATCAAAAGGCGCTTTTCGTTTTTGTGGGGTGAGGTTATAATAAAATGCTCCCCCTGAGCTTTAAAAATATGAAGAGAGAAAATGTCCGAGTCGCGATTATCGATAATTCCATTGACCCCACCGTCTACAAACCTATCGACCACTGGAGGACATTTCTCGGTGTTCCTTGGGAAGCTTTTCGCGCCGTCGAGAGCTGCTTTCCTGATCTTGATCGGGAATACACCCACCTCATCCTGACGGGCTCAGAATCGTCCATTTTGGAGAGGGAAAGCTGGGTTTATGAGGAGGTGGAGGTCGTCCGAGAGGCCATTGAAAGAGGGATTCCCGTTTTGGGAAGCTGTTATGGCCATCAGCTTTTAGTCTTGGCGCTACGCGGCCCTGCCCATGTCAGCCGCTGCTCCCAGCCTGAGGTGGGATGGATTCCTATCCAGATCCAGAAGAAGAACGGTCTCTTGGGCAATGAGCTTGAAGCCTATACTTTTGCCCTTCATTTCGACGAAGTCATCGGCCTGGATGATGATTTCCCCGTCCTGGCTTCATCACCGGTCTGCCACGTCCAGGCCTTCGAGCTCAGGGCTAAGCCTGTCTGGGGAATTCAATTCCATCCCGAAATCAACATCTCCGCGGCGAAAGAGCTGCTCGAAAACATCATTCGCCTCGAGCTCAAATCTTCGTCTTTATTTGAGGAAGCGCTCCGGACAAAGCCCCAAGATTCAGGGCTCATCCGGAAAATTGTCCGCCATTTTCTTTTCTCGGGCAAGAAGATGTAAACTGGAAGGTAGTTTTTGGGAGAAAGGCAAGAGTGGAATATGTTTTTTCCTTGACAAACAAGCTATTTTTTATTATCTAACATATAGAAATAGAAGAAAGTTCTGTATTTTATTGAGTTGACAAATTTAAAAAGGAGGCCCTGATGAAAAATAAAAAGGTTGTTGTTTTCCTCATCTTCATTCTTGTCCTTTTTACGTTGAGCACCTTTGCTGAAACGAAGAAGCTTAAGAGCATCGGACAGTATACCTTTGCTCGGATCAGAGGAAAGATCCCTACGCAGGAAGTGATGAAGAGGCTCGTCGACAGGTATGCTGGAGACATCAAGTATGGCTTTGATCTGGCCGGATACGGGGACCTCTACCTTCCTTTCTTGGAGCAATTGAAGAATGCCACTTTCGAGGAAAAATCGTTGCCCGTCGGCGATAAGCTCATATGGATGCTCTTCCGCTCCCATGGAAAAGTCAAGATTGTTCAAGACATCGAGTGGGCGGGCAAAGCGCCGCTTGAGGTTTTCGCTTTTAATGTGAAGAAGGATTATAAGAACTACGAGTTTGTCATGCCGAGACCGTGCGGCAACATCTCTCTCCGCGGCATCACGTCGCTTGAGATGCCTCCTGCCGTCTGCGACGTTGCTGTCACTCCAGCCAAGGTCAACCTGAAGGACCCCGTGACTGTCGACATGAGCGGCACAAAATTAGCCAAATCCATGGAAGTGGATATCATTGGTCCGGATGGCGCGAAAATCACAAGCCATGCCTTCACGCCTGAATCTTCCAAATGGCAGACGAGCTTTGATAAACCGGGCAATTACACTTTCAAAGCCCGGGCGATAAACGTGGATGGCAAGCCTTCAACGAATCCCTGCGAAGCCAAGGTCTATGTCAACGCTCCGCCGACCTGCCAATTGAAAACCTCGTGCCTGCTCTGCAAGGATTATGTCGGAAAGCCCGTCACGATTGACGCTTCCAGTTCGACAGACCCTGACGGCAAAGTGGTCAAGGCCGATTTTGCCATCACCGATCAAGCTGGCAACCCTGTTGATAAATTTATGGATAGCGAGGCACCGTTAGTCTGGGATAAAATCTTTGATAAACCTGGCTCCTACGCTGTGACTGTTGTGGTAACCGATGATTTTG
>Ga0315280_10002570_pt1 | contig 29292 bp, 27 predicted proteins | sample YL17G06_40_MG_FD_203697 | JGI IMG/M metagenome (GOLD analysis project Ga0315280, IMG submission 203697) | Sediment microbial communities from Yellowstone Lake, YNP, Wyoming, USA - YL17G06_40 | ecosystem: Environmental > Aquatic > Freshwater > Lake > Sediment | place: USA: Wyoming | collected... | reverse complement strand
CGGTTTTCCTAGTTATGGTGATCCAAAAAAAAGTCTTGGGATCGTTCACTATTTTCCTCCTCGCTGGATTGACAGATGTGCTGGATGGTTTTATCGCCCGGACCTGGCATCTCAAAACAAAATTTGGTTCTCTCCTCGACCCTGCTGCTGACAAACTTCTTCTGACCACCGCCTTCATCCTGATGACAATCCCCGCGCTGAGCATTCCCAATTTCATCCCTCTCTGGCTGACAATTACCGTCATCGGAAGAGACGTAGTTATTGCCTTGGGATACTTTATAATCTTGTTGGTCAGGGGGCAAAAAGATTTCTCTCCGACTATATTGGGAAAGGCAAGCACAGTCTGCCAGGTGGGAACTGTCCTCCTTGTCCTCTTCTTTAATTATCTCCAGACTTCACCATCTTTGTTAAGTCCGTTTTACTCCATCACTCTTGCTGTGACCCTTCTTTCCGGAATCCATTATGCCTATCTTGGCTTTATAATGCTTTTCTCCCCAAAAAAGGTTCGGTCCACCTGAAAGTCAGAGAGGATGAATCAAACCGCTACGATTCTTTCCTGGGCAATTCTCCATGATAGCTTTATCGCCTGCAAACTATAAAAATAGATTCCCCTTTCTCCCCCCTTTAAATAAAAGCGAGCGGAAGAATCATCCAGAAAATCAAAGGGAAGGATTAGCCAGAATTCAAGGCTATAAATTCCGGTCGATGAACCCTCTTCTCAGAGTCATCCAGAGAATTTTTAAATCCAGGCCAACCGACCAGTTCTGGATGTAGTAGAAATCATACTCAAGCCTTTTTTCGATCGAGCTGTCCTGCCTTAACCCATGCACCTGCGCCCATCCCGTAATCCCAGATTTAACTTTGTGACGCAGCATGTATTTGGGAATTTTGTCGATGAAGTCCTTGACAAAATTCGGTCTTTCCGGGCGAGGTCCGATCAGGCTCATCTCTCCCTTGAGGACATTGACAACCTGGGGAATCTCATCGATGCTATATTTTCTGAGAAATCTCCCAACCTTCGTTATCCGCGGGTCATCGGCGTTGGCCATCACCGGCCCTGTCTCTTTTTCGGCATCGCAAATCATGGTCCTGAATTTGTGGATGACAAACTGTCTTCCATCCAGGCCCACTCTCTCCTGGTGATAAAAAACTGGCCCCTTGGATGTGAGTTTCACTAGGAGAGAAACAATGAGCACCAAAGGCGAAAAAAGAATCAGGAGCAGAGAGGAAACAACCACATCCGTTATTCTTTTGACAAAGCGCCTTGCCCCCCGAAGGGGCACCTCGTCGATGGAGATCACAGGAAATCCATCCAGGTCCTGGATGCTGGCTTTGAGAGTCAGGAGCTGGAAAAGGTCGGGGATGAGCCGGACATTGACCGGATATTTATTCACAATCTGAAAAGCTTCAAGGATCTTGGCATAATTGCTGAAATCGAGCGCTACGTAGACTTCATTGATATTGTATTCCTCGATGACCGGGCCTAAATTCTCGAGCGGCCCCAGGACTTTTATCCAGCCTCCATCGACCTCGATGACATCTCCGGCTTTCTTTTCGTCGTCCAAAAAGCCTTTGACTACAAACCCTAAATCCTTGTAGGTGAAGAGCTTTTGAGCCACCATTTTCCCCATATCGCCTGCGCCGACAATAACCACATTCTGCAGGTTCAAACCCCTGGCATAGCGCCTTCTCATCACGAAATAAATCTGGGTCCTGAGGAAAGGAATCATGAAAATTACGACGATAAAATAGACGATGAGAAAGCCATGGGAGAGTTTGAACGTCATCCGGTAAAGAGGCGCTCTCCCTTGGCTGTAGTTATAGAGATAGTTCAAAATGGAAAAAACGGCGACGATGGTCAGAGCGGTGTTGAGAACGACATATAAAAAATCGTCAATCCTGGCCCGGCGCAGCTTGCTCTTATAAAACCCCTGGAAGTAGAAAATGACGAGATGAGTCGCCAGAAAAAGAGGGAAGACAGCAATATAAGAGTTTAGAGGAGGAATTCCCCGGGCAGGGTCCACCGGGATGATATAAGCATAAAACCGAAAGAGGTAGGAGTAAAAATAAGTCACTAAGATGGCGACAACGTCGCTCAAAACATAGAGCCCTATCAGGCGCGCCCGGTGACGTGTGATCACTTTTTTCCCTTGAATTCAGTCCACTTGGTATTTAAGTAAGAGGAAATTTTTTCCTTAAAAGTCTCCCTGGAAAAATTCATGGCGTTAGCTCTTATGGTCTTTTTATTAAATTCGAAGCTCTCGAATTTGTCAAGAGCTCCTCGGAGGCTCTCAACGCTCAACTCAGAGAAGAAAAGGCCTGTCTTCTCAGAGATAACCGTTTCCAACGCGCCACCCCGGCCGCAGGCAATCACAGGAACTCCACAAGCTTGAGCTTCTAAGGCAGCAATGCCAAAATCTTCCTCTCCAGGAAGGAAAAGTGCTCTCGCTCCCTGGTAGGTCTGAAGTAGGTCATTAGGCGCCAATGAGCCAAGAAATTGGACATTCGAATGGGCGCTTTTTTTGAGCTTTTTGTAATCGGGGCCGGTGCCGACAATTTTTAAGGGCAGGCCTTTGCGATTAAATACTTCGATGGCGAGGTCAATTCTTTTATAGGGAACAAGGGCAGAGACAATCAAGAAATAATCTTTTTGGGAGGTCGCACCTCCCGGCTGAAAAAACTGGGTATCAACAGGAGGATGAATGACATCAGCCTGCCGCCGGTAATATTTTTCGATCCTTCGGGCTACGTTCCTGGAGTTGGCAATAAAATGATCTACCCTATGGGAAGAAGATTCATCCCAGAGCCTTAGATAGTGAATCACTGGGGGAATGAAAAGTCTGGAGAAAAAAGATATTTTTCGAGGCGCAAAATAAGAAAAATACTGATTCCAGGCATAACGAACAGGCGAATGAACATAAGAGATATGGAGGGCATCAGGATGAGTGATGACTCCCTTGACAACGCAGTGCGAGCTTGAGATGACTAGGTCATAGTCCTGGAGGTCGAAAAGCTCGGCCGCCAGCGGGAGGAGAGGCAGATACCAACGATATCCTTTTTTGACAAAAGGCAGCTTTTGGACGAAACTGGTCCGGATATCCCTTCGTTCAACCTCATCAATTTGACTCCCGCGAACATAGACGAGGGTGTAGATCGGAGCTTCGGGAAAGATCTCTGCTAAGGCCTCTAAAACTTTTTCTCCTCCCCTTTGGCCGGTCAGCCAGTCATGGACAAGAGCAGCCTTTATCTTTTCCATTTGGCTTGATTATATGAGGGGGGTCTGGAATTGTCAATTCACCCCCCCTTTTCAGGTAAGCATCTCCATTTATGTGATGCCACTGATAAGGAATAGGGTCCTGTCACGGCTCCCCCCCCATCCGTCCTCTCCTCCACTCCCAGTAAGAAGGTCTATCTCGTCTCTCTCGTCCGGCCCGTCTTTCTCGTCAAGAAAATTCCCCTAACTTTATTCATACCTGCAGGATGGTAAAGCACAAGCATCGCCCGATGAGTGGCCTGGATGGTCCCTGTGTGTTCGAAGACCTAGGGTGGCGGGTGGGCTTGGTCGAGAACACACAGGGACCGTCCAAGGCTCATCTTAATTTTCTATCGGCAATTTTGGGTAAACAGAGCTCTTTGGCGACATCTTGCTTTTGATTGTATAATTGAACATACAATTTTTGCGTTTCCTCCACCATCTTGGCAAGCGTGAAACGAGGGGAGATGAGCTCTTCAGCTTTTTTCCCCAGCTCAGAAGCATACGCTTTATCTTTGAGGAGTGAAATAATTGCCTCAGCGAGCTTTTTGGGATTTCCCGGAGGCACTAAAATTCCTGTCTTGCCGTTCTCAACGACCTCTTTTATTCCATCTACATCCGTAGCAACGATCGGCCTTCCCAGAGCTGCTGCTTCGATCAAGACAAAAGGAAGTCCTTCCCAGAGAGAAGGAAGCACAAAAACATCAAACAGGGAAAGAAGCTCCAAGGCATCGGTCCTCTCACCAAGAATCCGGAAATATTGATTCACTCCCAATTTCTGAGCTGTCCCCGCAAATTTCTGCTCCAACGGACCTCCTCCTACAACTAAAATCTTTGCTTCAGGAAAATGGTGATGAATCTTTCGAGCCGCCCTTAAGAGATAGATAATTCCCTTCTGCCTGTGAAGCCGGGCAACTGTTCCTACAATAGGCTGCGATTCCTCTATCCCTAGTTCTTTTCTTTTTTTGTCCGCAACCCCAATGCTCTTATAAGTCGAGAGATCGATGCCGTTCTTGATCACTCTCATTTTAGCCTCAGGAGCAAATCTGAGTTTTTTGGCCTTCAGATAATCCGCCTCAGAAACAAAAATCAGGGCATCGGTGAACTTTGAAAAATATCTCTCCAGAAGAATATAAATCCACTTGAGAAGAAAATTTCGGTAGTGGAGATAATGAATCCCATGGAGAGTGTGGACGATGACCGGAGTTTGGCTTTTGCAGCCTGCCCAGCGGCCGTAAAAACCGGCAATCCCGCCGTGGGTGTGGAGAAGATCTATGCCGTTTGTTTTGAGGATGGAGGAAATATCTGAGAATGTTTTGCGCGAGATTTTTTTAGTGAATGAAGCAGGAAAGTGGGGGGCATTGATTTTCTTAAGTTCATCCACCAAAGGCCCGCCATCTCTCGAACAGACAGACACTTCAAATTTTTCCTTGTCCAGGTTTTTGGCAAGAGCAAGGAGGGCCACCTGGCCTCCACCCAAAAAAGGCTGGTCGATCATCTCCAGGACTTGTATTTTTCTCATTCCTTTTCTTTTTTGGGCGTCAAAAGCCCATGAAATTTGGACCGAAGGCCTGCATTCTCTTCTTTCCTAAAACTTCCTTTTAATCCTAAGAGCCAGAATTTCAACCTGAGATAGATCCGGAGAAGGAATAGCGAAATTTTTGAGTTGTGCTTTTGATAAAAATAGAGTTGGCTACGCCTGTATTCATACCGGCTTTGCAGTTTTTTCGCTGCGGTCGTTATACCTCCCGCGTGGAAGACCTGAGCGGCAGGTAAATAAATCAGCTTCCACCCCCTCTTCTTGATCCTGACACAGAGGTCAATGTCCTCAAAATAGATAAAAAAATTCTCATCGAAAAATCCCACCTCTTCGATCGCCTGTCTTCGGACCAAAAGACAGGCGGCGCTTAACCAAGCCACTTCCCTTTGTCTCTGAGAGATTCTGAGAATAAGCCGATAGTACCCATTAAAAAAATATTTTTGAAAAACTTGGGAAAAAAAATTCACGCTTCTCCCAAAGGAGACTTGGTAGACATTTTTTTTAGGAAAAAGAGCCGGGCCAACAGCACCAACCTCTGGGTCGGATTTCAATTCTTGGAGAAGAAGTCTCAAAGCTCCGGGGTAGATCACAGTATCTGTGTTGAGAAAAAGGATGAACTCGCCGCGACTTTGCTTGATGGCCTGGTTATTGGCTTTTGAAAATCCAATATTTTCGTTATTCAAGAGAAGCCTTGCCCTTGGAAAATTTTTCAGGAGGAACTCCTGGCTTCCGTCGGTGGAGTTGTTGTCCACGATAATTATTTCAAAATCAATGCATTGAGAATTCTCTTCAACTGCTGAAAGGCAGTGATCAAGATGGACTCGGTCGTTATAATTGACAAGGATCACGGAAAGAACAGGTTTAGGTCCGCTATTATTCAAGACATTCCTCTAAGATGCTTTCTACTTTTTCGACCTGCTTTTTTAAAGAAAATCGTTCCCTGACTGTGGCGAATCCCGCCTCAACTGCGCTCGCAGTCTTGGCCGGACTCTGGAGGATGTTTCGGATAGCATCGGCAATAGCCGCAGGCTCTTGGCGTTCAACCAGAAAGCCATTCTCTCCAGCGGTGATAACTTCAGGTAAACCTCCGGATTTCAAAGCCAAGACCGGCACGCCAACAGCCATCGCGTCAATAATGATCCGGCCGAAGGAATCGACCCGGGAAGCAACGACGAGCAAATCCATCAAGCGCAAGACATCAAAAATATCCTTTCTGAATCCGGTAAAGACCACCCGGTTTTCTAAATGCTGCTCGCGGACAATCTTCTGCAGTTTGAGATAATAGCGCTTGTCTTTGACAGCACCCACGATCAGAAGTTTTAGGTTTGGAAAGTTAGGCAAGAGAGAAGCCGTGGCTAAAATGACTTCTCTCTGGCCTTTCTCCTCATAAATTTTCCCCACAATGCCAAGCACTTTATCCCCTTGATTCAGACCAAATTCCTGTTTTAAATCATCTCGTCTAATCGGCTTCTCATCCTCGAGTTCAATCCCATTGTAAATGATACAGACCCGCTTGTATTTCTGGAAAGCCCTCTGCGTCGCAGAAGAATTCGCAATGACCTTACGAGATAAGCCATGAATGAGCCTGACCAGAGGGCGGCTTCCAAAAAGGAAATAAAGGAGTCGGTCTCGGCCGCCTAAAATTTCATGGATAGACCAGACATGGGGAATGCCCTCACGTTTGGCGGCAAAGGCTCCGCTTGAAGCCACCGCAGAGTTGCTGAAAACAAGGTTAATTTTTCGCTCGCGGATGAGTTTTGAAATCTGGAAAATACTTTTGATATTGAAGAGCCAGGCAAAAGGCTGTTTCCAGACTTTGGATTTCTCTGTAATCCACCATTTCATGGGGACCACAAACGTCTCCACATCGATTCTTTTCGCCTCGTCGCCAGCCGGACCTGGCTTGGGAATGACCAGGAAGGGCCTGAACTTTTGCCTGTCAATCTTCTTGAGGGTCTGAACGAGCATCTGTTCGGCGCCATTGAGTTCGGCCGAATGGGAAACGAAGAGTATGTTTCGAGTCATTTTCCAAAGAGGTTATGATAAAAGCTCAATGTTTCCGAAGCTGTTCTCTTCCAGCTAAAATCTAAAGCTCTTTTTTTCCCCCGAGCGATATGTGTGTTCCTTAAACTTTTGTCTTTGAGAAGCAGCATGATTTTCTCAGCGATGTCCTCAGGGTTTTCCGGACGAAAATAGAGAGCTGCGTCTTGAGCAATCTCCGGAAGAGCTGAAACTTGTGAGGCGGCAATCGGAAGACCGCTGGCCATAGCTTCGAGCAAAGGCAGGCCAAATCCCTCATGGGAGGAAGGAAAGGCAAAGACCGAAGCCAGACGGTAGAGAATTCTGACCTCATCATCGGGAAGATAACCTGGGAGCTTAACCCATTGTTCGAGTCCATTTTGAGCTATTTTCTCGATCACACGATTATAATCTTGGCCTTTGCGCCCCACCAGAACTAAGAAAATTTTCTTGTACTCGCCATGAATAATCTTGAAGGCTTCGATCAAATTTCCGATATTTTTTCTCGGCTCTAAAGCTCCCACAAACAGAATGAATGAAGGGAGGCCAAGTTTCTGACGAATTTTTTCGAGTTCTTCGGGCGAAATATCTCCCCTGAATTTTTGGTCAAAGCCGAGATAAATGACCTTCACTTTCTCTTCCTCGAGATTAAACCTTTCGAGCAGGGCATTCTTTGTAAACTTAGAGATGGTGATGATCCCATCTGCTTTTTCGAGAGCTTTTTTGGTTTTCTTCAGAAAATTCTTTCTTGTCTCACGGTCGGTCTGGTCCGGGAAATCCATGAAAAATAGGTCATAGACTGTCACAATTTTCTTCCCTTTTGTAGGGAGGAGTAAGGGGGTAGGAGAATGGGTTAGGTCTAAATCGGTTTTGAAAAAAAAATCGAGAGAGGGCCAGCCAATTTTGTACCAGAAGAAGTTGACAGCCTTCACTGGAAGGTGGAAATCCCGAAATTCCATTTTTTCAAAAGAAGGGATTTTTTCGAGGAGAAACCGGTCTTTCCATGAGGAGGAAAAAAGAAAATATTCATTGGAATGGTCAATCTGGGCGAGCTCGAAAAGAAGGTTCTTAAAATAAATCCCGACGCCGGTTTCCTCTTTGAGGAAAGGCCTCAGGTCAAAACCGATTCGCATCTGGAGTAAATTTATGCCCAAGCCCCCCAAAAGTCAAGAAAGAGGAGACTCTAGAGCGAAAAGTTTAGTAAAGCAAAAAAACTAATAGGAATGAAATATGATCATCCACAATCAGCCGCAGCGACCATTGAAGGTTTAGCCTTCCTGAAGCGCTTTTCGAGGGAACCCAGTCTTCTGGGTGGCGAGGATGTCTGAGCCTGAGGAGATCAATCGGAGGGATCAAAGGAAGGCCAGGGACAGAGTCTTGGTGCGGTGATCTGAGTAGCGAGTTCCGCAGCCACCGAGAAACGTGCTGAGGGAACGGCGTGAAAAACCTGAACGGGAGCGAGGCCGATTGCGGATGATCTTAGCTTAAAATAATGACCAAACTTTTCGCTATAGAGCAGGAAGAGGAAAGGAGAGGCCAAGGGCTGGATGATTTGAAGGCCCGCTGCGTTTCTCTGGTAGCCGCAACCTTCAGGTTGCGTTCTTTGAAGACGCAGGTAAAGCGATTACCAGTCGAAGGGACCGTGCCCGCTCCGCCTCTTCACCCGGCCTTCTTTATTCATCAAACCCTCACCCAGAGCCTGAAAAAGGAATGCTTGCCAATCCAAATCTTGCCTTGCTTCTTGAAGTTGAGGATGGTATGATGGACAAAATTTAAAAAGGAGAATTTTATGTCCGATTTTGAAAAAGTAGCAGCGAGAATCGATTCCTTTCGCGATGAAATGATCAATATGCAAATCAAATTGTGCGCTCTTCCTGCTATTTCCCCTTCGAGTGGAGGCGAAGGAGAAGTCAAGAAGGCCGAAGTCTTGTTAAATTTTTTAAAAGAAAACGGATTCATAAATATTGTATTCCTGAAAGCGCCTGACCTTGATGCCCCTGCCAGATACAGGCCTAACATTCTGGCTTTCTTCAAAGGAAAAAGCTCGGCCAAGACAATTTGGGTTATGACCCATATGGATGTGGTCCCCCCAGGAGAACTCTCGCTCTGGAGTGGGGATCCTTTCAAAGCTTGGATCGAGGGTGGAAAGATTTACGGCCGGGGAGTCGAAGATAACCAGCAGGAAATGGTTGCTTCGCTGTATGCGATTAAAGCCCTGAAAGCAGAAGGAATCCTACCCAACTATGATGTGGCTGTAGCTTTAGTGGCAGACGAGGAGACAGGAAGCGATAAAGGAATAGGTTATGTGCTCGGCCACACGAATGCCTTTCGCCGACAGGACCTGATCATCGTTCCTGATGCTGGAAACGAAAAGGGGACTCTGATCGAAGTCGCTGAAAAAAGCATACTCTGGCTCAAATTTAAAACCCTGGGAAAACAGGCTCATGGCTCGACTCCAGGAAAAGGGGTCAATAGCTTCAAGGCGGCCAGCTTTCTGGTTACAGAATTGAACAAGCTCTACGAGATTTTTGCCGAACAAGACCCGCTCTTTGACCCGCCTCTCTCAACCTTTGAGCCCACCAAAAAAGAAGCCAATGTCCCCAACATCAACACCATTCCCGGAGAGGACATTTTCTACATGGACAGTCGCATCCTGCCCAAATTCCCCCTGGCTGAAGTTGAAAAGAAAATCAAAGAAATCGCGGCAAAAATAGAAGACCAATTCAAAGTCAAAATCACGATCGAAGAACAGCAGAAGGCTCCGGCCGCGCCTCCTACCTCGCCCAAAGCTCCTGTTGTTTCAGCCCTTAAGGATGCCATCAAAGAAGTTTACAATAAAGAGGCAAAACCTATGGGAATAGGTGGAGGAACAGTGGCGGCTTATTTCCGTCGGGCCGGGTTCGCTGCGGCCTGCTGGTCAAAAATCGATGAGACAGCCCACCAGCCCAATGAATATTGCCATATCGACAATATGATGGCGGATGCAAAAGTCTACGCCCACATATTTATAAAGAAGATGTAAAGAAGATGGGGACGGTTCTCTTTTAAACTCTGAAAGGAGAACCGGCCCCTTTAATAGGGTTAAAAAATGGGGGAATACATCCTGGTTTTAACAACAGTACCTGACGAAAAAACAGCTCAGGACATCGCTAAGCGGCTGGTCCAAGAAAAGCTTGCCGCTTGCATCACTGTCTCTGCAGCCAGCCAATCTTTCTACTGGTGGGAAAAAAAGATTTCTCAAGGCCAAGAATTTATGCTGTTCATCAAAACTAAAGCCAGTCTCTATGAAAAGCTCGAGGAGAGTATCAAATCACTCCATCCTTACTCTGTCCCTGAGATTATTGCCCTCCCTCTTAGCAAAGGAAACAGAGAATACCTGGATTGGCTGGATAAAGAAACAAAGAGCTAGAAGTATTTTCTCTGAACCTTGGCGGCAACTTTTATGGTGTTGAGATGAACCGAAACAGTGTCCCGCACCTCCAGAGCATACCCCCCGGCAAGAACAATGGCCACCGGGATACGAAATCTGCGCGCTTCCTCAATCACAATTCGATCTCTCTCCAACAGGCCTTCCCGGGTGAGTCTAAGGCTTCCCAGCTGATCTCTCTTATAGGGGTCTGCTCCGGCGAGATAAAAAATTAAATCGGGCTTAAACTCTCGGTAAAGACGCGGAAAATGGGAAGCAATCAGGGCCAGGTATTTTTCGTCCCCATCTCCAGACCACAGGCCGATGTCCAGCGTGCTCAAGGGTTTCTCGGCGGGATAGATATCCATTTGGTGGATGGAAAAGGTGAACGCATAGTCTTTTTTGGCAAAAATGAAGGCCGTTCCGTTTCCTTGATGAAGGTCGCAATCGACAATCATGGCTTTCTTGATTTTTCCCTCTTTCCTCATTTTTTCTAGAGCAACAGCAACATCATTCAGGACACAAAAGCCTTCGCCATGGTCTGGAAAAGCATGATGAAATCCTCCCCCGATATGCAACGACAGACCATCTTCCATGGCTCTTTGAGCCGTAAGAATCGTGCCGCCCACAGTCAACCAGGCAAATTTTGGAAGCTCGGGTGAATAAGGCAATTCCAAAGTTAATATTTCGGAATGGGAGAACGTTCCCGTTTTGAGTTTTTTTAGATACTTGGATGTGTGGACCAGGAGTATGTCCTCGTCGCTTGCAGGAAGGGGAGTAAGAAAATTCTCCTTTTTTGCCCCCATAACCAGCAGTTCTTCATAGATGAGCCTGTATTTTTTGATTGGAAAAACGTGTTTTCCGATATCCAGCATCCAATAGTCATCAGTGTAGATGAATTTAAAGGGAAATTTTCTCCCGAGCAGAAGCCTGATGAGAGTTGAAGTGAAACTCATGAAAGATAAAACATATCAAAAAAATTGAGGCTCGTAAATTAATCGATTTCCTCTGCTTTTTCTCCAATCGTGATCTGGGCTGCAGTCAAGCGCGCAATCGGAATCTGGTAGGCCGAGCAGCTGACATAGTTCAGGCCAATCTTGTGGCAGAAAACGATAGAGCGGGGATCGCCTCCGTGGACACCGCAAATTCCAATCTTCAACCTGGGCCGGGTCTTGCGGCCTTTTTCAACAGCCATCTTCATCAGTTCGCCCACGCCGCCCGTGTCAACGGTCTCAAACGGATCATCCTTCCAGATTCCCCGGGCAAGGTAAGAGTTGAGGAATTTTGCGCCGTCATCGCGGGAAATACCGTAGGTAGTCTGCGTCAGGTCATTGGTGCCGAAAGAGAAGAATTCTGCTTCGCGGGCGATCTCGTCTGCTGTGATGGCCGCTCTTGGGATTTCAATCATTGTCCCGAGCATGTAGTCGATCTTTACTTTATACTTGTCCATCACTCCTTTAGCCACTTTCCGGATAATATTATTCTGGTTGACAAGCTCCTCAATTACACCCACCAGGGGTATCATGATTTCAGGATAGACCTTCTCGCCTTCCTTCGCCACTTCACAGGCCGCCTCAAAGATGGCCGTTGTCTGCATTTCAATAATCTCGGGATAAGTCACTCCGAGCCGGCACCCCCTGTGGCCGAGCATGGGGTTGAATTCTGAGAGGGCTATCACTCTCTCCAATAATTTCTCGAGCTCTTGAATCTTTTTTATATTCTTGCTCTTTTTGGCCTTGAGCTCCGCAATTTCCACCATCAGGTCTTCCCGGCGGGGCAAAAATTCATGGAGCGGAGGATCGATCGTGCGGATAGTCACCGGATGCCCATGCATTGCTTTGAACAGCTCGTAAAAGTCTTTTTTCTGGAAGGGAAGGAGCTTAGCCAGGGCCGCCCGTCGCTCCTCCTCAGTCTCGGACAAAATCATCTCCTTCATGAATGGAAGCCTTTCCTTATCAAAGAACATATGCTCGGTGCGGGCAAGGCCAATCCCCTCGGCGCCGAAGGCGAAAGCAATTCGGGCATCTTCGGGTGTATCTGCATTCGCGCGGACTCCGAGCTTTCTCACCTCGTCCGCCCAAGAGAGAAGCTTTGTGAAATACAAGTACATCTTGGATTCTTCGGGCTTCTTTTCCCCGCGGACAACCTGGATGATTTCCGAAGGCTTGGTTTTTATCTCATCGGCCAGGACTTCGCCCAAGCTCCCATCAATTGAGATCCAATCACCCTCGTTGAGTTTTTTGCCGCCAGCTGTGAAAAATTTTTGTTCTTCGTTAAGTTTCAAACCTCCACAGCCAACAACGGCCGGCTTTCCCATCTGGCGGCCGACAACAGCCGCATGAGAAGTCATTCCTCCTGTGGCCGTTAGAATTCCCTGGGAAGCGCTCATCCCGTGGATGTCGTCAGGGGACGTTTCAGCCCTGACCAGGATGACTCTTTTCCCTTCCTTTTTCCACTCGACCGCATCCTCGGCCGAAAAAACGACTTGGCCTGCAGCCGCACCCGGTGAAGCAGCCAACCCTTTGGCCAAAACCGGGTGCTTTTCTTTTTCTTCTGTGTCAAAAATAGGGTGAAGAAGCTGATTGAGTGCCTGAGGCTCGATTTTTAGAAGTGCTTCTTCTTTGGGAATCAGACCTTCCTCAACCAAATCCACAGCAATCTTGACCGCGGCCTGGCCTGTTCTCTTCCCGTTTCGGGTCTGGAGCATGTAGAGTTTTCTTTCTTGAATTGTAAACTCAAAATCCTGGACGTCTCCGTAATGGCGCTCCAACCTTGTGGTTATCTCGTTAAGCTCCCTATAAACTTCGGGCAATTCTGATTCAAGCTTCTTCAGAGGAGAAGGGGTCCGGATCCCCGCCACAACGTCCTCGCCCTGGGCATTGAATAAATATTCGCCATAGAGCTCTTTTATTCCGGTGGCTGGGTTTCGCGTGAACCCAACGCCCGTCGCTGAACTCTCACCGACATTGCCGAAAACCATCTGTTGGACGTTGACGGCTGTCCCCAGATCGTCCGGGATGTGATTCAAGCGGCGGTAGGTCACAGCCCGAGGATTTTCCCAGGACTTGAAAACCGCGGAGATCGCCATTTTGAGCTGCGTCAGAACATCCTGGGGAAACTCCTGGCCAGTTTCTTTTTTGATCAATTTTTTATATTTGGAGATCAGCTCTTCCATGATTTTTTCTGTAACTTCGTTGTCAAACTTGATTTTGTACTCTCTTTTTTTGGTTTCTAAGATTTCTTCGAATTCTTTTTTGGGGATTCCCAAAACCACATCCCCAAACATATGGATCAGGCGCCGATAACAATCCAGGGCAAAGCGCCGGTTCCCGCTCTTGCGCGCCAATCCTTCAACAGTCTTGTCATTCAGGCCAAGGTTGAGCACCGTGTCCATCATTCCCGGCATGGAGAATTTGGCCCCAGAACGCACAGAAACCAGGAGGGGATTATTTTCATCTCCAAATTTTTGGCCGCTCACCTCCTCTAATTTTTTGAGATTATTCATGATTTCAGCCTCAACATCAGAGGCAAGGACACCTCCTCTCTGGGTAAATAACGCACAGACTTCAGTCGAAACAGTAAATCCGGGGGGAACTGGCAAATCGATTCCTGCCATCTCGGCCAGGTTGGCTCCTTTCCCTCCAAGGATGTCCTTCATATCCTTGTTTCCTTCGGTTATTCCTCGTCCGAAAAAGTACACAAATTTCTTGGCCATGGTTCAGCTCCTAAAAGACAGTCAAGAAAATATACATGGAAGCAACCGAAAATTCAAGTTTATCTACCCCATCTACAAAAAAGACTTTACGCCAATTTCTTGGGTTTGAAAAAATAGATGCTGAGGGAGAAAAGGAGCAAGAGGCTGTCGGACACGAGCAGTTTGTAGTCGAGTTTGCGGCTGAATTGGCCAAAGCAACCGCAATCGATATCAATTCCTCTGGCAATGGTGATGACCACTAAAGCAATGAATCCCAAAAGCATCGCAGATGTCAGGAGAGCGCTGGCTCGCCGCCAAAATCCGATGATTAAAAAAATCCCGCAAAGCGCCTCCATCCAGGGCAGGACGAGTGCGAGAAAAAAAGAAGTGTCATGAGAAAAAATTCTGTAATTCTTGATGTTCTGGGCGAATCCCAGAGGGTCCATAATTTTTAAGACTCCTGCCCAAATAAAAACTCCGCCCACAACCAGCCTAAAAATAAAAAGAAGGTGTTTATTGCGGACCATTTCCCTCAGCCACAGGAAGACCAGCCTGCTTCCACTCCGCCCATCCGCCCTGGAAAACCTTGATATTTTTAAAGCCAGATTCATAAAGAATTTTTGCCAAGGCTTCGCTCGTCTCGCAATCCCCGCCCTGGCAATAGATAACCAGACTCCTCTCAGAAAGAGCTTGGAGCTGGTCAGCGGCCACACCTTTTTTCGTTTCATTGAGGGGAAGATTCAGAGCTCCGAGGATATGACCCGAAACGTACTCTTCCTGAGAACGGGCATCGATGAAAGTGGCCGCTTTCTGAGCAAAGAGCTGCTCAGCCTCGGCTAAAGATATAAAAGTAACTCCAGGGTACTTATCTCGGGAGAGAAAGCTTTGCTGGAACTCTCCCTTGAGATATTTTTGAACTAAAGAAAAATTAGCGCCGATTCCGACAAGACAGCTCAGCCCCAGGATGGCGAGGACCTGCCAGATAATATTTTTTGAAGGCAAAAAATTCATCAAGAATAAAGACTCAGGTACTTCTCCATTCCTGCTTTGAAAACAACGATCGCCCGCCTCAGATCCTGTTCTTTAAGCACATAGGCGATTCTCATTTCATTCTTGCCTTTTCCTGGAGTGGTATAAAAACCTTCGGCGGGAGCCACCATGACAGTTTCCTTATCCAGGTCGAAGTCGTTGAGCATCCAGGTTACAAAATGCTCCACGTCCTTCACCGGAAGCTTGACGATGATATAGAAAGCTCCCTGAGGTTTCAGGAGAAAAACTCCAGGGATGGCTTTAAGTCCCTCGTACAGTACATCTCTTCTTTTCTGGTATTCCTCCCGAATCGGGTTAAAAAACTGGATTCCCATGCGGTAGGCAGCCAGGGCAGCTTTCTGCTCGACAGAGGGAGGGCAGAGCCGGGCTTGAGCAAACTTAGTAACGGCATTGAACACATCTTTGTTCCGGGTGACAACTGCTCCAACTCGGGCACCACAGCAACTGAAGCGCTTGGAGATGCTGTCACAGACGATGACTTTGTCTTTGATATCTTCGAGCTCGAGGATGCTCTTGTGTGTCAGGCCATCGTAGACAAATTCCTTGTAGACTTCATCTCCGATTAAAAACAAATCATGTTTTTTGACCAGTGCGGCAACCCTTTCTAATTCTTCGGCCGTATAAACAGTGCCAGTTGGGTTATTGGGCGAGCAGATCAGAATTGCCTTTGTTTTGGACGTTATTTTTGCCTCGATTCCCTCAGCTTTAGGCAGGCGAAACCCATCTTCCACGCGCAAAGTTAAAGGCACGAGTTTCACATTGGCTAAAGAAGCAAAACCGTTGTAGTTTGTGTAAAAAGGCTCAGGGACAATGATTTCGTATCCGGGGTCAGCCACGCAGCAAAAAGAGAAAAGAATAGCCTCAGAGCCGCCGGTGGTGATGACCACGTTGTCCGCAGTCAAGGGTATCTTGTAGTTACCGAAATAATCAGCAATCGCCTGTCTCAACTCCAAGAATCCCTGGGCCGGGCCGTAGCTTAAGACTTCTTCCTGATAATTGTGAAATGCCTGGATCACGGGTTTCGGGGTAGGAATATCCGGGTCGCCGATGTTCAGAAAATAGACATGAATTCCTCTCTCAATGGCTTTATCCGCATACGGCCTGAGTTTCCGGATGGGGGATGCCTGGATGGTTTGTCCTCTCAGTGATATTTCCATGTATAAGTCCTCCCCAGATAATAAAAAATATAAGATTGGAGGAAGATTTGATTATTAACAAAATGACAAAAGATGTCAAAGTTTTTGTTGCCAAAGGATAGAGATTCTGCTATTTTTGACCAGGAAATCCTTTTAGACGATGATCAAGGATCCTCAGGCTAGAATTTCTCAAAAGAAAAGTTGGAAAGATTATTACCTTTTTTCTTTAGAATCCCCGCAAGTCGCTATCGAAGCACACCCGGGCCAATTCTTGATGGTCAAAGTCTCAGACGACCACCCTTATCCGCTCTTGCGCCGGCCTTTGAGTATTCACGGCCGAGATAAAAAGATCCTTGAGATCTTCTTTAAAGTTGCGGGGACGGGAACGGCGCTCCTTGCCCAAAAAAAAGTCGGCGAATCACTCGACATTTTGGGACCTCTGGGAAAAGGCTTCAGGCTGGATGAAAGTCTGAAAGGGAAAAAATTGTTTGCCGTAGGAGGGGGAAGAGGAATCGCCCCGCTCTATTTTTTAGCCCAAGAACTCCGCTCGCTCGGCGCTTCAACTAAAATCTTCTATGGCGGTCAGACTTACGAACATCTCCCGCTAAGAGGAGAGTTCGAAAAAGGCGGAATCAATACAGCTTATTCGACAGACGACGGGAGCTTTGGGTTTAAGGGATTTGTGACAGGGCTTCTTGAAGCTGAGCTCAGAAAAATGGTGCCAGACAAAATTTATGCCTGTGGTCCAGAAGCGATGCTCGAAAAAATCGCCCAGATTTCCAAGAAGCGAAATATCCCCGCTGAATTCTCTTTGGAATCCCTGATGGGATGCGGGTTCGGCGCCTGCTGGGGCTGCGTCAAGAGAATCAAAAAGGGCGAGAAAGAAGGATGGCTAAAGGTTTGCGAAGAAGGCCCTGTCTTTTCTGCCGATGAAATTATTTGGCCAAGGGGAGAAGAAAAGTGATTCCCGACCTTTCTGCTGACTTAGGCTTTCTCAAGCTTAAAAACCCGATTATTGCCGCCAGCGGCACTTTTGGCTATGGGCTTGAGTTTACTCCCTTTATCGACTTGAACCTGTTGGGAGGGATAGCCATCAAAGGCCTTCACTTTTCGCCTAAAGAAGGAAACCCTCCTCCCCGTCTGGTAGAAACTCCGGCCGGACTCATTAACGCCATCGGGCTTCAGGGAATCGGCGTCGAAGAGTTTGCCATTAAAGTTTTGCCAGAGCTTCGAAAATACAACACGGCGATCCTCGTCAATGTCTGTGGCACGAGCGATGAAGAATATGCGGCCGTGGTTGAATATCTCTCCCCGAAAAAAGGGATCTCAGCTTTTGAGCTGAACATCTCCTGTCCCAATGTCAAAAAAAATGGCCTCTGCCCTGCCCTCAGTCCCGAGGCGACTTACACTCTAATCAAACTTGCGAAAAAAAATAGTGGGCTCCCCATCATTGCCAAGCTTTCGCCCAACGTAACCGATATTGTCGAAATCGCCCGGAGCGCTCAGGAAGCGGGTGCGGATGGAATTTCGCTGGTTAATACTTTTCTGGCGATGGCAGTGGACATCCAAACCAGAAAACCCAAGCTGGCCAATGTCCTCGGCGGGCTCAGCGGACCTGCTATCAAACCGATTGCCCTCAGGATGGTCTACCAGGTTGCCTCTCAGGTTAAGATTCCGGTGATCGGCATGGGAGGGATCATGTCAGCCCAGGATGCCCTTGAATTTTTGATAGTGGGGGCAAGGGCAGTGCAAGTGGGCACAGCCAACCTCGTCGACCCGGATGCGACTGTGAGAATTATCAGGGAGCTTGAAGAATACTGTCAAAAAAATGGAATTGAGAAAATAGAAGAGGTCGTGGGAACGATCAAAATCGATCGATAAAGAATTCCCCCCTTTCATCCCCCCTTTATGGAAGGGGGGATTATAATAGGAATGTAAAAAATAAGGAAAAGTTGAATGAAAAAAATCCTGGATTTAAACGAGAAAATCATCGTTGCACTGGATGTTAAAAATAGAAAGGAAGCGTTCTCGCTAGTAGCTAAACTAGATCAGGCAGAGACTTTTAAGATCGGGCTCCAGCTCTACACTGCAGAAGGACCGCTGCTTCTCACAAAAATCAAAGGCATGGGAAAAAAAATATTCCTGGACCTGAAATTGCACGACATTCCCAACACAGTCTCTGAAGCCGTACGATCTGGAATTAGACATGGTATCGACATGATGACTCTTCATGCCTCTGGCGGTCAGGAGATGATGACTCGGGCTTCAGAAGCGGCAGCGCAAGAAGCAGAAAAACGAGGGAGAATGAAACCTCTGTTACTGGCTGTGACCATTCTTACCAGCCTGAAAGAAGAGCAACTCAAAGAAATTGGAATGGCCGCCAACGTTTTAGAACAAGTTTTGCGGCTGGCCAGGCTCGCCCGCAAGGCAGGGATGGACGGAGTTGTCTCGTCTCCTCAGGAAATTGAAGGCATTAAAAAGGAATTCGGCTCAGAGCTTCTGATTGTGACGCCGGGAATTCGACCCTCTGGGGCTGCCTTCCATGATCAGAAGAGAATTATGACTCCTGCGGAAGCAATCCAGAAAGGCGCTGATTATTTGGTCATTGGCAGGCCGATTACCGAAGCCCCATTCCCTCAAAAAGCCTATCTTGAGATCATAGACGAATTAAAGCGGACGGTAAACCCCTCCCACAGCAAAGATCGCCCCTAAAATAACTCCAAAAATAATCGAGAGCGCCACGACGACCACAATACTCAGGACTAAATAGCCCGTAACCTTTTCCTTGGGAGTATCCATAAGGGGTGCTGCAAAACCCAGGTAGAGAATGTAGAGGCCGTAGAGACTTGCAATGATAACTAAGATCCCCAGAAAGGGAATGATGTAAAGGACACCTGCTACCCACATTGGCGTCATGCTATAGACTGCAATCTTCAGGGCGTTGGTCATGTTCTGGGTGGAGGAGAAAGTTGGGGCTAAGGTGTTAACAATCAAGGCAAGCAGATAGACTGAGATTAAGGAAAAAATGTAGGCAACTATGGCTCGAAGAAGAGCCGTACCCAAACCTAATCTAATCCAGCCAACAAAGGGAACTCTGAAGCCGATGAGACCGAAGCCTATGAATTGAGCGATGGCTGGAATTGCAGCCAGGATGCATGCATAAGAGGTGAAGAGCTCGGCAACAGTCGTCGTTTCTCCCTTAATCTTGGCCCATTCGTCTTTGGGCTTTAATAAGATGGCCTGAACCCTAGATACTAAATCCATTTACGCCTCCTTAAAGACTTTTCAGGAAATATATAATTTTTATACCCCTATGTCAAATATTTTAGGAATATTTTGGGAATATGGGACAGGTGGAGGCGCGGGTCGGACTCGAACCGACGAATCGAGGTTTTGCAGACCTCTCCCTTAGCCTCTTGGGTACCGCGCCTTTTTTCGCGATCTTGTCATCGACGCTTCAAAAAAAATGGAGCGGACGATGGGATTTGAACCCACGACCTTCTGCTTGGCAAGCAGACGTTCTACCCCTGAACTACGCCCGCTCAAGCCATTCTTTTACGTGGATCTCTCGACTTAAGCTAACAAAAACACAAAATTCTGTCAAGATGGGGCTGGATAGATGGACGCATCTCCATTTAGGTGATGATACTGATAAGGAATAGGGTCCTGTCACGGCTCCTCCCCATCCGTCCTCACCTCCGCTCCCGTCTGATACGGCAAAGCAAATGACCCAAGTGCCGTGAGGCTGCGGGCGGGTGGGGAGCCCCTCCGCCGTGCCACCCTCCCCCGATTGTCGCTTTATAGCACCTAAATGAAGATGCATCCATGATACATTCTTTAACAGCCCGATTTATCCCGCTACCCCCTCCCTTTCCTTCCTCCAAGGGGGAGGGTGGAGGTGCGATGAATCGCACCGCTACGGTATCGCGCGCCTGATAATTATTTAAAAAACACAAAAAAGAGGTCTTTCTTTTAGAAGTTAAGAATGAATAAAAATTGAGGTTATGGGTCTAACTACTTGGTTTGGACCTCGGCTCCGAGTTGAACGACCTCCTTGCAGGATAGAATTTTCACCGTTGAGGTATTGGGCTGGGTATCGATCACGACCAAATTTGCGATCGCCTGGCGGGGGGCATCTTTTTGGACTCTGCGGAAAATAGTCATCTGCTGTCCGACCTGAATGCCATTCTCAAACCCGAGGTCAATGAGGGCCCAGTGGCCACTCCCTATCTGGTTCAATTCATTTTGAAGGTAAATAATATTTCCGGTCGTACCTGTTCCTTCTTCTAACGGCGCCTCATAACCCAGGTCTTTTCCCAGAAGGCCTTCTTTTTCCTCAAAGGGCACTAAATAATCGCCAACCATAATTTGCCCGCATATTTTCTCTATCTTGACCTCTCCCCGAGTGTCCTCGAGCGTCACGATCCGCGCCCTCCCTCTTTTGAGAGCAAGAGTGCCATAATTTGAAACACTCGGGCCTAATTCTATAATCAAGAACATCTGCCCAATCTCGACTCCATCATTTTTTCCGCGATTAATGTAAACAAGGTCGGCATCACTCACCAGAATTTTCTCATCTCCTCTTTCGGCCCCAACGATTTGCATCTCAGGCTTTTCTTTGCCCATAATATAAAAAGAACAATAGAGATCGGATTCAGAGATCAGGGGATATGCTTCCTGAAAGATCTTTGCTTTTTCAATCTGATACTGTTTGCTTTCTTGAGATTGAGTTTTCCCCGTTCCCTGAATGAATAAAGCCATTGAAATTAAGAGAATAGCGGCTATCCGCCTGCCTTGAAAAAATGATTTTTTCATTTTTACTCCTCTTGGCTGATTTCGGTCCTTTATCCTTTTTTGCTATTATAGTCAGCCATTTGCTGACTGTCAATAAAAAAATGGCAAGGTCCGCTTTTTCCCTTATTTTTTCCTCTTGACAGAGGGCATTATTCCTCCTAACATTAAATTGAAGAGGAGTCAGTAAAAAAAGAAGGGAGGATTGCCATGAATAAAAAAGAAATCACGGCTAAAATGTCAAAAGACGCGGGGATTACTCATCAGCAAGCTGAGAAGGCTTTCTTCTCCTTGATGGATGGAATTAAAGGTTCTTTGAAAACAGGGAGACGAGTGACCTTCTCTGGATTTGGAAGTTTCGAAGTCAAACCGAGAAAGGAAAGGAAGGGGAGGAACCCGAAGACTGGAGAAATCATCGCCATCGGTCCGAAAAAAAGAATAAAGTTCAATACAAGCAAAATCCTTAAAAACGTCCTTTAACCTTTTAGGTCTTTTCCCAATTTGGAAGCATTTCCAATTTTGTGATCGCTGCAAACATCTATTGCGAATGGGTGGAGCGGCGCCAGTCCCCGCAACGCCCGCAGCGGAAGGGACCCACTGGGGGATGGGTGGAGCGAGGACGGACGGGGACGCGCCGCGACAGCATCCATCTTTTAAATTTCCATGATTATCACGGAATAGGAAATGCTTCCCTTTCCTATTTTCTTTTGGACAAAACGGGCATAATTCTATAGAATATTTTTTCGACAAGGCCATTGATGCCCAAAAAGATCGTTATTGCCTTGCTCTTTGGAGGCCGCTCAGCCGAGCACGAAGTCTCTCTTTCGTCTGCCCGCTCCATCTGCCAGAACCTTGATCCGGGCAAATTTAAAATTCATTCCATCCACATCACCAAAAAAGGCGACTGGAAAACAGTGGAGTCTCCCTTCCTCCCAACCAAGGTTCTTCGTCAAGGGCCATCTTTCTCCTTTCTACCTTGGAAAAATAAAAATTTGACGCAGGCCATCAGGGCCGATATCTATTTTCCCGTTCTCCACGGCCCTTATGGAGAAGACGGGACAATCCAGGGCCTTCTGGAAATGGCGGATGTTCCTTATGTGGGAGCTGCGGTGCTTGCTTCGGCTATCGGCATGGACAAGGCGATCATGAAAACTCTGTTTAAAGCGGCTGGCTTGCCGGTCGTCAAGCATCTCATTCTCCTTGAGCCCGAGTGGGAAAAAGAGAAAAAAGCAGTCCTTCAAAAAATCAAAAAAGAATTTCCCCTCCCTTTTTTTGTGAAACCTGCCAACCTTGGGTCCAGCGTGGGTATCACCAAAGTCAAAGACCATGCCCAGACTTTGAAGGCTCTCTCCACAGCTTTCGTCTATGACCGAAAAATCTTGGTCGAACAGGGAATTACGGGCAGAGAATTGGAATTGAGCGTTTTGGGAAACGACACGCCACGCGTTTCACTCCCCGGAGAAATTATCCCCTGCCGCGAATTTTACGACTACAAAGATAAATATCTTGAGGGCAAAACAGTCTTCGGAATCCCGGCTGAACTCCCCTCTCCTATCATTCAAGATCTCCAGCGCATCTCCCTCGAAGCTTTCAAAACCATCGACTGCTCCGGCATGGCCCGGGTGGATTTCTTCTTGGAGAATCAAACCCAAAAAATTTATCTCAGCGAAATCAACACGATTCCCGGCTTCACCCAAATCAGCATGTACCCCAGACTGTGGGGGGTGAGCGGCATTCCCTATCCCCGCCTCCTCGAAGAACTCGTCCAACTTGGTTTGGATAGGCATCAGCAGAAAAAAAGATGCGCGAGAATAAAACCCTGATGAGAGTCCTGGGAATCGATTTTGGAGACAGGAATATCGGCCTGGCCGTGAGCGACAAACTGGGTTTGACCGCCCAAGCGCTCGGAAATTATCGGCTCAAAGGCATGGATGAAGAAAACAGAAAATTTTTTAAAGACCTCGTCAAGAATTATGAAATCAGCGAAATTGTCATCGGCTTCCCTTTAAGAATGGATGGGACCTCGGGAACACGGGCGTTCAGAACAAAAGAATTTGCCCGCTGGCTGGAGCAGACGGTGAATCTTCCGATTGTTTTCTGGGACGAACGGCTGACAACTCAGGAGGCGCTTCATGTCCTCCGCGACCAGAAAATTAAAGGCAAATCTCAAAAAGGCCTAAAAGACAGGATCTCGGCCGCTATTATTCTCTCCTGCTACCTGGAGAGCAAACAATCAAACTTAGATGGCCCTTAAACTCATCAAACTAATCATTGCCGTCTCTATCATTCTGCTCTATTTTCTCTCTTTCTGGCTTGGTTTTGGATTGTATTTTTCTAAAAAAACTGCACCTGAAAAAATTATATTCGAAGTCGAAAAAGGAAAAGGAATCAAAACAATCGCCCAAGCCCTTGAAAAGAAAGAAATTATAAATGATCAATGGACTTTTTTAATTGAATACGAACTTTTTGTTTCACCCCAAAGCCTCAAAGCTGGAGAATATCTTTTCTCCCCTCCCTTCAAGGTCAAAGAAATCCTGACTACTCTCATCCAAGGGAAAATTTATCTCCACCCTCTGGCAGTTCCCGAGGGCCTGACCGCCAGGGAGATCGCGGAACTCCTTCAATCCCGGGGCTTTGGCCAAGAAGATGATTACCAACGTGCCTTTTTAGATACAGGACCCATATCCTCCTGGGACAGGAAAGCTGCGAATCTCGAAGGCTATCTTTTTCCCGAAACTTATTATTTTCCCAAAAGCGCAACAGCCCGGCAGATAACCCTAGCCATGGTTTCCCAGTTCAAAACTGTCTTTAACAAGGGTTGGCAAAAGCAGGCTCATAAAATCGGCCTAACTATTCGAGAAGTCGTCATCCTTGCGTCCCTCATCGAAAAGGAAACTTCCCTCCCGGAAGAAAGAAGGCTCGTGTCAGCCGTTTTTCACAACCGCCTGAAAATGGGAATGAAACTGGATTGCGACCCGACGATCGTCTATGTCCTTAAACTGGAAAGCAGGTTTGAAGGACGCCTCCACTCAAAAGACATGAAACTTGATTCTCCCTATAATACCTATCTTTATCGCGGACTTCCACCTGGGCCTGTCTGTAACCCGGGCCGAGAGTCTCTCCTGGCCGCTCTTTTTCCCGCTGATGTGAACTATCTCTATTTTGTCTCCAGAAATGATGGAAGCCATGAGTTCAACCGAACCTTTCAAGAACACCAGATAGCATTGAGGAAATACCAGAAAAGTCAACGTGGACTTTCCCCAAAGGAAGCAGCCCAAATTCCGTGATGACTAAATAGCGGCTTTGAAAAGGGCTTGGCTCCCCGCTCCGATCGGCGGCCTGAGAGACCCGTCTTCCTCGGCTCCTCCGGTCCAAGGCTCCAGGCAAATCTATCTTATTTTGGGGACAAAAAACCAATTTATCCCCAAAATCACTTGCGGTAACCCATCCTCGGAGCCTTGGCCCGAAGGAGGCCTGCGGCTACCCTCGTAAGACGGGCCTCTCAGGCTGATCTCCGCAATGGTCGCTGCAGCCCTTTTCAAAGCCCCTTTATCTCGAAATATGGGATGCTTACATCAAGCAAAGGATGCATCTGTTTATGTGATATGATGCGACAATCGAAGAAGGGTGGCACGGCGGAGGGGCTCCCCACCCGCCCGGAGCCTCACGGCGCTTGAATCATTTCCTTTGCGGTATCTTGTGGGAGCGGAGGTGAGGACGGATGGGGAGGAGCCGTGACAGGCCCCCTATTCCTTATCAGTGGCATCACATAAGCAGATGCATCCCTTCCCCAATATTCCAGTTGAAAAAAAACTAAAATCTGCTATTATAAACGTTTAAGATTTGAAAACCATAATTTCTGAGATTGAAAGCAATATTTCCAATCTGCAGAAGTTCAAACGACGGATACTAGGAGGAACAATGAGAACAAAAAATTTTGCAGTTCCAGTGCTGATTTTGGGATTCACTCTGAGCCTACTATTTTCCGCCGCCCTTTGGAGCCAGGAAAAGCAGAAGAAAGAAGCAGAAAAGATTTTTATTCCTAAAGAGGTGAAAAGCGTTCTTCTCGAAGGACTTGAAGCACGGCAAGCGCGTCTGGATATCCCCTTCACTCTTTTCAAACATATTTTCCTGCCTGCAAGTTCCGGTTTTCATAATGTCTTTTTCTTCAAAGTTAAGAACGCAAGCCTTGGCTTTGCAGCTCCCACTCCCCCAAAGGAAGAAAAGAAAAAAGAGAAAGAAGCAACTCCTCCCGCCTTTGAAGAACAGCCAGCCACAGCTCAACTTGAGGCAAAATTCAATATCTTTCTGATGTTCAATCGCCTGGAGAAAGACACTCCTCCCCAAATTGTCCGTGAGGTCTACGTTCCTGTAAGCCTGCAGGCTGATCCTGCCTCTTTCGACCCCGAAAAAGAAGAGATTTATACCTTCGGATTTCCCACAGCTTCGGGCAATTATCTTTTGGCGATGGCCATCACCTCTCTTGACTTAAGCAAAATCGGAACCTATTATTTTGAATTTTCTGTTCCTGATCCAGCTACTTTCACCACGGCTTTAGAGACCACCCCCATCTTTTTCATCAAAAACATGGAACAAATGGCAGCTCCCGAGACACGGGTAGGAGTCCACAAGGACTTCTTCGTCTATTCTGTTCTTAAGATAGAACCGCACATTGACAACGTCTTTGCCATGGGTGAAAATCTCGATATCTTCTTCTTTATCTTGGGGACCAAACCTAACGAACAGCAGCAGTACAATATCGAGATCAATTATGAAGTCAAACAGGAAGACAAAACCGCCATCCGTTACGAAGCCACAACCTATCCCAACCCGCTCATCAGCCAGCCCCTGCCTCTAAAACAGACCATCCTGGTTAAAACCGAAAAAGAGGAGAAAAAAGAAGTCCAGGATTTGCCGACAGGGCATTATACCTTGGTTATTACAATTGCAGATAAGATTTCAGGCCTCTCCGCATCTAAGAACGTAGAGTTTGATGTGAAATAATTCTTTTCACCCTTTCCCTACTACTTCATCTTTTCGATCTCAGCAATTAACTTCTTTATGTCTTCCTGAGCAGGATTGAGGCGAAGCGAAGCGCTTAAAACCTCTAAAGCCTGCTGCTTTTGGCCTGTCCTGTAATAACAGAAGCCAAGCGCATTCAGGAGCTTTGGATCGCTGTTATAAATTTTATTTCCCTCCAACAAACTGGCGAGGGCCTCGCCGTATTCTCCCTTCCCCATCCGGGTCCTTCCCTTGATTAGGAAATATTCATACTTCAATTTCTCAGAGTCCTTGATATTTTCGATGATCCCCAGCGCATCATCATACTTTTTCATCTTCAACAAAAAGTTGGCAAACTCAACGATCCCTTCCTTGTTGTTGGGGTTGAGCTCGTAGGCTTTTTTAAAATAAGTTTCAGCCTTCTCATTTTCATTCAACTTGTCCGATTGGCGGGCCAGCATATAAAAATACAAAAATTGGTTGGAAAGCGAGAATCCCTTAGCGTTAGCAATCGGGTGAGAGATGGCTTGTTCCGGGGAGACGATAAAATTCACAGTTTTTTCATCGATCAAATTCCCTGTTTTATCCACCAAGCTCAGTTTCAACTCATAGTAATCAGGTTCAAGCTCTTTGGCTGGGATCGACTGGCTCAGGCTCACAATCCGATTGTAATTCGAAGTGTTCAGTTTCAAGATCGAAGATTTCTGGACAGGTTTTTTTTCTCTGAGGCCTCGTATCGAAACCTTCACCTCCCCATCTTTCCATAAATCCTCAGTCGTGTTCGTAACCGTGAATAGGAAGGAGATGTCATCCGAGGCTGAAAAGGTATTTTTCGGATCGACCACCAATTTCTTATCCAAAATCTTGTAAGGGATATGGATGCCGCTCTGGTAGTTCTCAATCTTATAGCCTAAGAGGGGGCCCATGATTTGGGGCGAGCCGGAATCATTTTCCACCTCTAAGTCTTTTTCAAAGATGCTGAATTCTTTTCCTACCGAATTCTGGAGGAGGACGGTGAGTTTGTACTTTCCTTCTGCGACTGGAAAAGAATCCTCGACCGAAACGCCGTTGCCCCTGATCCGGTCGACATCCGAAGCAGGAAAATAAATCGGGAAGTCTTTAGCATACTGAAAAACTATGTTCTCTCCCACCCTCAGACTCACATCGAGTCTGAAATTGCAGAAATATTGATCCTTGGGCTCATAGTAATCGATGGAGATGCTTTTGGGAACCATAGAAAAATGCAGAAAATTCAATCCCAAGATAGGGTCTTTGATCAAAGCCACGTTGGCTTCGCTCTCCACATAATTAGTCATATATTCAGTGCTGACAATCGTCTTATAATCCAAAAAATGAGTGGCATAAGATGGGTTCACATCCTTCTTGGGAGATTCAAGAATATTGGCCATGATGAGGCTGTTCCTCGGAGAAGGTGAAAAATCAGGGCTGTATTCTCCGGGGATTATGGAGACTGAAACATCCGCCAAAGTGGGTGCCAGGTCTCTGATTTTCTCATACAAATCATAATAGTTTGTGGGGTCAAGACCTTTTTTGTCCATAATCAAGCTGGCTGGCCCATCTGAGGTAGGGTCGTACAGTTTGTATTCTCCGGCTCCGCCTTTTTGAAAAAAAACGAGGCCGAAATAGAGAGGGAGTTCTTTGCTCGTGTCACCATAGTAGTACCAGACCTGACAAGGGTAGATTCCCCCCGTCGCATCAAACCTGTCGATGCTCACCGGAGGGCCAAGGATCATATAAATCCTTCCCATATCCGTCACCCAGCCTTCGCGGGTTGTTCCTCGCTTGAAGAATTTGTTTACATAGTTAAAGCGATTGATGATTTCGTTTTTGTACTCATTTTCTGGAGTTCCAGGCGTAGGGTCTCGCTGCTTCCAGAAAGTCTCAATAAAAATATCCCGGTCGCGATCCAATGTCAGCTTCATGAAAACTTCTTTTTCAATGGGAAGCATGATGTATTTTGTAAGCTTCAGGAAGTTCTGGTAGTTTGGGGCAAGGTTTTCTTCTTTGATCTTTTGTCCCGGGCTTTTTTTGTCTGAAAAAAGCAAAGAGCTAGAAAATAGTAAAATGAAAATTAGGGCCTGCTTTCTCATCTTCATTTACCTTCTACCTTCTCTAACGAACGAGCACTGAGTTAAGTTGCGTCATACTCTCCCTCATTTTCTAAGGGAAAGGAGAGCATTGTAGCGGTCGGATTTATCCGACGTAGTTTGATGAATCAAGCCGCTACATTCGCCTTTTTTTTCTACTCACTACTCACTGCTCACAGCTCACTAAAATGTGCGATGAATCGCACCGCTACACTTTAATTTCAAAAATTTTTCTTGTCTTGCTGATTGCGTCCTTGCCCACGACGATGACATCGAGATAATAACTTCCAGACTTTAACTCATGAGGAAAAGTAAAGACGATCTGCTTCGTCTGAAGAACTTCCTCTTCGGTCATGGACACCGATTTCGCTTCATGGAATTTCTCTTTTTTCTGGGTCCCTTTTACATAGACATAAAATTCAAATTCCAAATCTGCTTTGAGCAATCCCTCCTCTTCTTTAAAACTGAAAGCCTTGGCCGGGATGGAAATAACGATTTCCTTCTTGGCGGAGTCAAAATTCAAATTGAAGTTCACAAACTTTTGCCCCCGCCCGCCTCCTGCCTGTCCAATATATCCCAGCCGCGCCTTTTCCAGGGCATAATTAAACTCTCCGTCATACCCCCGCAATTTATACTGGCTATCTCCTCTCTCATCTGCAAACTCAAAGCCCAGGTTGAACTCATAATAAACCCACCACAAAATAGGACCCCGGATCGTGGGATCTTCATGAAAAACAAATTCTTCAGTTTTATCTGGAGGCCCCAGATAGATGTAAATTCTCCCCCTGTCTGTCTTCCATCCAGGCGTACCTTCCCTGAAATGTGAGTTGGCGTAATCGATTCGGCGATAAAACTCCTGCTTGAATTCGTTCTCCTCAGTATCAGGATCGGGATCCCTTTTGGCCCAAAAATCAGCGATAAATTCTTCTCTTGATTTTTGATCGGGGAGATGGTTGAAGATATCTTTCTCTCCCCCAGTCATGATGAGCCGGGCAGTTTCATAGAATTTTTCGCTCTCGGGATCGAGTGAAATTTTCCCCGTTCCGCCGCAGCTCATCAACACCAGCAGCAAAAAGATGAAAAGTAAATATAATGAGATCGCCACGTCGCTTCGTTCCTCGCGATGACATTTCATTTTGTTGTCGTTACGATAACGCCTTATCAGTTTGTCATTGCGAGGAGCGAGGCGACGAAGCAATCTCCACTCCTTTTCATCGCTTCTGAGTAATCTCGCATCATGAGCCATTAATCTCTTCTTCCCCCTCTATCCCCCCTTTTCTAAAGGGGGATGAAG
>Ga0315280_10002569_pt1 | contig 29298 bp, 21 predicted proteins | sample YL17G06_40_MG_FD_203697 | JGI IMG/M metagenome (GOLD analysis project Ga0315280, IMG submission 203697) | Sediment microbial communities from Yellowstone Lake, YNP, Wyoming, USA - YL17G06_40 | ecosystem: Environmental > Aquatic > Freshwater > Lake > Sediment | place: USA: Wyoming | collected... | reverse complement strand
CGCCTTAACCACTTGGCCACGTCGCCCTGGAGCGGAAGACGAGGTTCGAACTCGCGACCCCCTCCTTGGCAATTAGTCCTCACTGGTGCAGGCTGCCACCGAATCTGAGAGGACAACCCAGCCTGTGCAGGCTGCTAACAATTAGGGGGTCACGAGCCTCGCCAATTAGGAGGTCGGCTCAAGCCCGCTCCGGACGTATCATAGCAAGCAAGCACTGGGCTGGCAAGCTACGACACCATCTGACTGACTGCTCGTCTCGGTGACCCAGGACGGCATGAGGCACCCTCCGCTTCTTCGCCAGGCGAGGATGGCCCGCTGCCTGTAGTTGCCCGGCCGCCCTGATCACGAGCTCGCGCAGTCTCCGGATCTCGGCGCGCAGACCGATGACCTCGTCGAACCGCTCCACGGCAGGCTGGCCGCACCACTCGCGGACTTGCACAAACACTGGCTCCCGCTCACGCAGGTATTTGGCACATCGGTCAGCCGGGATGTGGCCCGACCCCGGGCCGTCGTCGAAAGCTTTGCCGTGCACGGCCTCCTCGCGAAGCTGTTGCTCCTCTTTGGCTACCTTGGCCAAGACCTCGTCCGCGTACTTCTGCGCGACGAGCCGCGCCAGCCGTTCGCCCGCTGCCGCTGGCGCGTAGCACTCGCCCGTACGGTCGATGAAGGCAAGAGGTTCGGCGAGGAGTCCCGCATCCCCCGGGAGTGAATGCTCCCGGCATCCCGGGGCCGTGCACTGCGGCAGGGCAATTCCATCACGCAGCATGACACCACGGACGGCGCATCGAGATGCGCCGCCAGACCTCGTCGAAGCTGGCGTTTTAGTGCCTCTCTCCTCAGGCGACGGGGCCGCAGCCGGAGCCGTCCTGTTGCGCTTCTACCGTCGTCGGGGGGAGCTCGGGAAGACCGCTTTCCATGGGGACGCTGATGGCTGTTCCCAGCCTGTCCACGTGCTTGTCGAGTTCCTCGTACTTCGTCTTGGTATGGGATATGTGACCACCCAGCACCTCGAACTCCTGGTGAAACCGGTCAAAATCCCTGCCCAACTGCTGCAAGTGGTCGACGATCCTCCTCGCATTCTCCTCTACCCGCAGCCCGCGTAGGCCGAGCACTATCGCCTTCAAGTACCCATAGAAGCTGTTGGGGGACACCGGGATTACGCGCTTCTCAAGCGCATATGACGACAGGCTCTCCTGATCGGGCATGTAGTCGCTCTTGACCACGCATTCGTAGTAGACGTTCTCGGCCGGGATGTACATCAGGGCGAAGTCGAACGTCCCCTCCTCGGGGTGGATGTACTTCCGGGCGATGGCGTCGATGTGACCCCTGACGTCCCGGGCGAAGGCCCGCAACGCGGCACGCTTCTCATCGTCCGTCTCCGCCTGGATATACCGAAGGAAGTTGTCCAGAGGGAACTTGGAGTCGACGGGCACGAGTCCCTCGCCCAAGCGGATTGCGGCGTCCACCGTCTCTCCATTGCGGAACCTGTGCTGCATCTCGTAGTTCTCGCGCGGAAGGATCTGGGCCAGCAGCCGATCCAGCATCAGCTCTCCGAACCCTCCTCGTATCTGCGGCGGACGGAGGATATCCTGAAGCTGCGAGACGTTTTTGCCGAGCTCCATGATCTGTCTCGCAGATTCGGACAGCTGCCCCAGCTGAGTGCCGACGTCTTTCAGAGTGCCGGCAGTGCTCGCGAGCGACTGGCCGATGCTCTGCTCAACCGAACTCAGTCTCTGGCTTACGGTGCCCAACTGCGTCTCCATGGACTGCTGGAAGCCCTGCATTCGGCTTTCAAGGCCCCTCTCGACGCCACCCATGGCGCCACGCTGGAAGACGAGGAGGGCGAGGACGACGAGTATGCCGACCAACAGAGCGATGATGCCCACTTCCATCTCAAGCTCCTGCGGAACCGCATGTAGATCAGGCGTGCCCGATTATAGCACTCTCTGGACTCACCAACTCAGCGGTATTGGTCTTGAGTGGCCTCTCACGCTCGTTGCACCGATCGCTTGGACCTACGCCCTCTGGCAGTCCTTTCGGCAGCCAGTTGGGCCTCGGCCTTAGCCAGGTACTCCTTGGCAAGCTCAACAACCTCCGGGGCAAACTGTCCCTCCAGTTCTGAGAGGATTTCGTGTATCGACGGGAATCTGATCTCGACGCCGAAGAGCGAGACTGTCTCCTCTTGGCCGCCCGGTTCTGGTTGTTGAATCGACGGCTCGTTGGCTTTGTGCACACCGCAAGAAGCGGCCTGCTCCGACTCTGGTGCATCCATGACTTCCCCCTTCCCTTCGCTACGGTCGACGACGTCCGGATAATACATCCCATTTTGGGATATGGTCAAGGCTGGCCCAATAATCCTCTCGATGCGGAGATGGGGTGTCTAGGTGCCCGACGAGCAGGAATACCGAGTACGGTATCGCGAGTTTCTGATCCGTCTCAGGGAAGCGAGGCGTCAGGCAGGGCTCACGCAGACGTACGTGGCCCGCAGCCTGGGAAAGCCGCAGTCGTTTGTCTCTAAGTGTGAGAGCGGCGAGCGTCGAGTGGACTTCATCGAGCTCTTGGCTTTTGCCGAGCTATACGGCGTAGATGTGGCCTTCTTCCGGCCCGCAGACTGACGGCAGCGGGGCCTTGCCCTGACGATGGCTGATAACCTCCATTACACGAACCGCAGTCAGCCTTCGACCAGATCCCCCTTCGACGATAACCTGTACCAGCCTAGCCGAAGGCCACTGCGAAGTCCCGGACCGGAGATTCTTACCACAACTGCCAGAGGAGCGTATCTTGATGCTATGCTCTTGTTGGCGCTTCGCTGCCTTGCGTTTCCGGCCAACTGTAGGCGTACCGGTGGTAACGCTCCTGGAATAGCCAGACCCGCCTCCGAGGGGGTACTATGAGGCAGATCAAGAGCTGACATGTGGCCTGACAACGAAACTGGACGCGACTACCTGAATTTCGGCGCTGTTGCCGACACAGTGGCTGAGATCATCGTGCAAGCGCGAGGACGCCCGATCTCTATCGGCGTTTCTGGCGAGTGGGGCGCTGGCAAGTCCTCCATGATCAAGCTCATCCGCGCCGCTCTAGAAAAGCGTGTGGAGGGTCAGCGCTCGGAGTTCGTCTTCGTTGAATTCAACGCCTGGCTATACCAGGGCTACGATGATGCCCGTGCGGCGCTCATGGAGGCAATCGCCACAGCTCTTCAGAAAGAAGCGGAGGAAAGGAAGACCGGACTGGATAAGGTGCAGGAGCTCCTCAAGAGAGTTGACTGGCTTCGCGCCGCGAGGCTGGTAGCTTCCGCGGTCGCTCTTGGCTTCGGCCTTCCGCCGACCGCACTCGTCGGGGATCTAAGCAGCGCCGCAGCCGGGCTCCTCAAAGGGAAAGCTGATTCGTCCCCACCCAGGGAGATTCATGCCATGAGGGAGTCCCTTTCGGAGGCGCTCGCCGTCATGGAGGTTAAACTGGTCGTTCTCATCGACGATCTCGACCGATGTCTTCCGCCGACGACTATCTCCACGCTTGAAGCTATCCGCCTTTTCCTGTTCGTGGATAATACTGCTTTCGTAATCGCCGCGGACGACGGGATGATCAAGCACGCGGTGCGCCAGCATTTCGGTGACGTCGATGAATCTCGTGCCATCAGCTACTTCGACAAGCTCATTCAGGTGCCGATCCGCGTTCCACCTCTCGGCACGCAGGAAGTCAGGGCTTACTTGATGCTGCTCTTCCTCGAGAACAGCACGCTCGAAGAAGAGATGAAGGAGATGATCAGGAGCAAGGTCTGCGAGCAACTCGGGCAGATATGGCGTGGCCAGCGTGTCGACCGTGCGTTCATCCAGAGTCTCCATGGCGAACTTCCCAGTGAGTTGGTCGGTCATTTGGACACCGCAGACCGGCTTGCGCCGGTGATGACAGGCGCAACACAGATAGCTGGCAACCCACGTCTCATCAAACGATTCTTGAACGCCCTGTCGATCCGCATGGCGATTTCGAGCGCGCACGGCATCAGTGTCGACGAATCCGCGCTGGCGAAGATGCTGCTGTTCGAACGCTGTGGCGCCCCCTCCGCCTACGCAGCCCTCACAAAGGCTGTCGTGGAGGACGACGAAGGGAAGCCCCGCTTCCTGGCGGAATGGGAAGAGAAGGCAAATTCCGGGGAGGAACTCAGTTTGAATGAACCGTGGGACGATCCTTTCCTGCGGGAGTGGCTGACGATCCCGCCGCGCCTTTCTGACATGGACCTACGCGGTATCCTTTTTGTCAGCCGCGAACACGCGCCGCTCATTACGCCAGAGGATCGGTTGTCATCTGAAGGTGTGGAACTGCTCACAGCGATCCTGCAGCAACCAGATATGGCCAGTCAGTTGCGTGACAGGCTTGTCTCGCTGCCTCGATTAGAGATTACCATTATCATGGACCGACTGCTCGAGCGCGCACGGCAGGAACAAGAATGGGGAACTCCGGCGATTCTTGATGGCTGCCTTGCGGTCACCGATGCTGATCCAGCGCAGGGGCGTCGCCTTGCTGCGTTCCTCCGCGAACGGCCGGAGGCTCAGGTCAAACCAAGTGTTGTTCCGAGAATCGCCGACTACCCTTGGGCATCAGAGGTGTTCGACACTTGGAAGGCGGCCCCCAAGATCAGCCCAACTGTAAAGAAAGCAATCATGCAACTCCAGAAGAACGATGGGAACGTCGGAATCTAGTCAAGGTTCACCGTCCGGGGTCCCGATGGTGCCGCCATGGGTTCCGGATGCGCCACCATCCGATGACCAAGACGACGGCTTCGGTGGGACACCAGCGACGCTGCCTATACCGATCGCACCAGCCGGTCGGTTCCGCCCTTCCCGCTTCAGACTCGGTCGATATGCTCAGTCCGGCTCAGCCGAGGAGATGCGGCGCGGAGTCGGTCACTATGTGAAGAAGGGCCTTGGTGGTGCAGGCACAGCCGTACGCCGGTTCGGTGGAACCGCCAGAACTGCTGGCACACTCTATGGTGCTTTGTCATCTGCAGCGGCTGGCCAGCCCGCCGCGCCGGGCAGTCCGCTCGATCCGTCGCTTCTGGCTGGCCGGACAGCAAACGAGATCATCGATGCCGTCATCGAAGCCGTCCGACGCGTCGATGGCACGCAAGACGCGGAGGCCAGCCGCATCGCGATCGGCGATGCACTGTCCGGACTATTAGATCGCTTTCCGGAGGCGGACCTACTGAACCTATCCGAGGATCAGCGGCTCCTAGTCATAGAGCGCTACGTTGCGGTCGATGTGTACAATCGGTTTTGCCTCGATGTCGGCAAGACCATCCAAGACAAGGCCCCAACCTTGGCCGCTGCGTTGGCACGATTGAAGGAGGCAAAGGACTACGTGACGCAAGTGATATCTGCCGCGTTCCGAAAGACACTCTCGGCGCATGGGGCGCTGAATGCCGGGCGCATCATACAGATGGTGAGACAGGCGTTGACCGACGCGTTCCGGGTGTTCGAGGACTATGTGAGATGAGAGTTGTGTGCGCACCCCTTACGCGCGGATTTCACCACATGGCCTCTGGCGACCTCGAGGTCGTTCTTTACAGTCCCGCAGATCGCGTGACCAGGGGCACAGCAGGCTCAGGGATCACGGGCATGATCCGGCGGTTGAAGCTCCAGCCCGCTCCACGCGCGTGGGACTTGCTGTCGATCGCCCTGGCGGTGATTGCGAGCGATATCAGCGTCCGCCGACACACAAGCCCGGATGGCTGGACCCGGGAGATTGCTCTCCGCGTCGCTGTCGCGGATCGCGCTTTCTGGGCATCACAGAGCTCTCTTATCCAGCACCTGCTCGAGTTTCTGACCAATGATATATGGGAGTGCGCATTCAGCAGCGGGGGACTGCTGCCGGTTCCGACCCAATCACCGAACCTACCGCGAGAGGACTGCGTCGCCCTCCTGTCTGGCGGACTCGACAGCCTCGTGGGCGTCCTTGACCTTGTTACTGGAGCAAAAAGACGGCCCTTGGTTGTCAGCCAAGTGTCGCAAGGCGACAAGAAGACTCAGTCCGAATTCGCTAGCATGATCGGCGGAGGCTTGAAGCACCTTCAGCTGAACCATAGCGCCAATTGCCCAGGTGATAACGAGCGCTCCCAGCGCGCCCGGTCTCTTGCCTTCCTTGCGTATGGTGTACTCGCCGCGACGTCGCTCAACAGCTACCACGATGGGGAGTCTGTCACCCTCTACGTGTGCGAGAATGGTTTCATATCGATCAATCCGCCACTAACGACGGGGCGTCTAGGAAGCCTGAGCACGCGCACTGCTCACCCCGTCTTCCTTGGTCTATTCCAGAAACTACTGGATGCGGCAGGACTGCACGTACAGATCAAGAACCCGTATGAGTTTCAAACCAAGGGTGAGATGCTGGCCCAGTGCGCAGATCAAGGTTTCCTGCGTGCCAACGCCCACAAAGCGACCAGTTGCGGTCGCTTCGCACGGTACGGCTACAAGCACTGCGGCCGGTGTGTCCCCTGCCTGGTCCGCAGGGCCGCGTTCCACACGTGGGGTGAGACTGATAGGACGACCTACGTCTTCCATGACCTTGCGCAAGACGACGATGACCACGCTCGATTCGACGATGTGCGCTCGGCAGCAATGGCGGTGGCGCAAGTCCGAAGAGAGGGCTTGGACAGTTGGCTTGGCACGAGCCTCAGCACGGCACTTCTTGGCGATGTAGTGCCCCACAGGCAGACAGTGGAGCGCGGGCTTGAGGAGCTTGGTAGTCTTCTCGACTCAATGGGGGTCAAGTGATCGACTTCCATTGTCATCTCGACCTGTACCCAAACGCCCGACAAATCGCCGAGGATTGTAGACGGCGCGGTCTTTATGTCCTCTCTGTCACAACGACCCCTGCCGCTTGGAATGGTTCGAGCGCACTAGCCTGCGAAGCGCCTCGAATCCTTACAGCGCTCGGGCTTCATCCACAGATCGCACAGGAGCGAAGAGCCGAATTACCGTTGTTTGATGAGCTGTTGCCCCAAGTCCGCTGTGTCGGTGAGATCGGCCTTGACGGGGGGGCAGCGTCCCGTCGAGATTGGGAGACACAGTCTGCGGTTTTCGAACACATCCTTGCGAAATGCTCAGCCGCGGGCGGCCGGATCATGTCAATCCACAGCCGGAAGGCCGCAAGCCATGTACTTGACATGTTGGCGAAGTTTCCAGACGCTGGGATTCCGATTCTCCACTGGTATTCCGGAGGCTATGAGGATCTCAAGCGTGCCATCGCTTTCGGATGCTGGTTTAGCGTTGGACCGGCGATGCTCCAAGGAGTACGAGGTACCGCTCTTAGCGCCCGGATCCCGCGACATCGAATCCTAACCGAGTCCGATGGGCCGTTTGCACGGGTTGATGGCCGCAGGGCGTTTCCGTGGGACGTAGATGTGGCTCAGTTGAGACTCGCGAAGATATGGGGACTCACCGACAAAGAGACGGAGGAAATCCTCCACGGGAATCTGCGGCAACTCTTCTACCGGGCAATGTAATCGAGGACGCAACTAAACTCCTCGACACCGGCCCCTTCTCTGGCCTGTCTCGAGGGTTCTAACTCAGTGGCGGGAGAGTCTTCCACTGCAGTGACTTCGCGTCGAACAGAAGTTCCGCGCTCTCCAGTCTTCCCTTGGCGTCCTCCATGATCAACTCGAGAGCCTTCGCGATCTGGTGGCTCATCATTCCCTCGCGGAAACGATACATGAGCCGTCTCGGTGGATCGTCTAGTTCAAGCTGGAAGGCAAGGGGATGGAACTTCCCGCGATCCGTCTGGATGGGAAGCATTCTATAGGTCCGTCCGAGCGCCTCCCTGACAGCGCGGTAAGCATCACGGCCGGCTTCAGATGCCATTGACTTGATGAACTCATATGCCGCCGCGCTCACGACGATAATCAGGCCAATCTCCAGATACTCGAAGCCCGGGCCGCCTGCTGCCACGCCGAATGTCTGCTTCTCTATGCTGATCCTCAGGAAATCTCGGGAAACCTCATCTGCGAGCGGCTGGATGGCAACGAGTTCGGTCTCTGGGGCGAGAACGAGCTTCAGTTCCTCGTAGATGCCGTGGCCTCGCACTGATTCAGACGTCACTTCGAGTGCTCCATCTCCCAGCAAGTTCCTGTTCGATTCCCATCATAAGGCAACCGCCCGCCTGATGCCGTGCCCAGTGGCCGATTCTGGCGTACTTGTCGTTTGAAGCGCGCAGCGGTGCCCAATATGCCCGAGCCTGGGAGGTCACCAGGACACATGGGTATTATAATAGGGCCGCCGCGACGGCCGGACGCTGACCAGGCCGTAGGCCAGCGGCACGAAGGAGCCATCCGATGGCCTCGAGCGGTCCCCTGGATGTCCCCGCCCTGGAGACCTGGCTCTGGGAGGCCGCGTGCGTCATCCGCGGCCCTATCGACGCGCCCAAGTTCAAGGACTACATTCTCCCCCTCATCTTCCTCAAGCGCCTGTCGGATGTCTTCGATGACGAGCTGGCCGACCTGGGCAGCAACGCTAAGTATGTAGACCAAGACCACAAGCTCGTCCGGTTCTATCTGCCCCAGGCAGCCCGCTGGTCCGCCATCGCCCAGAAAACGACTGGCCTGGGCGAGCACCTTACGGACGCGGTTCGTGCGGTCGCTAGGGAGAATCCCAGGCTCTCGGGCGTCGTCGACACCGTGGACTTCAACGCCACGACCGCCGGCCAGCGCATTCTGAGCGACGAACAGCTTCATGCCCTGATCCAGATCCTCTCGCGGCGCCGGCTGGGCCTGCGGGACGTGGAGCCCGACATCCTCGGCCGCGCCTACGAGTACCTTATCCGCAAGTTCGCCGAGGGCCAGGGCCAGAGCGCTGGCGAGTTCTACACGCCTCGCGAGGTCGCCATCCTCATGGCCCGCATCCTGGACCCCCAGCCGGGAGAGGAGTTTTACGACCCCGCCTGCGGCTCCGGCGGCCTGCTCATCAAATCCCAGCTTCGCTTCCGCGAGAAGTATGGCATGGACCCCAAGGTCGGCCCCCTTCAGTTCTTCGGGCAGGAGATCAACGCGGCCACCTTCGCCATGGCCCGCATGAACGCCTTTATCCACGACATGGAGGCCGACATCCGTTTGGGCGACACCATGAACCGGCCCGCCTTCCTGAACCATGACGGCAGCCTGCGCCGGTTCGACAAGGTGACGGCCAATCCCATGTGGAACCAGGACTTCCCCCTGGCGACCTACGAGCACGATACCTATGGGCGCTTCGCCTTCGGCTACCCGCCGGCCTCCAGCGCCGACTGGGGCTGGGTCCAGCACATGCACGCCTCCCTGAAGGACGGCGGGAAGCTGGCGGTGGTCCTGGACACGGGCTCTGTCTCTCGGGGCAGCGGCAACACCGGTTCCAACCGCGAGCGAGACATCCGGAAGCAGTTCGTGGAGCGCGACCTGGTGGAGGCGGTGCTCCTCCTCCCGGAGAACCTGTTCTACAACACCACGGCGCCCGGCATCATCATGGTCATTCACCGGGCCAAGCCCCACAAGGGCGAGGTCCTGCTTATCAACGCCTCGGGACAGTTCGCCAAGGGCCGGCCCAAGAACTACCTGGCCGAGGAGCACATCGACCGCATCGCCGACGCCTACCTGGGCTGGCGCGAGGTGGACCGACTCAGCCGGATCATCGCTACCGAGGAGGCGGTGCGGAACGACTACAACCTCAGCCCATCCCGCTACGTTACGCTGGACGGCGGCGAAGACGTGCTGCCGCTGGAGGAGGCGCTGGTGGAGCTGGCCGAGGCCGAGGAGGAGCGCCGAGAGGCGGACGAGGCGCTCGCGGCCGTTCTCCAGTCATTGGGGCTAAAATGGGGGCAGGAGGGAGTGTGATGGCGACTCAACGAGCAAGAACCACAGGCCCCACACTGGACGACATCATGAAGACCCTGCGGACCCACCTGCCTGAGCTGCGGAAGGAGTACGGGGTAAAGTACCTCGGCGTCTTCGGCTCCTACGTCAAGGGGCACCAGCGCAGCCGCAGCGACCTGGACCTCTTGGTCGAGTTTGAGGAAGGGACAAGAATGACCCTCTTCCGGTTCGTTGGGCTCCAGGAGCATCTCGCTGAGCTCCTCGGCGTGAAGGTGGACCTGGTGATGAAGACTGCCCTCAAGCCCGCCATCGGTGAGCGCATCCTGGCCGAGGTCGTCCTCGTGTGAAGAGCGACCGGACGGTATCCGACTACCTGCGAGATATGCTCGCCTACGCGGAGAAGGCCGAGGGCTTCGTCGCTGGAGTGGACTTCGAGAGCTTCAAGGACAACGAAGAGAAGACTCTGGCAGTGGTCAGGGCCCTCGAAGTCATCGGCGAAGCCGCGAGAAACATTCCTGTTGAGCTCAGAAGCCGATACCCGGGCGTGCCGTGGTCCAGGGTAGTGGGCATGCGGAACATCGTGATCCACGGCTACTTCGGCGTCGATCTGCGAGTGATCTGGGACACCGTCTGGGACGACCTGCCCCCGCTTCGCGAGGCCGTGGCCCGCATGCTGGAAGATATCGAGCGGAGAGAGCGCCGTGGTTGAGACGGCCGCACGTCCCCCGGCTGAACAGACGGTCACGCCCGCCGCCGAGCTGCCGGAAGGGTTCAAGCTGACCGAGATCGGGCCGCTGCCGGAGGAGTGGCGGCTGGTGACGCTCAGAGACACTGCGAGCCGGGCATTTGGAGGTGGCACCCCCTCGACGAAAAGGCCCGAGTTCTGGGACGGCGTCATCCCGTGGACAACCTCTGCGGTCATCGGCGAGGACGACATTCGGCTCCTGCGGTTCCAGAGGTGTATCTCCGAGGAGGCACTTCGCCAGTCAGCCACGCGAATCGCGCCCAAGGGTAGCCTGTTGATCGGCACCCGAGTCGGCGTCGGCAAGGCTGTCGCCACCACTTTCGACGTAGCCATTAACCAGGATCTGACCGCCCTGGTGGTGAGCAATGATGTGTGCGCTGAGTATCTCGCGTTAGCTCTGAAAGAGCCTCGGATTCAGCGGTGGTTCGGCAACACGAAGCGAGGAACCACCATCAAGGGTGTCCCGAGGGCAGATGTGCTGAACCTCTCTGTCCCCCTTCCCCCACTCAATGAGCAGCGGGCGATTGCGCGGGTGCTCTCCACAATCCAGCGGGCCATCGAGGCGACGGACCGCGTCATCGCCGCTGCTCGCCAGCTCAAGCGCTCCCTCATGCGCCATCTGTTCACCTATGGCCCCGTGCCACTCGCTGACGCCGAGCGAATCCCACTGAAGGAGACGGAGATCGGCCCTGTGCCGGGGCATTGGGATGTGGTGCGGCTGGGGGACCGGTGTGGGAAGCCCCAGTACGGATACACCGAGACGGCCACAGCGAACCCAGTCGGGCCCAAATTCTTGAGAATCACAGATATTCAAGAAAACGGTGTAGAGTGGGCTGCCGTACCCCACTGTCGATGTGCACAACCTGAACTCGCCAAGTATGTGCTTGAGTCTGGCGACATTCTGATAGCCCGAATCGGTGCGACAACTGGCAAGTCCTATTTGACAAGAGAGCTCCAAATGCCTGCTGTCTTCGCGTCGTATCTAATCCGTGTCAGGACCCGCCCCGAACTGGACGCGGAATACCTCTACTACTTCTTGAACTCCGAGGCGTATTGGGCTCAGGTCAACGCCTACAAGGAAGACAAGCTAAAGAAGGGAATTAGCGGATCAGCCCTCGCAGATCTGCGTCTCCCGTTCGCGCCGCTGGAAGAGCAGCGATACGTCGCTCGTGCCCTCCGACGGGTGGACCGCAAGATCGAGACGGAGGAGAAGCGCAGGGCGGCGCTGAAGGAGCTGTTTCGCACCATGCTCCACCTGCTCATGACAGGGCAGGTGCGGGTCAAGCCAGAGGCGGGAGGCCTTAGTAATGCAGGTAGTTGAGACGCCTAAGGCAAACCCTGAATCGCTCCTGGCTATTGTCCAGGGCGCCTACCAGGGCAAGGTGGTCATTCCGGAGTTCCAGCGCTCCTTCATCTGGCCGCGCGATGCTATCGAGGAGCTGCTGGTCTCCATTCTCCAGGGCTACTTTATCGGAACTTTCCTGATACTAGACACGCAGCCAGACAAGTCCCTGTTTCCCTTCCGCGTGGTAGAAGGCCTGGAGAAAGTAAACGGCCATGCCCGACCCGAGAACCACGCCACCATCCGCCTCATCTTGGATGGCCAGCAGCGGCTCACCTCGCTGTTCTACGTGCTATACGAGCCACCGATCCCCTTGCGGTTTACCAGCTACCCCTATCGGTTCTTCTTCAGGGTGGACCTCGCGCTCGACGAGGACCCCTCGGACGCCATCGTCTCCGTGTCCCGGGGCGACCGCCGGCGCCTGGCCGAGGTGGAGCAGCTCATCGGCCAGCACCGCGCCATCCCGTTCTCCACGCTCGCTGACGCCGACCGGTTCTTTGAGTGGTTCTACCACGAGCAGCGGTTTCTCGAAACCGAGCGGGACAAGGCGATAATCAAGGCTTTCCGCGAGCGGTTCTACCAGTTCATGGTGCCCGTGGTGGCCCTCTCACCGGACACCGGCAAGGCGAACATCGTCAACATCTTCGAGCGCATCAACAGCTCAGGGGTCAGCCTCTCCCTGTTCGACCTCGCCGTGGCTCGCCTCTATCTCAAGGGAATCAAGCTCCGCCACCTCTGGGACGACTTCAGGAAAGCCGACAAGGGCGCAACCCAGGCAGTCCAGCCCGAAGCGGTGCTCAAAGTCATCGCCCTCCTCGAGGGGAAGGAAACAAAGCGGGCGTCGCTCCTGGACATCCTGGATGCCCTCGACCACGACCGATTCCTCGGGCGATGGAATGCGGCCACCCGCTACCTCTCCGAAGCTTACAAGCGCGCAACCTCGGCCCCTGGGGGCTACGGAGCAGTCGGTCCGGATTGGATCCCGTACACCACCATGCTGGTTCCTCTGGCTGCCCTTCTGCACAGAATCGACGAGTGCAAGGGCGGCGAAGACATGTACCGCAAGCTCGACCGATGGTATTGGGCCAGCGTGTTCAGCCAGAAATACGACCACGCGGTAGACAGCGGCACCTACGCCGATGTCCGAGACGTGGGAGGCTGGTTTGAGGACGGCGACCCGCCTGCGTGGCTGGCGAGTATGAGCCCGGATGTCATCGATCCAGACGTAGACGAGCGCCGCTCGGCCGTCTATAAGGGGCTTATGTGCCTGGTCGTGCTGAAGGGAGCGAGGGACTTCTGCACTGGCCAGGCCGTCCCCTTGCACGAATGCGAGGACGACCACATCTTCCCACGTGCCAAGTTCAAGCGTCATGCCCGCGTCAATTCGATTCTCAACCGGACGCTAATCTACAAAGAGTGCAACCGGTCGAAAACGGACAAGCTGCCCTCGGAGTACCTCCCCATCCTTGAGGCAAGCCACGGCGGGAGACGGGAGCGACTCCAAGAGACTCTGTCCACCCATTTCATTCCTGACGATGGCCTCCTCGCGATGCAAAGGGACAATTTGGACGCCTTCCTTCAGGCACGGCGCTCGGAGTTCCTAGCCGAGATCAGGCGACGCATCGGAGGGAGCGGATAAGGGATGGCCAGACTATCGAGCGAGCGCGCCACCGTCCAGAATCCTCTCGTCCGCTACGCTGAGGAGGCAGGTTGGACGTACTTGCCGCCGGACGAAGCCCTGCGGCTGCGCAGGGGTGAGACTAACCCCATACTCTGGGATGTCTTCGTCGAGCAGGTCCAGAGGCTGAACCCGGGCCGCGTCGACCACCTGGAGGCCGAGGAGGTCGCCAAGCGCCTCATACGTGTACCGGCCAACATCGAGGGCAACCTTCAGGCCTGGGAGTTCCTGAAGGGTCTCAAAACCGTCTTCGTGCCGGCGGAAAAGCGGGAGCGCAACCTGTGCCTCGTTGACTACGATGACCCGGCCCGCAACACCTTCCACGTCACCGACGAGTTTCCGTTCACTAACGGCACCTACGGCATCCGCCCCGACGCCGTCTTCCTGGTCAATGGCGTGCCCGTCATCCTTATCGAGACCAAAGCGGCCACGCTGATGGAAGGGGTAGCCAAGACCCTGGACCAACTTCGACGCTACCACCGGGAGGGCCCCGAACTCCTGGCGCTGATGCAGCTTTACGGTCTGACCCACCTCGTGCAGTTCCACTACGGCGCCACGTGGAACCTGTCTCACAAGGACGTATTCAACTGGCGGGAGGAAGCCTTCGGGCAGGACTTCGAGACCCTGGTCAAGTCCTTCGTTTCCCCCGTGCGGGTTCTGCGTGTCCTGTCCGACTTCATCCTCTTCACCCGCAGGGACGACGAGCTGAAGAAGGTCGTCCTCCGGCCCCATCAGATGCGGGCTGTAGACCGGGCCATCTTTCGCGCCCGGGACCCCAGGCGGCGCCGGGGGCTCATCTGGCATACCCAGGGCTCCGGCAAGACCTTCACAATGATCACCATCGCCAAGAAGCTCATCGAAGACCCTGTGTTTCAGAACCCCACGGTGTTGATGCTCGTGGACCGCACCGAACTGGAAACGCAACTCTTCGGAAACCTGGCCGCCTGTGGCATCGAGCATGTGGAGGTCGCCTCGAGCAAGCGGGACCTCCGGGACCTGCTGGCCAGCGACTATCGAGGCCTCATTGTCTCCATGATCCACAAGTTCGACGAGATTCCTGCCGGCATCAACAGACGCGACAACGTGTTCGTGCTAGTGGACGAGGCCCACCGTTCCACCGGCGGCGAGCTGGGCAACTACCTGATGGGCGCCCTCCCCAACGCTACGTACCTTGGCTTCACCGGCACCCCCATCGACAAGACGGCCTACGGCAAGGGCACCTTCAAGGTCTTCGGCGTTGACGACCCTGAGACCGGCTATCTGGACAAGTACTCCATTGCCGAGTCCATTGCGGATGGCACTACCGTCCCGCTCTACTACAGCCTTGCGCCCAACGAGCTCCGCGTCGACCGCGAGACGCTGGACCGTGAGTTCCTCGACCTGGCAGAGGCCGAAGGCCTGAGCGATATCGAGGACCTGAACCGCATCCTCGACAAGGCTGTCAATCTCCGCAACATGCTCAAGAACCGGGAGCGGGTACAGCGCATCGCCCAGTATGTCGCCCAGCACTTCACCGAGAAGGTGGAGCCAAGCGGATACAAGGCCTTCCTGGTGGGCGTAGATCGGGAGGCTTGCACGCTTCTGAAAGAGGCTCTGGACAAGTACCTGCCGGCCAAGTACTCGACTGTGGTCATCAGCCCAGGCCACTACGACCCGCCAGAGCTGGCCCGGCACCATCTCCCGGAAGATGAAGAGAAGCGAATTCGGAAGGCGTTCGTAAAGCCGGATCAGCTACCTAAGATCCTCATCGTCACGGAGAAGCTGCTCACCGGCTACGATGCGCCTGTCCTCTACTGCATGTACTTGGACAAGCCCATGCGGGACCACGTCCTGCTCCAGGCCATCGCCCGTGTCAACCGCCCGTACGAAGACGAGAACGGCAAGCACAAGCCTGGGGGCTTCGTCCTGGATTTCGTTGGCATCTTCGAGAATCTGGAGAAGGCGCTGGCCTTCGATTCGAAGGATGTTCAGAGCGTTGTCGAGGGTCTGGATGTCCTCAAGGCACGTTTCGCCGACATGATGGCCCAAGCGCGTGCCCTGTACATGCCCCTACTGGGGGGCAAGTCACCAGACAAGGCCGCTGAGTCCGCGCTGGAGCACTTCCGCGATGAAGAGCCGCGTCAGGAGTTCTACCGGTTCTTTAGGGAGCTGGAAGACCTCTACGAGATCATCTCGCCTGACGCCTTCATGCGGGACTTTCTGGGCGACTTCAACCGGATGGCAGACCTCTACACCCTTCTGCGCTCGGCCTACGACGGTGGGGGCTTTCTGGACCGCGAACTCGCTCGCAAGACGGCCAGGCTGGTCCAAGAGCACACGCAGGCCGGGCTCATCAGTGAAGCCGTCGCCGTCCACGAAATCAACGTCGACACGCTGAACAAGATCGCTCAGAGCGCGCAACCTGACACGGTCAAAATCTTCAACCTGCTCAAGAGCATTCAGAGCAAAGTCGAGCAGGACCTGGCCAAGGCCCCGTACCTGCTCTCCATAGGCGAGCGCGCGGCCCTGATTGCCGAGGCCTTCAGGCAGCGCCAGCTTGGCACGGAAATGGCCCTCAAGCAGCTAGAGGAGCTCATCCGCGAGATCAACGAGGCGGAGTTGGAGCAGGCCCAACGTGACGTCTCCCCCGAATCGTTCGCGGTATACTGGCTGCTGAAGCGCTCCAGCGTGATTGAAGCGGAAAGCGTCGCCCAAGAAATGGCCGCCGCGTTCGACAGGTTCCCCCACTGGCGCACCAGTGAGCAGCAAGCACGCCAGGTGCGACGGGCGCTCTACCAGGCACTGGGCGATGCCGGCGTCAGTGATGTGCCCGAGCTGGCAGATCACATCATGTCTGTGCTTCGTAGGGAGCAACGATGAGCCAGACTCGATTCGGCACCGCCGTGCTGTTGGAAGAGGCGGTCCCTGCGGCTGTCTTCAAGGCTGAAGTCGAGACGTGGGCGCGCCGGATCGGCGTCCAGCCCAAGGAGATACGTCTCCGCCCTATGAAACGCAAGTGGGCGAGCTGCTCGTCGCTTGGACGGCTCACCTTCGACACGGGTCTCTTGCGCCAGCCCGCCGCATTTCGGGCGGAAGCCATCGTGCACGAGCTCCTGCACCTGAAGGTGCCTAATCACGGGCGGCTATTCCGGACTCTACTGCGGAGTCATCTGCCAGGCTCGGAACGGCTGCTTGACAGGTCTCTCTCGGGGAGGCAGGGTACGCGGTAACATCCGTCCGCCTGCGAGCGTTTTGGTGGCCCGCAAGCCGATGCCGTGGACCAAAGCGGGACGGGATCAGAGCAGCAGATAGGCACCAGTGCCATGCAGACGCTTTGGGCGCTCATCAGATTCTTCGTTGCGTTTGCGAGGGCCCTGCTTCTAGGGGGATCTGCACCCGGCAGCAAGAAGCCGACCGAGGTACCCAGGCCTGAGGAGGGGATAGACGGACGGGATGCAGACCGTGAGGAAGCAGCCGAGGAGGATGTCTCAGCCCCGGCGGCGAAGGCGGAGAAGCCGACACGGCTAGAGTGGCAGGAGGTAGCGGGCGGAACAAAAGAGGAGGCTCGAAGCGTCGAGGAGAGGACTGCAACAGCAGGAGGACCCATGACAGTCCTGGCGGGCCCCGAAGGTGCAGCACTGACCGCTCCAACCCGCGAAGGCCTGCTGGCAGAACCGGGGGAAGGCCCAAAGCCACGGGCGGCAAGAAAGACCAGACGCGCGATCGCGACTCAAGGGCCTGGGGAGCAAAGCGGCGGTCTACCGAGTGAATCGGCAGCCACCGCGACTGGCCCCTCGGCGGCGAAAGAGGTGGCGCCACCCACTTTACGAGGGGCGAAGCAGGTCGCGCCCATCAAGCGAGGCGGCCGACCGCGGGGCCGAGACACCAGTGAGGGAGGTGAAGGTCCTACGGTAGCGCCGTCGGCGGGAGCGAAGCCTGAGGTCGTGTGCTTGGAGAAAGAACGTCGATGGGTCATCGCGGTCGAAGTGCCCGAGAATCTTGCGTCCACAAGTCTGAGCGTACTCCAGAACGAGACTCGCCTGACTGATGAGCCGACGTTCCGGCATTGCTATGAACTTCTCAGCCCCATCACTGGTGTCTCGGTGTATTGTGGTGAGCAACTAGTGGCCCACCTGGACCCAGATCAGGGCCAAGGGTTCCTGCTGTTCAGGCTGGTTGGACATCGCGGACGTCAAGTCAGGCAAGCAACCATCGGCAATTACCTGGCCGTCGTACCCGAATCGTGGGTTTGGGACGCGGAGGTGTCAGGCGGGCCCCCCGTGGCCCCCGAGCAAACGTCGCTGAGTGGGTATCAGGCATACTTCTTCGACGCGTCCGGCGCCGGCACGCCTGCTATCGCATTTCGCGCCAATGGAGAGCAGATTCGCATTCCGTGCCGCCGGCGGCTGATTCGGCTGGCAGGAAACGCATTGCCCGACTCAGCCGAAGGAGTTGGGCCCCTGTTTGGCGACTCGCCCCCGACCATCAAACTGGAGGGTGCGGCGCAGGCTGGAGAGATCAGGACCCTTGTCTTCGGAGAAGAGGGCCCAGGCAGAGACAAGTGGCGGGCCCAAGTCCTTGTGAGTCCGGGAGACGTTGAGGTGCCGCCGCCAGAGGAACTAATGACACGAGCTGGCGGCTGGTACTTCCTACGCGTCTACGATGCGAACGGTGAACTCGTCGAGAGCCTTGACTTCAGATTCATGTCTGCCTTGAAAGAGATCAGGGCTTCGCCTCACCCTGCTCTCCCGGGGACTGGCGGCCATGTCCCGGTCCATGTCCAGTTCATGCATGACCACGGCTGCTCTGTTGCCTTTGCGGATGGCGGCGACGGCCGTGTAGTCGTCACCGGGGAACCAGGATGTACCAAGATAACACTGCCCCCGGATCCGGCGTGGGACAGAATCAGCTGCACAGTGAGCGAAGACGGAGTATCCGTCGATGTCGTAGTAGCAACTCGACGGGTGTGGTGGGCCATTGGGGAAGAGGACGAGACGCCGGACAAGTGGGTCGACGCACCAATGGAAGTGTCTCGGAGGCACTTCGCTCCTACCTCGACGACCGCCCTCTGGGTTCGATTCAGCGTCCTTCACCTTGCCGAGAAATTGTACATCGGTTTCAACCCTTCGACGGCCAGACCTTATCGCCTCCCGGCGCAGAGCCGCCAAATTCCGATTCCACTACGCGAGTTGGGAGACATGGCCGAAATCGAGGACCTAGCGGGAGAACCTGACCTACTCGCTTGGTTGGACACGCCGAAACCTGGCAGCGGGTCGGCGGTCCTTCTGGTGAGGCGCAGATTGCGCTGCAAGCTTGCTGGATGCGGTTTTCGTACACCCGGCGAGGAAGAGATGGTGTCGCACATCCGGTCAGACCATCTTGTTTCTCTCTCACGTCGCATCACAGACTACGAGGAGCTCCGGACGGCGCTCCCAGAGCCTCAGAAGCTACCCCGCTTCATTCACAGGTGCTGCAAATGCGACGTCTGCTTTACCTCTGATGACAACAGGCCGGACGAGATCCTTTATGGCCACGATTGTAGCAAGGTGAACGCTCAGTTCGAGGTCATCCGGGATGTCGACAAGATTCGACGCCTTGTGATACGGGACTTGCCGGAAGCCCACCGGTGCACGCGGGGATGCGTCGTCGTGATCCCACGTAACCAAACGGCGGACGCTGTGATTCTCGGGCATCTGTTCGCGCACCACAGGGATGATCTGTTTGAGCAAGAGTAGTCGGGCGCTATTCTGACCTTGCAGGCGTGAGAGTACCTCGTAGGGTATGCGTCGCCATGAATGCTATCGAGCTAGCCCGGGAAGTCCACGAGAGGTACAAGCGCTACCTAAAGACCACCTTCTACTTTCGGGATCCTGACCTGAGGTCGTCCTTCCAGCAGGCCCTTGACGCCGGCGATCTGAGCAAGGGGCCCTACCTGGAAGCGACTCCGGTCTTCAAGCCCGGAAGAACTCCGTCCGCGCTCCTTCGGGAGCTCTTCAAGGGCCAATTGGACGACGGTTTCCTGGCTGCCATATTGGGAGACAGGCCCTTGTATCGACACCAGGAGGAGGCAATCCGCCGGGTAGTGTCGGGACGGAACGTGGTCGTCGCCACCGGCACGGCGAGCGGCAAGACAGAGGCGTTTCTGTACCCCATTCTGGCCCATCTCTACAATGAGTTCGTCTCCGGAAACCTTGGCCCTGGTGTCCGGGCCCTCATCCTCTACCCCATGAACGCACTGGCCAACGACCAGCGCGAGCGACTGGGCGAGATCTGCCGGCAGCTCGAGCATCGTCAGACTCGGTTCCGCTTCACCTTTGGCCAGTATATAGGAGAGACGCCCGAGGACGAGAATGACTCGCGGCGCCACGCGCAAGAACATGTCGCGAGGCGGCTCCCTGGGGAGCTGGTTCTGCGCACGGAAATACGAGCCCGACCGCCGCATGTTCTCCTTACCAACTACTCCATGCTGGAATACCTCCTCTTGAGGCCGCACGACAGTCCTCTTTTCGACGACGGCCGTGCGCGCTGGTGGACCTTCCTGGTGCTGGATGAAGCTCACCAGTACCGTGGTTCCAAAGGCATCGAGACGGCCATGCTCCTTCGTCGACTAAAGCAGAGGCTGAGGGAGGGAGGTCGTGATGGCCCCTTCCGGTGTGTAGCTACGAGCGCGACGCTTGCGGGAGGACCTCAGGATGGGGCCCAGGTAGCGAGATTTGCCTCTGACCTCTTTGGAGAGCCCTTTGCCGTTGAAGACGTCGTCTTGGCTGAGGCGGAGCGGGTACCAGACGCCCCAAACGTTAGGCTTGAGCCGGACGTGTACCAGCGCCTGCAGGGTGCGCTGAGGTTAGAAGCACAGGCCACTGTCATACTCGAAGGTCTGAGTTCGCGCCTTGGGTTTTCAGTCGACACTTCAGAGGGCCTCCCGTCGGTCCTGGGCAGAGTACTAATGCATGACGGCAGGGCAGTACAGCTGCGCCAAGCCGTGGCAGGTGGTTGCAGAGACGTTGCCGGACTGGGTAACGAGCTGTTCAGCGACCTGCCAGAGTCGCAGCGCGTCGCGGCACTCGCGGCCCTTGTGGACCTACTCCTGCTTGCGGTAGACCCTGAGACTGAGGCACCGTTACTGTCGGCCCGCTACCACCTCTTCCTGCGATCGCTCGAGGGAGCTTTCGTGTCATATCGGCCCGAGAAGCGCGTGTTCTTGGAACGCCGTGGGCAGCAGGCAGATCAGGCAGCTTTTGAAGTCGCATTGTGCCGTGAATGCGGGCAACACTATTTCGTGGGGCGCATATCAGGGGGACATCTGCGCGAGGCTATCCGGGACCCAAGCGACCCGGATTTTGGGGCGACCTTCTACCGTCCTCTGGATCAAGAGGCTCAGAGGTCCGACGAAGAAGAGGAGGGGCCCCAGCAAGCCGAACATCTCTTCTGGCTCTGCATGCAGTGCGCGTCAATTGGTCCTGCCAGCGGAGTCCCGGCTGTTATGCCTTGCGGTCACGATCGGCCAATCCTTGTTGAGGAGCAGGCCGCCGCGCGTGAGCGAGAAGACCAGGTTCCCAGATGCTCGGCCTGCGGCTACCAGGCGCCGGATCCGGTAAGAGAGGTGATTCACGGCGCGGACGGGCCCCATGCTGTTATTGCCACGACGTTGTACCAGCGACTGCCGGAGGACAGAAGGAAGGTGTTGGCCTTTGCCGACAGCCGCCAGGAGGCAGCCTTCTTCGCGTGGTATCTTGACCAGACGTACCGGGACGTGCTCAACCGAAACCTGACCTACCAGGCACTCGACAGCCTTGCGGCGCACGCCTCCAACGGGTTGACGCTCAGAGAACTCGCAACCGCCTTGCGAGACTCCTATCGTGAGAAGCGTGTGTTCCCGCCAACCTACGGCGACTTGGAGCTGCGTCGCGAGGCTTGGTTACGTCTTTACCGGGAGTTTCTCTCCGAAGAGGTCAGAATCTCTCTGGAAGGGGTAGGCCTCTGCCGGTGGTCGATCGCGTGGCCGGACGACTTCGTTCTCCCCGAGATTCTTCGAAGGTCGCCTTGGTCCTTGGGTGAACAGGAATCGTTTGACCTGCTCATGCTGTTGCTGGGCTCGGCAAGAGCCGATGCCGCAGTCGAACTAGTAGCAGACGCTGGGGTCTCCGTGAAGTGGGATGACATTGGCGTTCGCGCTTCTCAGTCGCGTTTGAGAATCGGGCTTCCGAGGGGACAGAAGAACGTTCGAAGCTGGGACGGCGAGAGAACAAGACGGGCAAGGCTCCTGACCAAGTGCCTAGTTGCTCGGGGCCTTGACGAAGATGAGGCGAGACGTTGCGCGGTGGAGACGCTAAGGCACATATGGCAGGCGATCATCGAGAGAGACCGTCCACACCCGTCTAGGGAGCGCCTGATGATGTTGATCGATGATGGTCGGCGCCTAAACCCACTCTGGTGGAGAGCGCGCCTAGTAGCGCCCTCAGATCTACTCTTCCAATGCGACACATGTGCGCGAATTAGTGGACTTTCACCCCTGGGCCTATGTCCAAGACCTGGGTGCCCCGGGCACCTCCAAAAGACGACTCGAGGCGAGATCGAGCCGAATCATTATAGGTCGCTCTACCAAGAGGAGCTTCCCGGCGTCCTCCGCGTGGAGGAGCATACGGCCCAGCTCGCTTACGAGAAGGCTCGCGAGTTCCAGCGGGACTTTCGTCAAGGTAACATCCACGTCCTCAGTTGCTCGACGACGTTCGAGCTGGGCGTCGATCTCGGAGATCTAGATTCAATCTTCCTTCGCAACGTGCCTCCGGAGCCGTTTAACTATGCGCAGCGAGTCGGAAGGGCGGGACGCAGGCCGGGGCGCCCGGGGTTCGCGGTTGCCTACTGCCGGCGGGGTCCCCACGACCTGTACCACTTCGCTCAGCCAGAGCAGATCGTGAATGGTGTTATCCGACCTCCCGTGCTTAGCCTTACGAATGGCAAGATCATTGGTCGCCACGTCGCGGCTGATGCTCTTTCAAGGTTCTTCAGGCAGAATCCCGATAGATTCGGCAGCGTAGCGGCTCTCTGCGGTGACCTCAACGCGCCTTCCGCGTCTATCGACTTTCAGCGTTTCCTGGAACGCCGCAACCCGGAGTTGGCGCGCTCATTACTCGAGATAGTGCCATCGAACATGGTCGGAGAGCTGGGGCTGGATAGCGGCCGGTGGGCTGAAGACGTTGCTGGACCAGACAGTCGCTTCGCCTTGGCGGAGATTGCCGTGTCCAGCGACTACAGGACCGTGAGGGCACTCGAGTCCGAGTCGGCCAGCCGGGGGGACTACAGCACGGCGAGATGGGCGCAGTCGCGAGCGCGAACCATCGCGGAAGAGGATGTCTTGTCATTCCTTTCGAGAATGGCAGTCATTCCCAAGTACGGCTTCCCAGTTGATGTAGTTGAGCTGGACCTGCAGCGAATCCAGCAGAGTTCCGAATCAGGCGAGATCGCGCTTCAGCGTGACCTCGCCATTGCGGTAGCGGAGTTCGCACCCACATGCCAGCTCGTAGCAAACAAGAAGGAGTGGAAGTCCTACGCCCTAAAACGAGTACCCGAAAAGGAGTGGCCTCGCAGACACTACGTACGGTGTAACGAGCACAATACATTCCAAGCGTGGAGCCCAGGCGAAGTCTCAGCGCCCTTCAGTCCGTGCTGCCGAAGAGCCGTGAACTCGTCATACGTGATTCCTCGGTTTGGTTTTGTCGCCGATCGCTCAGGTCCAAAACCTCCCAGGGGTCGACCTCTGCGCGTCTTCACGACGAGGCCCTACTTTGCGGGGTTCCAGGGGATTGCCCCAGAAGAAATTGATCTCGGCCTCATGAGGCTCACTAAGGCGTCACCGGGCACCCTGGTCGTGATCTGCGAGGGGAGGAGAGGCGAGGGATTCTACATTTGTCTGACCTGCGGAGCCGGATTCCGCAGGCGACAGATCTCACACACGAATCCCTTTGGGATGGCATGTTCGGGAACCTTGGAACGGCTGTCCCTGGGCCACGAGTTGGTCACGGACGTGATGTGGGTCCAATTCTGTCTACCCCTAGGGCGGCAAGAAACGGATCCAGCCGGGCTCGCGCGGGGGCTGGCGTACGCCCTGGTCGAGGGGGTGGCCGCGTTCCTTGAGGTTCCGTCTACGGACCTCGATGCCACCGTACTTGCTTCGAGCTTGGCAGACGAGCTGCCTCCAATTGTGGTCTACGACAATGTCCCAGGCGGAGCCGGTCTGGTCGCTCGCCTTGAGGACAAGGTGGTGCTGAGAGAATGTTTGTTGTCGGCCCGGGAGCGCGTGAGCGGCAAATGCAGGTGCGACGAGAATACGAGTTGTTATGGCTGCCTGAGAACCTACAGGAACCAGTTCGCACACTCGTACCTCCAACGGGGGCCCGTGCTACGCTATCTCGAAGCGGTCCTCAGCGCGTTCTGAGATTCGGGAGTTCGTACATTCTTCGCTGCACGAAGTCTAGGCGGCTAAGAACCTTCTTTGCCCAATCGAGACCCGGATGAGTCTTGCCGTTTGCGGGCATGGGCAGCGCTAGATGGCTGCAGCAGAAAGTGTGTTACCCGAAGTTGTGCGCCTCCGGCACCGCCGGCGATTGGCTGTCTCCCTCTGAACTCGCAGTAGTGAGCCCACGGCTGCAGAAATGGTGGTTTGCCTCGGGCGCAACTAGCGACTGGGGCAGCGCTAGAGCCCGGAACTCCTCAGCGAGCACGTTTGTGGTGCCGTCCCGCCGCTCCAGGCGACCGCGTACGCGAATAAAGGGCTCGGCACGCACCAGCGAGCGGTAGCGAACATACAGGTCGGGCCGGACGACTACGTTCGCCATCCCGTACTCGTCCTCCAGTAGCAGGAAGACAAAGCCCTTGGCCGTCCCCGGCCGCTGCCGGCAGACCACCAGCCCCGCCAAGTCCACCATCGACCCGTCGGCGACGCCCGAGAGGTGGGCAGTGCTGACGACGCCCTCGCCTAGGTAGGGGCGCAGGAACTGCACGGGGTGGTAGGAGGGCGAGAGGTTGAGGACCGCATAGTCGGCCTTGAGCCGCTCCCAGTAGGTGAAGTCGGAAAGCGATACCTCGTCCTGGGCCGTGGGCAGGGGCAGCGGGAACTGGGCGCTGGGCGGCCGGTAGAGCAGGCCAAGCTGCCAGAGCAGCTCCCGCCGGGTGCTGGACGGCTCGTCCGGGAGGCCGAAGCCGTCGAAGGCACCGACCTGGATGAGGCTCTCGATGCCCTCCCGCTTCAGCGCCCCCTTCTCGTCCGACAGCCCCAGGCGCCGTACGAAGTCGGTCAGCGACCGGTATTCCCCGCACTCGCGCCGCTCCCGCTCGATGCGCAGGGCGGCGTCAGCACCGATGCCCCTGACGTAAATGAAGCCGATGCGCAGGCCCTCCCGCCCATCCGGCAGCAGCTCGACGGTGCACCTGGCGCCACTACGGTTAACGTCAGGTGGCAGCACCTCGATGCCGTGACGCTTGGCGTCGTTGGTGAGCACGTGGGGTGGGTAGAAACCCATGGGCTGGGCATTGAACAGGGCGGTGTAGAACTCGGTTGGGTAGTAGCGGCGCAGCCAGGCCGACTGGTAGGCAAGGACAGCGAAGGCGGCGGCGTGGCTCTTGGGGAAGCCGAACTCCGAGAAGGCGAGAAGCCTGTCGAAGATGCGGCGGGCTACCGGCTCCGGCACGCCCTTGCGGGCGGCACCAGCTCGGAACTCTTCCCAGAAGCCAGCCATCGCCGCATGCGAGCGCTTACGGCTCATGGCCCGCCGCAGCGCCTCACCCTGGCCCGCCGTAAAGCCGGCCACGGCCATCGCCACCTCCAGCACCTGGTCCTGAAAGAGGACGACCCCCAGAGTATCCCTCAGCACCGGCTCCAGCAGGGGGTGGTCGTAGACGGCGATGGGGCCCCGCTCGTCCGGCGGCAGGTCGGCCTGCTCCCGCTCGACCTGGCGGCGGCGGACGTAGGGGTTGACGGCGCCGCCCACGATGGGCCCCGGCCGAATGATCGCCACCTGCACTGCCAGGTCCTCCAGGTTACGGGGCTGCGTCCGCGGCAACGTCTGCATCTGTGCCCGCGACTCGACCTGGAACACGCCGACGGTGTCGGCCCGGCAGATGTCGTCGTAGACGGCGGGGTCGTCGTAAGGGATGCGGCTGATGTCGACGGGCCGCTTGCCACTCTCGACGATCAGCTCCAGGCACTCCTCGACGGCTGAGAGCATGCCCAGGGCGAGGAAGTCCACCTTGATGAAGCGGGCGTCGTCCACCGAGTCCTTGTCCCACTGACAGATGTAGCGCCCTTCCCAGGCCGCCGGCTGTACCGGCACCAGGTCCATCAGCGGCTGCGACGCGATGACCATCCCGCCCACGTGCTGCGACACGTGTCGTGGCATCCCAGCCAACTGCTCAGCCAGGTCTATGAGGTCGCGCCAGAGGGGGGCATTCACTCGGTCACGGAACTCCGGCAACGCCTCCATCTCCTCGTGCAGGTTCTTCGCGCTGACGCCCTCCGACCGCTTCGCCAGCTTGTCGAGCTCCGCCTCGGGCAACCCCAGGGCCTTGCCCACGTCCCGCACGGCCGAACGGATCTTGTAGGTGGCGAAGGAGGCGACCAGGGCGGCGTGCTCATGGCCGTAGCGCTCGTAGACACGCAGGATGAGCTCCTCCCGGATGTCGCGGGCGAAGTCGAGGTCGATGTCCGGCACCGAGGCCAGTTCCTCGTTCAGAAAGCGGCCCAGGAAGAGCTTGCCCTTCACCGGGTCGACGTGGGAGAGGCCGATGAGATAGCAGACGAGGCTGCTTACCGAGGAGCCGCGACCCCGGCCCGGCGGGAGGTTGGCGAGAGCGCGGGCGCTGTCCTTGCCTCGCACCTCGGCCGCCACCTCCTTCGCCAGCTCCAGCAGGTCGCGGTAGACCAGGAAGAAGCCCGACAGCTTGTGGTGGCGAATGAGGCGCAGCTCCTCCTCCAGGCGCTCCTCCGCCTCCCGCCGCAGGCCTGGCTCCAGAGGGCCGTAGCGCTCCCCCAGCCGCTGGCGGCAGAGCCGCTCCAGCGCCCCGTCGGCCGACTCCCCCTCTTCGCCGGTGAAATCAGGGAAGCGGTAGTCGAGGTCGCGGGTGAGATCGAAGCCGTGCCCTGAGCCTATCGAAGGGGCGCAGCGCTCGGCGATGCGACGGCTGTTGGCGACGGCCTCCGGGTAGTCGCGGAAAAGCGCGGCCATCTCTGCGGGCGACTTCAGGTAGTACTCGGAGTTCTCCCGCCGCTCGCGGTGGCAGCCGTCGAGGGTGGTGCGGTGCTTGATGGCGACAAGGACGTCCTGGAGCCGGTGCCGCTCCCGCACGTGGTAGTGGACATTGCCCGTGGCGACGGTGCCCACCCCCTGCGAGGCCGCCAGCTCCGCCAGCCGCCGGTTCCGCTCGCGGTCGCCGTAGACCAGATTGTTCTGGAGCTCAACGTAGAAGCTCTCCCGCCCAAACCAGTCGCGCAGCTCTTTCGCCCACGCCTCCGCCTCACGATAGCGTCCCTCAGTCACCAGCCGCGCCAGCCGCGACTTCCGGCAGCCCGAGAGGCAGATCAGACCCCCGGCGTGCTCTGCCAGCAGCGACGGGTCGAGGGCGGGGCTGAGCCGGTCGTGGGCGTAGGCGTGGGTAATGAGCCGACAGAGGTTGCTGTAGCCGCTGCGGTCGGCGGCGAGGAGAGTGAGGTGGTGGCCTTGCCCTTCTGAGCGCGAGTCCCCATCACGTTCCTGGTTCCTGGTTCCTTGTTCCTGGTTCCTGGTGGGGAGTAGGGGTGGGGCAAGCGTCAGCTCGGCACCGGTGATGGGGCAAATGCCGTTGGCCTTGCAGACCTGGGCGAACTCCATGGCCCCGTAGAGGCCGTCGTGGTCGGTGAGGGCGAGGGCGTCGTAGCCCAACTCCAGCGCCCGCAGCACCAGCTCCTCAGGCGTGGAGGCGCCCTCGAGAAGGGACCAGCAGGAGTGGAGGTGGAGTTCGGCGTAGTCAGTCATCGGTATGCTTGCCGGAACCACACCCGCGCTAGCAGGTCGTCGTATAGCGTAAGAGCTTGGCCGTCCTCTAGCTCGACCTGCCAGTACATTCGCGACACCGGCCGCTCCCGCCACCACTCGTCGTCGATGCGCCAGGCGTCCTGCACCGCGACGACGCGCAGTCGCCGGCCGCCCAGCGTGACGGCCACGGGCCGCCATTCGCCGTCCGCCTCCACGTCAATGGGCTTCGGCTCCCTCAGGGGTCGTAGTCGATGAGGGCGAGCCGGCGTTCGGGGATGCGCGACCACGGCTCCACCTCCACGATGTGATAGACGGGCGATTGCCCGAAGCGGGCCTTGAGCTGCCGCAGGGCCTCCTCCAGTTGGGCCCGGCGGCGTCCTTTGGCGACGAACAGCCCCTCCTGCTTGCCTGTCTCCTCCGTGAGCCCGGAGACCTCCACCGATAGCTCCTCGACCGAGCCCGGCAGGCCCGCCGCCTCCAGGGTGCAGCGCAGCACGTAAAGCATCTGGTCGCGGTCGGCGGTGGCCTCACGGAAGGTGACGGTGCGCTCCCAGCTGCGGCCGTCAGCGAGGGCGGCACGCAGGCGCATCCGGCGCACGGCGCGATGACGCAGGGCGGGCTGTCGAAAGAGCCTGCCGAGAAGCTCTCGGCCGGCCACCAGGAGAGCTTCGGTGCTGACGGCGGGCTCGGGGAAGGTCAGGCGCTCGCTCAGCGACTCCTCATGCCGGCGAGGGCGCAGGGGCTCGCGGTCCAGGCCGTGGGCCAGCTCCCAGAGGCGGCGCCCTTCGGGGCCGAACTGGGCCTGGGCCGCCCCCAGGGGTAAAGCTGCTAGGTCGGCCATCGTCCGCAGGCCATAGAGGTCGAGCCGCCGCAGCACCTCGGGTGAGGCGGGCAGGAGGGAGATGTCCAGGGGCGCCAGGAACTCCCGCTCCTTGCCCGCCGGCACGGCCGTCACTTCGCCCGGCGCGCTGACGGCGGCCGCCGCCCAGGCAGGAAACTTCCCTTCGGCAATGCCGACGCTCGCCTCCAGGCCCACGCCGCCGCGGACGGCCCGCACCAGCGTCTCGCCCAGGGTCATCTCGTCCTCGTAGTGGCCCTGGAGGCCGTCGACACCGACGTAGGCAAGGCCAAGGTCGCCGCCCTCGACCAGGGGGCTTACGCCAGAGAGGACGCGCAGGAAGGCCTCCGACCCTTCGTGATAGCGGATGGGGTCCGGCGCCAGGAAGACGGCATCACGGCAGAGGCCGAGGGCCTCGCGCACGGGCACGCCGGGCCGCACGCCCTGGGCCTCGGCCTCTGGCGAGCAGTCCAGCACTACCCTCCGGCTGTCCGCCGACTCGCCGATGACCACTGCTCGCCCGCGTGGAGCCCGGCCAGAAGCGATCTCGATGGCGATGGGGAATCGGGGGATGAAGACGCAGGCTGCTCGCATAGCTCGGACACCCGACTGGCAAGGGAGTGCAGGCAGGGCAGCCTTAGGGTATCAGAACAAAGATTCTATTGTCAAGTGGAAACTGAACGCCACTGAGCAGCCGGTGAGGAGTGTAAGGCCATCGGCAGGGGCAAGGGTGGTGGTACCCCGCAGGACTCGAACCTGGCTGCGCGACTTGACAAGCCCCTGCTCCTGGCCCACGAGCCACCGTCTACTAATTCGGACCCTGGGACACGTCGTGCAACACGCAGAGTCCTTACCTTACAGAGCCCCTGAGGATGGCCGAT